>WBZT01001793.1_pt1 | contig 15471 bp, 23 predicted proteins | sample 5204241 | NCBI WGS metagenome assembly WBZT01 (sample SAMN12344358, study PRJNA552823) | activated sludge metagenome | biome: Activated sludge suspended growth; feature: Nitrification reactor; material: Wastewater; isolation source: activated sludge from nitrification reactor of wastewater... | reverse complement strand
CGTCCGATTCGTCGGACGCCCTCCAAGGGCTGTCGAATTACCTTGGTACAACTCGCAAAGCTATGGATGGGCTTTCGGAGTCAACGCGACTGCTATTTGAAGCCGAGCTTGCATCTGCTCTTGAGCGCGCTCACGGCATTACCACAACCGTCGGGCTGGCGACAAAGGCATGGCGTGCTTATCAAGCGGGGGCTAGCGACTCCAGCCAGGCGCTTGCTGGATTTCAACAAGAACTCGATCACGCGAATCAATTAATCGAACAATCCCGCGAAAAACTGCTGTTCTCGGGAAATGGATTCACAAGCTGGGAAGCCTCTATCGAAATGGCCTCCGGGAAAGCCAAAAAAGCTTTTTACGAGCAGGCGATCCAAGCCGAGAGACTGCGCGCCACGATTTCCGACATGACGGACAGCGGGCGAATCGATGTTGGCCAGCTTGCTGAAGCTACACGAGCGGCAAAAGACGATTTTGGCCTTTTGGACGATCAAGACCTCTCTAATCTGCGCTCCGCTATTTCAGACGCACAACAGCGAATGCAGGCGCTCCAAGAAGAAACCGTAGCGGCCACGGATCGAATTTCGGAGCTGAACGCCGAAATTGCTCGCGAAAAGGGCGACACAGCTACTGCCGATGCGCTCGATTTGCAGCTCGAAAAGCAGCAACAGCTTGCGGAAGTCGAGAAGAATCTCGCTCAAGCGCGCTTGGAGAATAACCGCGAACTGATCGCGCTCTACGAGTCCCAGCGCAGCAAGCTGCAAGAGTTGTACGACCTCAAATCGCGCAATCTCGAAAAAGAACAGCAGCAAACCAAGACCGAAACCACCAGCACCACCACGACCTCCTCCAGCGGCGGAACGACCAGCAGCGCCGCGCCTAGCAAAACCTACCAGCTCAACCTGGTCGGTGACAGTGGCCAAACGCTCACGGCCACCACCAGCACCGACCCCACCGCATTTTTAGACGCGCTATCGGCCGCCAAAAAACGGAGCCTTGCATGACCATTTCGGTTGCAGACCTGAAGTTCTACCAGTCGGAACGCATGACCGATAACTCGGACGGTGGCGGACAAATGACCGCTAACGAAATCGTCACTGGCGGAACCCACCAGATTTTCGACGGCGTAACCGATACTGATCGGGCCTTGGGCGATGTCTCGATCCGCAAACTTTACGCGGCCGTCACGAGCGCGAACACGGATAAATATCTCGATGCTGGTGTGGCGCTGTTCAAGGCGCCGGCCGATCCGGCGGTATCCGTAGCACTGTTCACGACCGGCGATTTCTACGACGAACGTAGCGACCTTCGTGATCGGCTTGAACAGACCATCACACGCGGGGCGCGCTATGCCGGATGGCTGTACGGCCAACACCTCACAGGACAGCGAGCGATCCTGATCTGGCAACGACCGGAAATCGCGATCCTGGCGGCCGGTGCGCGGCTGGAACTCGTGGCAAAAGCGGGTACTGTCGAGCAGTACAGCGAATTCGTGTGGATCACCAGCGCAACCGACGAATTGCGTACGATGTATGAAGTAGTAAATGGATCGGCCCTCTCTTATCTGATCCGCGTCTTGACATGCGAGATTGCCGAGCCGCTGACTGCGGATTACGCCGGACTCGAACCCAGCAGAGCCGATCCGAGCGCGACTACTGCGGCTTCGCTGATCTACCAAACCCGCTACAACGCCGAGGCGGTGCCACTACACAGCATTGCGCCGCTTACAGCAGCGGCGGCTATCGGCGATCTCAGTCTTTATGTCAACTCGCTCTATCAGCCGATCATCCCCACCAGCCTGCTTGAAATCCCGCTGGCGGATATCAACCCCGGCGGCGATTCGCCAACGCTGGTTTCCGGCAACGACGGCACGATCAGTTTCACCACGACGCTGCAAGTCATCAAAGATGGCGTTGCGCTCTACCTCGGCACTGCTGCGGAGCCGGGAACGATCAGCATCGCGGTATCCGGCGCCACGCTGACCGATAACAACGGAGTGATAAAGCTGGCGGGCGCGTCGGTCGGTGATGTGGATTATGGCAACGGCATTATTCGCTGGAACAGCAGCGTACCGAACTACAGCACCGCCTCGAAAACAATCACCTTTCAGCCAGCCGCGCGTCCAAGCCGCGTATCCGATACCGCCGCGCAGCTCGTGACGACCGAGAATCGCGGCTATGTCTGGACGATCACGCTGACCCCCATCCCAGCGCCGGGCACGCTCAAGCTCAGCTATCAGGTGAATGGGGTCTGGTACGTACTCACGGATCGCGGCGGCGGCGCTTTGTCTGGCTACGATTCAAGCTATGGATCGGGGCAGCTCAATTTCTCAACCGGAACCGTGGTTGTCACCACCGGCGCACTGCCGGACGTTGGCTCATTGCTGATTTGGTCGTGGGCAACACCAGTGGGTTACACCGCGCGCGGTGGTACGGCTGTGGATGCTCCGGTCGTTCGCGGGCAAACCGCCCATCCCGGCTTGCGTCCGGCTTACACAACCGTGTCGTGGCTGGATGGCAGCCTAAGCGATGGAGCGGGTGATGGGAATTTAACGGGAACCGGCGGCGTCGGCTTCATTGACTATGTGACCGGAATTTGGTGGGTCCGGCCCGCCACGGTTCCGGCGTCCGGGGTTGAGTTCACGCTTGGTTATCAATATGGGACAGTAGGATCGCCATCTGAGCTTACAACCGAAACGGTGCCGATCACGTTTTCCGGCGGCGTGTTGTCGGGAACGTTATCAGTGGGCGATATCGCATCCGGCTCGCTTGTGATTGAGTTCGGTGTTCAGTGGAACTTTTACGATTCAATGGGGCGGTGGATGAGCGCCTCGTACTTGTCCGTTTTAGATCGAGATAACGGTAGTAGCGCGATGATTAATCACGGCGGAACCGTGAACTATGCCGCCGGCACGTTCTCGTTCGACCCGACCACGACCACGACCGTCCAAGTGCCACATTGGAATACGACGGTCGTCGGAGCAGACGAAACAGGCCCGCTTTACCGAATCGTTTACGCAGGGACAACGCACGAATCCCGCGCGTCGGATTCCATTTCCCGTTCATTCGTAAAATGCTCATACCGCACCAGCGGCACGGCGGATTGGACGGTTGCGCAAGAGGTCATCGCCGCGACGCAGCTTCAGCTTGATTTGACCAAGGGCTTTCAGGAGCTGATCACTGCTGGCTCGACACGGTTTCGGCTGGGCGGCAGCATCTACGTTGAAACGGCTGGGCAGATTTATCGCGATCCTTCGCCGGATACCGGAGCCGGCTCGCTGGCGGGTACGCTAGATCGCAGCTCAGGACGGGTCTATCTCTCGCAGTGGACATCGGGCGGGGCCAATGCCGTTACCCTGACCAGTCTCACTACCGAAATTAGCGGGCAGCCGGTTGATGAAGTTGTGTTTCGCACCTCAGCCGCGCCGATCCGTTCCGGCAGCCTGCAACTGCGCTACACGACTGCCGAAGGAACGGCACTCTCGAAGACCGTGAGCGGGACCGGGCTGCTCGAAGATACCGACTGCACGATTCATGTTGACCACCCGGCCGGCGTAGTGCGGGCGCGTTTCGGCGCCTGGAAAGTCGATTCGGCACTGACGACCGAGGAGAAAGCGCAGGACTGGTATGATCCGGATCATCGCGTTGATTTCGCTGGTGTTCTTAAAATTTGGAAACCGACCCTGGTACTGGCGGATTCCATCCTCTACAACGCTGTCGCTCAAACCACGCTTCCACCGGATAGTGCGGCGCTTGGGGTCAATGCTGCCCGGTTGCCAGTAGACGGCAAAGCGCTGGTCTTTAACGTCGGCCGGCTCGCGCTGGTTCATCATACCGATAGCCTCGCTCAATCCAGCCTCAGCCCTACGCAAGTTATTGACTGCGGGCGAGTCCGACTCTATCGCGTGATGATCGAAGATGTATCCGGGCAGCGGCTACCGGAAAGTTTTTTTTCTGTGGATCGGGCACTGGGCCTGGTTACGATGTCCCCGACGCTCGATCTGACTGGCTACACAGGCCCGTATGCGGTGCTGCATACCGTTGCCGATCTGTGTCGAATCACGACGACGGATATTAGCGGGAAGATTGCGCTCAACAAAGCGCTTTCGCATGTCTATCCGTCTGGTGAATCGCTTATTTCTAGTGTGCTGTATGCAGGGACTCTGCAAGCGCGTGTCTCAAGCCTGTTCGCGCAATCGACGTGGACCTCAGTTTGGTCGGACACGCTCATCGGGTCGGAGCCGCTGGCACAATACAACGATGTGCAATGGCCCATCGTAGTCAGCAACCTTGGCGCCTATCAAGACCGAATCCTGATCAAATTCACATCCACCACCGCATTTCAAGTGATCGGCGAAAACCTCGGATTTATCGGGGTCGGAGATATCAACAACGATTGCGCGCCGGTGAATGCACTCACCGGACAACCCTATTTCACAATTCCCTATCAAGGCTGGGGCTCCGGGTGGGCAACGGGCAATTGCTTGCGCTTTAACCTGATTTGCTCAGCATATCCAGTGACCGCGCTTCGCGCCGTTCAGCCCTCGGAGCCGACCGGGCAGGACAGTGATTCGGTTGAACTGATTTTGATCGGAAACGTGGAGTCGTAACATGGCGGATACCAGCGTTCGGTACTTTGATTCGACGATGTCCGGTGCACCGGCGCTATCGGGGACGGCTGGAGCGCTCATCAGCGTTCTGGATGCGTGCCTCGTCAACGGATTTGGAACGGTAACGCTCGCTAGTCTGGTCGTCTCCAGCAACATCGCGACCGGAACGGTCAGCGCGGGTCATGGATTTTCGATGATCGGTAGCGCGGTGGGATCGGTGATTACGATTGCCGGCGCCACGCCGTCGGGGCTAAATGGGACGTGGCGCATTGCCAGCGTAGCGGACAGCACGCATTTTACGTTCGTCACGAGCGGGATTTCCGATCAGACCGCCACCGGCACGATCACGGCCGTTCGGGCGCCGCTGGGCTTCTCGAAGGTGTACAGCGGGACAAACAAAGCGGCGTACCGGGCTGGCGACATAATGAGCAGCCGCTTATATTTGCGCGTCGCTGATGATGGCACGGGCTCCGCGACGTATGCACGAGTTCGCGGATACGAAAGTATGTCGGATGTGGATACCGGAACTGGGCCCTTCCCAACGGACGCGCAAGTTTCCGGTGGGCTGTACTGGGGGAAATCATCCACAGCAAGCTCGACCGCGCGGGCGTGGCGCCTGATCGGAGATTCGCAAGGGTTCTATCTGCTTGTTAATCAAGACGGATCAGGGGCATGGATTAGCGCGGCGTGGGTTGATATTCCAAGCGAAAAGGCAGGGGATGCGTATCGCACTTTGCTCATTGGCGGAACTAGTACGAATGTATATAACCAAGGCTATCTGCACCTTATCAATAACCCAGCCGGCCATTATTTCGCGCGGTCCTACGTACAGACAGGGACATCAATTGCGGCGTTTAAACTATCGCATCACATAGCAGCGAATGGTATTGGGCTCTATGGGATTGCGTACCCTGCCCCGATGGGCGGGCAATTTTACTGTGCCCCGGTCGATGTATGGGAGGGCACAGCATATGCATCGGCCACCGCTTTGCGCGGCCCGCTGCCTGGGGTTTATGCGCCGCTCCATCCGTCAGCTCAACTCACCGACGGCTCATTTCAGACCGATGTGATTGGGCTAGATGGGCGAACGCTGCTCGTGCAAATTCTAAAATCAGGCGGGTCGTACGCGGCCGCAATAGATTTAACGGGGCCGTGGCGATAATGGCAGGCCGATTGATGTGCTTTCCGCTGATTTGGCGAGACGCAGTTGATGGTGGGTCGCATCGGATTCGCGTTGCCGTGACCGATGCTGCAAGTAACCCCATCAAGCGTCGCGTCCATCTCTTTGATATTACATCGTCGCGGCTGCTACGGGAAGTTTGGACCAACGCCTCTGGCAGCGCGTCGTTTGACCGGATTGCGTATCGATATCAAGGTTATACCGTGGCGCTTTACAACAATGTCACAGACGCCGGCGCGCCGGAGTATCCCGCGATTGCGGATTTTGTGACGCCGGAGGCCATGCCGTGAGTGACGTTATTCGATTCACCACAGCCCGCCGCACATCGCGCGGATCGCAGCACGCGGGATGGCTGGATGGAGGAACGCTGCACGCTTACGATGCGCCGGTTCCGGCGAACGGAGATACCGCGCTCACCACCCAAACCCTGCTTGCGATTTACTCGCTGCCGTCTCCGGCAGGAACAGTAACTGGTGGCGTTTTTACCGCCGGCGCTATCGCGGCGGCAACGAATCTAGCTGATGGCACGGTCGCATTTGTCCGGGCCTTCGATTCGTCCGATGTCGAGATTGGCGACTACGATGTGGGGACGGTCGGTAGCGGGGAGGCGGTGGAAGTGGACAATACCAGCTTCGTCGCTGGCTCGCTCAGCACAATTACTTCGTTTACTGTCACCGAGGGCTAAGTCGTGGCGGACTATGTGCCGCCGGTGGGGCTGGCTACCTTCCAGCTCAATAGCAGCTATTCGCCGCCAGTTGGCCTGGTTTCGTTTGGGTTAGGCGGCGCGAGCAATGACCGCACGCTGTCGATTGCAGCACACACGGGTGGCGCTCATGCAGCGATCCGCATCCGTGGTACATCTCGCGTTGCGATTGCGGCTCGCACAGGCGGAGCGCGGGCTCACGCGGCCGTAGTCTACGATCCGAATTTGCTGTCGGCCGTCCATGCCGTCACATCCGACTCGTGGGGCGACGCACCGCTCAAGGTCAGCAGCGCTACCGCGATGTGGCGGGAAGCGCCGCAACGGCTGGGTAGCACAATAGCCCGCTTCGACGCCGCAGATTTGCGGATCGGCGCGACAGTGGAGCGGTGGCGACAATCTCCGCTGTTGACCGGCTTCGGCGTAGATCGCTGGCAAGAGGTGGTCTTGCGGGTCAGCGATACATCCGATGCGTGGCGAAATGCGCCGCGCCTAGCTCACTCAGCAGCGGATCGCTGGCGTGATCTGGAGCGACAAACACATGTCGCGGCCGGCGCATGGGTTATGACCTTGCCGCGACTTGCGCTCTCGCGTCGCGACGGCTGGCAACAGGCGACGCCGCAATCTGCCACCCTCGTGGATACCTTCAGCGATGCCCTGCTACTCGTTAAGAGTTTGGTAGATCGCTGGAGACAATTATGCTACCCGACCAACGCTCGCAATCCCGGCCCTCCGATTCCGATTCCGCAAACCGGCTATGTGCCGCCGGTAGGTCTTGTGCGGTTTTATCTGCGCTGTCCGACTCCGACGCCGCCGGTCGGGTTAGTAACATTCCGGCTTTCTCCGACGCCATGCCCCGAGATTCCGCTTTTCTCTATCCCTATCCTTGAGACTTATCGCGTGCTTAATTCCTGTTCTCTTGTGCGGCTGCCGGATCGGACGCCGCTTCCGGTTACGTCGCTCTCGATTGAGACCGATGTCGATTCGTGGTGCTGGTCGCTAACTGCGGCCTTGGCCGGTCCGGCAGGCTGGGATTTACTAGCTCCGCAAGCGCCGGGGTTTCTACCGGTCGAAGTGGAGGCGATGATCAACGGTTGGGTATGGAAGTTCCTGCTGGATGAACCCAACTTGAGCCGCGCCTTTAATCGGCATAGCCTATCGCTCACGGGTCGCTCGCGATCTGCTTGGCTGACTGAACCGTTCCTGAGAGCGACCAGCGGCGTCGAATCCAACCCCCGCACCGCACAGCAGTTGGCGGAACAGGCGCTGGATAATCTCGGCTGGACGTTGGATTGGCAACTGCCGGCTGGTTGGCTGGTTCCCAGCGGGCTGTACTCATGGAATGGGACGCCCATCGATCAATTGATCGCCCTGATCAAGCCGGTGGACGGCTGCCTTTACACCGATCCGGCATCGTCCATTATCACCGCTTATCTGCGCTATCCGACCGCAGCGTGGCTATGGGATGGGCAAACGGCCGATATCGGCATTCCCGAAGCGGCGGTTGTGTCGCTGGAACGGGCGCCGGACAATAAAGTAGAGCTGAACGGCTGCTATGTGAGCGGAACCATTGCTGGGTACACCGCGTGGGTCAAAATCGCTGGGACGGATGGGGCGCTGGTGCCCGCCGAACCGGTTGTAGACCCGTTGCTCTGCCATGCCGATGCGTTGCGCGCGCGCGGGATTGCGATCCTGTCAGCGGCCGGTCCAGGGCATAACTTGACGGCGGAATTGCTGTTGACGCCAGAGGGCGGAAGCGGGCCTGGACTGTTGCGGCCCGGGCTGCTGGCGGAAATCGCAGGCGTGCGTGGGATGGTGCGGAATGTGAAGGTCAGCGCCGGCTGGTCGAATGGCCTGGCGGTCCGGCAAACCGTGGGAATCGAACGGCGGGAGGTGTAAGATGTGGAAGCCAAACGCATGGTCGCAATTCGTGGCGTTGTCAGCTCCGCCGCAACTGCTCGTGGGCGAGGTTCTGGCACATCGGACGGATGGCTCGAATACCAGTCTGATCGAGCTACCCGGCGGTGGCCACCTGGTAGCGAGCGGGCAGTCCGTTGCCGTCGGACAAATGGCGTTCGTGCGCGCTGGAAAAATCGAAGGGCAGGCGCCCTCGCTGCCGGCGCTGGAGATTGAGGTGTAGCTAGTCGTCCGCCGATAGTCCCAGTTACCTACAAAGATCATCGTATTCTTTACGTCGCCAGTGCGATTCCTCGTATCCATGCTTTGACCAGGTGTGAATGCCCCGCGCTTCTCGCTCCTCAAGCTCCGCAATCTGGCGCTTCATATCAAAGCACTCCTTATCCACTTCGCTGCTTCGTGCCGATTTTTCGGGCTTGTCGGCTTGTTGGCGGGCCTTGTCGCGGTCCTCAAGATAGGCGCGCTCGCTGTCTCTCAACCCATCAATGCCACTCCTGGTCACATTGATTGTGATAGCCTCGCTGCCTTGGCAATGAACTTGCGAGAATTTAACGACTCCGCTTGGGTCCTGGCATTTGTAGATGACCTGCCCGAACGCGGGGCTGGCAAGCAAGGCGCAGGTGACGATGATCGATGCTTTCATGATGTGCTCCTGATCTTTTAAGTGACAGCACGGAAATCTTGCGCTGGATGTGGCGCCGGGTCAATCGGCCGCCTCCAGGATCAGCCGCTTCACGACTCCTGTCTTACTCTCTCCGGTTTTTCTCTGGATCGCTGTTAGCGCGGCGGTTTCGTCGGCGTTCAACAGCACGCTGAACCGGCTACTAAACTTGATCATAGTGTGTTCGATACTCGGCTAGCAGCTTGATTAAGCCGGATCGCGGCAGCGATTTCGGCTTTCTTTGACTTGCTGCTGAGTGTCGCGACGGCTTCAATCGCGGCATTTGCGGCTACGAGGTAAGCGGCTAGATTGACGCTTTTCGCATTGCGGACGGCGGCGCGTTCCATCGCTTTAGCTTGATTCGATGCTAGCCGAGCGACATATGTCAATCCTTCCGCGACCTTGGCCGGCTTTCCGTTGATTTCAAGAGCGGCTGGCTTGCGAGTGGCGCGCTTCGCTGGCTGCCAAGCCGAGAAGGGAATGCCGGTTTCCATGTCAATCCATTCGCCGTTGACGATTTCCGGCATATCGGCTTCGTTGTACCATTGACTGAAGTTCATCTCTGCTCTCCTGGCGGCCCCATGCCGCGCTTGATGGTTTATATAATACACTCTTTCGTAAGGGTGTCAATAGACCATTCAAATATTTTTATCTGGAAGCGTAAGAGTGTTAAACTATCAGCAAGTCAACGCGAGGAAAGGACATGAACCCAGGCGCCCAACTGCGGGCGATGCGCCCATCAAGACAGTATGTGTGTATCGTATGCAACAAATCATTTACAGCATCCGATACACGCGCACGATATTGCAGCAACCGCTGCGCTCAGCAAGCGAAGTATGAGCGGATTAAAGAGCGGAGGTCGGGGAATAATCGCTAAAGTGACAGCACGGAAATCTTGCGCTGGATGCGACTGCTGGGCAATCTTATAGAAGCCGCGCATGATCGTTTCAATACGATCTTAGATCGCTAATTTTTAACGGCCCTGAATTATCCAAAAGCCCATTAACATGCAGGTAATTATGCGCCTGAAAAATCTCTTCTTTCTGCATCGGGTATCGGCAAGCTAGGCGCGAATATAAATCATCATCAGCCGGGAATATTACGTCATGGAGGTCTCGCAGTAGGTTCGGCAATAAATACTCTGTTAGTCGCTCGTTAATCATTTTGTAGACGCTCCGATTCTCTCGCGATGATATCCAGCCATTCCTTGCGCTGTTCCATATCGTCTTGACCGACAACCGGGCCATCAATGCGCGGATTCCGATACTGTTTTGCTCGCGTAGCCGAGAGAGCGGCGCCGATCAGTTCGGCGGCTAGCTTCATTAAACGATCATTTTTTTCACAATTCTCGACCGGAAGTTTATGCGACTGCCACGAAATACCGCAGTCGTCGTGACGGGTTTGGGCGCCGCGAAGCAAGCCGGATAATGATGTGTTGTTCATGTTAGCCTCTTTGTTGATGGCAAACTTTCCAAATCGCTAGCCAATGCTCTTTCATAGAGTACATGGCTTTTTCTCTGTCCTCACCGCTCATTATCCCTAAGTCGTGGCGAAGATAAAGACATGCGTCGAAAATCTGTCTGTAGCTTGGGTTTTCCGTAAAACTTTCTACGCTATCGATTTCCTCTGAAATTTCCTTAGCTAATTCTATCAGTCTATCAAGATCAATGATTCGTTTCATCTGTCACCTCACCTTCTGATCTCATTTAGTGCCATCTGTAGCTAGCGCATTCCAGGCCGCAATTAACTTTGATTCAATATCTGGCAATCTTCGCATAACCTCGTATATGCCTATTGAATAGGCTTTTACCATGATCCACACCCCATCAACTTTCCCCCTAACCTCAACCTCGCAGGCACTTTCTCTTACATATGTGTAAGCAAATGGGTAGATATATAAATCTATGTTTTCGCCGTTTGTGGTCTCGCATGGCCTAGACTCAATATGAGTCTGTCGGTATGCATACCAGTTTGTTTGATTATGGTGTCCATTATCAGGATTCTCTCCAATCTTAAATCCATTCTCAACTAGATGTTCTCTCAGCGAATTTAGGCCATAGAAATGCATTAGTTATTCTCCGCATCAATAGGAACAAGCGCATTCCATGCCGCTACCAGCTTAGCTTCAATTTCAGGAAGGCGCTCCATAATCTCATCCGGCTTTGCCGTATAGACTTTAAGATCAAACCATAGCCCCGCTGCCTCCCCTATAATAACGACTTCACATGATGCATAATTGATCCCGCTATAAGCGTATGGCTTGATCCATAGCGCTATTTTTGGCCCATTAGTTTCGCATTCTCTAGCTGATGGGAGGCTCCGGTAGGCGTGCCAGTCCGCTTCGTTATAATCTGATCGTCCTGTATTCTCTAAAATCGTAAAGTAATTATTCACCAACCATTCCTGAAACTGATCTAAGCCGTGAAATTTCATATTATCGCTCATCCCCCCCATTAGCACTTACAATTGGATTGCGTCAAGCATTAGCTGCATTTAGAGTCGCAGCAATTCAGGCACGTTGCACAACCATCCAAGATTACCACGGCCTTCATACCGCACTTCCCACAAAGCGAAGCATCCGAAGGGAACCCGCTATCCTCGCTGTTACTAGCCTTCTCATGCTTCGCTCTAGCCTCAGCAATCAACTTTTCCTGATGTTCATCTAGCACTTCATCCTTGAACAGACCAATCGAGCGCATGTGATCCTCGATCACTTCGCCGATCTCTGCGACCAGCGATGGCATGTATTTGCCGCCTTTCTTGAAGTAGCCGCCCTTTGGATCGAATACCGAGCGCATTTCTTCGGCCAGGAAGGTGCAGTCGCCGCCTTTCCTAAACACTGCCGATATGATGCGAGTCATGGCGACAATCCATTGAAAATGGTCCATCGCCTTCGAGTTGATGAAAATCTCGAATGGATGACGCGCCTCATGCGCTGTTCCCTGGTTCAGAACTATGTCGTTGATGGTGACATAGAGCGCATGATCGGATAGTGGCGTCTTGATCTTGTAGGTTGACCCTAACAGCACTTCAGGACGAGAGAGGCTTTCGTGCAGGTGTTGAACGGTTGGTGCCGTTGAGGGCTCTACAACACTGCACGATACGATTTTCTTATCGATTTTCATAAAGGCTTCCACCCGTATTCCTTATTATCTTTCATAAATTTAAGCTCCTCTCGATTAGCCAGACGCTTTGCCCCGGTCACAGTGCTAACAAGTATCGGCTTTTTCTCTCTCCAGTTACTAACATCGCGCTCCATATATTCCCTATCGCCATTGCCATTCCAAGAAGCCACTACCCTACGCGATTGCATATCAATGCTCTTGATAGCCACAGGGCGAACAACGACCGTTTTTATCGCTGTGTTTCCCATTCTCATTTTTCCAACAGAAAACACAACCATACCTGGCTTTAGCTTATCAAATTTCATTCCGGCTTCCGCCAATACTCCCAACATATCTCAATCGCGCCTTGAATCGCCTCAACCCTACTGATGCCGTAAGCAACAGAGTGGCAATAGCTTGCGCGTCCCATCTTCAAGCCGAGAATAAATCGATTGCCACGATAGGCCATAGCGTCAAGCATCTTTTTTGCAAGCATCATTGTTTCCTTTTATCAGCGTCACGAGAATATCAAAGGCTCTCCAGCGGCATACGCCGCTCGACATCCCTCAATGAACTTACGAAGAACGTTGACATATCCCCCTTGCAGCGCGATATGCCCACCAGCCGGAGGGAGTGATTCCTTAAATTTTGGCATGAGTTCTTCAAGCTCATCTGCAACTAGCACGCACATTTCGGGAGATATCTCCCCGTCGCAATCGCTATGGTTGAGAAACTCGAACAGGCCGGGGTTTGACTCGATGTTGTACTCATCGCCGATATACCATGAGCCATCCTCTAAGTCAGGGTCGCGTACAGGATTACCGTCTTTCTCAACGCGAGTCCCATCCGGGTTGCGCCTCCAGTGAGGCGGGAAGCTACCGCCAGCGGCTCGGCAAACCTCTTGCCGAAGCCTATTAAACGCCGAATAAGCTCCATGGAAAGCATCGTGTGAGCAATCTAATCCCATGTTATTTCTCCATATTCTCAGAAGGGTATATCGTCGTCAAACCCAGCAGGAGACTGAGCATCAAATGTCGCTTTATTCCTCGCTGATTGAGGGGTTGGGGGCTGATAGTAACCATGCGTTGATTCTTTACTACGATTACCCGAATTTGATCCGCTTGATTGATCGCCGCGTCCGCCTAGCATTTTCATTTCGTTGGCGATAATTTCGGTGGTGTAGCGATCATGCCCGTTCTTGTCCTGCCACTTGCGAGTTTGCAGTCGGCCTTCTACAAAAAGAGACGACCCTTTCCTGAGATACTGCCCGACGATATCAGCCAGCGGGCTGTAGAAAGTCACGTTATGCCATTCGGTACGTTCCTGCTTCTCGCCAGTCTTGTCCTTCCATTTCTCGCTCGTAGCAACCGTGATATTCGCTACCGCCTTCCCGTCAGGCATGTAGCGCACTTCCGGGTCTTTTCCGAGATTTCCAATTAGGATGACTTTGTTTACGGATGACATATTATGCTCCTGATGATTTATTTGCTTTAACGCCTATCGGCCTTGCCCTAAATACGCCTTTTTTGATCTTTTCTGCTTCAGCGTGTTCTTTGCAACAGAATACTAATACCCTATTTCTGTTTGAATCTATAGCGCCATACCACCCTGCTTTATTAACGATATCATAAATCTCAAATCCTAATCTTGGCAGGACATTAGTTTCAAAAAGTAATAGGGCTCCACAATGCCAGCAAACAAACGATATTTTCATTAGCGACCTCACTTAATCGAAATTCGTTTATCTTTTAAGATACTAGCGCCAGGGACTTCATGGCCTTCAAGCAATGCTTTTTTGATCATTGTCTTATCAGGTTGATACGTTTTTTTCTCAACAACGTATTCCTCTGGTAGGTCGGCATAGCTATAGATTTCAACCCGCGCCGGATTATTGACGATGCTCACATCCGCGCTAGGCGAGACGATCCGCTTTTCTCCAATCGTCTCTAAGCAATCCATCAAGTATCTCTTCAACCATTTAGCCCTATTGTCGGCCGCAGTGGCGCGCTTTGCTTGCTTCTCGATATGCGCTTCAATACCGTCTCGCAATGCTTCTAAATTGCGAATGACTGCTACAACCCCATCAACCTTTGCGCCAATCTCGTCTTTCAGGTCATCAATCGCCATGCCGAACGACTCAAGATCAGCATCAGGGTCGGATGCCATCTCGTATAGACTGGCGTATTCTTTCGACATTTCATGTAGTGTTGTCATGTTGTACTCCTTACTCTCATTCCTGAGCGTGATTATCAAGATTGCGTAGATTCTTCGCCAGCATTTGATTGCTCTGCTACCTTCCTCGCCTCACGAATAACAGCAGCGCGTTCCGCGCAGACCGCCTTAACCGCGACATAATGCGGATGATCGGCCTTTTTCCAGCCGTTCTTGATGCGTTCTTGAGCAAGCCATTGCGCGAGAAGCCCATCATCATCGAAACCATTAATCGAAGCCTCAGCCGCTTCAAAATCGTATTGAGGCTCAGGCTGTGTGGATTGCTGTGGATAATCAGGAGCAACTTCCGCCGACCCTTCCACGTCAACCATATCCCGCACTTCTTCCGGCGCGTACATCCCGCACAGCACGGCGGGGTAGACAGTGCGGATTCCTTCAGAAATTACACGAGCGCGCAGCATAGCGCGGGGGTACTGCTTCCAAACATCCTTGCCAGTCAGGCCGGCAGCTTTTGCCATCTCGAACGTCCATTCAATCGTTACCTTACCGCCTTGCGGGTGCGAAAACGTCGCTTTGCATGACGTGGCGCCATACTCATGCCATTCTACTTTCCCGCCAGCCGCTTGAAACTTGGCGAGCATGGCATCTGCTTTGAGTGCTGGCCGGCCCTGGATAACATGATAATCCCGGGCCGCCGTTGCGGGGTGAAGTCCCTCAGACGCAGCTACGAGCATCAAAGCGAGCGCCTGGACTGGATTCTTGACGCCGAACAATCCGCTGTTTGCGATAACCGTCGCCATCTTTTCCATCTCTTGATATGGGATGGTGGCTGGCTGGAACTTGACTAAATCAGTCATTTCCGATCTCCTCATAATCGAACGGTGACGGCTGGATTGCCTTTGCAATCAACTTCTTGAGCAATCTCATCTCGGCTCTAAGCGCCTTAATCTCATCAAGAACCGCCATCTCTTTGTCGCTAGTCTTGCGCCGAGGCGCGGGTAGGCGTATGATTTTCGCATTCATTGTTATCCCCGTCGCTCTACCGATGGCAGTCAGTAGGGCGATTTTGTTTAGTGGCTATACTCTTAAAAGAGTAACATATAATTTTTGAATTTCAATACCAAGCGTTCCGCC
>WBZT01001788.1_pt1 | contig 15489 bp, 10 predicted proteins | sample 5204241 | NCBI WGS metagenome assembly WBZT01 (sample SAMN12344358, study PRJNA552823) | activated sludge metagenome | biome: Activated sludge suspended growth; feature: Nitrification reactor; material: Wastewater; isolation source: activated sludge from nitrification reactor of wastewater... | reverse complement strand
GACCAGCTTGCGGCTCTTGATCCAGGTGCCCATCTTGACGCTGCCGACACGTCCACGCTCGACCAGCGGCCGGTCGAAGTCCTCGTCACCCGTGCCCCAATCGGACTTCCCGTGCCGCAAGATCAGCAAGGTCTTTGCCTTCATCCTCCACCTCCTATGGATTTCCACCGTTTTCCGTCCAGCGGGCGGCGCCCGACACCCAATGTGAATCAGGGCCGCTCGCGACACGCCGTATGATAAACGATGCCGCGCAGCAAGGCGGCGTGCCGCGCACGCTATGCGCTGCCTGCGCGCAGCGCTTCCAGCGGTGCGGCACGTAACAGCCGGGAGGCGGCAAACCAGCCAGCGCTGATCACCAGCAGAGCGCCACCACAGGCCGCCAGCGGCAACAGCCAGAAGTCGATTGCCACCGCAAAATGGAAGACCCGGAACGCCAGAAATTGGCCGACGACGATCGAGCCCACCGCCGCGATCAGGCCGGCCAGCCCGCCAAGCGTCGCGAATTCGGCGAACAATACGCGCTGCAGTTGCTTTCGGCGTGCGCCGAGGGCGCGCATCACGGCGAGTTCATAACGTCGTTCATCAGCCGCCGAAGCGAGCGCGGCGTACAGAACGATCACGCCGGCGAGCAGGGTAAACAGAAAGACGAACTGCACTGCCCGGGCCACCTGATCGATGATCGACTGCAACTGGCGCAGGATTGCCGCGACATCGATGACCGTCAGATTGGGAAACTCGCCAACCAGCCGATTGACGAAATCCGCCTTTTCCGGCGGCAGGTAGAAACTGGTGATCCAGCTCGCCGGATAGCCCTGCAGTACCGACGGCGGCGTCAGCACGAAGAAATTCACGCGCATCGTGTCCCAATCGAGCTTGCGCAGACCGACCACGGTCATGACGATTCTCTCGCCGGCGACGACGAACTCGATCCGGTCGCCGACCGCCAGGCCGAGCGTCTGCGCCAGTCCTTCTTCCACCGAGGCTGCCGCGATCACACCCCTGCCTGCGATCTCGGCGGGAGAAAACCAGCGGCCGGCACTGATCCGATTGTCCTCCGGCAATTCGGTCCGCACCGACAGATTGAACTCGCGGTCGATCAGGCGCTGCGCGCGATCGTCGGTATAGCTCGCGGCGCTGACTTCGACTTCGTTGATTCTGGTCAGACGGCCGCGCACCATCGGCGCCAGGGCCGTCGTCAGGCCCCGCGCCGCCAGTGCGGCGCGTACGGGCGCGACCTGCTCCGGCTGGATATTGACGACGAAGCGATTCGGTGCATCGGCGGGGACCGAACGTCGCCAGGCATCGAGCAATTCACCGCGGGTCACGGTGAGCAGCAACAGGGCCATCAAGCCGAGAGCCAGCGCGACGATCTGTACAACGCAAGCGCCCGCTCGCCGCTCCAGGCTGGCCAGGCCGTAGCGCCAGCCGAATGCCGCCGCCCCGCCGACACGCGCAACGGCAGCCAGGCGAATGGCGCCGCGCGCGATCACGGCAAAAACGATCAAGGCGGCACTGAAACCCCCGACGACGTACGCGCCCAGCTCGACCTCTCCGGCCACCCAGAACATCAGCCCGACGAGCGCGAGAAAACCGAGCAGGTAGCCGCCGAGCAGACTACCGCGGGGGCTGCCCAGCTCGCGGCGCAGGACACGCAGCGTCGACACCCTCTTGAGCTGCAGCAGTGGAGGCACGGCAAAGCCGAAGAGCAGCAAGAGGCCGACCACTACCCCCTGGACTGCCGGCAACATGCCCGGCGCTGGCAGCGGTGTCGCCAGCAACTCGGCGAGCCAGGCATGCAAGGCGAAATGGGCGAGATAGCCAAGCGCACAACCGAGCCCCGCGGCGAGTATGCCGAGTACCGCGAACTGTCCTAGGTACAGACGCAGGAGCAGGGTTTGCGTCGCCCCCAGGCAGCGCATCACGGCACAAGGATCGAGATGGCGCTGGACGTAGCGCCGTGCCGCCAGCGCCACTGCCACCGCCGCGAGGACCACCGTGAGCAGCGCGGAGAGGCCGAGGAATCTTTGCGCGCGCTCGAGCGCGATGCGGATTTCCGGCCGCCCGCTCTCCGGGTCTTCGAGCCGCTCCCCGCGCCCGAGCTGGCGCTCGACCTTGCGCCGAAACTCTTGCAGTTGGCCCGGTTTGCCAGCCAAGAGCAGTCGGTACGCAACGCGACTGCCGACTTGCAGCAACGCGGTGCCCGGCAGGTCGTCGAGATTCATCAGCAAGCGGGGCGCCACGCTGAAGAAATTGATCCCGCGATCGGGCTCCAGGGTCAGCACCGCATCGACGCGCAACGTGCGTTGCCCGACGACGATCGGGTCACCGACGCCAGCTCCCAGCGCCGACGCCAGGCGCTCGTCGATCCAGATGTCGCCGGCAGCGGGGACGCGCTGCACGGGTGCATCCGGAGCATTGAGCGCGGGCGCGATGCGCAGGCTGCCGCGCAGCGGATAAGCCGCGCCAACCGCCTTGATCTCGGCAAGTTGCGCACGCAGGTCGTCGCCCTCGCCATACGTCACCATGCTCGGGAAGGTGCGCGTCTCGACCACCTGCAGGCCATGCGTCCGTGCGGCTTCGGCCATCCCCGGCGGCCACGGATGATCGGCGGTCAGCAGAAGATCGGCACCGAGCAATTGGTGTGACTCACGTGCCAGCGCCTGCCGCACGCGGTCGGCAAAAAAACCTACTGCCGTCAATGCCGCGACCGCAATCGCCAATGCCGCCGCCAGCAGACGAAGCTCGCCGCCGCGCGCGTCGCGCCGCAGCATCTTCCACGAATGGGACAACAAACGCATCAGTGCCGACCTCGGACGGCCCGAATCCACCCGCAGCCCAGCGTCGCCGCGCATGCTGCACCAGTCATTGTCGGGCAGCGACCGGTCTGCGATCCGACTCCCTGCGTGCGCTTAGCGCTTATCATGGTGACCCCTTACTTTCCCGAGAATCCAGCATGCACGCCCTGATCAAATCCGCCGGCACCGTTGCCCTGTTTTCCTTCCTCGCCAACAACCACGCGGCCGAACCGGCAGCCGCAAAAAGGACGGTACCACGCTTCGACCATGTGCTGATCGTGATCATGGAAAATGAAGATCAGGAGCGAATCATCGGCAATCCGGCGGCGCCGTACATCAACAGCCTGGCGCGCGCGGGGGCCAATTTCACCGATGCGCACGCGGTGACGCATCCCAGCCAGCCGAACTACCTGGCCCTGTTTTCCGGCTCGACGCAAGGCGTCACCGACAACAGCTGCCCACTCACATTCACCGGCAAAGCCAATCTGGCGAGCCAGTTGGTTGCCGCCGGTCTGACCTTCACCGGCTTCTCCGAAGACCTCCCGGCGCCTGGCTACACGGGCTGCGCGGCGGGAGAATATCGCCGCAAGCACAATCCCTGGGTCAATTTCGACAATGTCGACAGCAGCAGCAATCAGCCCTTCACCGCCTTCCCGAGCGGGAATTTTGCCGCACTGCCGACCGTCTCGGTGGTCGTTCCGAACATGTGCAACGACAATCATGATTGTCCGACTGCGACCGGCGACTCCTGGCTGAAAGCCAAGCTGGATGGCTACGTACAGTGGGCGAAAACCCACAACAGCCTGCTCATCCTGACCTGGGACGAGGATGGATCGCGCCGGGACAACCATATTGCGACGATCATGGTTGGCGCCACGGTCAATCCCGGAAACTACAATACGACCATCAACCACTACACGGTACTGCGTACCGTGCAGGAAATGTATGGTCTGCCGCCGATCGAGAACGCCGTCGCTGCGCTGCCGATCACCAACATCTGGAAGAGTCCCTGATCGGCGTCCGCCAAGCCAGGAATCCGTGATGGGCGGGCAGCCCGTGACCAGCGCGAGACAGGCGTGCGTCGTCCATCGACCACACGCCTGCCGTCGCTCTAATGGAAATGCAGTTCGGCTTTTCCGGAGGCCCCCGCATCGAGATCCTTGCCGACGACTCTCGAGAGAACCGCGACGACGATCACGACCACGGCAGCAATCCCGAGGTACATCAGGCCATCCTGCAATGCCAGAGCCGCCGCGGCCTTCGCTGCCGCGGGATCGGGAGGCGCCTTGGCGGCAACCGCAGCAGCCTTTTCGTAGACTGGGATCATCCAGGAAAAGACGTAGGTCTGAAGCATGATGATGACGCCCACTGCCGTGGTGAGAATCAGCGAATGCTTGAAAGTGAAGCGGAAGATGTCTGCTTCCTTGCCCACCAGCCCGGTCGCACCGGTCGCAACCGCAATCGATTGAGGCGAAATCATCTTGCCGCAGACTCCACCGGAAGTGTTGGCGTTCATCGTGACCACCGGGTCGATACCGATCTGCTGCGCCGTGTAGGCTTGCAGTTTGCCGAAGAGCGCATTGGTGGAGGTATCCGAGCCGGTCATGAACACGCCAAGCCAGCCGAGGTAAGCCGCGAAGAACGGGAACAACACGCCGGTGGTGGCAAAGGCCTGGCCGAGAGTGATCGACATGCCCGAATATTCCATGATCTTGGCAAAGCCGAGAATGACGGAAATGGTCAGGATCGGATAGCGGAGCGTAAACAGGGTATCCTTGGCAACGCCCAAAGCCACTCGCGGCGTCGCGCCCATGACGGGTATCGAGAAGAACCAGGCGAAAAGAATTGCCGTACCGGCGGCGCTGAGGAAGTTGAAGACGAATACGGCAGCCTTCGGCTTGCCGGCCTGGTCGATCACCAGATTGTCGAGTCCCGGGATCAGGAACTTGAAATCCATCACCGTACCCCAGACCTGGTCGAGCGCCGCTTTCACCGGTTTGATTCCCCAGGCCGCAACGCAAAGAGAAAGAATGATGAACGGCGCCCACGCCCGGAATACCTGTCCACCGCTGTAGGCGAGTTCTGCACGACCCTTGCTTTTCGGCTCATCGGCAAAGTGCCAGCTCTCCTTCGGGTGCCAGACCTTGAGGAATACCACCGTGCACACGATCGAAGCAAGCGAGGAAAGAATGTCCGGAAGCAATGGCCCCAGGTAGTTCGAAGAGAGGTACTGCACCAACGCAAAAGAACCACCGCTGACCAGACAGGCTGGCCACACTTCCAGCCCCTTCTTGGGGCCAGCCATCAGGATGCAAAGGTAGAGCGGCACGAGAACACTGAGAAATGGAAGCGTCCGGCCCACCATCTGGCTGAACGCCATTTCATCGACTCCGGAAACCTGGGCGCCGACGACGATGGGAATCCCGATCGCACCGAAGGCAACCGGCGCCGTATTCGCCAGCAGACAGATTCCGGCAGCGTAGAGCGGATTGAATCCGAGCCCGGCCAGCATCGCCGCGGTCATCGCCACCGGAGTACCGAAACCCGCCGCACCTTCGATGAACGCGCCAAAGGAGAACGCGATCAGCAGCGCCTGCATTCGACGATCGTCGGAAATCGAGGCGAGGGAGTTCTTGATCACGTCGAATTGCCCGGTCGCCACCGACATGTTGTAGATGAACAGGGCGGTAATGACGATCCAGCACACCGGGAAAAGGCCGAAGAGCATGCCGTTCACGGTTGCCAGCAACGCCAGTTGGGTCGGCATGCCGTTAACGAAAATGGCCAGCAGGACCGCGATCGAGGTTCCGCCAAGCGCCGCCCAGTGGCCTTTCATACGCTTGACGGCGAGCGCCCAGAAAAGAAAAAGAATCGGGATCGACGCGACCAGCGCAGAAAGAACAACGCTGTCAGCCACCGGGGTGAGAATCATTTTCCATGGCGCCATGTTTTCCAACTCCCAAAAAGTTTATGTCGATAGCTTCCTGTAATCCATGTTGTGCAGCAGGGAAACATCCGTTGAACGGGATTTTCGGCGATGCGAATGCAGGCCGTGGCGCCGGCACCGGCTGCTGCCGGGTCAGCAGGTCATGTATTCCTCGGCACGACTGCATTCCTCAAGCAGGTAAGCGACCGATCGGTAAGGTCGCCCGGTTTCCTCGGTCAAACCGATTTCGCAGGTGCGGTTGGTCGAGACCCCTTCGTGGCAGGCACTGGGCAGCGCGTCGTGGATCTTGCGCAAGGCGTGCACGTTGAGCTCCGGCACGACGAAACCACGGTCACCAGCAAAACCGCAACAGGTCACTCCTGCCGGCTCGACGATCTGTTCGACGCAGGCAGCCACTACGGCGCGCAGCTTTGCGTCGGTCGCGGTGCGACGAACGCTGCAGTTGATGTGCAGCGCCACCGGACCGATCTTCCGCCGCAGGCGAAGGCGGGGCAGCAAGGCATCATGGGCGAATTCGTGGAAGTCGAGCAGGTTCAGCCGGCCAGTCAGGTATTTCTGCATCCGTGTCGCACACGAACTGGCATCCATGACCACAGGGTAAGTACCGCCGTGCCCATCGTCGGCGACCTTGAGCAAGGCCTGAGCGACGGACTCGGCCATTTCTTCGGCTTCGTCGGCCATGCCCTTGCTGGCCAGCATGAGGCCGCAGCACAGCTTGTCGAAACCCTCCGGAAGCCGCGGCGCGTAGCCGGCGCGGATCAGGAGTTCGATCACCACATCGCCCAGGCCCGGCTCGCCGGCAGTGTTCGCACCGAAGATGCGCCCACCGCAAGCTGGAAAGTAAACGACGGGATCGCCTGTGGCAGCTCGCTCGACGGGAAGCCTGCCGGCCAGCGGCATCGACTTCCGCCAGGCGCCACCGGAGAGTTTCGGCAGCAGGCTGTCGCCGACCACACCGGAAACGGCATGCCCCACCGTCAGCCCGGCCCGGGTGAGCGTCGACACGGCGCCGAAATGGCCAGCCGTCAGTCGGCCGACCTGCCGGCTGGCACTGCCGAGACCGCGTCCACGCAGCAGACGGGTGAGTTCGCCGGTGTCGATTCCCACCGGACAGGCGGTCGAGCAGAGCCCACAGCCCGCGCAGGTGTCGAGTCCGTAGTAGGCAAAGTCGGTGGCCACCGTTCCCGCATCCTCGTGCGCGGCTTCACGCCGCGACAGCTCGCGCCAGCTCACGATGCGCTGTCGCGGCGAGAGCGTCAGCCGATGCGATGGACAGAGCGGTTCGCAAAATCCGCATTCGATGCAGCGATCGACAATCTCCTCGGCCGCAGGCATGGGCTTCAGGTGCTTCAGATGCGCCTGCGGATCGTCATTCAGAATCACCCCGGGATTGAGCAGTCCCTCCGGGTCGAACAGCGTCTTGATCGCGCGCATCAGATCGGTGGCTTGGCGCCCCCACTCCATTTCGACAAAAGGCGCCATGTTGCGACCGGTGCCGTGTTCGGCCTTGAGCGAACCGTCGTATTTCTCGACAACCAGACGGCAGACGGCATCCATGAATCGCGCGTAGCGCTCGACTTCCGCCGCATCGCCGAAATCCTGGGTGAAGACGAAGTGCAGGTTGCCTTCCAGCGCATGACCAAAGATGATCGCTTCGTGGTAACCGTGCTCCACCAGCAACGCCTGCAGATCGAGCGTTGCGGCAGCGAGCGACTCGATCGGGAAGGCGACGTCCTCAATGATCACGGTCGTGCCGGCGCGCCGCATCGCGCCCACAGACGGGAACGTGCCCTTGCGCACCTTCCAGTACATTTCGCAGGTGGCGGGATCGGTCGAGAATTGCGGCGCTTCGAGCGTCTCGATTCCCGCCAGACTGGCGAGGACGGTGTCGATCTTCTTCTGTCGCACCGCGGCGGTGTCGGCGCGCACCTCGATCAACAGCGCCGCCGCCTGCGGGCCCAGCCTGCTGATCGCCGCCGGCAGGCCTGGCTTGTTCTCGACCGAGCGCAAGGCGGCACGATCGAGCAACTCGACCGCCGAAACCGGTTCCGACTTGAGGCGTATCACCGCCTGGCAGGCGGCGCCGATGCCGGGAAAGAAAACCAGCGCGCTCGCCTTGTAAGGATCCTCGACGACCGTACGGTAGGTAATGCGGGAGAGAAAGCCGAGAGTGCCTTCGGAACCGATCATGAGGTGTGTCAGGATGTCGATCGGATCCTCGAAGTCCACCAGCGCGTTCAGGCTGTAACCCGTCGTGTTCTTGATCTTGAACTTGTCGCGAATCCTCGTTGCCAGCACGGAATCGGCGCGCGTTTCCCGACCGAGCCTTTCGAGTCCGTCAAGCAACTCGGCGTGACTGCGACGGAAATTCTCCACGCTGGCGGGTTCCTCGCTGTCCACCACTGCACCGTCGGCGAGAACGACGCGCAGGCCGAGCAGCGTCCGGTAGCTGTTCTGCGCGGTGCCGCAGCACATGCCGGAAGCGTTGTTGGCGGCAATGCCGCCGATCTTGCAAGCATTGATCGAGGCCGGGTCGGGGCCGATCTTGCGTCCCAGCGGAGCGAGACGGAAGTTCGCCTCGCCGCCGATGATTCCCGGACCCAGGCGGACGCTGTCGGCATCGGCTGCGATTTCGCAGGTGGCAAAGCCGTCGCCGATCAACACCAGGATGCCATCGGTCACCGCCTGCCCGGACAAACTCGTTCCCGCGGCCCGGAAGGTCACCGGGCGCCGATGCGCACGCGCAACCTGGAGCACGGTACGGACTTCCTCCTCGTTCTCGACGATGGCGATCACTTCCGGCAGCAGGCGATAGAAGCTGGCGTCGGTACCGTAGGCAAGGCGGCGCAGGTCGTCGCTGACGACCTGACGCTGCGGCAGAACACGGGTCAGCGCAGAGATCAAGGAGTCCATACTTGGTTTTCCCCCGTGCAACCAGGTGGCAAAGAAGCGGGCATCCGTCGGGTTGCCGGAATTCCCGGCAGACAGGGCCCCTTGTATCAGCCGCTACCTGTCCCCGTTTCCCAATTCCGATCTCTGGTAAAGTGGTATGACAACCGGACGCGCGCTACCCTAGTCGAATAAATGGCCCATTGTCAACAAGGAATAGAGAAAATCGGATTGCGTAGAGGACAGGCTGTCGCTTGCCTTCCCGCATCAAGCTGGCGGCTCGTCGTGGTGCCATCCGCGAGAAACCCCGCCGATCGGCACGCGAATTGTCCGATGCAACTGGCCTACCACCCCGACCGACCTTTCACTCGCTCCGCTCCACGTACCCCGCTTCCCGCTGGCTGCGCACGGCCAGCACGATAACGGTATCGATCTCAGCGACGCAACGGTACGAGGCAAGGTATCCGTGGAAGCGCCGGCCGATGACGAGTTCGCGTCTGCCGTTTGCAACGGGGCGGCCGATCAGTGGGTTGCTCTCCAGTACATCCAGTGCGCCGATGACTTCGTCAATACGCCGTTCCGGATGTTCGACCTGGCACGTGGCGAGGTGATCCAGGATGCGCTCGAAGTCCTCCGCGACCTCGGGCGCAATCTCGATGCGCATCCCATTCAACGAGCCAGCTTGCGCGCTTTGGGCCGTGTTGCAGGCTTGCCGGCAGCGCGCTTTTGCAGATAGGCGCGCATGTCGCTCTAGGGAATAGTCATCCCGGAGGCGACTACCCTTGTGTAGCGCTCCTCAGCGTGGGCGTCGAACTCCGCACGACGCTCCTCGTTGGCGGTTTTTTCCGCGATGGCTTCGAGGATGAAGGCGTGCGCCGTCGTGCGGGTGCGTGCTGCCGCTGCCGCGACTCTGGCTTTCAGTTCTTCAGGCAGGCGAACGGTCGTGGTGGTCATGGCGATCTCCGGAGGGGTTGCTCGCGCAAATGTAGCACAATTGTGTTACATCTGGCCACGGCAGGAGGGTTGGACTTGCCCCCGTTCAGTGGACGGAAGATCGCTTGCATTCAAGCGACGGAACAGCCCGCCAGAGCACCGGTATCGACAGGGCCGCCGCAGACCACCAGTTTCCGACACTCTCCCGGCGCCGCTCGTGGCGCCGGGAGAAACGCCTTGCCGGCGACTACTTGCCGGCTGCTTCGCGCTTCTGGCGCGAGGTCGCCATCAGCGTCGCTTCCCCGTCGATGACTACCTTGCCACCGACCGTGCAGACGGTGTCAAGAACGACGCGGCTCTTCTCGGGAACGACTTCCTTGACCGTCGCTCTGGCGCGCACGGTGTCGCCGGGGCGGACCGGCGCCCGGAAACGCAGCGACTGGCTCAGGTAGATCGCTCCCGGTCCAGGCAGACGATTGCCCAACACGGCGGAAATCAGGCTCGCCGACAGCATGCCGTGGGCAATGCGGCCGCCAAACATCGTCGTCTGCCCGAACTCTTCGTCCATATGCACCGCATTGACGTCGGTCGACACCCCGGCAAACAGCACCAGGTCTGCGTCGGTAATCGTCTTGGCAATCTCGGCGCTCATGCCGACGGAGAGGTCTTCCACATCATAGCCATTCTGGGGATTCATGACAGTCCTTTCTCACAGTGATCGGCACGGTGATGACCGTACCGAGGGAATGTGGCGCATGCCGGCGCCACTCGATCTTCTGGCAGATGCTCGATGCCGTGCGCCTGGACCATCGCGGTCATGGCACTCACTGGCGAACGAAACCAAGTTCTCACAACGGGCCTCCTTCGAATGCCGACTGCCGTCGGGATCTGTCGCGACTCAGAGCTTGTGAATTAATCTACTGCGCGACCGATCTGCGGCGTTGCTCACTCGCTCCCCCGCGGCCGGCCTTGCACAGCCGGCCGGCTCCGGCGGCGCGCAGCAGGCTGCGCGAAACTCCGCCTACGCCCTCGCCTATCTACATGATATGTCTCGTCGTTCGCTCGCTCGCGCCTTGCATCTCGGCCTGCTCGCGACGATTTCTTCGTTAATGGGATGGTCGCCCCTTCCCGAAACGGCATCTGAAGTGCCAAACCCAGGGCATTGGGCATATCGCCAAGCGACTGCCGGACATCCTTGAGGACGGCGAGAACGGCTTGTCGGGCACGTGCCGTCGGTTGATCGATCGCTTGGGCAACCACGTCAAGGAACTCGACCGGCAAGTCCAGGAACTGGAAGTTCAGATCCAGGCGTGGCATCGTGAGCACACGGTCAGCAAGAAACTCGCACAGATTCCTGGCATTGGCCCGATCACGGCGAGCGCCCTGGTAGCCTCGATCGGCGAGGTCAGGAACTTCGAGAATGGCCGGCAACTGGCGGCTTGGCTGGGACTGGTGCCGCGGCAGCATTCCAGCGGCGGCAAGCAGACGCTGCTCGGCATCAGCAAGCGGGGCGACACCTATTTGCGCAACTTGCTGATTCACGGGGCGCGATCGGTGATTCGGGTGGCCGAACGGAAAGCGCAGCATGCCGGCAGTTGGCTGGCCGGGGTCATGGGCCGGCGAAACAAGATCGTGGCAGCTGTGGCGCTCGCCAACAAGAATGCACGAATCGCCTGGGCGTTGTTGGCGCACGGCCGGGACTACGAGGCCGATTACGGAGCGACTACGGCTTGAACACGGTGTAGCAATACAACGACGACGAACTTCCGAGGAGAATCTACCGATTGCTCGGGCAATCATGACGTGATGGCGAGACAGGTCAGACCGTGACCAGGACACCCTGATGAGAGTTTCGCACTTCGAGTCCATTTCACTGATAAGGGCCCGGTCAGCGTATTCCATCAGGGACAGGGGCGGGTAGCCTCGATCAAGGTCCGGTTCCATGGCTGCAATCTCCACCTTCTCCGCCTCCATCGAAATGAATGCTTGGCAAACCGGGGCGACCATCTATGCTCTCAGTCGACGGTGATGACGATTTTCCCGGTGGATTTTCGGCCCACGACCTCATGCAGGGCGTCGACCGCCTGTGCCAGCGGATACGTCGCCGAAACGTGCGGCCTGATCGCGCCGTCGACATACCATTGAACGAGGGTACGGAAACTGCCGATCATCACTTCGGGATGCAGTTCGGCGTAGGCCGGCCAATTGACCCCGATTACATCAACATTCTTGACCAGCAGATGGTTGGCGGGAACCTGCGGCACGGAGCCGCTCGCGAATCCAATGATCAGGATCCGCCCCTCGAATGCCATGCTGCGCAGCGACGCGGTGAATGAATCCCCACCGACCGGATCGTACACCACGTCGGCGCCGCGCCCGTTGCTCAGTTCCCTGATCCGCAACCGCAGGTCGTCGCTGGCATCGATCAGGTGGTCCGCGCCCTGTGCGCGAGCCGCCTCCAGCTTGGCACGACTGCTCGCGGTCGCAATCACCGTCGCCCCCAATTGCTTGCCGATGGCAACTGCGGTCAGCCCGACACCGCCACCGGCCCCATGCACCACCAGCAGCTCTCCCTTCCGCAACCGCGCCCGGTGCGCCAGGGCGACGTGCGAAGTGCCGAAAACGACCGGGAAGGCAGCCCCGTCGACCCAGGGCATCGCCGCCGGCATCCGCAGGCAACGCGTCGCGGCTACCACGACCTGCTCGGCGTAGCCGCCGTGCGGCGTGATGGCGATCACTCGATCGCCTTGCGCAAATTCGTCCACGCCGGCACCCAGTTCCAGCACTTCGCCGGCAACCTCGAAACCAGGACTGAAGGGCAGTTGCGGCTGCACCTGATACTGGCCACGGGTGATCAGACCATCGGCGAAGTTGATCCCGCAGGCGCGCACTCGCAGACGCACCTGCCCCGCTCCGGGGCATGGATCAGGAACTTCGCTCAGGCGCAAGGCGGCAGGGCCGCCGAGTTCCTGGCAGACGATGGCCTGCATGGCGGGAGCCCTCGTTTCACAAGTTTCCCTTCTCCATCACGAAGGAGGAGGAGGGAGTTTACAGTTCCCCGATGCGGACCAGACGCGGTGGCGCGACGCTCGCCACCAGCGCCTGCCCACGCTACCGACTACTCGCCGATGATCTTGCGCACGACGTCGGTCATCGAGAGCACGCCGACCGGCTGGCCATTTTCGGTGACCACCAGGCGATGCATCCGCCGTGCAGTCAGCAGGCTGACCGCCTCGCTCAAAAGCATATCGGCGTCGCAGGTGGCGCAACCCGGGGTCATGACTTCCCTGGCCAGCATCGATCGCGCCTGATCCGGAGTCCGGCCCTGCCGCGCCAGCACCATGTCGGTCTGCGACACGACGCCCACTGCCTGTCCCTGGTCATCCATCACCACGACCGCGTGGATTTCCTTGTCCACCATGATCTTGGCGACCGTTCCGACGCTATCGTCCGGCGTACAGGAGATAATGCCCAGATGCATCAGGTCGCGCACCTTGGTACCGTCGTCGGCAACGGTCAGCGCTTCGCCCTCGGCGATGCTCGGCAGCGGTACGGACATCGGGTACGGCGCGGGGGTCGTATGCACGTCGCCCTTGGGCAAGGTCGGATGCACCATTGCCACCGGGGGCTTGCCGCTGGCTCCAAGACCGAACTCGGTGGCGCCGATCAGCACGGACATGTTGCCGTGCGGGTGCTTGTTGTCGTGCATCAGTTGGTGGGCCAGTGGCAACTCTTCGTAGGTGAAGACACGCGACATGCACGGATCGAGCAAGCCGCGCAACGCCAATTCGTTCATCTGGTTGGCCTGCTCCGTATTCGCGAAGTGCGATCCCTGCAGACGCTTCTGTCGCATCCAGAGGTAACGCAGATCGACCGTGGCATTGTACCCGGTAGTGCCGGCGCAGACGACGACCATGCCGCCGGTCTCGCAGACGAAAATCGAACTCGGGATGGTGCTCTCGCCCGGATGCTCGAAAACGATATTCGGTGCCCGCTTTTCGCCGAGCACTTCCCAGATCTTCGCGCCGAACGAGCGTACGCCTTTCAACCACTTCGCGTAACCTGCGCCATCCTTCCAGTGCGGCAGCATTCCCCAGTGATCGAAGTCATTGCGATTGATGCAGCCTTTTGCGCCCAACTTCATGCAGTAGTCGAACTTGTCCTCGCCCGACACCATCGCCACCGAAGTGGCACCGACCGCCTTGGCGATCTGAATCGCCATCGAGCCCAGACCCCCGGCGCCGCCCCAGATCAGCGCGACATCCCCTTTCTTGATCGAACTGGCGCCCCAGCCGTGCAGCATCCGCCATGCGGTAGCCGCGACCAGCGTATAGGCTGCCGACTCCTCCCAGTTCATGTGCTTGGGCTTGGGCATGCACTGCTGCGCCTGTACCCGGGTGAATTGGGCGAAGCTGCCATAATTGGTCTCATAGCCCCAGATTTTGAACGACGGCGAGTACATCGGGTCACCCCCCTTCTTGACCCACTCGCAGTTTCGGCTGTATTGACCGCAATGCATCACGACTTCGTCGCCTACCTTGACGTTGGTCACGTCCTTGCCAACCTTATAGACGATCCCCGATGCGTCGCTGCCGCCGATATGGAAGTCTTCGGGTTCCCCGCCCTTGTTGCGGGCAGCGATCACATTGACCGGAATACCCAGTGCCGCCCAGACGTTGTTGTAGTTGATACCCGCCGCCATGACATAAACCAGCACTTCATCGTCGGCGATGGAGGGCGTATTCACCACCTCCTTCTGAAACGCCTCGGTGGGCTTGCCAAAGCGATCCTGGCGGACCAGCCAGGCATGCATCTTCTCCGGCACTTCTCCGAGGGGAGGTTTCTCGCCTAACTCATACAATTGCTTGCTCATCAGGATGCTCCTTTTTGGTTGGACTGCTCGGTCGGCTTACCGACATGAATCGGGAAAGAATTTGCTTGCGCAGGCGCTCGTATTCTTCGAACTGGTTCAGTACACCCTTGCTCAGACGCTCGGCGACAGCGGTGCGGCCACCGGCCAGTTCTAGGCCGAAAGTTCCAAATTCCTCTTTCAGCAAGCGCACTACCCAGGCGCTCTGATGACGGGCGCGCAGCTTTCCCAGTAATCCGGCATTGGTGAGAAAGCTGCGATGCCTGTCGAAATGGTCGCGGAATTGCTCGATCCCGGTGCTCATTGCCGCGCTCACCAAGCACACCGGGTAATCCCAGTCGGCCCGGCGGTCCTGCCGCGATGCGCTGCGCGCGATTTCGGCAGCGGTCTTGCGCGCGGCAGCACCGAGGTCCGACTTATTGACCGCGAAGATATCCGGGATTTCGATGATCCCCGACTTCAAATACTGGATCGTGTCGCCCGAAGCTGGCTGCGCCACGTAGCAGACCGTGTCGCCGATTTCGGCGATATCGATTTCGGTCTGCCCGACGCCCACCGTCTCGATCACGACGATGTCGAAACAGGTCAATAGCAGCCAACTCATCGGCCAGACCTCGGTCGCCACGCCCCCCAACTGATTGCGGTTGGCCAGCGAGCGGATGAACAAGCCTTCATCATGCGACGAATTCTTGATACGAATGCGATCTCCGAGCAAGGCCCCGCCTCCCAGTTCGGGGCGGCTCGAGGGATCCACCGCAAGCACCGCAACGCTCCTGCCGGAGGAACGCCATGCCCGAATGAGTGCCGAAACCAGCGACGACTTGCCCGCACCCGGCGGGCCGGTGATCCCGATCAGGTGGCCGGCATCGAGCCAGTGCTCTCCGGACAGCGATGCCAGCAGCCGCGCCGAACGGGAACGCGCTTCGGCAAGCTTGTTGTCCAGCAGATTCAGGCCGCTGGCCACCGCCGCCCGCTCGCCGCGCAAAATGCGCAAAGCCAGCTGCTCGGGATCGGGAAGCTTGACTTGCGTCATGGATCTGTCAGGGTCGCGGGCC
>WBZT01001787.1_pt1 | contig 15491 bp, 14 predicted proteins | sample 5204241 | NCBI WGS metagenome assembly WBZT01 (sample SAMN12344358, study PRJNA552823) | activated sludge metagenome | biome: Activated sludge suspended growth; feature: Nitrification reactor; material: Wastewater; isolation source: activated sludge from nitrification reactor of wastewater... | reverse complement strand
GGTTCAATCCGCTGGACGCCGGCTGAGCGCCGCGCGGCCGCGCGGCGTGCCGCGGGCGGCGGCGGGCGCTCAGGACTTCCGCCCCGCGTACTTCTCGCCGGCCGCCATGTCGGACTTGAGCCAGTTCTGCGGCGGCGGCAGCGGGCACGTGGTGAACGCGGAGAACGCGCACGGCGGGTTGTACGCCTTGTTGAAGTCGACCACCCACTGCCCGTCCTTCGGCTTCTCGATGAACAGGAAGCGCCCCGGCGGGTAGGTCGTCGAGTTGCTGGTGCCGTCGCGGAAGATGATGAAGAGGTTGCCCTCGTCGTCGAGCGCGTCGAGCGTCATCTTCTGGCCGTTGACGGCGAACTCCAGCGTGCCGGCGACCTTCTCGTACGCGATCTCGCCGCGCACGTTGGCGATCGGGATCGTCGCGCCCTTCTCGGTCGGGACGAACTTCGCCGGCACCTTGAACTCGGCCTTCGGCTCGAACCACACGCGGCCGGCGAAGTTCTTGCGCCGCGGCGACTCGCGGTCGGCGGCGCGCACGACGACCTTGCCGTCCTCGCGCTTGACGAACTGCAGCGACAGGCGGCCCGACGTCACCCACTCGAGCCGCGAGGCTCCGGTGACGAGGTCGCGCGCGGTGAACTCCACGCTGTCGTCGGACTCCTTGGTGACCGTGCGCATCTTCTGCCCCTTGGCGAGTTCGAGGCGCGCCCGGTCGGCGCTCACGACGACCACGCCCAGGTGCGCCGGGGCGAGCCCCTTGGGCAGCACGATCCTGTTGTCCGGCGCCGAGCCGATCGTGTAGGTGCCGGGGGCCAGCTCGTCGCGCGACACGATCGACAGCCAGCCGCGCTCGCGCGTGAGGCTCGTGTCGGCGCGCGTGCGCCACTTGGCGAGCTCGTCGGTCCAGGCCGGGTCCGGCGCGGCGGCGGTGGCGGCGGACGCGCAGGCGGCGAGCGCCAGCGCGCAGAGGGTGGAACGCAGCAGGACGGGCGCGGCCATGGCAGGCAACCTGTCGGGACGGCGAGGGGGGCCATTCTACGCCCGGCCCGGGTCGGCGCGTTCGGCGGCGGGCGGGGGTTGCCAGCGGGCGAATTAACGTATACGTTACCGCATCGGTTAATGCATTCCGCTCGTCCCGGCGTTCCGCCCATGCCCGCTCCCCCGCGCATCGACCTCGCGGCGCTCGCCTTCACCGGCGCGGGACTCGTGCGCCCGGAGTGCGTGCTGGCCACGCGCGCCGGCGCGCTCTACACGGCCGACTGGCGCGGCGGCGTCGCGCAGACCGGGCCGGGCGGCACGCAGGCGCTCTACGCCGGGCAGCTGCCGGGCGGCCGGCCGCTGCGCCCCAACGGCATCGCGCTGCGCCGCGACGGCAGCTTCCTGCTGGCCGACCTGGGCGAGACGAAGGGCGGCGTGTTCGCGCTCGCGCGCGACGGCCAGGTGCGGCCGTTCGTCGAGGCGGTCGACGGCGTCGAGCTGCCGCCGTCGAACTTCGTGTTCGAGGACGGCCACGGCCGCACGTGGATCACCGTCAGCACGCGCCGCGTTCCCCGCGCATCCGCGTACCGCGCCGACGTCGCCGACGGGTTCGTCGCGGTGGTGGACGGCCGCGGCGCGCGCATCGTCGCCGACGGGCTCGGCTACACCAACGAGGCGGCGGTCTCGCCGGACGGCCGGTGGCTGTACGTCAACGAGACGTTCGGCCGCCGGCTGTCGCGCTTCGCACTCGCCGCCGATGGTGCGCTCGGCGCGAAGGAGGTCGTGGCGACGTTCGGCCACGGCACCTATCCCGACGGCCTCGCGTTCGACGCCGAAGGCCACGCGTGGATCACCAGCATCGTCAGCAACCGCGTGCTGCGCGTGGCGCCCGACGGCGCCGCCACCGTCGTCCTCGAGGACGCCGATCCGGCGCACGTCGACTGGGCGGAGCAGGCGTACCTCGCCGGCGAGATGGGACGGCCGCACCTCGACCGCGCGGCCGGCTGCGTGCTGAAGAACGTCTCGAGCCTCGCGTTCGGCGGCCCGGACCTGCGCACGGCGTACCTGGGCTGCCTGCTCGGCGACGCGATCGCGCACTTCCGCGCGCCGGTCGCCGGGCATCCACTCCCCCACTGGAACTTCTGAACGTGCCCGCACCCGCCGCCACCCGCAAGCCGCGCGCCGCGAAATCCGGCGCCGCGCCGCGTGCGCGTCCCGCCGCCCGCCCCGCCGCGCCGCCCGGACGCGCGTCGCGTGTGGCCGACGCCTATCAGGCAATCCGCCGACGCATCCTCGACAACGTGTACCCGCCGGGCCACCAGGCACTCGAGGGCGCGCTCGCGGCCGAGCTCGGCATCAGCCGCACGCCGGTGCGCGAGGCGCTGATCCGGCTCGCGCACGAGGGGCTGGTCGAGGTGGTGCCGCGCCACGGCATGCGCGTGCTGCCGGTGTCGCCCGACGACATGCGCGAGATCTACGCGGTGCTGGCGGCGCTCGAGTCGGCGGCGGCCGAGGCGCTGGCGCTGCGGCGGCCGTCCGACGCCGAGTTGCGGCCGCTGGTCGACGCGACGCGCGACATGGCGCGCGCGCTGAAGGCGGACGACCTCGACGCGTGGGCGGCGGCCGACGAGCGCTTCCACCAGGGCCTCGTCGAACTGGCGGGCAACCGCACGCTGGTCGACTCCATCGCGCGGCTGGCCGACCGCGTGCACCGCGCGCGGATGTTCACGCTGCGGCTGCGGCCGAAGCCCGTGAACTCGACGCAGGAGCACATGGCGCTGCTCGAGCGCATCCGCGCCGGCGACGCGCCGGGCGCGATCGACGTCAACCGCGCGCACCGCGCCCGTGCGACCCGCGAGCTCGTCACGATTTTCGAGCGCTACCGGCTGCAGCAGCTCTGACCCCACCGGAATCCGACGTGAACACCACTGCCACCTACGACATTTGCGTGCTTCCGGGCGACGGCATCGGCCCCGAGGTGATTGCGGCGACGCTGCCGCTGCTCGGACGCGTCGCGCACGGCGCGCCGTTCGCGCTCTCCTTCGCCGAGCACCCGGCGGGCGCACTGCACTTCCAGGCGACCGGCTCCGCGCTGCCCGACGCGACGCTGGAGGCCGCGCGCCGCGCGCACGCGATCCTGTTCGGCGCGATGGGCTGGCCGGAGATCCGCTACCCGGACGGCACCGAGATCGCCCCGCAGCTCGACCTGCGCGTCGTGCTGGAACTCTACGCCGGCGTGCGCCCGGTGCGCGCGATCCCCGGCGTGCCGCTGCCGCTCGCCGACCCGCGCGCGCGCGGCATCGACCTGGTCGTCGTCCGCGAGTCGACCGAGGGGCTGTTCGCATCGCGCGGCAAGGGCACGATCGAGGACGACGCCGAGGCGCGCGACACGATGGTGATCACGCGCCGCGGCTGCGAGCGCGTGCACGACTTCGCGTTCCGCCTCGCCCGCCGGCGCAAGGCGCGCGGCCGGCCCGGGGAAGTCACCTGCGTCGACAAGGCGAACGTCTTTCGCTCGATGGCGTTCTTCCGCAAGGTGTTCGACGAGCGCGCGCGCGCGTTCCCCGACCTCGTCGCGCGGCACCACTACGTCGACGCGACCGCGCTCGACCTCGTCCGCAAGCCTTGGACGTTCGACGTGCTGGTCACCGAGAACATGTTCGGCGACATCCTGTCCGACGAGACCGCGGCGCTGGTCGGCGGCATGGGCATGGCGCCGTCCGGCGACGTCGGCGACGACCACGGGCTGTTCCAGCCGTGCCACGGCTCGGCGCCCGACATCGCCGGGCAGGGCAAGGCCAACCCGACGGCGACGATCCTGTCGGCGGCGATGATGCTCGACTGGCTCGCCGAGCGGCACGGCGATCCGGCCCTCGCGCAGGCCGCGAAGCGCATCGAGGACGCGGTCGATCGTGCCTTCGCCGGCGGCCGGCTGGTGCCGTTCGAGTTCGGCGGCGGCGACGGCACCGCGGCGATCGCCGCGGCGGTCGCGGCCGAGCTGTGACGGAGGCGACGATGGCAAAGCTGCGGGTCCTGGGCGTCGGCGCCGGCTACTTCAGCCAGTTCCAGTACCTGGGCTGGCGCAACATCGCCGAGGTCGAGTGCGTGGGCATCGTCAACCGCGACACGGCCAAGGCGCGGGCGATGGCCGACCGCTTCGGCATTCCTGCCGTCTACGGCAATCTCGACGAGGCGCTCGACGCCGCACGACCGGATCTCGTCGACATCATCACGTCGCCGGAGACGCACCGCGACTACGTCGCGCGCTGCGTCGCGCGGCGGATCCCGGCGATCTGCCAGAAGCCCTTCGGCGTCGACTACGCCGACGCCGTGGCGATCACCGAGGCGGCCGAGGCCGCCGGCGTGCCGCTGGTGGTCCACGAGAACTTCCGTTGGGAGCCGTGGTACCGCGAGGCGAAGCGGCTGATCGGCGCCGGCACGCTGGGCGCGCTGCACAGCGTCGCGTTCCGGCTGCGGCCCGGCGACGGCCAGGGCCCGCGCGCCTACCTCGACCGGCAGCCGTACTTCCAGCAGATGCCACTGTTCCTGGTCAAGGAGACGGCGATCCACTGGATCGACACGTTCCGCTACCTGATGGGCGACGTGCGCGCCGTGTACGCGGCGCTGCGCCGCGTGAACCCGGCGATCGCCGGCGAGGACGCCGGCTTCATCGTGTTCGAGTTCGCGTCCGGCGCCACGGGACTTTTCGACGGCAACCGGCTGAACGACCACGTGGCCGCCAACCCGCGGCGCACGATGGGCGAGGCGTGGCTCGAGGGCTCGGGCGGCGTGCTGCGCCTCGACGGCGACGCGCGGCTGTGGTGGAAGCCGCACCACGGCCCCGAGGCCGCGCACGTCTACGACGCCGGCCCGGACGACACGTTCGGCGGCGGCGCGTGCGAGTGGCTGCAGCGGCACGTCGTCGCGCACTTCACCGCCGGCGCGCCGCTCGAGAACACCGCGCGCGACTACCTCGCCAACCTGCGCGTGCAGGAGGCCGTCTACCGCTCGGCGGCGACGCATCGCCGCATCGAGCTCGCTTCGTTCGATCCGCTGCGGCCGGACGCGGTCCCCGCCGCCGCGCACGCCTGACCGCAACCCAGGGAGGAGAGCACCATGCAACGCAGGCATTTCGTCCGGCAGGTCACGCTCGCCGCCGCGCTCGCCGCGGCGCTCGGCATCGGCGCCCCCGCGCTCGCGCAGACGACGCTCAAGTTCAGCCACACCGACCAGCCCGGCGGGCTGCGCCAGAAGGCCGCCGAGCTCTTCGGCCAGAAGGTCGAGCAGTACACGGGCGGCCGCTACAAGGTGCAGGTGTTCCCGGCGAGCCAGCTCGCCAACGACCCGAAGGCCGTCGAGCAGCTGCAGCTGGGCGGCATCGACTTCACGGTGTCCGGCACCGGCACCTACGCGACGCACATCCCGACGCTCAACCTGACCGCGCTGCCGTACCTGGTCGAGACCTACGACCAGGGCTGGAAGCTCTACGACGACTCGAAGTGGATGCAGGCGCAGTTCGCGAAGGGGCCCGAGAAGGGCTTCCGCTTCCTGTCGAACTTCGAGGCCGGGTTCCGCAGCATGACGACCAAGGACGCGCTCAACTCGCCGGCCGACGCCAAGGGCAAGAAGCTGCGCACGTTCCCGAACGAGATGATGCGCTGGACGCTGGAGTCGATGGGCTTCAACGTGCAGATCATGCCGCTGCCCGAGGTGTACCTCGCGATCCAGCAGGGCACGGTGTCGGGTCAGGAGAACCCGATCGACACGATCTACGCGAACAAGTTCTACGAGGTCGCGCCGTACGTGACGCTGACGCAGCACACCTACAGCCCGATCCCGCTGACGATCTCCGAGAAGACCTGGCAGAAGCTCTCGCCGGCGGACCGCGACGCGATCACCAAGGCGGCGAAGGAGGCGGCAGACTGGAGCCGCAAGGAGGTGCGCGCCGCCGAGAACGCGCAGCTCGCCGACATGCAGACCAAGGGTGCCAGGATCGGCCGGCCGGCGCTCGCGCCGTTCCGCGACTCGGTGCAGCCGGCCTACGCGAAGGCCAAGGAGAAGTTCGGCGCCGACGTCGACGCGATCCTCGCCGATGCCGACGCGATCCGCAAGGCGAATCCGGCGAAGTGACGCCGTGGCCGCGGACGACCTGACGCCGGGCGCGGGCCAGCACGCGCGCGTGACCGGCGCGGCGGCCGGCCGGCGCGGGGAGATGCTGCCCCCCGCGCCGCCGGCGCCGCGGCCGCTCGCGGTCTTCGGCGCCGTGGTCGACTGGACGGTGGTGGCGATCGGCGCGACGATGATCACGCTGGTGTTCGTCAACGTGCTGCTGCACGTCGTCCACAAGGACCTCGCGTGGGTGACCGAGCTGGCCGAGCTGCTGATGGTGTGGGTGACGTTCCTGGGCGGCGCCTGCGCGACGCGCCGCGGCGCGCAGATGACGATCACCGAGTTTATCGACAAGCTCACGGGCGGCGCCCGCCGCGCCGCCGACGCGGCGGTCGACGTCTTCGCGCTGGCGATCCTCGCCGCGCTGGTCTGGTACGGCGTCAGCCTCGCCGTCACCGGCTGGACCAACGAGCTCACCGTGCTGCAGATCCCGATGTCGGTCCAGTACGCGGGCATGCCGGTCGGCTGCCTCGCGATGCTGGTGTGGATAGGCTGGGACCTCGTGCGCATCGCCCGCGGCGATCCGCGCGAGGCGCGCTGGCCCGCCTGAACGCCGATGCTCGCCGCCACGCTCTTCCTCGTGTTCTTCGGGCTGGCGCTCGCCGGCGTGCCGCTGCTCTATGCGCTCCTCGGCACCACGATCGGCGTCATCGTCGTGGCCGGCCTCTCGCACCCGCTGGAGACGATCTTCCTGTCGTTCATCGGCGGCGTCGAGCCCTTCATCCTGATCGCGGTGCCGCTGTTCATATTCGCCGGCGAGATCCTGTCGTCCGGCGGCGTCGGCCGGCGGATCGTCGACTTCGCGCGCTCTCTGCTCGGGTTCCTGCCGGGCGGGCTCGGCGTGGTGACGGTCGCCTCGTGCCTCATGTTCGGCGGCGTGTCCGGCTCGGCGATCGCCGACACCGCGGCGATCGGCTCGCTGGTGATCCCGGCGATGGTCCAGCGCGGCTATTCGCGCGGCTTCGCGGCGGCGCTGCTGGCGGTCGCCGGTACGCTGGCGCTCCTGATGCCGCTGTCGATCCCGTTCCTCGTCTACGCGTTCATCTCGGGCGTGTCGATGCGGCAGCTGTCGATGGCCGGCATCGTGCCCGGGCTGATCGCCGCGGTCGCGCTGATGGCCGTGTGCGTCTGGCACGGCCGGCGCACCGGCTGCGACAGTGGCGACGCTCGGCTGTCGGCCCGCGAGGTGTGGACGGCCACGCGCGCCGCCGGGCCGGCGCTGCTGATGCCGCTCATCATCGTGGGAGGCATCTGGTCGGGCTTCTTCACGCCGACCGAGTCGGCGGCGGTGGCCGTCGTCTACGGCGTCGTCGTGTCGCTCGTGCTCTACCGCGACATCACCGTGCGCGACCTGCCGCGGCTCCTCGTCAACGCGTTCCAGACCAGCGCGACCGTGATGCTGGTCATCGGCGCCACCGGCGCGCTCGCGTGGCTGATCACCGCCGAGCAGGTCGCCGTGCAGATGGCGGCGTGGATCAGGCTGGTCGCGAGCGAGCCGTGGATGTTCCTGCTGCTGGTCAACGTGATCCTGCTCCTGCTCGGCATCTTCATCGAGCCGCTGCCGGCGCTGCTGCTGACCGCGCCGCTGCTGCTGCCGCTCGCGAAGACCTTCAACGTCGACCTCGTGCACCTGGGCGTGGTCATGACCGCGAACCTCGCGATCGCGCTGTACACGCCGCCGGTGGGCGGCACGCTGTTCGTCGCGGCGAAGCTCGCCAAGGCGGGCATCGGCGAGATCACGCGCGCGCTGTGGCCGCTGCTGGTCGCGGCGATCGCCGCGCTGTTCGTCATCACCTACGTGCCGTCGCTGACCACGGTCGTGTGGCGGCTGGTCCAGTGAGGCCATCGTGCTCATCGGCTGCATCGCAGACGACCTGACCGGCGCCACGGACCTGGGCGTGAACCTCGCGCGCGAGGGGCTTGCGGTCGTCCAGGTCAACGGCGTTCCTCCCGCCGACTTCGCGGTGCCGGCGGTCGACGCCGTCGTGGTGGCGCTCAAGTCGCGGACGATTCCCGCGGCCGAAGCCGTCGCGCAGTCGCTCGCCGCGCACGCGTGGCTGCGCGCGCGCGGCGGAGAGCGCGTCTACTTCAAGTACTGCTCGACGTTCGACTCCACGCCGCGCGGCAACATCGGGCCGGTGACCGAGGCGCTGGCCGCGGCGGCGGGTGCGGGCATCGTGCCGGCCACGCCGGCGTACCCGCGCAACCAGCGGACCGTCTACCGCGGCCACCTGTTCGTCGGCGACCTGCTGCTGTCCGACACCGGCATGCGCGAGCATCCGTTGACGCCGATGACCGACTCGAATCTCGTGCGCGTGCTCGGCGCGCAGGCGACGCGCGCCGTGGGGCTCGTCGCCGCCGAGACGCTGGACGCCGGCGCCGACGCGGTGCGCGCGCGGCTCGCCGCGCTCGAACGCGACGGCTGCGGGCACGCGATCGTCGACGCGACGCGCGACGAGCACCTGACCGCCGCCGGCGCCGCGTGCGTCGACTGCGCGCTGACCACCGGCGGCGCCGGGCTCGCGATCGGACTCGCGCGCGCGCTGCGCAGGCAGGCGGCGGCGCCGGCGGCTACGCGCGGCCGGACGCCGGCACCCGGGTCGCGTGGCTGTCGGGCAGCTGCTCCGAGGCCACGCGCCGGCAGGTCGCGCACGCGCTGCGCACCGTGCCCGGTTTGCGGCTCGACCCGGTCGTGCTCGCCGCCGATCCCGCCGCGGTAGCGGCGCTCGCGCGCGACGCGGCCGCGCATGCCGCCCGCGGGCCGGTGCTGGTGTACGCGACCGCGGCGCCGGCCGAGGTCGCGGCCGCGCAGGCGGCGCTCGGCCGCGAGCGTGCGGCCACCGTGGTCGAGGACGCGTTCCGTGCGATCGCGCGCGCGCTCGCCGGCGCCGGCGTGCGTGCGTTCGTCGTCGCGGGCGGCGAAACCTCCGGCGCGGTGGTCGAGGCGCTTCACGTGCGCGCGCTGGCGATCGGCCCCGAGATCGACCCCGGCGTGCCGTGGACGCGCGCGGTCGGCGGCGAGCCGTTGTGGCTGGCGCTGAAGTCGGGCAACTTCGGGGCGGAGGACTTCTTCGCCAAGGCCACGGAGGCGCTGTGAACGAGAACACGCTGCGCGATGCGCTGGCCGAGCGCGGCCGCTCCCTGTACGACCGCGGCTACGCGCACGGCAGCTCGGGCAACCTGTCGGTGCGGCTCCCCGATGGCATTTTGGTCACGCCGACCGGATCGAGCCTCGGCCGCCTCGACCCGGCGCGGCTCGCGAAGGTCGCGCCCGACGGCAAGCCGGTGTCCGGCGACCCGCCGTCGAAGGAGGCGTTCCTGCACCTCGCGATGTACGCGGCGCGGCCGGCCGCGCACGCGATCGTCCACCTGCACTGCACGTGCGCGGTCGCCGTCTCGTGCCTCGTGCACGACGACCCGCGCAACGTGCTGCCGCCGCTGACCGCCTACCACGTGATGCGCGTCGGCACGCTGCCGCTGCTGCCGTACTACCGCCCCGGCGACCGCGCGCTCGCGCAGGCGGTCGGCGCCGCGGCCGCGAAGCACCGCGCCGTGCTGCTCGCCAACCACGGGCCGGTCGTGTCCGGGCGCAGCCTCGACGACGCCGTCGACGCGGCCGAGGAGCTGGAGCAGACGGCGAAGCTCGTGCTGCTGTTGGGCGAGCGCGCCGTGTCGCTGCTTACGCCGGCGCAGGTTGCCGAGATCGAATCGGTCTTTCCCTCGTAGGAGTCCGCGATGTACGTCGTCACCGTCGAGTTCACGATCGCGCCCGGCCAGTGGGACGCGTTCCTGCCGCTGATGGTCGAGAACGCGCGCCGCTCGCGCACCGACGAGCCGGGCTGCCGGCAGTTCGACGTCTGCGCCGACCCGGCCCGGCCCGGCGTGGTGTTCCTCTACGAACTCTACGACGACCGCGCGGCGTTCGACGCGCACCTCGCGACCCCGCACTTCAAGGCATTCGCCGCCGCCACGCAGCCGATGATCGCCGCGCGCAACATCGGGACCTGGCAGCGCGTCGCGCCCTGAAGCCGGCGAGGCGGGTCACGACGCAGTGGGCTCGTGGTGGACCAGCCGTTGCTGCGGTCACTCGAGTTGCGGTCACTGACGATTTGCGTCAGCGCGAGAATCCGCACAACGATACGCGGGCCTGCGACCGCGCGATCGTAGTCCGCCTGATCGGGCAGGACGCGACGGCTTCCTCCCGACCACATTGACAGGCGCTGCGCGTCACCTGCGCCGCGTTGTCCCGGGCGGAACCCATCGACGTCGCGGAACTCAGGCTTTCGGAGGGGTAGGCCTTCCCCCTGGCGAGTCGCTGGACGGCGATTGACAATGCGTCGCCGCATCGACAAAGTGTATCCGACAACAAGCGGCATCGGGCTCGTGGGCGGTGGACCGTCGCTTGGCCTCATCTGTGCCCGATCCACCGGGCGCGCCTGACAACGACACCGAGTGCGGGGGCCGGGGGGTATGGAGAAGCGCACCAAGGCCCCGAGCAAGTCGCTGCGATCGGGGCTTGGCGGGTTGCTCCTTGCAGCATTGGCGACGGCTTCCATTGTGGGGGCCTCGCCGCTGGCAAACGTCGGCAAGTTGCTGTTCTTCGATGTCGCGCTTTCGGCGGACGGCAAGGTCGCGTGCGCGACCTGCCACCAGCCAGGGCGCGCGTTCGCGGACGGACGGCCAGTCTCGTCGGGAGCGTTCGGACTCCAGGGTACGCGCAACGCTCCATCGCTGCTGGACGTCGCGCAACGTCCGGCGCTCGCGTGGGACGGGCGGACAGGCACGCTGTCCGACCAGGTTGCGCTGGCATTGAGCCACCCTCGCGAGCACGCGCTTGCCGGACCGAGGATCGTCGTCGAACTCGTATTGCGCAACGAAGGCTATCGGAAGGCGTTTTCCGATGCCGGTCTGGACGATCCGCTAACGTCTTCGGCGATAGGAAGCGCGCTCGTGGCATACATTGAGTCGTTGCGCACGGAAGCCTCGCCCTTCGATCGTTGGCGAGCCGGCGACTCCGCTGCAATTTCCGGTTCGGCGCGCCGGGGCTTCGAAGTGTTCCGGGGCGTTGCGGGATGCGCACGGTGCCATCGCATCGACGGTGAGCGACCGACCTTCACCGACAACGAGTTCCACGCGGTTGGCGTCGGCTCGGAACGGATCGCATCCAGGCTTGCAGCGCTCGTCACCGAAGTGCGGGCGGCCACGCATGAACAGCTCGAACTGCTGATAGCCACGGATCCCGAGATCGCGGCCCTGGGACGATTCCTGGTCACCCGCGACCCGGCGGACATCGGAAAGTACCGCACGCCGGGTCTGCGCAACGTGGCCGTGACCGCACCGTACTTTCACGATGGCAGTGCGCGCACGCTCGCGGATGCGCTCGCACAGGAACTCTATTACCGCGGACGCGAACGCGGCCAACCGATGGCAATCACTACGGCGGAACAGGCGGACCTTGTTGCGTTTCTCGAGTCCCTGACCGATGACCGCTACTCGCCGCCAACGGCCGCGAATGTCCCGGCCCTCAGGCTGCAAGTCGGCTTGTCGGAGAGGCGGACGTTCGCGCGACCGGAGGTCGGGAAAGGACGATGATGGCCCACGCGTGGAACCACCCTGTTGCAACGCGCTCGCTGTTTGCTCGGCTTGCGCGAGGCGCGGCAGCGGTGCTGTCTGTCATCGTCGCCGTCGTTTCCCCTGTCGGCGCCGCCGTGGACTATACCTATGACGAAGTGGGGCGCCTCGTCGGTGTCTACGCGCCGAGCGGAGAGGCGGCACAGTATGTCTACGATTCAGCCGGCAACATCGTCGAGATTAAGCGGTTTTCCGCAGGCGAGCTCGCGGTTGTCGAGTTCACCCCGAATCGCGGTGCGGTCGGAGCGTCGGTGACCATCTACGGCACGGGCTTCTCGGCGACCGTTGCCAACAACGCCGTACGGTTCAACGGGGTGGCGGCCACGATCTCCAGCGCGACGCCCACCAAGCTGGTCGCCGTCGTTCCCGCGAGTGCGACGACGGGCCGGGTCACCGTCACGGTCGGCACGACCACCGCGACGAGCCTGACCGACTTCATCGTTGCGCCCAATGCGGGAGCGCCGACGATCACCGGCTTCACGCCTTCGGTCGGCGTGTTCGGGACCGCCGTGACGATCAACGGGACCAACTTCGATCCGTCTCCGGCGAGCAACGGCGCGCACTTCAATGGACTCTACTCCGAGGTGTCCGCAAGCACGGCAAGCCAGCTCATGACGAGCGTGCCTGCGTACGCCACGTCGGGGAAGATCAGGGTAACGACGCCACTCGGGGCCACGACTTCGTCGGCAGACTTCTTCGTGCCACCGGGAACGCTTACGGCAGCGGACGTCGTTGCAACGGGACGGCTCGCGGTCAATGGTGCGTCGTTGCCGATCAACATCGCCATGGCCGGCAAGGTCGCACTCGTGGTGTTCGACGGCGCTGCGGGCGACTGGCTCAGCCTGCAGTTCTCGGGCGTCACCGCCTCGAGCGGTACGGTTTCGCTTGTTCTGTACGACCCGCGCGGCGCGGTGGTCGATAGCGCGAGCGTTAATGCGACGGCGCTGTCCGGACACTTGCGCGAGTTGGCGATGGCCGGTACCTACACCGTCATGTTGAGTGCGGGCACGGGAACCGCGAGCTTTTCGCTGGCGATCAAATCCGCGCCGACGCTCGCCGTCAACGGCGCCGCCCAGGCAATTCCCGCCGTGCTTCCATACCAGAGTGCTCGAATCCGGTTCGCGGGAACGAGCGGCCAGAACCTCGGCCTTGCGATGACCGCGATCACGCAGGCGCCGGCGAGCGGGTATGCAACGTCGCTCTACGTCTACAAGCCGGACCGCAGCTTGTTGCAGCAGCCGATCGGCTGTCGACTCAGCGACCCGGGTCCGGCCTGCCAGACCAACCTCTCCAATCTGCCTGCGACCGGAAACTACGGCATCGTCGTCGTTCCGCCGGCGGGATCGGTTGCAGGCGGATCGCTCGTGCTGAGCAGCGACTTGACGGGAACGCTGGCGAACGGCACGGCGGTCAGCGTGAACATCGCGCGGGCCGGTCAGAACGCGCGCTACACGTTCAGCGGGACCGTGGGGCAGCTGGTTGGCGTGCAGCTCGCACAGCTTGCCACGGTGCCGGCCACGATCGTGACGTACCTCACGCTGCGCAACCCGGACGGCACGGTGCTCGCGACAACCCACAGCGCGCTGGGCGCGAACAACGACGGTGCGATCGTCTCGGCCACCTTGCCGACGACAGGCACGTACTCGGTTTCCGTTGATCCGGAGTATGCGGCGACCGCGGCCTTTTCGCTAACTCGCAATCCCGTCGGGGACCTGATTGCGGACGGGGCGTCGTTGAACGTGAGCACGACGGTACCGGGGCTGGGGCGGCACCTGTCGTTCGTGGCGACGGCGGGGCAGAACCTGGGGCTGGGGTTGCGGGGGATGACGCAGACGCCGAACTCCGGGTACTCGAACGTCGTATACGTCTACAAGCCGGACCGGACGCTGCTCCTGCAGCCGGTTGGCTGCCGCGTGAGCGATCCGGACGGCGGGTGTGAGGTCAACCTCACGAATCTGCCGCAGAGCGGGACCTACAGCGTGATCCTGATTCCGGGCGGTGGCGGCACGTTGGCGGGGACGCTGACGCTGAGCAGCGACGCGACCGGGACCCTGTCCAGCGGAGTGCCGAGCAGCGTGAATCTCACGCGTGCGGGGCAGAACACGCGCTACACGTTCAGTGGGAGCGCGGGCCAGTTGGTGGGGGTGCAACTGGCGCAGATGACGACGGTACCGGCGACGGTCGGAGGTTACCTGACGCTGCTGAAGCCGGACGGGACGATATTGGCGACGACGAGCACGGCGCTGGGGGCGAACAACGACGGCGCGGTGCTGTCGGCGACGCTGCCGACGGCGGGGACGTACACGGTGGTGGTGGATCCGGCCTACGGGGCGACGGCGAGTTTCACGCTGACGCTCAACCCGGCGGGCGACCTGCTTGCGGACGGGGCGTCGTTGAACGTGAGCACGACGGTACCGGGGCTGGGGCGGCACCTGTCGTTCGTGGCGACGGCGGGGCAGAACCTGGGGCTGGGGTTGCGGGGGATGACGCAGACGCCGAACTCCGGGTACTCGAACGTCGTATACGTCTACAAGCCGGACCGGACGCTGCTCCTTCAGCCGGTTGGCTGTCGCGTGAGCGATCCGGACGGTGGGTGTCAGGTCAACCTCACGAATCTGCCGCAGAGCGGGACCTACAGCATGATCCTGATTCCGGGCGGCGGCGGCACGTTGGCGGGGACGCTGACGCTGAGCAGCGATGCGATCGGGACCCTGGCCAGCGGGTTGCCGACCGGCGTGAATCTCACGCGTGCGGGGCAGAACGCGCGCTACACGTTCAGCGCAACGGCGGGTGAAACCGCGGTGGTCGCGATCACCAACCTCGTCACCGCGCCGCCCAGTCAGCTCGTACTGGCAACGGTCCTAAAACCGGATGGTACCCAACAGGCAAGTCAGTCGAGTACCGCGACGGGCTTGACCATGAACCTGGGTGCGCTTGCGACGACCGGTGTCTACACGCTGGTGATCGACCCCTACTACGGCGCGACCGTCAGCATGACGGTCGTGAAGACGCCATGAACGCCGGCGGCAGCCTTCGCAACGGACTTGTACCGCGGCAGTGCTCGGGGGCGAGACGCAAGCCGCCAGTTTTCCCGTGTGACTTGGGTCCACGAGAGAGCGCGGGAACGATGTCCACCGAGGCAGACGCGATGCACACGCGCATTGAGAACGGCATGGCGGCAACGCGCAGGTTCGGTGCGCTGACCCGCTTGGTAGTGTCGATGGCGATCGCAAGCGCCGCGCTCGCGTTGTCCGGCCACGGCGGCGCCCAGGTCGAAGCGATAGCAGTCCCGAGCAGCCCGGTTCTCCTCGCCGGCGCCCGTGCCGCAACGCACGGGCAATCGGCGACCCGGTTGCCCGACGGTCGATGGCTGCTGATCGGCGGCGAGCGCGACGGCGCCGTGTCGAGAGAGGCGAATCTGGTCGACGCCGCGTCCAACCAGACTTACGCGATCGGCGGCGGCCTGCGTCATGCCCGCAGCGGGCACACGGCCACCGTGATGCCCGACGGCACCGTTCTTGTGTTGGGTGGCGTGGGTGCCGACGGCAGGATCGTCGGCGTAGCCGAGCGGCTGGACGCCCGGCAAAGTGCGTTCGAGTCCGTCGCGTTGCCGTTGGTCGCGCGCTCGGAACATACGGCGACGTTGCTCACCGACGGCAGGCTCCTGATCGTAGGCGGCCTCGGGGGCGACGGGGAACCCGTTGCGGACGTGGAGTTGT
>WBZT01001785.1_pt1 | contig 15498 bp, 14 predicted proteins | sample 5204241 | NCBI WGS metagenome assembly WBZT01 (sample SAMN12344358, study PRJNA552823) | activated sludge metagenome | biome: Activated sludge suspended growth; feature: Nitrification reactor; material: Wastewater; isolation source: activated sludge from nitrification reactor of wastewater... | reverse complement strand
ATCGAAGACCTGCTGGCGGCCGACGCCGAGCAGCCCATGGCGTCGCTGATGAGGGCCCCGGTGTCGGTGCACCGCGACACCGACCAGGAGGTCGCGGCGTGGGAGATGGTCCGCAAGGGACACCGCGCGCTGTCCGTCGTTGACGACGCGGGACACCTGCTGGGGATCGTCACCCCCGCCGACATGCTGGACGTCCTGTTCGTGGAACACGAGGAGGACCTCTCCCGGCTCGCCGGTGTGGTTCACGACACCCAACAGGTCCGCACGGCGACCATCGAGTCGGTGCGGCGGCGCGTGCTGCACCGCATCCCGTGGCTGCTCGTGGGGTTGGCCGGCGCGATGCTCTCGGCGTTCGTGGTCGCCGGCTACGAGGATGCGATCAGCCGCCAGGTCATCCTCGCGTTCTTCCTGCCGGGGGTGGTCTACATGGCCGACGCCGTCGGCACGCAGACCGAGACGGTCGTGGTACGGGGTTTGAGTGTCGGGGTGGGGGTGCGTCAGGTCGCACCCAAGGAGTCCCTGACCGGGCTGATCATCGGAACGCTCGTGGCTGCGCTGTTCATCCCGCTCGGGATCGCGTTCTTCGGCGACGCCGAGATCATGCTCGCCGTCGGGCTGGCCCTGTTCGTCTCGTGCGCGGTGGCCTCCGTGGTCGCCATGCTCCTTCCCTTCGTGTTGTCGCGCTTCGGCCGTGATCCCGCGTACGGATCCGGGCCCTTGGCCACGGTGATCCAGGACCTGCTGACGATCATCTGTTACTGCGCCATCGTCAGCACCGTCGTCTGAGCAGCCAGGCGCTGCAGTACGGTGTGCGCCATGGGTGTGGTTGCGGTCATCGGGGCCGGCGTCATGGGTGAGGCACTGCTGTCGGGGCTGCTGCGCGGGGATCGCATGGGCGACACGTTCGTGGTCGCGGACAAACGTCAGGACCGTGTGGCCGAACTCAAGGACCGCTACGGCGTGGACACTGCGACGAACACCGAGGCCGCCCGCGAGGCAGACGTCGTGGTCCTCGTCGTGAAGCCGCAGGACATCTTCGGTGTGGTGCAGGAGATCGCGGCCGAACTCAAGCCCACCGCGCTGGTGGTCTCCTTGGCGGCGGGCGTCACCACGGCGTCGCTGGAGGTGCTTCTTCCCGACGGGATCCCGGTGGTCCGCGTGATGCCGAACACCCCCGCGCTGGTCGACGAGGGAATGTCCGCGGTCTCGCCGGGCGCCCACTGCACGCCGGAGCACGTGGCCCTGGCCATCCGGCTCATGGCCTGCGTCGGCAAGGTCGTGGAGGTGCCCGAGAAGATGCAGGACGCGGTCACGGCCATTTCCGGGTCCGGTCCGGCCTACATCTTCTACACGGTCGAGGCGATGATCGAGGCGGGCGTTGGCCTGGGCCTGCCGCGGCGCCTGGCCACCGAACTGACGCTGCAGACCGTTTATGGCGCGGCGACGATGCTGCGCGAGACCGGTGAGCATCCGGTGGTGCTGCGGGAGAACGTCACGTCCCCGGCGGGCACCACCGCCGCGGCGCTGCGGGTCCTGGAGGACCACAAGGTGCGGGCGGCCTTCCTGTCCGCACTCGAGGCCGCGCGCAACCGGTCCATCGAACTGGCCGGCGGCTGACGCCGGTATCCGGGGTCTGAAGCAGCGGTTCGTGACGTTCAGCCGGTTGTGACGTTCAGCCGGTTGTGACGTTCAGCCGGTTCGTGCCGTTCAGCCGGTTCGTGCCGTTCAGCCGGTTCGTGCCGTTCAGCGGTTCGTGCCGTTCAGCGGTTCGTGCCGTTCAGCCGATTGTGACGTTGTTGTCATGCCCTTAGACCCCAGTGTCACGAAGGTGCTGGGTCCGCCGCCGGCAAACCCCGCAACTACGTCACAGTCGGGGATTCGGGGTTCGCAACAATGTCACAATCGCGTGGCGGCCGCCCGGGGACCCCATCAACACGCCGCGGCCGTGCCCGGAAGGCCCGGCCCCGCAACCTCATCGAACGCCCGACGACGGACCTCAGCTCTTCGAGGTCATCGACTTGATGAACAGCGCCATGTTCGCGGGCTTCTCGGCCATCCTGCGCACCATGTAGCCGTACCACTCGCCGCCGTACGGGATGTAGACCCGCATGCGTTCGCCGGCCTTGGCCAGGCGGCTCTGCTCGTCCGGACGCACCCCGTAGAGCATCTGGTGCTCGTAGGTGCCCTTGGCGCGGTCGGCGCGGGTGGCCAGGGCCCCGGCGATCTCGACCAGTCGCGGGTCGTGTGAGGCGATCATCGGGTAGCACGGGGAGTCGAAGAGGATCCGCATGCACCGCACGTAGGCCTTGTCGACGTCCTCCTTGGCCTGGAACGCCACGGACTCCGGCTCCTTGTACGCGCCCTTGCACAACCGGATCCGGGATCCCTCGTAGGCCAGGTCCCGGCAGTCCTGCTCGGTCCGGTACAGGTAGGCCTGCAGAACCGCCCCGGTTCCGGGGAAGTCCTTGCGCAACTCGCGCAGGATGCCCAACGTGGAGTCGGTGGTGGTGTGGTCCTCCATGTCGAGGGTGACCGTGGTGCCGAGTGCGGTTGCCGACTCGCAGATGGCTCGCGCGTTCTCGAGGGCGATCTTCTCGCCGTCCCCGGCCAGAGCCTGCCCCATCGCGGAGAGTTTCACCGAGACCTCGACCGCAGGAGCCAGGCCCGCCTCGCCGATTCCCTGGAGCAGACGCAGGTAGGCGTCGCGGGTGGCATCGGCCTGTGCGCGGTCCAGGGTGTCCTCACCGAGGTGGTCGATCGTGCTCAGCAGACCCTCACCGGCCAGGTCCCCAGCCGCACGCACGGCGTCGTCCTCGCTCTCCCCGGCGACGAATCGCGCCACGACTGAGCGGCTGATGGGGGCATTGGCGGAGATCTCCTGGATCTTCTTCTGCCGCGAAAGACTCAAGAGCGCTTGCCGGATCACTAAGGGACCTCCTCGCCGTGTTTCCCCCGCAAGGCTAACCGCCGGTGGGAGGCTTTGGCTCGGTGGTCCTGGTCGGCTTCGCACCGCCACCCTTCGGCTTCTGCAAGGGCTTGGTCGGATCGAGCCAGTTCTGGATCGTGGGGGCCACGAGTTTGACCAGGTCGTCCTCCGGCATCGAGGCGATGGGTTCGATGCGCACGACGTAGCGCGTGGTCCCCACACCGATCAGATAGGACATGATCAGGTTCACGCGCAGACGCGCATCGGGCACACCGAGCGTGCGCACGAGCCGGTCGACCATTGACCGCTCGATGAAGTCCTGCATCCCTCGCGCAGCCTTGGTCGCCGATGCCCCAGCCTGGAACAAGGCGATGAAGTCGTTACGGCTCTGTTCGTCGGCCAGCAGGTCCAACGTGGCGCGGGTCAGCCTCTCCCCCATCCCGTCGAGTCCTGGGGCGACCAGTTGCGGCATCGCACTCGCGGGGTCGAAGGGCAGCTGCATGGCCGCCGCGAACAGGGACTCCTTGGAGTTCCAGTAGCGGTTGACCACCTCGGGCGCCACACCCGCGGCGGCGGCCACACCCTTCATGGACGTACGCACGTATCCGCGCGCATGGAAGGCGGCCCGGGCGGCATCGAGCACCGCGTCGCGGACGTCGTCTGTTCCCATACGGCCCAGCCTATTGCTCATGCCGGGCGATTCGCCGTTCCGCACCGGGTGCCGCCGCTGCGGGCACGGCGTGCCGGTCGGGCTCAGGGGAGGTCGAGGTGCAGGCGGGCGAACGCCAGCGCCTCCACGAGATCGCGTTCCCGCTCGGTGCGGTTGGCGGACTTTCGGGTGCTCACCTCGACGACGACGACACCGTCGAAGGACGACGCCGCCAGCGTATCCAGGACGTCCCCGCAGGGCTGGGTGCCCCGGCCCGGGATCAGGTGCTCGTCGCGGTTGCTGCCACTGCCGTCGGCGAGGTGGATGTGGGCCAGGGAGTCTCCGAGGTCGCGAGCCATCCGCTGTGGATCGGTGCCCGAGACCGCGGTGTGCGACAGATCGAGGGTGGTGTGCGGGTAGTCCTCGTCACGGATGTCCCAGCCCGGCGCGTACGCGGCGAGTTCTCGCCCTCCGGCCCGCCAGGGGTACATGTTCTCCACCGCGAACCGGATGTCGGTCTCATCCTGCATGCGCCGCAGACCGCGCAGGAAGTCCCGCGCGTACTCGCGCTGCCACCGGAAGGGCGGGTGCACGACCACGGTGTCAGCGCCGAGCGTCTCCGCTGCGGCGCGGGCCCGGACGAGCTTGGCCCACGGGTCGCTGCCCCACACGCGCTGGGTGATGAGCAGGCAGGGGGCGTGGACGGCCAGGATCGGGATCGCGTAGTGGTCGGAGAGCCGGCGAAGCGCCTCCGGGTCCTGCGACACCGCGTCGTTCATGACCATCACCTCGACACCGTCGTATCCGAGGCGCGAGGCCATCTCGAACGCGGCGGCTGTGGACTCCGGGTACACCGACACTGTGGACAACGCGACCTTGATGCGCGTGCCCTTGCGGCGTCCGGAGGTACTCACCGGACCAGTGTGACAATCCGAGGCGGCGCGGGCGGCAACACCCCGCCGGTCGGGACCTTCAGGCGTCCGGGGTCAGGGCATCGAGGCGCTCGAGGATCACGCCCTCCCGCAACGCCCACGGGCACAGGACCAGTTCGGGCAGTCCCCCGATGTCCATGACCGCCTCGGCCACCAGCGCTCCCGCCACCAGTTGGCGCGATCTCCCCTCGGACACCCCGGGGAGTTCGGCCCGCTTCGACGCGCTCATCTCCGCCAACTTGGGCAGCCAGACGCCAAGGTCCGCGCGGGTCAGCACACGCCTGGCGTACTGTCCTTCCGCGCTTGGGGCGGCGCCGGCGATCCGGGCCAACTGCCGCAGCGTCTTGCTCGTGGCCACCGCCAGCTCCGGCTGGCCGAACCTGATCAGCCTGCCCACCTCGGCGGCGACATCGGCCCGGATCTTCTTGCGCAGAGCCTTGAGTTCGGAGGCTTTCGGGGGGTCGTCGACGAGGTGGTCGCGCGTCAACCGGCCCGCACCCAACGGCAGCGACAGCGCCACGTCGGGATCCTCGTCTGCGCCGGAGGCCAGTTCCAGGGAACCCCCGCCGATGTCGACCACGAGCAGGCGCCCGCTGGACCATCCGAACCAGCGTCGCACCGCGAGGAACGTGACCCGGGACTCGCGCTCGCCGCTCATGAGGTCGACCTCGACGCCGGTGCGCTTCTTCACCAGGGACAGGACGTCGGCCCCATTCGGCGCCTCCCGGATCGCGCTGGTGGCGAACGCGGTGATCTCGGTGACCCCCGAGTCCTCCGCGAGCTCCAAGGACTCCTTCACGAAGTCCACGAGGGCCTCTGTCGCCGCGGAGTCGATCGCGCCGTTCGGATCGAGGTGTTCGGCGAGCCGCAACTCGAGTTTGTGCGACAGCGCCGGCACGGGGGCGGCGCCGTGGTGCGCATCGACGATCAGCAGGTGCACGGTATTGGATCCGATGTCGAGGACGCCGAGTCGCATGGGTCAAGGGTATGCCTCGTAGTCTGGGCCGGTGCCTGAAGTTCCCCTGGATTTCCCCCGCGATTGGCTGGAGTTCACCGACCCCGCCGATCCCGAGCGTGTGTACCGCTGCGACCTGACCTGGCTGACCAGCCGGTGGACCTGCATCTTCGGCCGCGGCTGCGGCGGGATCTCCGAACACATGCCCGACGGAGGCTGCTGCACCCTCGGGGCCCACTTCAGCGACAAGGACGACCGCAAGCGGGTGCTCGGGTGGGCCGATCGACTCACCGCGGCGGACTGGCAGTTCAAATCCGTGGGCGACGCCAAGGGTGTGGTCATGAAGGACCCCGAGGGCAGCAAGCAGACCCGGGTCGTGGACGGCGCATGCATCTTCCTCAACCGCCCCGGGTTCGACGGCCCGCAGGGGTGCGCCCTGCACGCGCTTGCGCTGCGGGAGGGACTGTCCCCGGTTCAGACCAAACCCGACGTGTGCTGGCAGTTGCCTATCCGCCGCACGTTCGACAATGTCGAGCGGCCGGATGGCACCACTGTGCTGGTCGTCGGTATCGGCGAGTACGACCGGCGCGGCTGGGGTCCGGGCGGTCACGACCTCAACTGGTACTGCTCGGGTAACACCGAGGCCCACGTGGCGCCAGCGCCGGTGTACGTCACCGAACGCGACGGCTTGATCGAGATGATGGGCCGACACGCGTATGACGTACTGGTCCAGGCCTGCGAGAGCCGGGAAAAGGCCCGTCGCCGGGGTCTGGACATCGCGCGGCATCCCGCCGACCCCGCCTGACTGCGGCGCGCCTTACCCGCGTGAGCCCTCCGCGACCGTGTACGACTCACCGCAGCACCGACGACTCACCGCAGCACCGGCGACTCACCGCAGCACCGACGACTCACCGCAGCACCGGCGACTCACCGCAGCACCGGCGACTCACCGCAGCACCGGCGACTCACCGCAGCACCGGCGACTCAGCGCACCGCCGCACAATCCACAGCCCGGCGCGGCACGGACGCCGTTGTCGCACCCTCCACCTAGGCTGACCAGCATGCCCAGGACCGAATACGAGTGCGCCGGCTGCGGCAACCGCACGGCCAAGTGGCTGGGCAAGTGCCCATCCTGCGGGGAGTTCGGCACGCTTAAGGAGGCCGCAACCCCGCAGCGGCCCAAGGCCGGCTCGAAGACGAAGGGGCCCAGCGCGGGCCCGACCCGTGCTGCACGGGCCGTGGTCGACCTGCGGGCCGAGGAGCATGCACGCACCAGCACCGGGGTGTCGGAGTTCGACCGGGTACTCGGCGGCGGGATCGTCCCCGGTCAGGTGGTGCTCGTCGCCGGCGAGCCGGGGGTCGGGAAGTCCACACTGCTGCTCGACGTCGGGCACCGCTTCGCGCAACATCGCGGCACGGTCCTCTACATCTCCGGGGAGGAGTCGGCCGAGCAGATCGGCCTGCGGGCCCGGCGGATCGGGGCGTTGCACCCCAACCTGCTGATCGCCGACGAGACAGAGCTCGAACAGGTTCTCGCGCATGTGGCACAAGTCAGGCCGTCGCTGCTGATCGTCGACTCCGTGCAGACCATCGCGACCAGCGCCATCGACTCCCGGGCAGGTGGCGTCGCGCAGGTCCATGAGGTCACCCAGGTGATCACCCAGTGGGCCAAGAGTCATCACCTCCCAACACTTCTGGTGGGACAGTCGACCCGCGAGAACTCCGTGGCCGGGCCGCGGGCCCTCGAACACCTCGTGGACACGGTGGTCACTTTCGAGGGGGACCGGACCTCGGCATTGCGCCTTCTGCGTTCGGTGAAGAACCGTTTCGGACCGACCGACGAGGTCGCCTGCTTCGAGCACGACGAGGACGGCCTGCGGGAGGTCGCGGACCCGTCGGAGTTGTTCCGGAAGGTGCGGGAGACGCCGGTCCCGGGATCGTGTCTGACCGTGACGATGGAAGGCCGCCGTCCCCTGGTCGCCGAGATACAGGCGCTGGTCGCCGGAGGTGTGGCCCAGACGCCTCGCCGCTCTGCCACCGGCCTGGAACTGAACCGGAGCACGATGCTGGTGACAGTCACCGAGAAGGCCGGTGGGCTCCAGATCGGAAACCGCGACGTCTACGTCGCCACTGTCGGTGGGGCGAAGATCAGTGACCCGGGCGCGGATCTGGCACTGTGCCTGGCGGTGGCGTCGGCGCGGCTCGATGTCCCGCTGTGGACCGACACGGTCGCGATCGGCGAAGTGACGCTGTCCGGGGACCTGCGGGTCGTGCCCGGGCTGGCCAAACGTGTGGCCGAGGCCGCGCGGCTGGGCTTCAGGCGCGTGATCATACCGGCGGACGCGGGCCGGCAGGCGGAAGTCGTGCGCGCCACCGACGGGTTGTCGGTGCAGCCGATCCACCGTCTCAGCGACCTGCTCGGGGCGATGCGGCGGGCGCCAGCCCCGGAACCGGGCCGTCGGGCCCAACTGCACGCCGTGGACGCGCCCTTCTGAAATCAGCGCGCCGCACCGGCCCTGGTCGGGCGATAATGCCCTCAGCACGAGGGAGATTTCATGGATCGAGGAGCGCGCATGCGCGCCGCGCTGGCGCAGGTCGCCCCAGGTACGGACCTGCGGGAGGGCCTTGAGCGGATCCTTCGTGGCCGCACCGGCGGGCTGATCGTTCTGGGCAATGACGATGTAGTGGATCGCATCTCTGGCGGGGGCTTCGGAATGGACGTCGAGTTCACCTCGACCGGCCTGCGTGAACTGGCGAAGATGGACGGTGCGGTCATTCTCGACCGCAATGCCACACGGATCGTTCGCGCGGCCGTGCAACTGCTTCCCGACCCGACCATCCCCACCCAGGAGACCGGCACGCGCCACCGCACAGCCGAGCGCGTGGCCGTGCAGACCGGCTTCCCGGTGATCAGCGTGAGCAAGTCGATGGAAACCATCGCGTTGTACTTCGAGGGACAGCGCAAGGTGCTCGAGGATTCCACGGTCATCCTCGGCAAGGCGAACCAGGCACTGGCGACACTCGAGCGCTACCGCCAGCGCCTCGACGAGGTGGGCGCCACGCTGTCCGCGCTCGAGGTCGAGGACCTCGTCACCGTCAGGGACGTGCTGCTGGTGACCCAGCGCCTGGAGATGGTGCGTCGGATGACCGCGGAGATCGACGAATACGTTGTCGAACTCGGCGCCGACGGCCGACTGCTCGATCTGCAACTGCAGGAGGTCGTCACGGGCGTGGGCGGGGATCAGGTGCTGTTGCTTCGCGATTACCTGCCCGACTCCGACGAGTACCAGCGCACGATCGCCGTCCTCGACCAGGCTGAGGATGCGGCGCTGGTCGATCTGGCACAACTGGGCCTGCTGATGGGCCTCGCGGCCGACATCGAGGGCCTCGACAGGCCACTGAGCCCGCGCGGCTACCGCCTGCTGGGCCGGGTTCCCCGCCTACCCGAACCGGTCATCGCGCGCCTCATCGAGCACTTCGGCAGCCTTCAGAAGTTGCTCGCGGCATCGATCGACGATCTGCAGTCGGTCGACGGCGTGGGTGAAGCCCGGGCCCGCAATGTGCGCGATGCCCTGTCGCGGCTGGCAGAGTCCTCGATCCTGGACAGGTACCAGTAGCCGGGTCCAGGCCAGGCCGGCCCCTGGCGCCGACCAACCGAGGCTGGCGGTCGAGGACCGCGATCGACGGTCACCCGGTGCGCCGTGATCAGCCGAGGCTGAACGCCACCGGCTCGCTGACCACATCCCCATTGCTGGCCTCGACCTGATAGGCACCTGCTTCTGCCGGGGTGGCGTTCTCGCAGCCGTTGGCCGTCACGGTTCCATCCCACGTCCCTTTGACCGCAAATGCCTCCCCCGCGGGGATCTCCTCCTCCTGCGACTCGTCGCCACTCGAGCAGGCATCCGAGTTCCACACGTCGAAACCACCGGATGTGATCACGAAGGTGTTGGCAAGCGTTCCCACGTCTCGCACGCACGCTGCCGTGCCGGTGTTGCTGATCTTCATGACGAACTCGACCGGTCCCCCCACTGGATAGGCCTGTTGGTCCGTGGTCACGCTCACCGTGATGTCCGAATCCGCGCAGGGAGCCCCGGAGACGGACGTCGAGGGCGAGGAGCTTGCACTGGGCGCTGCGCTGGTCAGCGTGGGCAGTGGCGTAGGACTGGTCGACGAGGAGGCGGGGGCGGACGATCCCCCGGGGGAGATCAGCCACCACACCAGGCCCAGAACCACAAGGACCCCGACGATGACGATGATCCGCCGTCGCCAGTAGACACTCGCCGGTTCCGGACCCACCGGATGCAGCATCGAACTCATGAGAGCCACGGTATGCAGAGGCCCGCAGCCGCCCCTCGCCGGGTCCGGGTTGCCGCCGTCGCAACGGCGGCGACAATGGCGGGGATGGCACTGATAGACCGGCGCGTCACCGAATGGTTCGAACACAACCGACGGGATCTCCCGTGGCGGTCGACCACTCCATGGGGGGTCTACGTCAGCGAGATCATGCTCCAGCAGACCCCGGTGAGTCGCGTCCTGCCGGCCTGGCACGAATGGTTGCGGCGCTGGCCCACTCCCGTCGCCCTGGCAGGCGACACCCCGGGCGAAGCCATCCGCGCGTGGGGCCGGCTGGGCTATCCGCGCCGCGCCAAGCGCCTGCACGAGGCAGCGGTCATCATGCGCGACCGTTTCGGCGGCGAGGTGCCGGCTGACGAGGCCGACCTGCGCAGTCTTCCGGGCGTCGGCGCCTACACCGCGGCCGCCGTGGCCGCATTCGCCTACGGCCGGGACAACGTGGTGGTGGATGTCAACGTACGGCGCTTCCTGGTTCGGCTGCACACGGCCTCTGAACCCTCGCACAACTACACCGCGGCCGAACGCCTCCTGGCCGAGCAGGTGCACGACGACCTCGAGGTACCCGCCCCCCTTTGGGCAGCGGCGTCAATGGAGTTCGGAGCGCTGGTCTGTACTGCGCGAAATCCAGATTGCGCCAACTGCCCGTTGAACGACGTGTGCGACTGGGTGCCCACCGGACAGCGAACAACTCGCCCCCAGGCCTACGAGGGCACTGACCGGCAGGCTCGAGGTGCGGTGCTCGCGGTGCTGCGCGAGGGGCCCGCGGACACCTTTGAGTGGCACGACCCGGAACAGTTGCAGCGCGCACTCGACTCCCTGGTGGTGGACGGGCTGGTCGTGCGTGGACACAGGTGGTCTCTGCCCTAGCCATCCGGGCATTTCGTGGGGCGATACCGCCCCGTTCAGCCGGTTTGGGGTGGTGCTCGGGTGCCGGTGGTGGTGATGTGGGGGATGCCGTGGGTCATGGTGATGGTGTAGTGGCCGTGGTGCAGGTCGTGGTGGCATCTTGAGCAGAGCAGTACCAAATTGGCCAGGTCTGTTGTGCCGCCGTGGCGCCAGTGGTGGATGTGGTGGGCTTGGCAGTATCGGGGGGTTTTGCCGCAGCGGATGCAGCCACGGTCTCGTGCGGTGAGTGCGCGCCATTGGTCGTGGTTCGCGGTGCGTTTGCCCCGGGCCAACGCCAGCGGAACGAAGGTTTTGTCGCGGCGGGTGCCCAGGATGATCGAGATGATGGCGGTGCAGGTGATCAGGTCGAGCATCCGGGTGCCGAGCGCGGAGTCGTCGTCCAACACTGCGCCGTCGGATGAGAGGTCTTCCAGGTCGACCATGACACTGACCTGGGAGACGCCCAGCGGGTTGGTGTTGGCCGTGCCGGCGGTGGTCAGGTCGGTGAGGGCGTCGGCGCGGCGTTGCAGGGGGGTGCGCCGGTCGTCTCGGCCGGTGCGGCCCATGAGGGTGGCCAGGGCGTCGCGTAGCGCGGCACCGGCGATCGGGTCGAGGTAGCCGTCGAGGCGGAACATGCCGTTGGCGGTCTCCGACAGGCTGATGCCGCGTTTTGCGTGGAGGTGTTCGGCGGTGTCGTCGCGGGCTTCGGGACGGCACTGCTCCACCAGCAACGTCAGCAGCCTGCGTAGTTCGGCCGGTTCCACGGTCTGGGCGATGGTGACCACCTGGGATTCGATGAGATGGAACCTGGTGATCCGCGGCGCCTCAGTGGTGATCACCGCCACATGGGCACCAGAGATGCTGCCTTCCCGGAACGCGGCACTGACTGCCGGCAAATGCTGCAGGGCGTTGCCGCGGGCCACGGTCGCCGACCCGACCGCCGGATTCTGCCCCGTCGCGACCGCGACCATCGTCCCCGTCGTCCCAGCACCCAACACCCGGGAATCATGGTGCTCATCAGCACATCCGGCGGTTTCGGTCAGGTAGGCCTCCAGACGGTTACGGAGCCGGGCCACCGCCGCGAGCGTCCCGGCCCGGGTTTCGGCGTGCATCAACTGCGGGTCCGGCAACTCGTCGACCAGCGTGTTGATCTCGTCCAGCACCGGGGGGTGTTCGGACGGGAGGTCGGCGGCCAGACTGATACGGCGCTGGACCCTTCGTGAGACCTCGAACACCGCCATCATCCACCCCGCCTTCGCACCTCCATTATCGCACGGGTGTACGACGAACACCAGTACCAAACCGGGGATGTGGACAACAAATTCGGCGGTTCCGGATCGTCGCGCGGTCACCACTCCGCACCCCGAAACCCGACCCGTTCGAAGCACTCGATCCGGCAGGGGACGGCCCCCCGAAGGCAGGCGGGAAGCGCCCAGGGTGCCCCGGCGCGCGAGTGTCACGAACAGGTCAAATCCCGACCCCGAAACCCGACCTGTTCGCACTCGACACCGACGGCCGGGAGGGGATGGCGACGGGCGGGCTCAGCCCTCCGCGGCCTCCACCGGCGGCACGTCCGGGGCCTGCGCCGCGGCGGTCCCGGTGAAGGTGAACACCGCGTTTGTGCCCTCCCCCTCCGCATCGACCAGCACGATCTGGCCCGGCCCGAGTTCACCGAAGAGGATCTTCTCGCTCAGGGCGTCCTCGATGTCGCGCTGGATGGTGCGCCGCAGCGGCCGCGCACCCAGCACCGGGTCGTAGCCACGGATGGCCAGGGCGTCCTTGGCGGACTGCGTCAGCTCGATGCCCATGTCCTTGTCCCGCAGTCGCTCGTCGAGCTTGGCGATCATCAGGTCGACGATCTGGACGATCTCCTCGCGGGTCAACTGGTGGAACACGATGATGTCGTCGATGCGGTTGAGGAACTCGGGACGGAAGTGGCTCTTCAGCTCCTCGTTGACCTTGGCCTTCATCCGCTCGTACGACGTCTTCGTGTCGTCCTCGTTGGCGAACCCGAGGTTCACGCCGCGCGCGATATCGCGGGTTCCGAGGTTCGTGGTCATGATGATCACGGTGTTCTTGAAGTCCACGACCCGGCCCTGCGAGTCGGTCAGGCAACCGTCCTCCAGGATCTGCAGCAGCGAGTTGAAGATGTCCGGGTGGGCCTTTTCGACCTCGTCGAACAGCACCACAGAGAACGGCTTGCGCCGGACCTTCTCCGTCAGCTGACCGCCCTCGTCGTAGCCGACGTAGCCAGGAGGCGAGCCGAACAGCCGTGACACCGTGTGCTTCTCCGAGAACTCGCTCATGTCCAGGCTGATGAGACTGTCCTCGTCGCCGAACAGGAACTCGGCCAGCGTCTTGGACAACTCCGTCTTGCCGACACCGGACGGCCCGGCGAAGATGAAGGACCCACCCGGGCGCTTCGGGTCCTTCAACCCGGCGCGGGTGCGGCGGATCGCCTGCGACAGTGCGTGGATGGCCTGCTCCTGGCCGATGACGCGCTTGTGCAGCTCGTCCTCCATCTTGAGCAGCCGCTGCGACTCCTCCTCGGTGAGTTTGAAGATCGGGATACCGGTCGCCGTGGCGAGCACCTCCGCGATCAGTTCCTCATCGACCTGCGCGACGACGTCCATGTCGCCGGCCTTCCACTGCCGCTCTCGCTCCGCGCGCTCGGTCATGAGCTTCTTCTCGTTGTCGCGCAGCGCGGCGGCCTTCTCGAAGTCCTGCTCGTCGATCGCGGACTCCTTCTCGCGGCGCACACCGGCGATCCGCTCGTCGAGTTCACGCAGGTCCGGGGGCGCGGTCATCCGGCGGATACGCAAGCGCGACCCCGCCTCATCGATCAGGTCGATGGCCTTGTCCGGGAGGAACCGGTCGTTGATGTAGCGATCGGCAAGTGTGGCCGATGCGACGAGCGCGCTGTCGGTGATCGTCACCCGGTGGTGGTTCTCGTACCTATCGCGCAGACCCTTGAGGATCTCGATGGTGTGGGCCAGCGTCGGCTCCTGGACCTGGATCGGCTGGAACCGCCGCTCCAGCGCCGCGTCCTTCTCGACGTACTTGCGGTACTCGTCCAGAGTCGTGGCGCCGATCGTCTGCAGTTCGCCGCGGGCCAGCATCGGCTTGAGGATGCTGGCGGCGTCGATCGCGCCCTCGGCTGCCCCGGCACCGACGAGCGTGTGCATCTCGTCGATGAACAGGATGATGTCGCCGCGGGTGCGAATCTCCTTCAGAACCTTCTTCAACCGCTCCTCGAAGTCACCGCGGTAGCGACTGCCGGCCACCAGGGCGCCGAGGTCGAGGGTGTAGAGCTGCTTGTCCTTCAGCGTCTCGGGGACCTCGTTGCGCACGATCATCTGGGCCAGGCCCTCGACCACCGCGGTCTTGCCGACTCCGGGCTCGCCGATCAGCACGGGGTTGTTCTTGGTCCGGCGGGACAGCACCTGCATGACCCGCTCGATCTCCTTCTCGCGCCCGATGACCGGGTCGAGTTTGGCCTCTCTGGCCGCCTGAGTCAGGTTGCGTCCGAACTGGTCGAGCACCAGCGAGCTCGACGGTGTGCCCTCCTGCGGGCCACCGGAGGTCGCGGGCTCCTTGCCCTGGTACCCGGACAGCAACTGGATGACCTGCTGGCGGACCTTGTTCAGGTCGGCGCCGAGTTTCACCAGGACCTGTGCCGCGACACCCTCACCCTCCCTGATGAGGCCGAGCAGGATGTGCTCCGTGCCGATGTAGTTGTGGCCGAGCTGCAGCGCCTCACGCAGCGACAACTCCAGGACCTTCTTGGCACGCGGGGTGAACGGGATGTGGCCGCTTGGAGCCTGCTGGCCCTGACCGATCATCTCCTCCACCTGCTGGCGCACCGCGTCCAGCGAGATGTTCAGACTCTCCAGTGCCTTCGCCGCGACCCCCTCACCCTCATGGATGAGGCCGAGCAGGATGTGCTCCGTGCCGATGTAGTTGTGGTTGAGCATCCGCGCCTCTTCTTGCGCGAGCACGACCACCCGGCGGGCCCTGTCGGTGAACCTCTCAAACATCCGATGACTCCCATCACCTGAAGGCTTCTCACTCTAGCCTCGTACTTGCACAACCACGAGACGTCTTGTGGGCTTCCGGACTTCGCCCTCGGTGAACGCCGGGTGCCTCAACGGCCGGTGGCACGCTCCAGCAACGCGACGATCCGCGCCTCCACCTCGTCGGTGATCTCGAGGATCGCGAAGGTCGTCGCCCACATCGCGCCGTCGTCGAGCGCGGCGGCGTCGTTGAAGCCCAGCGTGGAGTACCGGCTCTTGAACTTCTCCCCCGGCTGGAAGAAGCACACGACCTTGCCGTTCTTGCCCTCCTGGGCGTACGCCGGCATGCCGTACCAGGTCCGCGGCACCAACTCCGGGGCCACCTGTCCGACGAGGGCGTGGATCCGCTGCGCGATCGCCTTCTCGGCTGCGGGCATCTCGGCGATCTTGCCGAGAACATCCGCCTCGCCCGCGGCGCGGGTCTGACCCGCCTTCTGCGCCTTGGCCTCCTTGGCGCGTTCCTTCATGGCGGCCTTCTCCTCAGCCGTGAAGCCCGCGCCTTTGTCCTGAGCCATGTGCACCTCCGTGTCCGCACGCTAGCAACACCTGCCTGCCGCCGAGAACGGATTTTCAACGCCGCGCCATGGAGCACCGCGCCGGACTACCCTGCGACGGTGAGCGAGTACGAGCGCATGAAGCAGGCCGGCGGGATGGCGGGCGGACCGGAGCAGGCAGGCCCTTGGTACCAGTGGGGCCCCTACCTCTCAGAGCGGGCGTGGGGAACG
>WBZT01001783.1_pt1 | contig 15506 bp, 17 predicted proteins | sample 5204241 | NCBI WGS metagenome assembly WBZT01 (sample SAMN12344358, study PRJNA552823) | activated sludge metagenome | biome: Activated sludge suspended growth; feature: Nitrification reactor; material: Wastewater; isolation source: activated sludge from nitrification reactor of wastewater... | reverse complement strand
GGATCACCGCCGGCTCGCCGCCGATCAGCTCGCGCAAGGTGTCGGCACCCGGCGCGATTCCTTCGCGGTCACTCGCTTCGACCAGGCGATACCCGGCCTCACCACGCAGCGCATACGCCAGTTCTCCCCATGGCGTATAGGCGCGCAGCGTGTCGCCAAGCCGGTGCCCATTGGCCGGATCGGCATTTTCACCATCAAAGGCGGCAATGCGTACTGGTGCCAAGGGGCGCAAGGAGGCATCCAGAAACTCGTCGGCGTTCGCCACGCCGGAGAGGCCGCGCATGGCGTGCGCGAGCGCAATCAGGGCGTGCGTCTTGCCGCCGCCAAACTGGGTGTCGAGACGAAAGATGGCGCCGATCTGGGCGGGATGGCCACTGACCCGCAGCGCAACCAGCTTGAGAACGTTCCTGATGCCCTTGGTCGGGTAGGTGTTGGCAAAGAACAGATCTGGGCGCTTGTACTCGTCGGGAGCGTCGCCCCGCAATACCTGCGAGAGGTCCGCAGCAAAGTCGCTCTCACGCAACGCCCCTTGCAGAACATCGGGTCGCGGCTCACAGATTGAGAACAGATTGTCGGTCATGGCGTGCCTGATTGTCTGTAGGTGCGTCAATGTATCAAGAAAATGTATCCAATGACATTCCAGGGGGGACTCCATGATGCCATTGACGAGCGTGTGGTCCATCACGCGACGGGTCTGCCCTCCCGCCCGTCCCCGGTCGGGATAGCCGTCCGCGTCGCCATGGATGAACGCTGGCGAGCGAGCCACCTACAGCAGGTGGAGGTCGGCAAAAGTGAAGACTTGTTCGGGCGCTTGGGGGCATACAACAGGATAGCAGTACCCGTTCCTACCGTAATCGTTCACGATCTGGAGTAACCTGTTCCGGGGTTTAGGGTCATCGGCAACTGCCCGGACTCGTCTGCACCATCGGCGCCGCGCTGAAAATCTGAAACCAACCTTCAAGCTCCTGTTCAGGTACGGCCTTGCGCAGGACTTCCATGAACTCTGAGTCGCGGGTCGATTCGACGGTGATGTTCTTGTAGACCACTTTCACACTCGGCTCGATCACCCGCAGGTTGTCCAAGCCCTTGCGCACCAGCTTTTCAATCTGCTCACGGGTCAGCTTCTGACGCCCGCTTGCCCGCTGCATGCGCTGCTCGACCAGGGTGACTACCCGCTGCACACGCTGCTCGTGGTCGCCTTTCACCAGTTCCTGAAAGCCTTGCACCCACGCCTTGAGCACGCTCTCGAAGGCTGCCTTGCCCTCTTCAAACTTCACCTTGTCGGCCTGGCGGATGATCCTGCCAAAACCCGGCAGGTTGACGATGTAACGGTCCGTCAGCTTGGTCCAGTAGTTGCGGATCTCGGATTGTGTGGTGGGCAAGGTCAGCGGCTTGCCGGCCCTGTTGAAAGCCTGCTCGCCGTTTACCAGTACCGGCACGTCGATGGCCTTGTCGGCGTCCGTATTGAAGGGCTGTACCGTCGTGTGCAGCAGGGGCTGCAACTCCTCGGGGGCATCCGAATTGACGATCAGACTGTCCAGCCGCATTTCACGCTTGGTCAACTCTGCACCGCGTAGCACCGTTTCGATAAACTGGAACTTGGACGAGAAGACGCGGGACAGTCGGGACAGGTCGAAAGGCGCGGGCGGCGCCGCTTTGATTGCGGCGACGACTTTGGCAACTTCCTCGTGTTTGAGTGGTTCGGTACCGATCTCGGCTTTTGCCGCCGGGTGCGCAGGGTCAACACCCAGCGCCTCGGGCAACCTCCGCAGGGTGTCCTGGGTGAACAACAACCCGTTGGGTTCGTTCACACGGCGAGGCGCCTCGAACATCTCAGGTGTGGGCGTCCAGACAAGGATCTCGTCATCAGCCATCAGCAATCCCAAGCGTATTCCTCGTTGTTGCCGTACTGGAATGCCTCTTTTTGTGGCCGCCATGCTGAGCATTTCAAGGGACAGCGCATCGCAGTAGCCCAAGCGGCAGGTCTCTTCATCCGCATCCAGCACGATCATGATGTGGGGAACAGGATGGCGTGCCAGGCAGCTCTCAAGGGCCTTCGCTACGGCAGCAGACACGCCAGGCGCCACAAAGACCACACGTTTGGTAGCGCCGGCTATACTGCGGATCAGGTCGACATCCTGTATGGATCGGAATACTTGCATGGCGCCTCCATCGGCCGGAAATTGTTCTCATGTTCCAGTCTACTGTGAGTTCACCGGCTGGTGCGAAGGCATGATGACAACCGGTCAACTGCAAGGAACTCTTGGTTCAACTGGATTCTTGGCGACCCTTGCCATGAAGTCGAAGCTCACGTCCGGGCCTCACGTTGGGCCAGGAGGAACGCGGTAGCCATGTTGCTCGCCTCGCTGTTGCCGTGCTTGTCGGGATGGCACAGGCGAATCAGGCGGCTCAGCATTTCCGGCTCGATGGCGGCGGCCTTCCTCTCTGCAAGCATCTCGCTCAGCAGCCGGCGGTGCTCAGCGACTTCCTCGCGCAACTCCAGAAGCTCGACATGCTCGGCACGCTTCGATTCCTTCCAGCAGGGCATGCAGGTTTTTTTCCATGCGGCGTCTTTCTCGAAACGGTCGCCGCATGCGGGGCATATGGATATGCTCATGGGCTTACCCCGAAATTCCCCGAAATCCCCGAAAACGGGGTTCTCCGGCTTCCCGAAACCCCGAAATTCCCCGCCGCGTATATAAATACGCGGGGGAAAACGGGGGAACCGGGCGGGGAGGTCAAGCAACCCATATCCAGCTCTCCCGATGAACCAGCAGCCCGCGAGTAACCAGCCCGGTGATTGCCTGTCTGGTACGCTCTGTCTGGCGGTCGCTTTCCACTGCCAAGCGAGAACGAACCTTGGCAATGGCATCGTCGATCAGTATCACGGGGCGGCCTGTCGGTAGCTCTTCGGGTACGCCATCCGGACGGCGCTCGCCGGCAGCTTTGAACATCTCCTGCAATCCGTCCCACACGATGCGCTGATTACCGCCACTCGGCAGCTTCACCCGGCGCACGGCATCCCCTGCGTTCTCCTCGGCCGAAACGACGCAACTGGTAACCGGGTCGCCGTCCTCGTCTTCGCCGATCTGCACCACGTCCAGCCTGAACGGATGCGCCTCGCCGTCCTCGCCATCCTTGGACTTGGCGATCTTCCATTCCCGGCGGTCATCGGTGCGGGTCACTTCGATGGCTGAATCGAGGGCAGCGTGCAGCGAACTGTGCCCGCGCATTCCCTTGGTCGAGTCCTTGCCAGTGTGATGAACGACGAGCACAATGCCACCGACGGCGGCCTGTATCGCCTTCGCCGCGGCGATGACCTCGCCCATGCTCTTGCTGTCGTTCTCATCCATGCCGGGCGCGGCGCGGTTCAGTGTGTCGAGACACAACACGCCACCACTCCAGCCAGCGGCCTGAACGGCACTCACGAGGTCGGCGCGGTCGGTCGCGTTGCGGATGTCCAGCGATTGCAGCAGGAAGCGGAAGTCAGCGGACAGCCGGCCATGCTTCGCCTGGTACGCCTGAACCCGCTGTGCAATACCGGCTTCGCCTTCGAGCGCGATGTACAGAACCGGCGCGGCCTTCGCCCGGCATCCGAACCAATCGGCGCCACTGGCAACGGCGGCCAGCAGATCGAGCACCAAAAACGACTTCCCGGAACCGGACGGGCCGAAGGTCGCGGCGATGCCATCCATTGGCAGCACGCCACGAACGCGCCACCGTGCCGGCGGGCGGCTTGCAAGGTCGGCAGGCGTCAGCAGTTCGAAGCGTTGCGGGGCCTCCTTCACGCCCTCCAGCAGCGCACGCACGGCGCCGAGTCCTTCGGCCTGGTGATAGTCGTTCAGGTCGTAGTTGCTCGGGTTTCCCGCAGGCATTTCAACCCAGGCGCCAGAAACGGACTTGGCGATGGCTGCACATTGCGACTCTTTGCCGGCGTCCGCCACCAGCACCAGCCGGGCGGCGGGGTAGTGCCCGCGCAGGGCCTTGGCGACTCCGGCCATGCGTCCGACTCCGAAGGCCACCACGGCGGGGCAGCGCGTCGCCTGATGCGCGCTCCATGCTTGGCCGATGCCTTCGACGACATAGACCCTGCCCTCGGGCTTGATCGGGCCGCCGATGACCAAACAGGCGTCGGGTGTCGCCGATACCTTGATGCCCGGCAGGAATAACTTGTCCTTGTCGCCGGGCCGAACATGCTCCTTGAGAATGACGAACTGAAGATTCACCAGATCGCCGGCCAGCGAGCGGATCGGCAGCACCAAGGCGCTATCACAAGCCATGCCGGCAATCTTCAGCGGGCCGTGATAGACGCGCAGGCCATCGGGCAGCCCCTTCTTGCGGTCGATGTACTCCTGGTCGGCGGTCGCGGGCGTGCAGTCGTCGTTCCACAAGGCTTTCGGGTCGTGCGGCGGGGTCTTTGGTACCTCGCGTTCCTTGCGCTGTCCCTGCTGCGATTGCGGCCTATTGGCGGGCGCTTCTCCGTCGTCGGTCCATCCTGAGTCGCGGGCCATCTTGAATAGCGTCGCGACTGTGACGGGGCCGGGTGCGCTAGCGGATTTCCAAACTGATCGACAGGCCGACTCGCTGCCGTAGCCGCGTCCGTTCGCGCTCCAGCGATTGAATTCGTCGAAGTCGCCGCCACCGTCGGCAAAGCCAGCGGCGATTTTGAAATGCTCGGCGGCGTCGCATCCGGGGTCAAGGCTCCAGAGTGCGGACCGTGCGCGCTCGATTTCGGTGAAGGCGTCGCGCATCATGTCGGCAGCCCCGACAGCAAAACGGCGCACGTCACGGCCAGCGCGATCAGCCCGGCCAGGTGCATGTCCATGACTCCCTTCTGGCGCGGGCAAATCTTGAACATCTTCTGCCGAGTCCGGATGCCGTCGACGTGCTGCTCGCCGATCGTGCGCCAAGTGGATCGGATACAGGGCAGGTCATCGCGAACACGGGCGATTGCGCCCCAGAACTGTGGCCTGATGTCCTCGTCGTAATCGGTTGCGGCGACGATATCGCCGGCCCGAATGCGGGCCTTGATCGAGTGGACCAACGGGGCGATAATGTCGGTGTCGTTTATGCTGTCCTGAGCCCCGCTGCGCGCCATCGCTGCCGGGGCTTGTTTTTTGGGGGCGGTCATTGGGCTTTCTCCAGCATTGCCGGTGCTTTTCCCGGAACTGATTGACTGATCAGCGCGGCGAACTGGCGGACGCGATCAGCGGCCACTCGAAACGCCTCCCGGTAAAACACGCTGTCGCTCATGCTCTCCAGCAGCGAACGCTCCACGATGCGCTCAGCCATCGCCAGCGAAGCCAACTGCTGAGCGGTCAGTCCGGCTCTGAAATCCTTGCCGACGGCCTCAGTCAGGAAGAACAGCGAGCGGTTTGTCGCCTTCGTGACCGCCAGGTAATACTTGCTGGCGCTCCGGCTCCCCTGTCCCTGCGCGTAGCGGACGAACGCCTTGATTGCGTCGGTTTCGCCTCGCCGCGCGGTCTGGCCCTCGATGCGGGCCATCCGCCAGTCGGGCGATGCGTGAATCTGGCGCAGGCGATTGATTTCGTCAGCCTGCCAGTTGAACGCGGCAATGAACTTCTCTTTCCACCCCGCGGCGTCTTTGCCGGTGAAGCCCATTGCCAAGAAGCTGAACCCGTCGCGGGTAATCTCGAACATTGGGCGGGGCTTCCCTTGCTCGTCGAGATAGTCAGCCGACGCAAAATTGCGTTGGCGGAATCCCTCAGAGCATTCGAGATTGCTGATTGCGCGCAGCACGTCGGTATGCCGCTTGTTGAACTTCTCGGCGATGACAACAGATGTCGTGGTCGGCTTGCCGTTGGCGATGGCAACGATCTGATCGAGAGATTGGCTGGCTGAAATACGCTCAGCGCTGCGCGCATTTTTGGCGGCGGTGGAAGCGGTGGTCATCAGGCCACCTCTCCAGATACAAGCGCGTCGATTTTGTCCGCGTCCCACAACAAGCGCCCACCAGCAAGTTTAAAGGGGCGGATACCTTTGAAGTGACCGAGAAGGCACAGATCGCGGCGCAGGGTATTTGGCTTGTACCGCACAACGTCTGCAGCCTCGGCTGTTGTATAACGTCGAGGTTTATTGGCTTGCATAGCATTCGCTCCTTATCAACAAGTGAGCGCCTATTTTTCTGGCCTGACTGGCCAGAGTCTGCAACCATCCCCTTCTGTAAAATAAAAACGGCAGAGACTCTAAGTCTCTGCCGTAATTGGTTTTTTTGCGTGAGTAGTGTGGCGTCAGTCAGCCTCAAAAACTCTGGCCACTAACTCTGTCCACTCGGGCCACCTTGCGGGGGGTAAAATTTCCACTTTGAAGCCCCCAAGTATTGGCGGATAGTGCTTTCTCCTATCGGTCCGCGCTGACCATGAGTGCTTGCGTCACGCTCCAAGTGGGTTTGTACGTAAGTCGACACGCTGCGCGCAGTGATTTGTCGTTCGCCTCGTGCCCATTGCTCTTCGCCCGCTTTTTGGGCCAGAGCCACTACTTTTGCTCTTCGGTTGGCTGTTCTCTCGGCTTGTTCGGCGCGTTTGGCTTCTCTGTGTGTTCCAATATTGACGGTGCCGGCGGTCTGCCCCTGCGACTCAGCCGGTACGGGCACCGATGTATTCGGGTCGGGGAACGAGAAAATTATTAGCGGTTCATTTTCCGCAAGCCATTTATTCAGATCGCACCAGCGGGCTTCCTCGTAAAAGTGCCGGACGCGCGAGGCAAAGCCCTCACCATACCGGTACTTGCCTTGCTTCCCCGGCTCATAGACAGGCATTGCACCACTACCAGCGGCGGCCATGAGTTTGCGTAGCAGCTCGTCGGCGCGCTCGCCTGTGGCGTCGCGGATAAATAGGGCGGCCTCTTCAAGCGTATATCGACCTTCCTTGCGGCGTCTTGCAAGCTCTTGTTGATTCTCTTCATGTGCGTGGTGGTCAAGCGATGTTACTCCGGTGATACCGCGAAACGTGAATTGCTCCGCCAGCATCTTGTCCACTTCAAACTCGTTAATGCACCCGAGCAATCCTGCCTCAGCCACAAAAGCGCGCAGCGTTCCCAAGGTGCAAGGCAGGGGTAATGCGGGCTCGTGGTATTCTCCGGTCGGATGCCACGACAGCAACTCACTTTCCTCGTCGGTCAGAATATCGTCATCATCAAGCAGGTTTAAATAAAGACCGTCCTCCTTTACAGCGAATCCGCCAAAATCCTTTAAACCCAAACCAGAGACGTGGCATATTTTTTTGAAATTGGAAAAGGTGATTATTGCGCTGTCAGTCGGGAGCTGCTCACGCATTTGGCATTCCTTAAAATGCTGCCTTCAAAATAGGTGCCGCGCCAGCCGGTGAAGGATTCCGGGTTTCGATTGGCCGATCTAGGCGCGGCAAAACTCGGTCAGCTACACACGGTCAGGATTGGGGCATTGCGGTGCTTCGCGAGGTCAGCATCGATTCCCAACGCCATGATGAGAAACTCCCGGCGGGTCTCCTCGCTCATGATTCGCATGAGATGGATAACCAGGTATTCAGAATCATGCTTTGCCGCCGAGAGCATGCCGATTGCAATGCCAACCATGTGACTCCATTCAATCGCTGCCATGTTAGGCATTGCATCGCGAACGGCTGTGATGCTCTGTCATGCGCTGTGTACTGCTACCCCATCGCCGGCGGCGCCTGTAGCTGTGCCCGCTGAACCATCGGCGCGCCAGCCTGCCGTGCCTTCCACAGATCGAAGGCGGCTTGCTGCGCTATCCATGTGTCGGCACGTCCGCCATTCTCTACACCAAGCCAGCCTTCAAGCCTCAAGGCCATCTCCGGGGAAATGGCGGCGCGGCCATTCAGCACGCGTGACAGGGCTGCGCGAGTCACGCCAAGCTGTGCGGCGGCGGCGGTAACGCTCAGCCCCAGGGCAGGCAACACGTCTTCGCGCAACGCCTCGCCGGGGTGGGGGTAGGTGTGCATCATGCTCATGGTCTTTCTCCTAGTGGTAGTCCAGATAATCAACCAGCACGGCATCGCCATCGTCAAAGGTGAATGTCATGCGCCAATTGCCATTCACCGACACAGAATGAAACCCGGCCAGGTCGCCGGCAAGGCTATGCAATCGCCAGCCCGGCAAGTTCATATCTTCTGGCGCTTGGGCAACATCCAAGCGAGCCAACAGGCGCAGCAGCTTTTGCGCGTGGTGCGGTTGGATGCCGGCTTTGCTGCCCGTCTCGAAGAAGGCTTGCAGCCCCTTGTGCTGGAAACTCTTTATCATGCCCAAGTGTATAGCGAAAAGTTACAGGTATCAACCGGCGCCCTTTTGCTTCATCGGTACGACATTGCCGGCGGTGCGCTCGCCTGTCTCGATCTCATGTAGCCGATTCTCCCAAGCCACCAGAGCGGCGCGCTTCTCGTCGGTGTAGCCGTGCCGGTCGTAGTGTGTTGCCTGCACGCCTCCTAAACCATGACTCAGCAATTGCGCGCGGGTGTCGCGGGAAATGCCCAGTCCGGCCAGCATCGTTTCGCACGTGCGGCGAATGTCTCGCAGGTCGAACGGCTCGCCGGTCATGGCGGCGCCGATCTCCGCAGCGCGCTTGCCGGGCGTTGTGTCTGCCAATTGAGTCTGGCCATACGTCGAAAACAGTAGCGGCGAGTCCATGCCTTGCGCACGTGCGGTCAGCCGTTCCACCAGCGCAGCGGCTCGCGGCGCCAGTGGTAGCAAGTGCTCCCGCGGTGATGTTCTCCGGCCTTTGCCATCCCACAGGCGCAGGGTTTGCGCGTCCGGGTCATAGTCGCTCACTTTGGCGCGCAGCAGTTGTGCCATGCGTTGCCCCCCGGCCAGCAGTGCCAGTAGTAACGCCTGGTCGGCGAGGTTGTCGCCAAGTGTAGAGAGATAGGCGCGCAGTTCGTCGGCTGATAGCGTCCGATTGCCAGCGCGCACGGCAATGGCTGGAATTGAGTCCACAGGGTTGCGCTCGATCTCGAACGGAATCAGGGCAGCGGGCAGACTCGCATCGAATGGCGCCTTCTTGCCGGCAGTGAATGCGGCACTCAGGTAGCTGCGTAGCACTCCGGCGGCGCGCTCCCGTCCGGCCTCGCGCGTCTGGCGCACCATCGCGGCCACTTGCAACGGGGTAACGTCGCGGGCCGGCGTTGCGGCAATGTCGGGGTGCGCCTCGAAAACATGAACCTTGATGATTGAGCGGGCCTGTCGTGCGCTTGGTTTGCCGCGGGCCTGGAGAAGGTCACAGTACGCCTCGCAGAGTGTGCGCAGGGTGTAGCGCTGGCGCTTCTCCTGCTCGCGCTTGGCGGCTTCGGATTCGGCCACCAGCGCGGCGGCTTTGGCTTCGGCCTCGGCGATCAGGCGGGCGGCTTCGGCTTCGCGCTCGCGCTTGGCTGCCCGCGGGTCGATACCCGAGTCAATGAGCACTTGTAGCCGTCGCGCTTCGTCGCGGGCGGCGTCGAGTGTCCATGCATGAGCGTCGCCGATGGTCACGCGGACAGTTTGCCGGTTCAGCTTCGATTCAAAGATGAAAGACTTAGCGCCAGCGGTCACGCGAACGGCCAGCCGTGCCGGATCGGTGTCCCAAAGGAAGAATTGCCCGGCGCCCTCGGGCAGTGTCAGGCGGCGGATTCGTTCGAGTGTCAGGCGTTCGCGGTTCATAGTGTCGGCTCCTGTCTTGGCTACAAGGAATCCATGTAGCCACCATGTAGCCAAATTCTATCACTGCCGTTCAACGCCGGGCAACGCCTATTAATTGATTCTGATAGTATTTTCTTTCATCTCGGAATATCAGCCATGCCGTTCAACATCAAAAAATGTCGCTTTTGTTGATTTGTAATCATCAGGCGTTGGTTCGATTCCGACTGGGGGCACCAAAAAATCAGACACTTAGGCCATTCTTCGGAGTGGCCTTTTTGCTTTCCGGCCTTCCAGTAAGCGAATAGTAAGCAAAATTCGGCAATCCAGATCAGCGCCGGCAAGCAAAACCCGGCGCGGTGCCACCATCTTCCGGAAAGCCGCCGGAGAAACCTCGCCAAACTTGCGCACTGGGCTTGCGTACCTGCCAACAGGTCCACCTACTCGTTGCCTTTGACCGGGATAGACGATGGCACTGCCGCCCCGTTGTCGGGCTTTGGCTTGAGCACGTTGCACTTTTCACGTTGTGGTCAGGGCCGGGCCAGCGTTCGCAGCGCTACCCGTCGCGAAAGCCTGAACCCGTCAGGCGGCGGTGATGTTCTGTAGTTGTGCCCGCTGAACCATCGGCGCGCCAGCCTGCCGTGCCTTCCACAGATCGAAGGTGGCTTGCTGCGTTATCCAGGTGTCAGCTCGTCCGCCATTCTCCACGCCAAGCCAGCCTTCAAGCCTCAGGGCCATCGCAGGGGAAATGGCGGCGCGGCCATTCAGCACGCGCGACAGGGCTGCGCGAGTCACGCCAAGCTGTGCGGCGGCGGCGGTAACGCTCAGCCCCAGGGCGGGAAGAACGTCCTCGCGCAGCGCCTCGCCGGGGTGGGTGTGTATCCTGCTCATGGCATTCTGCTGGCGACCTTGACGAAGAGATAGACCAGCGGTCGCTCAGGCCTGCCGTTGATACGCTCGATGTTTGCCTCTACCGTGTAGGCGCGCAGCCAGTTCGCCACGGCAGAGCAGAGAGGCTTGGCAAGGTAGCCGATACGGCCAGCGTGATGATGGATGGCGATCGCATCAGGATCAACCGGGTTATCTGGCTCCGCCACCAACTCGACCGGCTCGCCAACGGATAGACTGTTCTTGGCCACAGACTGATGGCGGAAGCCGGCCACCTCCATGACAAGTTCAATTGGGGGTGTTTCATCGGCTAAATCGGGAATGATCTCGAAGCCATCCCCAGGTAGCTTCGCGCCGGTGTAGGCCAGCAATGCAATGTCAGTGCCATCGAAATTCGCCGGCAGACGATACTGCGCTAGATATTCGGTGAAATCTTCCCGCTTCCTAGGAGGTAGACGGGTCATGAACGCATCAAGAACACCCGACGAGTATTCCGGACCCTTGCCGATGGCGAACGCCGGGTACCCTTGAAAACCCTCCCGTCGAGCGTCGCAGTAGTCCGGCAGGTTCTCCAGGTATCGAAATACGGCGCCGCCCGCCTTCCGCTCAATCTCAGCTACGATGCGACGTGAACGACGCTCCATGCCTGCCATTGGCCGTTGCCAGGTCAGCAACAGGCGATGCGGTTCGACAACATGTTGGATGCGGTTCATAACAATACCTCCAGCAAGAGATCTCGACGAAGCCCGACAAGACGACATATCAGGTTGGCCCGCCACGCCGACAAGGGGACCACCATCGCTTTGCGCTACTTGCCCTACACGCCACAAACCCCCGTCATCCCCCACTCAGCGCCGAACGCCGACGCGGTTTACTCCGCCATTGCGATTGGTTGCACTGACGCCCGGTGCCACCACAACAGCGGCGGGCCGTGCCACCGCCGCGGTGGGCCGTGCCACACAACCTTTGGGTACGCCGACGGTCTTGCAATAAACGACGGCGCTCGCGGGCATGGTTGTGAAAGCCAGGCCCAGGGCCAGCCCTGTAGCTACAATGATTCGGTTCATCATTGACTCCTTCATCATGAAATAAACAACAAGAAATCGGTGCTTCAGGATATGAATTGTCAGCTTACACCCTGACCGCCTCAAAGTCTGTTTGGGCTGACAACTCATGTCAATTCCTGGCCGGCGGCCGTCACTCACCAGTTACCCCACCCGACCCACTGCGAGTCTCGCCTGTCGAGATCAGTGAATCCTGCCGGCAGATCGCTCACCGGCGCTCTCCTGACGCTGGCAACGTGCAGGCCTGCAGCGTTCGCGGCGGACATCGCGCACCGATTTCCCCCGGAACTGGTCCAGTCAGGATCCCCGATGCATAATCGATAGCTGGATCAACCGACTGTGCTTGCCAACCCATGCTCGACGACATCAGGAAGACCTTGTGGGCGACCGCCGACAAGCTACGCGCCAACATGGACGCCGCCGAATACAAGCACCTGGTCCTCGGGCTGATCTTCGTCAAGTACATCTCGGACACCTTCGCCGCTCGGCGTGCCGAACTGGCGCGGCGCTTTGCCGACCCGGCCGACGATTACCATCTCGACGCGGCCGAGCAGATCGCGGCAGAACTCGAAGACCGCGACTACTACCGCGAGGTCAACGTGTTCTGGGTGCCCGAATCCGCACGCTGGGAAGCCCTGCGCGCCGCCGCCAAGCAGCCGGACATCGGCAAGCGCATCGACGAGGCCCTCACCCTGATCGAAGTCGAGAACCCCAGGCTCAAGGGCATCCTCGACAAGCGCTACGCGCGTGCACAGTTGCCCGACGGCAAGCTCGGCGAACTCGTTGATCTGGTGTCCACCATCGGCTTCGGCGCCGACCCCGGCAAGGCCCGCGACGTGCTCGGGCAGGTTTATGAATACTTCCTTGGCCAGTTCGCCAGCGCCGAAGGCAAGAAGGGCGGCCAGTTCTATACGCCGGCGTCGATCGTCAAGACCCTGGTCGCCGTGCTCGCCCCCCACCACGGCAAGGTCTATGACCCGTGCTGCGGCTCCGGCGGCATGTTCGTGCAGTCCGAGAAGTTCATCGAGGCGCACGGCGGCAAGCTCGGTGACGTCTCGATCTACGGGCAGGAATCCAACCCGACGACCTGGCGCCTCGCGGCGATGAACCTGGCCATCCGTGGCATCGACTTCAACCTCGGCCGCGAGCCCGCCGATACCTTCACCCGCAACCAGCACCCGGACCTGCGCGCCGACTTCATACTCGCCAACCCGCCGTTCAACATCAGCGACTGGTGGCATGGCAGCCTCGAAGGCGACCCGCGCTGGGAGTTCGGCACCCCGCCGCAGGGCAACGCCAACTACGCGTGGCTGCAGCACATGCTGTACCACCTGAAGCCGAGCGGCCGCGCCGGCATCGTACTGGCGAATGGCTCGATGAGTTCCAGCCAGAACAGCGAGGGCGACATCCGCCGGGCGATGGTCGATGCCGACGTGGTCGAGGTGATGATCGCGCTGCCGGGGCAGCTATTCTTCAACGTCCAAATTCCTTGCTGTCTCTGGTTCCTTACCAAGCAGAAGCAAATCCGACAGGGCGAAGTGCTGTTCATCGACGCCCGCAAGCTTGGCAGGATGATCAACCGGGTGCAGGCGGAACTGACCGTTGAGGTCATCGCTCGCATTGCCGGTACGGTCGCCGCGTGGCGCGGACAGCCTGGCGCAGGCGAGTATGCCGACATCCCCGGCTATTGCCGAAGCGTCAAGCTGGCGGAGATCGCCGAGCATGGCCATGTGCTGACGCCGGGCCGCTACGTGGGAGCCGAAGCGGTCGAGGACGACGACGAAGCCTTCGCCGACAAGATGCAGAAGCTCACCGAGAAGCTCGGCGAGCAGATGGCGAAGGGGGCGGAACTCGATCAGTTGATCCGGCAGAAGTTGGGGGGGCTGGGGTTTGAGTTCTGAGCTTCGCACGCGCTGGGAGCATGCTGGTGGAACCATCCCTGATGACTGGGAAATCGTGCCTCTCGAAACTCTGCTTCGCGACAACAAGAGCATAACTGTTGGTGTGATGTACCCCGGCCCTGACACACCGGGGGGCACTCCATTAATAAGGGTTGGCGATGTCAAACAAGGATCTGTCCCTCTTGCGCCCCGTTATTGCATTTCCCAAGAAACAGACGACGCATACAAGAGCACCCGGATAAGAGGCGACGAACTCCTGATTACGCTTGTCGGCAATCCCGGTGAATGCGTGGTTGTGACTCCTCATATGGCAGGTTGGAATCCTGCTCGTGCCATCGCCGTCGTACGTCTCAGTGATTCAAGCCTGCGCATCTATCTGAAGACGATCCTCGAAAGTTCAGCTGGGAAGCATTTAATTGATGCAGTATTGAACACAACTGTCCAGAAAACCCTGAATCTGAAGGATGTAAAGCGACTCCCGATACCAATCCCGCCGCGCGCAACCATAATAGCCCTGTCGGCCTTTTCTCAGGCGCTATCCGACCGCATCACCCTCCTGCGCGAAACCAACGCCACGCTCGAAGCCATCGCGCAGGCGCTGTTCAAGTCGTGGTTCGTCGATTTCGACCCCGTCCGCGCCAAGCAGGTAGGTCTCGCCCCGGAAGGGATGGACGAAGCCACCGCCGCGCTGTTTCCGGATGGGTTCGAGGAATCGGATCTGGGGTTGGTGCCGAGGGGGTGGCGGGTCGGTTCCCTGGCCGAGTTGGCGATCCTCAACCCAGAATCATGGACGGCGAAAAAGCACCCGGACATGGTGGGATACATTGATTTGGCAAATGCAAAGGACAATGAGATCGCCGAGGTAACAAACTACGCATTCGATGAGGCGCCCAGCCGAGCGCGGCGAGTATTGCGTGATGGAGATACGATTGTTGGCACCGTGAGGCCGGGGAATCGCTCCTTTGCATTTATCCATCAAGCAGTGAGCAACCTGACTGCCAGCACAGGGTTCGCAGTATTGCGGCCCCGAGATATTGAAAACACCGAGTTCGTCTATTTGGCGGCCACGCAAGATTCAAGCATTGAACATCTGGCCCATGTGGCAGATGGCGGCGCATATCCAGCGGTGCGCCCCGAAGTGGTCTCAGGCATAGAGTGCGTTTTACCCGGAAGCACGATCATCCAAGCATTTCACGATGTAACCGCGCCGTTGCTGGCCAGCGTAGCAGAAAACCAGCAACAAGCCCAAACCCTCGCCACCCTCCGCGACACCCTGCTCCCCCGCCTGATCTCCGGCAAGCTGCGCCTTCCAGAGGTAGAAGCCGTGCTTGAAGAAGTCGCTGCATGACCGAAGACCAACTCGAACAGGAAACCCTCGGCTGGCTGGCCGCAGTCGGCTACGACACCCTCCACGGCCCCGACATCGCCCCGGATGGCGCGAGCCCGGAGCGTGCTCGCTACCAGCAGGTGCTGCTGCCCTTCCGTCTGCGCGAGGCCATCCACCGCCTGAACCCCACCATCCCGGTCGCCGCCCGCGAGGACGCGCTCAAACAGGTGCTCGACCTCGGCATCCCGGCCTTGCTCCCGGCAAACCGCCACTTTCACCAGCTGCTGGTCGGCGGCGTGCCGGTGCAATACCAGAAGGACGGCGAAACCCGCGGTGACCGAGTCCGCCTGATCGACTGGACCACCCCCGCCAGGAACCAGTGGCTGGCGGTCAACCAATACTCGATCAAAGGGCCGCGCCATACCCGCCGGCCGGACATTATCCTGTTCCTCAACGGCCTGCCGCTGGTGCTGATCGAACTGAAGAACCCCGCCGACGAAAACGCCGACATCTGGCGGGCGTACGATCAGCTTCAGACCTACAAGGAACAGATTCCGGACGCCTTCCAGTACAACGAGGTGCTGGTCATCTCCGACGGCAGCCAGGCACGCTTCGGATCGCTCTCGGCCAATGCCGAGCGATTCATGCAGTGGCGCACCATCGACGGGCTGGCGCTCGACCCGCTCGGCGAGTTTAACGAACTGG
>WBZT01001779.1_pt1 | contig 15522 bp, 15 predicted proteins | sample 5204241 | NCBI WGS metagenome assembly WBZT01 (sample SAMN12344358, study PRJNA552823) | activated sludge metagenome | biome: Activated sludge suspended growth; feature: Nitrification reactor; material: Wastewater; isolation source: activated sludge from nitrification reactor of wastewater... | reverse complement strand
TGCACAGGCTAGCTGTTGACGAAACGCTGGTGCTTGGCCAGGTCGAGCGCGGCGAACAACCGCTCGACGAATTTGCCGAAACAGCCGCTGGTGAAGTCGTCGCAGGCGGACGGCGTGCTGGCCAGGCCGACGCCGAGTTCGCCGTAGGTGCGCCTCAGGCACCAGTCGTCGAGTTCCCGCTGGCACCGGGCGATGGCGGCGTGCGCGTCGGCGGAGTTCGGCGCGACGATGAGGAATTTGCCGGCGGCATTGATGATTTGCGAGGTCGGCGACAATTCAAGCGCTTCGAGCAGTTTAAGTGCCGCGCACTCGCTGACGGAATGCTGTGGCAGACGGTCACCGTGTGGGAATCAAAGCGGATTGGCGGCAGTGCGTAGTCACGGCATAGCCGATGAAACCAGCCAGGCTCGGTCGTTAGCCGCGCCAGCCGCGCTTTCTCGGCGCCGTTGTCGGTAGTGATCAGGTGGATTTCGGTCGGCACGAAGGGCTGGCTCGTAGCGCGACAGCCAGCGCGTAAAGAGTTTCGGTGACAATCCGTGGCGTGGCAACTGGCGACGATTATGCGTTGCGGGCTGTTGGCGGCGGTCGATGACAAGCTTGCCATTGTGATGACACCCGGCAAAGCCTCGGGACAACATGCCGCGAATCCATGATCAAAATTTTTTATTTCATAAAAGCAGATAGTTATAGACTGTCTGTCAGAATGCTTCATCTCGGAGAGGGGAGCCGCGCAGCAGGCTGTCCGCGAAGTGAGCGCGGTGCGTCGGTTGTCAGCGGCAGGCATCGATCCGTCGGCGTGCTATCGTCGCGCTTTCGACGTGCGCTGCTCCCGCTGGCTACCGGTGGCCGATCGATCGCCCTTGCTTTACCCCGTTTGTGCTGATGATGAATTTTCTTGCCCTGCTTGCTGCGCTGCTTCTCGGACGCTTCCGGCCCTTGCCATCTTACTGGCAGGCGGACAGGCTGTTGTCGTTGCTCGCCGATTTTCTGGAAAGCCGCTTCAATGCCGGCGAGCGACGGCATGGTTTGATCGCCTGGCTGCTCGGCGTGGGTAGTCTGTTGCTGCTTGCCGGGGGGGTCGCGTGGTTGCTCGACGATCTGAACCCCGCGCTGGGCTGGCTATGGAACGTCGCCGCACTTTACCTGCTGATGGGCTTCCAGCGCTTCGCGCAATGTTTCACCGAGATCCAGATTGCCTTGCGCATGGACAATCTGCCACAGGCGCGCCGGGTGCTTGGCGAATGGCTGGGGACCTCCGTGGATAGTTTCTCGACGAATGATGTGGTTCGAGTGGCCATCGAACAGTACGTACTAGTCGTGCATCGGCATATTTTCGCCTTATTTGCCTGCTTTTTGCTGCTGCCGGGGCCCAGCGGGCCAATTCTTTACCGTGCCGCGGCTGTTTTCAGCAAGGCATGGTCCGCCGATGGCACGCGGGAATCCGGCGATTTTGGAGCGGTAGCCCGGCAAACCTTTGCTATCATTGACTGGCTGCCCTTAAGGCTGAGTGCCGTGAGCTTGGCGGTAGTCGGTGATTTTGAAAATGCCGTCTACACTTGGCGTTCGCGAATGGATCAATGGCATGCTTCTGACATGGGTATTGTACTCGCGGCCGTCGCCGGTGCTCTGGCTGTCCGCCTGCGGGTACGGCCGCTGGGAGCAGGCGATCGTGCCGAGCGTGGTCTGGTCACCACCGGCACTGAAGCCGATGTCGATTGCATGGAGCGCGCGGTCGGTCTGTTCTGGCGTGCGCTGTGCTTGTGGTTGCTTTTGTCGTTGTTGTTAGGGCTTGCCAATCTGGTAGGCGGTTGATCGATTTTTAACAGGAGTTTCTTCATGAGCAGAGAAGTCGTAGTCCTCAGTGCAGCCCGTTCAGCCATTGGTACTTTCGGTGGTTCCCTTGCCAACATGGAGCCGCATGAACTAGGTGGCACCGTAATGAAAGAGACAATCGCCCGTGCCGGTGTCGACCCGCAGCAGATCACCTACGTGACCGTCGGCAACTGCATTCCCACCGATTCTCGTTTCGCTTATGTCGCGCGCGTCGCGTCGATCCAGGCCGGTCTGTCGATGGATTCGGTCGCCATGGCGGTCAACCGGCTGTGCGCTTCCGGCTTGCAGGCGGTCGTCACCACCGCCCAGAACATCGCGCTCGGCGATGCCGATTACGGTATTGGCGGCGGTGTCGAGGTGATGTCGCGCGGCTCCTACATGCTGACCGCCATGCGTTCCGGTGCGCGCATGGGTGACACCAAGGCGATCGACATGATGGTCGCGACGCTCAACGATCCGTTCGGAGTCGGGCACATGGGCGTCACTGCCGAAAACCTGGCCAGCAAGTGGAACATCAGCCGCGACGAGCAGGATGCGCTCGCCGTCGAGTCGCAGCGCCGGGCCGCCGCGGCGATCGCCGAAGGCCGTTTCAAGTCGCAGATCGTGCCGATCGTCCTCAAATCGCGCAAGGGTGACGTGATTTTCGACACCGACGAACACGTCAAGGGCAACACGACGATGGAAACGCTGGCCAAGATGAAGCCGGCGTTCTCCAAAGACGGTACGGTGACTGCCGGCAATGCCTCGGGGATCAACGACGGGGCCGCGTTCATGGTGCTGACCGCCGCGGATCTGGCGGCAAAGGCCGGGCAGAAGCCGATTGCCCGCCTAGTCGCTTATGCCGTTGCCGGCGTGCCGAACGACGTCATGGGCGAAGGGCCGATTCCAGCCACCAAAGCAGTGTTGAAAAAAGCCGGTCTGACGCTCGATCAGATGGATGTCATCGAATCGAACGAAGCCTTCGCCGCGCAGGCGATCGCCGTCAATCGCGGCCTTGGCCTCGATCCGGTGAAGACCAACCCGAATGGCGGGGCGATTGCGCTCGGCCATCCGGTCGGCTGCTCCGGTGCCTTTATCGCCACGAAAGCAATTTATGAGCTGCAGCGCATCGCCGGCAAATATGCGCTGGTGACGATGTGCATCGGCGGTGGCCAGGGAATCGCCGTGATCTTCGAGCGCGTCTGAGGCCTTTTTGTCGGCGTTCAGGCCTCAGCGCATCGCCGGCGACTGATCGGTTGCGCAGTTTTGGTGAAAAAGCCCGGTCGATTTTGACCGGGCTTTTTCGTCTTTGCCGGCCATCAGGCGATTTAGAAGATCGCCGGCTAACGCAACACGGCCCGCATCTTCCTGCTTTTACGAAAAAATTTGGATCGCGGCAAAGCGGATGAGACTTTGTTCTGCAGGTCGTCTGGAATTTGTTCCCGGACGTTTGTAACAGTGCTCAAACGCTGAAACTGATTCGCCCGCTGCCCTGCTGGCGGCTTTGCCCGTCGGGGCCGTAGAGCTTCAGCAAACCGGCGTTGCCGAGCAGCGTTTCCAGTGCCTGCGTATTGTTCTGCAGGCGGACGCGGATCAACTCGCCATTCGCTGAATTCAGATCGCGCGCCTGGCCAGCCAGCTTGAGTAGCGACGACCAAGCCGGGGCGGCGGAGGTTTCGGCCGGCTGCGTTTGCAGCCAAGCCGTCAATGCGCTGTTCTCGCTGCTCAATCCGGCACTGGCGAGAATTTGCGCCCGCCGCTTGCCCAGCGCGGCAAGCTGACCAGCCAGGCTGTTTTTTTCGTTGACCACACGCGGCAGATCGTCAACGGCGCCGGCAAGCAGCATCGCGCGCTCGCGCTCCAGTAGGGCGATGAATCTTTCAAGGACTCCGCATTCGGCGCCGACCGCGCTGGCAAACGGAACGGTAGGTTCCGTCATCGCTTTGCCAGCCATCAATTCGACGGTTTATTGACCAGTTCCTTGGCCGAGGCAATCAGTCGGTCGGCGATGGCGCCGGCGTTGATGGTGAATTGCCCGTCGGCGATCGCCTGCTTGATTTCGGCAACGCGTGCCGCATCGAAGGTCGAGGTTTCGTTGGTCGACTGGAGTTGCGCGGCCAGACTGCTGAGGTGCACTTCGGCGGCGGACCCGGCGTCGGTCTTGCTGACCGCCGGGCGACTGCGCGTTTCGCTGATCTTGGTCGTCGTGGTCAGGCTGCTTTCAATTTTCACGGTGGCGCTCCCACAAAAAACGGTTGTGCTCGAACTATCTAACGACGTGGCACCGGCAAACTTTAATCGAATACGATCGCCAAATCGCCTTCTGGATCAATAACTGACCTGCACGATGCCACCCGGGCGGGCCACGCCGCTGACCACCTGGCCGGAATGCGTCCGCACCTGCGTCACTTGACCGTCAACGGCATTGTTCAGTGCCTTGCCTTCGTTGCTGACCGTAAAGCCGGCGCCACTGGAGATAAGGCGCACGCTTTGTCCCTGCTGCACCACCCATGGCGCCGCCAGCCACTCGGCACGCACCGGCTGGCCGGCGGCGACGCCGATTTTGACCGTTTTGCCGATGGCCTGCGCCGGGTCAGTAAGCACGCTGACCGGCAAGGCGCCCAGATCGCCCGGCTGGCTGGCAACGTCGCCCGCTTCGACCTTCTGGCCCGGAAGGAGTTGGCGAAATGCGACCAGATAGTTGCCGGCAATCGACACCTGCACCGGAACGTAGGCCGTCCATGGCGTCGGCGCCAGGCAACGCACGCCGACGGTCGTTTTGCCCCACAGGCGGCTGCCGGCAGGCAAAAACGGTTCATAGGCACTGCAAGCCGCCAGCCGCGAATGCTGGTCGAGCTGACCATGGCTGTAAGTGACCTTACCCGGCAATCCTTGCGTTTGCGTTTGCAAAAAATGGTCCAGGGCGGAGGACCAGGTCGTCTGCGCGTGCGCGAAGCACGCGCACAGCGGCAGCACCAGCAAGGGCAGTCGGCACGGTGACCAACGTATGAAACACGAAAGAAAATCGTTCATGTGTGCATTCTGCCTCAATCCTGAACGTCAAGGAAACGCGGCCAATATGTCGGCGCCGGATGAAACGTCAAACGTATAGCGTGCGTCCAGCAAGACATAACAGGGAGATAGCAAGAAGGCGAGCCCCGAGCAACACCGCGATTTGCTCGCGCAGTGATTGAGTCGGCGATTTTCTAACGAAACGCACCGACATCGGTTGTCTGCCGGCGCCGAGGGGCCACGACTCGAGGCAACCGGCATATGCGGCAAGATTTGCCGTCGTATCGGCAAACGACAGGCCGCCGGCAAAAAAGTGGTTCGTTTTGCCACCGCCTGGCAGGCGGCATTCTCCTGCATTGAGCAGGTGGCACACGCTTTGCTTGATTCAGCCGACCGCTACTCGCCGCGAGATGATCATGCTCAACAAACTGGACCGGCTCTTTTCACTCCAGCAACAAGCGCTTTCTCTGCGCGCCCAACGGCAACAGGTGCTGGCCAGCAATATCGCCAACGCCGACACGCCAAATTATCTGGCGCGCGATTTCGATTTTTCCGCCGCCTTGCAACACGCCGTCGCCGGCCGGGGTCAGGACAGCGTCGCGCTGACGCGTACATCGCCGCGCCACCTGTCTGGCACGGCTGATTCGCCGGTCCGGCTGGCCTACCGACAGCCCCTGCAAGCCAGTGCCGACGGCAATACGGTCGAAATGGACGTCGAAAGAGGCCTCTTTGCCGAGAACTCCTTGTTCTACGAAGCCGGCACGACCTTCCTCACCCATCAGGTGAAGAGCATGCTGGCTGCCGTACAACCCTAATCCGTCATTGGAAAAATCATGAGCCTGTTCAATACCTTTCAGGTTGCCGGCAGCGCCTTGACCGCGCAGTCGTTGCGCCTCAACGCCGTGGCCAGCAACCTGGCCAACGCAGACAGCATCGTCCGTTCGGACGGTAAACCTTACCAGGCAATTCAGGTGGTGTTCTCCGCTGTGCCGATGGGCAACACGGCAGCGCAAGGCGTCCGCGTCACGCAGGTGGTGCACGACAGCAGCCCGGGCCGGCGGGTGTATGACCCGCGCAGTCCGGCTGCCGACGAAAAGGGCTATGTGACGATGCCGAATGTGAATGTCGTCGAGGAAATGACGAACATGATTTCGGCGTCGCGTTCTTACCAGACCAACGCCGAAGTGATGAATACCGCCAAGCAACTGCTGCTCAAGACGCTGGCACTCGGCCAATGAATGGCGTACCGCTGCGCGACTTGCAGCCCATGGCATGAATCAAGGAGAAATCGATGGCCACTTCCTCGGTCAATTCCGCTAGCGACATCTTTGCGGCGCTCAATGGCAAACGGACCAGCAGTGACGCGTCGGCGACGGCGGGTACGCAGGACCGTTTTCTCAAACTGCTGGTCACCCAGCTGCAGAACCAGGATCCGCTCAATCCGCTGGACAACGCGGCGGTCACGTCGCAACTGTCACAGATCAGCACCGTGACCGGCATCGAAAAGATGAATGAAACACTGGCCAGCCTGTTGAGTTCGTACAGCGACAACCAGAGCATGCAGGCAGCCAGCCTGATCGGCAAAAATGTCCTCGCGCCGGGCACGGCGTTAAAACTTGCCGGTGGTCAGGCCACCGGTGGGGTCAATCTTGCCGCGGCTGCCGATCAGGTGCGGGTATCGGTCCTCGACAGCAGCGGCAGGGTGCTGCAGGTGCAGAACCTTGGCGCCCGTCCCGCCGGCAGCTTCGCCTTTGTCTGGGACGGCCAGACCGATCAGGGCGCCATCGCACCGGCCGGCGACTATCGCTTCAGCGTCAATGCCGTGCAGGCCGGCGAGAAGGTGACAGCCGATCCGCTGCAACTTGGCACGGTTTCTGCATTGATTCGTGGCAAGAGCGGTTTCGAGCTTGAACTGGGCGCGCTGGGCCGGGTCGATTTCACCAAGGTACAGCAAATTTTCTAGATTGATCAGCAGGGGAAAACGATGAGTTTCCAACAGGGTTTGAGTGGTCTGAACGGAGCAGCGTCGGCGTTGAATGTCATCGGCAACAACGTGGCCAATGCCAGTACCGTCGGTTTCAAGGGAGCCAATACGCAGTTTGGCGACATGTACGCCGCTTCGCTGGGCATGGTCGGTTCCTCGCAGATTGGTATCGGCGTCAACGTCGGTGCGGTGGCGCAGCAATTTACCCAGGGCAATCTGACGACGACCAACAATGCTCTCGATCTGGCGCTCAACGGCGGCGGTTTCTTCCGCGTGAGCAATAACGGCGAAATGAGCTATACGCGCAATGGCCAGTTCCACCTCGACAAAGATGGTTATGTAGTCAACGACCAGAAACTGCGTCTGACCGGTTATCCGGCGGCGCCCAACGGACTGGTCACCACCTCCAGCCCGGTCGAACTGCAGTTGTCGGCCAGTCAGATGGCTCCCCGGGCGACCAGCGATCCGCTGTCGGGCAATCTGACGGCGACGCTCAATCTCGATTCGCGGGAAACGGTGCCAACAGTCACTACGTTCGATTATCAGAATCCGCAAAGCTACAATTTCTCGACGGCGTTGTCGGTTTATGACAGCCTCGGCAATCCGCACAACCTGACCACCTTCTATGTGCTCAATACGCCGACCGCACCCGCCGGCAACGAATGGACGGTCTACGCGACGCTGGATGGCGCCAATCCGCAGGCGCTGGCCGGTAATCTGATCTTCGACACCTCCGGCAACCTGGACCCGGCGTCAGCACTGCACACACTGCCGACCTGGAACCTGACCACCGGCGCGACGACGCCGTGGTCGCCGGGATCGATCGATTATGCTGGCACCACGCAGTACGGCAGCGATTCGAGCGTCGATAATCTGACGCAGGGCGGTTACCCGGCCGGCAATCTGGCCAGCATCGGCGTCAGCGCCGACGGCATCATTCTCGGCCGTTACAGCAACGGTCAATCGCGCCAGCTTGGCCAAGTGGTTCTGGCGACCTTTGCCAATCCGAACGGACTGTTCAACCTCGGTAACAATCACTGGTCGCTGACCGCCGAATCCGGGCCGGAACTGGTCGGCCAGCCGATGTCCGGCGGCCGCGGCGTCATCCAGTCGTCGACAGTCGAAGATTCGAACATTGATCTGACCAAGGCACTGGTGGACATGATCACCGCGCAACGCAACTATCAGGCCAACGCGCAGACGATCAAGACGCAGGATCAGGTGATGCAGACACTGGTGAATCTGCGTTAAGCGTTTTGAAGCATGAAAACCCTGTCTTTTCCCCCTTATCCCAGACCCCTCTCGCATGAGGGGATAGGGGTGGGGATTGCTGAGTCGCGACGCGGCTAATCAGGTACTTTGCCCGAGTCTGACCATGGACCGACTGATCTATACCGCGATGAGCGGCGCCAAGCAGATTTTTCTGCAGCAGGCCGGTGTGGCGCAGAACTTGGCCAACGCCAGCACGACCGGCTACCGCTCGATGGAGCATCGCTTCCGTGCGGCGCCGCTCCTCGGCTACGGCACGCCGACGCGCGCCTTCGCCGTCGACGCCTCGGTCGCCGACGTGTTCGAGCAAGGCCCGATGTTGGCCACCGGCCGGCCGCTCGACGTCGCCGTCCAGGGCGCCGGCTGGATCGCCGTCCAGGCCGCCGACGGCCGCGAAGCCTACACGCGCGCCGGCAACCTGAAAACCGACGTCAACGGCGTCTTGCAGACCAGCGCCGGGTACAACGTCGTCGGCGAAGGCGGACCGATCACCCTGCCACCGGACAACAACATCGTCATCGCCGCCGACGGCACCGTTTCCAGCGTACCGCGGCGCGGCGCCGGGGCGATCAACAATGCCTCCGCCGTCGGTCGCATCAAGCTGGTCAACCCGCCGGAAACCGATCTGGTACGCGGTGACGATGGCCTCTTCCGCACACGCGACGGCAACGACGCACCACCCGATGAGAACGTGCGTTTGGCGCCGGAAACGCTCGAAGGCAGTAATGTCAATCCGGTGGACGCAATGGTGCGCATGATCAGCCTCGCGCGCCAGTTCGAAATGCAGATCAAGATGCTGCAGACCGCCGATACCAATGCACGTAGCGCGACGCAACTCCTGACCATCAGTCGCTGACAGAAAGACTCCCCATGATCCGCTCGCTGTGGACCGCCAGCACCGGCCTCAATGCGCAACAAGTGCAAATCGACGTCATCGCCAACAACCTGGCCAACGTCAGTACCAACGGCTTCAAGCAGGGGCGCGGCATTTTCGCCGACCTGCTTTATCAGACGCTGCGCCAACCGGGCGCCCAATCGTCGCAGACGACGCAGATTGCCGACGGTCTGCAGATCGGTCTGGGTGTGATTCCGGTGTCGACCGGGCGCATATTCACGCAGGGTCCGCTGCAGCAGACCGGCAACACGCTCGATCTGGCCATCGATGGCGCCGGCTTTTTTCAGGTGCTGCTACCCGACGGCACCACCGCCTACACGCGCGACGGCTCGTTTCAGAAAGACAATCAGGGACAGATCGTCACCACCAACGGTTACCCGCTGCAGCCGGCAATCACCATTCCACAAAACGCCTTGACGCTGACCATCGGGCAGGACGGCGTGGTCAGCATCACCCAGCCGGGGTCGCAGGCGACGGTTCAAATCGGCACCATCCAGGTAGCGACATTCATCAATAACGGCGGTTTGCAGAGCATCGGCGAAAACCTGTTTCTCGAAACCGCCTCGAGCGGCACCCCGACGCCGAACACGCCGGGTACCAACGGTTCGGGAACCGTGCTGCAGAATTTCGTCGAGGCGTCGAACGTCAATGTCGCGCAGGAACTGGTGATGATGATCCAGACACAGCGCGCTTATGAACTCAATTCGAAAGTGGTGTCGACCTCGGACCAGATGCTGGGCCGCCTGACGCAGTTATAAGGAGTCGAACATGCGCCATCCGTCGACTTTCCCTCGCCGGTTCCCATGGTGGCTGGCCGCTCTCGTGCTGAGCGCCTGCACCACGGTTCCGCCGACCAACGTGCATCAGCCGATGACCGCCCGCCCGCAGCCGCGCACCGACACGCTGGCGGCAAATCTGGCCGCCACCGGCAGCATTTACCAGGCCGGCACGTCGCGCACGCTGTTCGAAGACCGCCGCGCACGCTACGTCGGCGATACGCTGACGGTGACGATCACCGAAAACACCGCGGCGACCACCAAGTCGAATACATCGCTGTCCAAGAGCGGCAGCATCAGCGCCTCGGCCGGACCGATCACCGGCCTGCCCGGCAAATTTTTCCAGGGCATGCAGGCCAGCGCCGAAAGTGCCAACAGTGCCAGCGGCAAAGGGGAAGCGGCGGCGAACAATGTGTTCACCGGCACGATCACCGTCACCGTCATCGAAGTGCTGGCCAACGGCAACCTGCTCGTTTCCGGCGAAAAGCAGGTAGCGATCGGACACGGGCAGGAATACATCCGCCTGTCGGGAATCGTCAATCCCTACTTCGTCACCGCCGCCAATTCGATCGCCTCGTCGCAGATTTCCGACGCACGCATCGAGTACAAGGAAAGCGGCGGCATCAGCGAAGCACAGGTCATGGGCTGGTTGGCACGCTTCTTCCTCAACGTACTGCCGTTCTGAGAGACATCGATTCAATGCCTGGGGCACTCATGAAGCTCAGTATTGTTAGACGCTGGCGGCGGGCACTGTCCGCCGTGCTGATCGCTTGCGCGGCCCTCAGCGGCCCGGCCGAAGCCGAAAGGATCAAGGATCTGGCCTCGGTGCAAGGCGTGCGCAACAACCAGCTGGTCGGCTACGGTCTGGTCGTCGGCCTCGACGGCAGCGGCGACCAGACGACGCAAACGCCATTCACCACGCAGAGCATCATCAACATGCTCGCACAGCTCGGCACGACCTTGCCGACCACCCAGGCGCTGCAACTGAAGAATGTCGCCGCAGTAATGGTGACCGCCAGCCTGCCGCCTTTCGCGCGCATCGGCCAGCAGATCGACGTCACCGTGTCGTCGATGGGCAACGCCAAGAGCTTGCGCGGCGGCACGCTGGTCATGACGCCGTTGAAAGGCGCCGATGGACAGGTCTATGCGCAGGCGCAAGGCAATCTGCTCGTCGGTGGTGCCGGCGCCTCTGCCGGCGGTAGCAAGGTGGTCGTCAATCATCTGCTCGCCGGGCGCATCGTCGGCGGCGCGACGGTCGAACGGGAAGTGCCGACAGCGCTCGGTCAGGGACCGTACGTGCATTACGAAATGGGCAACACCGATTTCGGCACCACCCAGCGCGTCGTCGACGCCATCAACCGGGAAGTCGGCGCCGGCAGCGCACAGGCGATCGACGGACGTCTGATCCGTGTCACTGCGCCGGAAGAGGCCAACCGCCGCGTCGCTTTTCTCGGCCGCATCGAGAACCTGCAGGTACAGCCGGCGAAGAGCCTGGCGAAAGTGATCATCAACCCGCGCACCGGATCGATCGTCATCAACCAGACAGTGACCTTGGAAGCCTGCGCCGTCGCGCACGGCAATCTGTCGGTGACGGTCAATAACGAGCAGAAAGTCAGCCAGCCGAACGCGCTCTCCGCCGGACAGACGGTGACCACCAACCAGAGCGACATCGACGTCAAACAGGGCGGCAGCGCGCTGATGATGGTCAAAGCGGGCGCCAACCTCGCCGAAGTGGTCAAGGCAATCAACGCGCTCGGCGCCGCACCACAGGATTTGCTGGCCATTCTGCAATCGATGAAAGCCGTTGGCGCCTTGCGTGCCGATCTCGAAATCATCTGACGCTGGCTGAGCGGCTGCCGGCCGGCAAAAAAGTCCGGCCGGCAGCCGGCAAGATCCGCCGCTCATTACGGAGAAATCGTCATGGCCATCATTCCATCCGGCACGCAACGACTGGTCGTCGATCCGACGATCGGCAACGATCTGCGCGCGAGTCTGGCGCGCGATCCGCAGGGCGGCACGCGGCAGGCGGCCAGACAGTTCGAAGCGCTGCTGCTGAACATGATGCTGAAAAGCATGCGTGACGCCAGCCCGAGCAGCGGCCTGCTCGACAGCGACCAAAGCCAGTTTTTCAGTGCCATGGGCGACCAGCAACTGGCGATGAACCTCGCCGCCCAGTCACCACTCGGGCTTGCGGCGCTGATCGAGAAGCAGATCGGCCGGCAGGCAGCGTCTGCCGCGGCTCCGCTCGGCACGCGCGGCAAAGCGCTGCCGGCTACTCTGGCCGCGCTGCCAGTGGCGACGATGCCGATGGCGAACCCGTCCACGAGACGTCTGTCGGCCAGCGAATCCAGACCGCTCAGCGAAACGAGCACGCCGGGCAATGCTGCCACGACAGCGGCCACCACAGCGGCCACCACAGCGGCCGGCAACGAGCGTCCGACGAGCAAGGCGCGCGCTTTCGTCGATCGCGTCTGGCCGCACGCGCTGGAAGCCGCGGCCACCCTCGGCGTGCCGGCGCATTTCCTCGTTGCGCAATCGGCGCTCGAAAGTGCCTGGGGGAAAAGCGAAATCCGCGGCAGCAACGGCGTGCCGAGCTTCAACCTCTTCGGCATCAAAGCGGGAGGCAACTGGACGGGAGCGACGGTCGACATTCCGACCACCGAATACATCAACGGCGTGGCACAGACGGTGCGCGCCAAATTCCGCGCCTATGCCTCGTATGCCGAGGCGTTCCGCGACTACGCCCATCTGCTGGCCAGCAAGCCGCGCTTCGCCGCCGTTCTTGGTCAGCAGGATGGCACACAATTTGCTCGTTCCTTGCAGCAGGCGGGCTATGCCACCGATCCGATGTATGCCGACAAACTGGCACGGATCATCAACGGTCCGCTGTTGCGGCAGGCGCTGACCGGTTGAGCAGACGCTGACGGGTCAGGGAAAGAGAAGGTCCCGGACGCCAACGCTCAATATCCTGTACGAGCGTCCGTTGACCAGTAGTCGGAAAGGATTTCTCCCATGGCCACTTCAGGACTCATCGGCACCGGCATCACCGGTTTGATGGCGGCGCAGATCGGTCTGCAGACCGCCGAGCACAACATCACCAATGCCAATACCGCTGGCTTCACACGTCAGCGCAGCAGTCAGGCGAGCAATCTCGGCCTGTCGACCGGTGCCGGCTTCATCGGCATGGGAACGCACGTCAGTACCGTCGAACGTCTCTACAGCCGCTTCCTGACCGATCAGGTCAATCGTTCGCAAAGCAGCACCAGTCAGCTCGACGCCTATCACCAGCAGATCAGCCAGATCGACAACCTGCTCGGCGACCCGTCGTCCGGCCTGTCGCCGGAATTGCAACGCTTTTTCACCAGCGTGCAGCAAGTGGCCGACAACCCGGCCGACCTGCCCAGCCGACAGGCGATGATCGCCGGCGCCTTGTCGCTCAGCGCCCGCTATATCGCCATGGGCGACCATCTCGCTCAGATGGCGCGCGCCGTCGATAGCGAGATCACCTCGACCATCACCGGCATCAACGCCTTTGCTGAACAGATCGCCTCGCTCAACCAGCGCATCATCGTCGCGCAGGCGCCGACCGGACAACCGGCGAACGACATGCTCGACACGCGCGACCAACTGGTTGCCGAACTCAACAAACTGGTCAAGACCAGCACGACGATCAATAGCGACGGCAGCTACAACGTCTTCATCGGCAACGGACAGCAACTGGTCGTCGGCGCACAGGTGATGGGCATGACCACGCAGCCGTCCAACAGCGACCAGTCGAGGATCGCCGTCGGCCTGAAAACCGCTACCGGCACGCAGGAAATGCCGGAATCGCTGCTCGATGGCGGTGTGCTCGGCGGTCTGCTGGCCTTTCGCCGCGAATCGTTGCTGCCGGTGATCAACGATCTCGGTCGCAGCGCCGCCTCGCTGGCGCTGACCTTCAACGCGCAAAGCGCGCTCGGGCAGGATCTGCGCGGACAATCACAACTTTCCAGCACGCCCAATTCCTTCACGCCCGATTTCTTTTCAGTGTCCGGTCCGCAAGTGCTGGCCGGCAAAATGAATCCGGCCGGCAGTGCCGATGTCAGCGCTTCCTTCATCGATCCGCCGCCGTACAACGGCAATTTCTACACCGATCTCACCGGCAGCGACTATCAACTGACCGCCGATGCCAGCGGCGTCACCCTCAGCCGGCTGACCGATAACAAGCAATGGACGGGCGCCGACCTGACGGCGATCAACACGCAGCTGGCTAGCGATCCACAAGGCTTCACGCTCGCGGCCTCGGCCACGCTGGTCGCCGGTTCGAGCTATCTGATCCAGCCGACGCGCAACGCCATGCAAACGCTGCAAGTCAATCCGTCGGTCGCCATCGATCCACGGCTGATCACCGCCGCTGGCCCGCTCAGCGCGTCGATCAGTAGCAGCAATCTGGGCTCGGCGAAGGTGAACAGCGGCAGTGTCGGTGCAGGCTATCCCGCCGCGGTAACATCCTTGCCGATCACCTTACAGTTCCAGAACGGCCAGTTGCAGAATTTCCCGGTCGGTACGCAAGTGTCGATCGACGGCGGCACACCGGTCACCATCACGGCGCTGAGCGACACCATGGCCTACACCAGCGGCGCGACGATCACCCTGGTCGGTTCGTCGACCAGCACGCCGCCGACCGGCTTCAGCTTCACCATCACCGGCACGCCGAATACCGGCGACACCTTCGTCATTGCCCGCAATAACGGCGCAACGGTCGATTCGCGCAACGCGCTGGCATTGGCACGCCTGCAGACGCAGGACACCCTGTCTGGCAAGAGCAGCACTTTCCAGGAAGGCTATGCCCGGCTGGTCAACGACACCGGCAACAAGGCGCGGCAGGTGCAGATTTCCTCCGACGCACAGCAGTCCTTGCTGGCGGAAGCGCAGTCGCATCGCGATTCGTTCTCCGGCGTCAATCTCGACGAGGAAGCGGCCAATCTGATCCGCTACCAGCAAGCCTATCAGGCGTCGGCAAAATCCTTGCAGGTTGGTTCGACGCTGTTCGACACCATTCTGCAAGTCGTCGCTCGTTAAGGAACAGCGCCTGCTCAGCGGCAGCACATGAAAACCATACCCGCCTCCCCTGCCATCCCGAGGGCCGGGGAAAGCTCGACGAGTCGGCCGGCGGCTTTCACGTCAAGGAGTACGTGATGCGTATCAGCAGCAGTCAAATTTACGATATCGGCTTGCGCAATATGGGGCGCAACCAGAGCCAACTGGCCCGGCTGCAGGATCAGCTGTCCACCGGTCGCCGGATGTTGACGCCGGCCGACGACCCGATTGCCGCCGCCCAGGCGCTGACGCTCACCCAGAGCAAGGAAGTCGCGACGCAATACGTCGCCAACCAGCTCGATGCGCGCGACAAACTGCGGCTGGCCGATACGCAGCTCGGTTCGCTGACCCATGTGCTGCAGGGTGTGCGCAGCCGTCTGGTACAGGCCGGCAGCACCATTCTTTCCGACAGCGACCGGCAGGCGATGGCCGGCGAATTGTCGGCCAGCATGGAAGAAATCCTCGGCCTCGCCAACAGCCGGACACCGGCCGGCGAATACCTGTTCTCCGGCTATCAGGGCGAAGTCGTTCCCTTCGTGCGCAGCGCAGCCAGCGCCAGTGCCGGCGCCACACCGCAAATCGCCTATCTCGGCGACGACGGCCAACGTCTGGTACAGGTTGCCTCGTCGCAAACGATGGCCACCAACGTCGCCGGCAGCGAATTGCTGATGAACATCCGCGAAGGCAACGGCTCC
>WBZT01001460.1_pt1 | contig 15523 bp, 19 predicted proteins | sample 5204241 | NCBI WGS metagenome assembly WBZT01 (sample SAMN12344358, study PRJNA552823) | activated sludge metagenome | biome: Activated sludge suspended growth; feature: Nitrification reactor; material: Wastewater; isolation source: activated sludge from nitrification reactor of wastewater... | reverse complement strand
GTTGCCGCGCCACATGGCGCTGTGGTAGTCGAGGCCGTAGAGCGACTGGCTGCCGTTGTCGACCGGACCGAACGGCTTGAACGTCGCCTTCTCCAGGTACGGCGTGTCGAGCACCTTCTCCTGCGAGTGCGAGTAGGCGGTGTCGAGACCGCCCTCGCCCTGCCACTCGCCGGCCAGCGTCGCCAGGGGTCCCCATTCGTTCGCCATGGTCCAAGCTCCTCGTCTCGGGTCGACCCGAGGGTCCGGGTCGGCGCAGGACGGATCGTACCCATCACGGCTCAGGCGGTGTCCCCGGATCGGTCCGCGGTCCGCGAGGTCCGCTCTCGTCACCGTCCCGTCGCTGCTGTCCGGGGTGGATCCGCCCGAATCCCTGGGCTCCGACGAGCGGGACGAAGCGGACGTCGCACAGGTGGGCTCGCTCGCTGTCCTCTCCCCGACGTGTGACCCGCACCAGCTCCTGGGCGTGGCCGTCGGGACCGATCGGGATCACCAGGCGGCCCCCGTCGGCGAGCTGTGCGAGCAGCGCCGAGGGAGCCTCGGGCGCCGCGGCGGTGACGACGATCGCGTCGAAGGGCGCCGAGTCCGGAGCCCCGAGCGAACCGTCGCCCACATCGACGTGCACGTTGCCCGCCCCCGTCGCCTCGAGCGCCTCCCGCGCCCGGCGGGCGAGGTCCTCGTGGCGCTCGACGGTCCACACCTCGGCGGCCAGCCGGCCCAGCACCGCGGCGCCGTAGCCCGAACCCGTCCCCACCTCGAGAACCCGGTCGGCCGCTCCGATCCGGGCCTCCTGTGCCATCAGGGCGACGATGTAGGGCTGGGAGATCGTCTGGCCCACACCGATGGGCAGGGGACGATCCTCGTAGGCGGCGTCGGCCAGGTCCTCGGGGACGAATCGCTCCCGCGGGACGGACTCCATGGCCGCGAGCACCCGTTCGTCGTGGATGTCCCGGGCAGCCAGATCGTGGGCGACCATGCGATGGCGGGCCCGTCGGGTCGCGTCGTCCCGGTCCGGGACCCGTGCCGAACGTCGACCACGGCGGCGACGTCGACCGGACGACGGTGCGGCCACCACGACATCAGGCTAGGCCCGCCCACGTGGCGGGTGGCGGCTCCCGATCGCTCGGTTCTCGGCGTGCCCGGGGTGGGACTCGAACCCACACGCCCTTTCGGACAGCGGATTTTGAGTCCGCCGCGTCTGCCATTCCGCCACCCGGGCCGGCCCCGGACTCTAGCGGGATGCCGTAGCGTGTGGCCCATGAGCGACACGACTGACACCGGTTCCGAGGAGTCCGCGGGCGGCGGCTCGCACTGGCTGCGTTGGATGGTGCTGATCGCCATCGCGATCGGCGCGATCGTCGCCGGCCGCAAGATCGCCCTGAACTCCGCCGACAAGGACTTCGAGGAGCGCCTGCGCGAGCTCGACGCCGAGCGGGGCTGAACCCCGCCGCCGAACTTGTAGGCCACAGGTCGCCCGGCGACCTGCCGGCTACAACAACACCAGCCGCCCCCGAACTTGTAGTCCACAGGTCGTCGGGCGACCTGCCAGCTACAACAACACCAGCCGCCCCCGAACTTGTAGTCCACAGGTCGTCGGGCGACCTGCCAGCTACAACAACGCCAGCGGCCAGGCCGCCGATGCCGCTCAGTCCTTCAGGGCGGCGAGGAGCTTGAGGGGCGTGTCCTTGGGGCTGATCTTGTACCAGGCCTGCTCGACCTTGCCCTTCTCGTCGATCAGGAACGCCGAGCGGATGATCCCCATGAAGGCACGCCCGTAGAGCTTCTTCTCGCCCCACACCCCGTACGCCTCGGCGACCTTGTGCTCGGGGTCCGACAGCAGCGGGTAGCCGAGCGAGTACTTCTGGTCGAACGCGGCCTGCTTGTCGGGCATGTCCGGGCTGATGCCGACGATGGCGGTGTCGCCCACCTGGTCGGCCACGTCGCGCAGACCGCAGGCCTGGTTGGTGCAGCCCGGCGTGTTGGCCTTGGGGTAGAAGAACACCAGCACCTTGCGCCCCTTGAACGACGACAGGCGCACCATCTCGCCGTCCTGGTCCTTCAGTCCGATCGCGGGGGCTTTGTCACCGATCTCGAGCTTGGTCATGGCCGGGAACCTAGCCCCGACCCGAACCGGGACGCGACAGAGCCGCCCCGACAGGGCGGCTCCATCACTGACCCCAGCGGGTCCCCAGCGAGCGGCCGGCCCGGAGGCCGACCGCAGATCACTTGCCGGTCTTGGCGCGGTTCTTGAGCTTGGCGCCGGCGGACACCTTGGCGGCGTTGGAGGCCGGGACCTGGATGGTCTCGCCGGTCTGCGGGTTGCGACCGGTGCGGGCGGCCCGGTGCGTCTGCTCGAACTTCAGGAAGCCCGGGATCGTCAGCGTGTCCTTGCCCTTGGCGACGATCTCACCGGCGATGTCCTCGAAGGTGTCGAGAACGGCCTGGACGTCCTTCTTGGCGATGTCGGTCCGCTGGGAGATGGTCTCCACCAGTTCGGTCTTGTTCATGGTTCCTCCTGGTCGACCCCCCGGAGGACTGGTCGACGATCACGATTGAATTACCACGATGTAACTATCACGTCGGAGGGGTCCGAAGCGAGCTTTTCCCTTGGAATTCCGGGCCTCGCGCGCTTCGCGCGCAGACGCTCACGCGCCTGGTCGGGACTCTCAGCCGCGGTCGAGGGCGTCGCGGAACGAGCCGATGAGCTCGCCGGCGGCCTCCGGTGAGCGGGTCTCGAGCACCCGGCGCACCAGGGCGGTGCCCACGACGACGCCGTCGGCCACCTCGCAGACCTCGACCGCCTGCTCGGGCGACGAGATGCCGACCCCGACCAGGACCGGCACGTCGGTGATCGCCTTGAGCCGCGACGCGATCACCGTGGCCGAGTCGGCCAGCGCAGCGCGCTCCCCCGTGACCCCCATCAGCCCGACGGCGTAGACGAAGCCGCGGGCCCGGGCCACGATTCGTTCCAGGCGCTCGTCCGGAGCGGTCGGCGCGGCGAGCATCACGGTCTGGATACCGGCCCCGTCGGCGGCCGCGCACCACGGCTCGGACTCCTCGAGCGGCAGGTCCGGCACGATGGCTGCGGCCACCCCGCAGCGGCGGGCGGTCGCCGCGAAGCGCTCGTAGCCGAACCGGTAGACCAGGTTGACGTAGGTCATCACCGCCAACGGCACGCCCGCGTCGACCCCTGCGAGCTCGTCGAGGATGCCCGGAGGGGTCGCCCCCGAAGCCAAGGCCAGCTCTGAGGCCTGTTGGATCACCGGCCCGTCCATGACCGGATCCGAGAACGGGATCCCGACCTCAACCGCGTCGGCACCGGCGGACGCCACCGAGCGCAGCACGTCGGTCCAGTCGCCGTCGGCCCCTGCGAACAGCCCGCCGGTCAGGTACGGGACCAGCATCTTGGCCCCGGCGTCGCGGCGTCCCCGCAGCGTCGCCTCCAGGTCGAGGGCGACGGCGCTCACAGCCGGTCCGCCAGCACGTCCATCATCTGCGCCACGTCCTTGTCGCCCCGCCCCGACAGGTTGATCAGCACGGTCCGCCCGGCCAGCTCGGCACGGGCCCGCGACACCCAGGCCAGGGCGTGGGCCGACTCGAGAGCGGGGATGATCCCCTCGGTGCGGCTGAGCAGCACGAAGGCGTCGACGACCTCGTCGTCGGTGACCGGCTCGTAGCGGGCCCGGCCCACGTCGGCCAGGTGCGAGTGCTCCGGGCCGACGCCGGGGTAGTCCAACCCGGCGGAGATCGACTCGGCTTCGAGCACCTGACCGAACTCGTCCTGCTTGAGGTAGCTGTGCATGCCGTGGACGATCCCGGGGACACCCCCGCCGATCGCCGCTCCCCCGGCGGGCTCCACGCCGACCAGCTCGACGCCGGGCACCTCGGCGAAGCCCGAGAAGATGCCGGCCGCGTTGGAACCCCCGCCCACGCAGGCCACCACCACGTCGGGCGGCCCGCCCAGCAGGTCGTCGCACTGCGCGGCGGCCTCGACGCCGATCACCCGGTGGAACTCACGCACCATCCACGGGTACGGGTGCGGGCCCATCACAGATCCCAGGCAGTAGTGCGAGGACTCGACGGTCGCCACCCAGTCACGCATGGCCTCGTTGACGGCGTCCTTGAGGGTCCGGCTGCCGGAGGTCGCCGGGGTCACCTCGGCTCCCAGCAGACGCATGCGGAACACGTTGAGCTGCTGACGGGCCATGTCGACCTCACCCATGTACACCAGGCAGTCCATCCCCAGCAGCGCCGCGGCGGTGGCCGTCGCGACGCCGTGCTGGCCCGCCCCGGTCTCGGCCACCAGGCGGGTCTTGCCCATGCGCCGGGCGAGCAGCGCCTGACCGAGCACGTTGTTGATCTTGTGCGAACCGGTGTGGTTGAGGTCCTCGCGCTTGAGCAGGACCCGACAGCCGACCTCCTCGGACAGGCGGTGGCAGTCGGTGAGCGGACTCGGACGGCCGGCGTAGGAGCGAAGCAGCTCGTCGAGCTCGGAGCGGAACGCAGGGTCGGCCCACGCGTCACGGAAGGCGGCGTCGAGCTCGATCAGCGCCGGCATCAGCGACTCGGGCACGAAGCGGCCGCCGTGGTCGCCGAAGCGCCCGGTCGGGTCGGGCTCGCCCATCACCGGCTCGCCGGATGCGCTCACGGGTTCGGTCACGGGCGGCACGGTAGCGCCGCACCTCCGGCGGCCCGAATCGGGTTCCGGCATCGTCGGGCTCAGAGCCCGGCGTCGGCCCAGTCGAAGGGACCGTTCCCCTCGGGGTGGTACGGCCGGGGCGCCGCGGCGCGGGCGCTGCGGACGAAGCGCTGGACCTTGAGCGGGTCCTTGCGCGTCGGGTCGCCGTCGGCCTGGACGCCGGTCGAGGTGTCCACCCCCCAGGGCTGCACCTCGGCGACCGCGGCTGCGACGTTGTCGGGTGTGAGCCCGCCGGCGAGGATCATCCGCCGCCCGACCGGAACACCCTCGGCCAGGGCCCAGTCGAACACGTTGCCGGAACCGGGGACCGGCGAGTCGAGCAGCAGGGCGTCCGCGCCGTAGTCGTCGACGTGGGCGAGCGCCGGGTCGCCGACCGCGAGCGCCACGATCAGGGCGTGGGCGTAGGGCCGGATCTCCGCCGCGTCCTGCGGGGACTCGTGGCCGTGGAGCTGCACGGCCCGCAACCCGGCCTCGAGGACCGTGTCGATCACCAGCCGGGGGGCCTGGTCGCGGAACACGCCGACCGTCACCACCTCGGGTGGGAGCCGCTTGACGATGTCGCGCACGGTCCCCACGCTCACCTGGCGGGCGCTGGGGGCGAACACGAAGCCCACGGCGTCGGCTCCGAGGGCGGTCGCCATCAGGGCGTCCTCCTCGTTGGTGATGCCGCAGATCTTCACGAACACGGCTCGAACGCTATCGGCACCGACGCGACGGTTCGTGGAGGGTTTCAACCGCCGCGCGGCCCCCGGGGAACCCGCAGCGCGGCGAGCGCGGCGCCGGGGTCCGCAGCGGTGACCAGGTGCTCGCCGACCAGAACGGCGTGGTAGCCCGCGGCGGCGAGCGCGAGCGCGTCGTCGCGGCCACGCACCCCCGACTCGGCCACCCGGACCGTGCCGGCGGGCATGGCCGCCGCGACCCGGACCGCTCGGGCGGTGTCGACCTCGAAGGTGACCAGGTCCCGCTGGTTGACCCCGACGAGGTCCCCGGCGGTGGTGGCGAGAGCCCGTTCCAGCTCGGCCTCGTCGTGCACCTCGACCAGCACGTCGAGGCCGATCTGCACCGCCAGCGCCGACAGCTCGCCGAGCTCGCCGTCGCTGAGCGCGGCCACGATGAGCAGCACGCAGTCGGCCCCCATCAGCCGGGCGTCGCACACGTCGTTGGCCGACACGGTGAAGTCCTTGCGCAGCACCGGGACGCTCACCGCGGCCCGGGCCGCGGCCAGGTCGTCGGCGGACCCGCCGAAGGACTCGCCGTCGGTCAGCACCGACAGGCAGCTCGCCCCGGCGGCCTGGTAGTCCGCGGCCAGCGCGGCCGGGTCCAGGTCCGCGAACAGGTCGCCCTTGGACGGCGAGCGGCGCTTGACCTCGGAGATCACCGCCAGCTCCGTCCCCGCCAGCAGGGCCGCGCGGAATCCCCGGGTCGGTGGGAGCTCGCCGGCGGCCTGCACCAGGTCCTCGGTGCGCCGCTCGTCCGCGGCCGCGTCGGCCCGGTGACGATCGAGGATGCGGTCCAGGTAGGTGGCCATGGGTCCGCGACGGTAGACGGCGCGTCACACTCCGATCACAGGCTCCTGACCGCTCCGTGGTCATCCTCCGATAGAACGGGTCGGTGGCAACGATCGTGGCCGTCGAGGACGATCCGGCGATCGCCGATCTGCTCGACATGTACCTCCGACGAGAGGACCACCGCGTCTACCTGGCCGCGGACGGGGAACGGGGCCTCGAGCTGATCGCCGCGCACCGCCCCGACGTGGTGATCCTCGACGTGGGTCTGCCCGGAATCGACGGTCTCGAGGTGTGCCGCCGGATCCGGGCCTCGGACGCGGCGGTGTCCGTGGTGTTCCTCACCGCACGCGACGACGAGATCGACCGGGTTCTCGGCCTGGAGATGGGCGCGGACGACTACGTGACCAAGCCGTTCTCGCCCCGGGAGCTGGTGGCCCGGGTCCGGGCCCAGCTTCGACGGGCGGCAGCGACCGCCGCGGCGACGACTGTTGCGCCGGCGGTGATCGAGGTGGGCAGCGTCGAGGTCGACCTCGGCCGCCACGAGGCCCGACGCGACGGCGAACCGGTGGGTCTGACCACCCAGGAGTTCGAGCTGCTGGCGTTCTTGGGCGCCAACCGCGGCCTCGCCCTCAGCCGCCGCCAGATCCTCGACGGCGCGTGGGGCGACGGCTGGATCGGCGACGAGCGGACCGTCGACGTCCACGTCGGTCAGCTGCGCCGCAAGCTCGGCGACGACCTGCCCCTCGTCACGGTGTGGGGCGTCGGGTACCGGCTGGACTGACGGCCGGACCACGGGACGAGGAGCCGGGATGCGTCGACGAGTGTCCGCCGCCGTGATCGTGTCGGTGGTCGTCGCCCTGGCGCTCGCCGGGCTCGGCACGCTGGTGTTGAGCCGGGCCGCGGCACGCCGAAGCGCCGAGGCGGACCTCCGACGCCAGGCCGGAGTGGTGGCCGATCTGGCGGCGGCGTTGGGAACCGCCAACCAACCCGACGCCGAGGGCAACCCCCGACTGTCGGTGACGTCGCTGCGCAGGATGTCCGACGCGTTCGACCTGCACGACATCGGCGCGGTGATCGTCGGACCCGAGGGACGCAGCCGGGGCGAGCTGCCCGCGGGGGTCACGCTCACCCCGGCCGAGGAGGAAACGGTCCGCGCCGGAGGACTGGTGTCGGGCGAGTCGGCCGGGGGTCGCCTGTACGCCGCCACCGGACGCTCCGTCGGGCCCGCGGTGATCGTCGTGGGCATGACCGGCACCACCCGGGGTCTGCTCAGCGGGCCCGCCGGGTGGTTCGTGATCTCCTCGGCGTTGGTGGTGGCGTTGGCCGTCGGGGTCGGGCTGTGGCTGGGTTCCCGGCTGGCGAGGCCGGTGCGCGACGCCACCGCGGTGACCGAACGGATCGCGGCGGGAGATCTGGACGCACGCCTGCCCGACCCGTTCCCGGGAGCCGGCGACGAGACCGCCGTGCTGGCCCGGTCGATCAACGCCATGGCCGACGCCCTGGCCCGGTCCCGGGGCCTGGAGCAGCAGTTCCTGATGTCGGTGAGCCACGACCTGCGCACCCCGCTGACCAACATCCGCGGCTACGCCGAGGCGATCGCCGACGGCGCGACCGCACCGGGGGACGGCGCCCGGGTCATCAGCCGCGAGTCGGACCGCCTGGAGCGTCTGGTGCGCGACCTGTTGGACCTGGCCCGACTCGACGCCCGACAGTTCACCCTGCACCCCCGCCCGGTCGACGTCGGATCCGTGGTCGCCGACGCAGCCGAGTCCCATCGGGCCGAGTTGGCGGCGGCCGGCCTGAGCCTGGTGGTGCAGGCCGACGCCGGGTTGACCGGGACGGTGGACCCGGACCGTCTGGCGCAGGTCGTCGGCAACCTGGTCGGCAACGCCACCCGGTTCGCGGCCGGAGCGGTCACGGTCACCGCGTCCGGCGAACCCGCCGAATCCGCCGGCGATCCGTCGGCAACGACGGGCCACCGCTCGGTCGTGGTCCAAGTGATCAACGACGGCACCCCGATCGACGCGGCCGACCTGCCCTTCGTGTTCGAACGTCTCTACCAGGGGCGCCGTCGACCGACCCGATCCGAGTCCGGCTCGGGCCTGGGGCTGGCCATCGTCCGGGAGCTGGTCACCGCCATGGGCGGCACGGTCGGCGTCCACGCGCCCACCGACGGCGGCACGGCGTTCTGGTTCCGGGTCCCGCTGACCCCCGTCGCTCCCCCATCGAACTTGTAGCCCACGCGTCGCCCTGGCGACCGCCAGCTACAAGTTCGACACGGCCCGGCGAACTTGTAGCCCACGCGTCGCCCTGGCGACCGCTGGCTACAAGTTCGGAGGGGGCGGGGCGACGAACGGGAGGTCGACCACGCGGGCCGTCGCGCCGTCGACCTCGACGTCCACGCCGAGCTCGACTCGCCGATGCACCATCGCCAGCGCGACCGGCACGCCTCCGAGCGTGGGCGACACGACCGCGCTGGTGACCGCTCCCCGCTCGACGCCCTCGGCGATGACCGGTGCACCGGGGCTCGGGAGCACCGCCCCGTCGATGACCAGGCCCCGCAGGTGGCGCGGCACGTTGTCGCCCCGGTGGTGCACGCGGGCGACCAGCTCCTGGCCGGTGTAGCAGCCCTTGGTGAAGCTGACCGAGGTGTCGATGAGCCACGCCCCCGCCTCGGCGGGGATGGTCGAGGCGTCGAGCTCGCGGCCCATGACCGGCCACCCCTGCTCGATCCGCAGCACCTCGAGGACCTCGGGCCCGACCCGCTGCACACCCTCGGGCGGCTCCGGTGCCGGTCCGTCGACCGGGCCGAACAGGTCGACTCCGGCCAGTCCCCGGCGGTCGACCGCCAGCGACAGCTCGGCCCCGGACGCTCCGTCGGCGACGTCGGCCGCCCGAGGCCCGACCAGTGCCAGGCCGCGGCGCCGGACCGGCTCGACGACCACGTCGACGCGCAGCAGGAACCGGCGCAGCCGGGCCAGGGTCGTCTCCCCCCACCCGGCGTCCACGTCGACGAACAGCTCAGCGTCAGCGGTCCGGGTGATGCGCAGCCACGCCGCCACCTTGCCCTGCGGCTCCAGCAGCAGAGACCACGTGCTGTCGCCCACCGCCAACGACGACACGTCCGCCGATACCTGGCCCTGCACGAACGTCGCCGCGTCGGACCCGGTGACAACCAGGCCGTCGCGCTCGAGGGCGACGGCGACGACGTCGGAGCGGGCCGCGCCCACTCCGGCCACGACGCCCTCGTCGGGCGCGGCCGAAGTGGGCATCAGCGACCTCCGGCGGCGCGGCGGTGCGCGGTCATGCGCTCAGCGGCCGGCACCGCCGACAGCAGCGCCTTGGCCTTGTTGCGGGTCTCGAGCTCCTCGTCGGCGGCCACCGAGTCGGCGACGACGCCGGCGCCGGCCTGCACGCACGCCCGACGGGTCCCGTCAGCTCCGGGCGGGTCGAGCAGCATGGTGCGGATGGCGATGGCGGTGTCGATGTTGCCGGAGAAGTCGACGTAGCCGACGATGCCGGCGTACGGGCCGCGCTTGACCGGTTCGAGCTCGTCGATGATCTCCATGGCCCGCACCTTGGGCGCGCCCGACACCGTGCCCGCCGGCAGCGTGGCCCGCAGCACGTCGATCGGGCCGCGCCCCTCGGCCAGATCACCCGACACCTGCGAGGTCAGGTGCATGACGTGGCTGTAGCGCTCGAGGGTCATCAGCTCGTCGACCTGGCAGGTGCCGAACTCGACGACCCGCCCGACGTCGTTGCGGGCCAGGTCGACCAGCATGATGTGCTCGGCCCGCTCCTTGGGGTGCTCGACCAGCTCGGCGGCCAGGCGGCGGTCGTGCTCGTCGGTGCGCCCCCGGAACCGGGTGCCGGCGATGGGGCGGGAGATCACACGGCCGTCGAGCAGCTGCACCATCGGCTCGGGCGAGCAGCCGACCAGGGTCAGGTCGTCCTCGCGCATCAGGAACATGTAGGGGCTCGGGTTGACCTGGCGCAGCGTCCGGTAGACGTCGAGCGGCTCGGCCGTGGTGGTGAAGTCGAAGCGCTGGGCCAGCACCACCTGGAAGATGTCGCCGGCGAGGATGTGCTCCTTGGCCGCGTCGACCGCCGCCTCGTAGGTCCCGCCCGACATCGACGACGTGACCGCCACCGACTCGTCGGCCCGGGTGGGCGGTTCGACCAGCGGCTCGTCGATCGGGGTGGCACCGTCGGCGGCCATGCGCTCCAGCCGGGCGACCGCGTCGTCGTAGGCGGCGTCGAGGTCGGCCGGCCCGGAACCGGCGGCGACGAAGGCGTTGGCGACCAACGTCACCTGCTGGGACCAGTGGTCGTACGCGGCGATCTCGCCGATCACCGACAGCACCGCGTCGGGCCAACCCCGATCGTCGGCGGGCACCGCCGGCAGGCGCTCGACCTCGCGGACGACGTCGTAGCCGAGGTAGCCCATGACCCCGGAGTGCAACGGCGGGAGCTCCCAACCGCGGGGTCCGTCGGCTGCGTCCGAGGTCCCGACGACGGCGGCGAGAGCATCGGGGGTCGGAGCCCGCAGGTGCTCGAGCAGGACCTCGAGCACGGCCAGGATCCCGCTTCCGGTGGGGAGATCGCCGACCAGGCCGTCGGGGAGCGATCCATCGACCTCGACCCGGCCGCTGCGGGACACGATGCGCAACCGGGGGTCGCGGCCGACGAAGGACCAGCGACCCCAGCGGCCGCCGTGGTCGACCGACTCGAGCAGGAAGCCCGCCCGGGCCGGACTCCCGTCCGCCGGGGAGTCGGGGCCGCACCACCGGGCGAACGCGGCGACCGGGGTCGTCAGGTCGGCCAGCAGCGTCCGGGTGACCGGGACGACGCGGTGGTCACGGGCCAGGCGGTGGAACTGGTCTCGGGTCAGCATCCGGCGGCGTCGATCGGCCCGAGGGCCTCAGACCGGTCCCGGTCGGTCGGTGGTCTGCTCGTCGGACCCGAAGGTGCGGAACCAGCAGGTGTAGGCGCCGGTGTGGCACGCCCCCTTGCCCTCCTGCTCGACCAGGAACAGCAGCGCGTCGCCGTCGCAGTCGTAGTGGGCCGAGCGGATGAACTGTCGGTCACCGGAGGTGTCGCCCTTGCGCCACACCTCCTGGCGCGACCGGGACCAGAACACGGTTCGGCCCTGCTCCAGGCTCATGCGCAGCGTCTCGGCGTTCATCCACGCCATCATCAGCACGGCCCGGGTCTCGACGTCCTGCACGATGGCCGGGACCAGGCCGTCGGCGTCGTAGCGGATGAGCTCCAGATCGGCGTCACGCACCGCGACGGGGGTCACGGCGGGTGGGGTGTCGGACGAGGGCGCAGGAGCGGGGCACATGATGGGCCAATCGTAGGAGCGGCCGCCGGAGGGAGCCGAACCGGAATCGGCGGCGCCGTCCTGCATCCAGAGGATTGCGTGGTTCCGCGGTCCTACGGATTCCGCCGGTCCTACAGGTAGAGCCCGGTGTGGCCGGCTTCGAGGCGCTCGGAGGCCACGGCGTGGATGTCCCGCTCGCGCAGGATGATGAACGTGTCGCCCCGGACCTCGACCTCGTAGACCTCTTCGGGGTTGAACAGGACGTGGTCGCCGTCCTCGACGGCCCGCACGTTGGGGCCGGTCGCCCGGACCTCGGCCCACGCCAGGCGCTTGCCCATCTGGGCGGTGGCCGGAATCAGGATTCCCCCGGTGGAGCGGCGGTCCCCCTCGGCATCGACCTTGACCAGGATGCGGTCGTTGAGCATCCGCACCGGCAGCTTCTCGTGGGACCCGGTCGGCCGCGGCGGGGACGGCGAGGCCGCCGCGGCCCCATCGGCACCCGCGTCGTGGGGGCCGGTGCCGTCGCTGGGGTCGGCGTCGGCGGGGTAGCCGTCGGTGGGGTCGACGTCGGTCATGGGTCGACCACGCTACCGGTGGCGTCGCGAGGTCGGTACTCGGCCGTCGTGCCGCCCGCGACAGGACGCCTCAGGACGACGAGCCCCAGGACGACGAGCCTCAGGACGAGGCGACAGCGGGCATGACCTTCTCGGCGACCAGCGCCAGGTGCTCGAGGTCGTCGAGGTCGAGCACCTGCAGGTACAACCGCGTCATGCCGATCGACGCGAAGCGCTCGACCTTGGCGATCACCTCGTCGGGGGTGCCGGCCAGGCCGTTGGAGCGCAGCTCGTCGACCTCACGGCCGATGGCGCCGGCGCGCCGGGCGATCTCGGGTTCGTCCCGACCGACGCAGAGCACCTGGGCCGCCGAGCGCAGCACCGTGGCCGGGTCCCGGTCGTGGGCCCGGCACACCTCGTCGACGCCTCGGTTGAGCGCCACGACGGTGTCGGCATCGGCGAAGGGCACGTTGTACTCGTCCGCGAATCGCGCCACCAGGGCGGGGGTGCGTCGCGCCCCGAAGCCGCCCACGATGATCGGCGGCCGGGGCCGCTGCACCGGCTTGGGCAGCGCGGGGCTGCCCGCGAGCTGGTAGTGGCGGCCGTCGTGTTCGAAGGTCTTGCCCGCCGGGGTGGACCACAGCCCGTCGACGATCTCGAGCTGCTCGGTCAGCCGGTCGAAGCGCTCGCCGAGCGGTGGGAACGGGATCCCGTAGGCGGTGTGCTCGTCGTCGAACCACCCGGCGCCCAGACCGAGCTCGACCCGTCCACCCGACATGGCGTCGACGGTGGCGACGGTGATGGCGAGCGGCCCCGGGAGCCGGAAGGTGCCGGCGGTGACGAGCGTGCCGAGGCGGATGGTCGCCGTGTCGCGGGCCAGGCCGGCGAGGGTGGTCCAGGCGTCGGTCGGACCGGGCAGCCCGGCGGTGTCGCCCATGGCCAGGTAGTGGTCGGAGCGGAAGAAGCCGCCGAAGCCGAGCTCCTCGGACGCTCGGGCCACCGCGAGCAGCTGGTCGTAGGTGGCTCCCTGCTGGGGTTCGGTGAAGACGCGCAGCTCCATCGCGGCACCGTACCCCGGCCGGTCCGGACCGGTCGCTCAGACGGGTCGGACCGGAACCCCGGCCGCGGCGAGAGCGGCCTTGACCTCGGCGACGGTGTGCTGACCGAAGTGGAAGATCGACGCGGCGAGCACGGCGTCGGCTCCGGCGACGGTGATGCCCTCGACCATGTGCTCGACGCGTCCGACACCGCCCGACGCGATGACCGGAACGTTGACCGCGTCGGAGACCGCGGCGGTGACGGGGATGTCGAAGCCGTCCTTGGTGCCGTCGCGGTCCATGGAGGTCAGCAGGATCTCGCCCGCTCCGAGCTCGGCGACCCGGGCGGCCCACTCGACGGTGTCGAGACCGGTCGGGGTCCGCCCGCCGTGGGTGTGGACCTCGAAACGGGGACCGTTGCCGTCCCCGGCGCGGGAGTCGATGGCGACGACGACGCACTGGGCGCCGAACTCATCGGCGATCTCGGCGACCAGCTCGGGGCGGTCCACCGCGGCGGTGTTGACGCCGACCTTGTCGGCGCCGGCGCGCAGGATCCGACGGGCGTCCTCCACGCTGCGGACCCCGCCGCCGACGGTGAAGGGGATGAACACCTCTTCGGCGGTGTGGCGGACCATGTCGATCGTGGTCTCGCGGGCGTCCGACGATGCGGTGATGTCGAGGAACACGAGCTCGTCGGCTCCCTCGGCGTCGTAGCGCGCCGCGAGCTCGACCGGGTCACCCGCGTCGCGCAGCGCCACGAAGTTGACGCCCTTGACCACCCGGCCGGCGTCGACGTCCAGGCAGGGGATGACCCGGGCCACCGCGGTCATGTCGCACTCCCCCGGGTGACGGCGACGGCCTGGGCCACGGTGAACGCGCCTTCGTAGACGGCCCGCCCGGTGATCGCTCCCGCCAGCGACCGCCCTCCGGCCGTCAGCGCGGCGAGCGCCTCGATGTCGGCCAGGGTGCCGATGCCGCCCGAGGCGATCACCGGCACCGTGGTCGCGGCGACCACCGCAGCCAGGCCGGCGAGGTCGGGCCCCTCGAGGGTGCCGTCGCGGCTGATCTCGGTGACCACCAGCGCCGCGACCCCGGCGTCCTGGTACGCGACCGCCAGGTCCAACACGTCCGCGCCCGACCCCTCGAGCCAGCCCCGGACCGCCACCTCGGATCCGCGGGCGTCGAGGCCGACCGCGACCGGGTGATCGGCGGCCAGGCGCCGGACCAGGTCGGGGTCCTCCAGAGCGGCCGTGCCCAGCACGACGCGGGCGACGCCGGCGGAGAACAGCGCCTCGGCGGCCTCGACGGTGCGCACGCCCCCGCCGGTCTGCACCGGCACGTCGAGCGCCCCGGCGATGGCGGCGACGACGTCGCGGTTGCGGGGTTGACCGGTGCGCGCCGCGTCGAGGTCGACGACGTGGACCCACGGCGCGCCCTCGGACTGGAACGCCAGCGCCTGGGCGACCGGGTCGTCGCCGTAGACGGTGCTGCGGTCGTAGTCGCCCTGGTACAGCCGGACGCAACGGCCGTCGAGCAGGTCGATCGCGGGGTACAGGTCCATCGTTGCCTTCGTGGTCCTCGGAAGCTCTCGGGTGGGCGGTGCGGATCAGCTGACGGTCGCGGTGGCGGCCAGGCGGACGAAGTTCCGCAGCAGGGCGAGGCCGGCCGTCCCGGACTTCTCGGGGTGGAACTGGGTGGCGAACACCATCTCGTGCTGCACCGCCGCGGTGACCGCTCCCCCGTAGTCGCAGGTGCCGATCACGTCGCCGGTGACCTCGGGGGCGAAGGAGTGCACGAAGTACATCCACGGGCGCTCACCCAATCCGTCGAACAGCGGCGACTCGCTGACCAGGTCGACCTGGTTCCACTGCATCTGCGGGTGCTTGACCCCCGCCGGCAGCCGCTGGACCCGGCCCGACAGGACGCCGAGGCCGGTGACGCCGGGCGACTCGTCGGACTCCTCGTAGAGCAGCTGCATGCCCACGCAGATGCCCAGGAACGGTCGGCCCGAGGCCACGGCGTCGAGCGCGACCTGGTCCAGACCCGACTCCGACAGCGCCTCCCGGCAGCGTCCGAACGCTCCGACGCCGGGCAGGACCACCGCGTCGGCCCTCTCGACCACGGCGGGGTCCGCGGTCAGGAAGGCATCCGCGCCGACGTGCTCGAGCGCCTTCTCGGCCGAACGCAGGTTGCCGATCCCGTAGTCGAGCACGGCGATCCGCGGGCCCTCCTCCACGGTCACAACGTGCCCTTGGTGGAGGGAAGCTCGGTGCCCTCCACCCGCACGGCGTCGCGCAGGGCGCGGGCCGCGGCCTTCACCGACGCCTCGATGATGTGGTGGGTGTTGCGACCGCGGACCAGGGTGAGGTGCAGGGTGATGCCGGCCGAGGTGACCAGCGCCCGCC
>WBZT01001776.1_pt1 | contig 15540 bp, 16 predicted proteins | sample 5204241 | NCBI WGS metagenome assembly WBZT01 (sample SAMN12344358, study PRJNA552823) | activated sludge metagenome | biome: Activated sludge suspended growth; feature: Nitrification reactor; material: Wastewater; isolation source: activated sludge from nitrification reactor of wastewater... | reverse complement strand
ATCCAACGCTTGCCGAGGCAATTATGGAAGCAGCCGCTGATGCGTATGGTGAAGCGATCAATATTTGATAGAGATTTCGGATTGCGGATTAATTCATCTCGGATTGCGGATTGACGATTTCGGATTGATTGTATTTCGGATTGCGGATTGACGATTTCGGATTAGAAGTATCAGTAGTAATGTTACATGTTAAATTAAGAATAATTCAGTTAATAAAATAAATTGAGCGTATGATAGATCTTTAAGATCCTTCGATTTGCTCAGGATAAAAGGAGTATAAAATGGCATTAAAAGTTGGAGATAAGGCACCTGATTTCACATTACCATCATTCACACCATCTGCGGAGCTGGAGCAGATATCACTCAGCAGCTACAAAGGCAAGAATGTAGTTTTGTTGTTCTTTCCGCAGGCGTTCACCGGAGTTTGCACTACAGAAATTTGTACAATGAACGATAATTTCAATGCATACCAGGGAATGAACGCAGAGATACTTGGTATCAGCGTTGACGGCACATTTGTTCAGAAAGCGTTTGCTGAAAAGAACGGAATTAAGATCCCGCTTCTCAGCGATTTCAACAAAGAAGTTATCAGGAAATATGATGTAGTGCAGGCTGAGTTTGCACATGGCCAGAAGGAAACAGCACAGAGGGCAGTTTACCTGGTGGATAAAGACGGCGTAATAAAATATGTAGAAGTGACCGAGAATCCCGGCGTGCAGGTTAACTTTGATGCGTTGAAAAGCGCCGCAGTCGGATTGTAATTGCAGATAAGAATAAACAGGGGGTGCAGCTCCGCTCCTTGTTTGTAAGATTTATAAGGTACTATATTTATGCCGGCACATGAATCCAAAGTTTCAGATTAACAAAGGAAACGTTTCTAATTTTTAATTGCGGCTAAAGCCGCATAGATTTTTAGGACTTTTTCCCCGCTCTAAAGAGCGGAGCTAATTATTCAATTACAGTTTCAAAGATTTAATATGTTAGCTTGTGTTAATTTCCAGATTTGCTATTGAGTAGCCACGGGCTTTAGCCCGTGGTTAACGATAAGAAGTAACAGCGGCTTTAGGCGCAATTCAAATTACTTTACATGGGGCAATAGCCCCATGTTGTTTAATGGAGAAAATTATGTTAGAAGTTGGAAATAAAGCACCGGAATTCAGCCTTGTGGCTGATAGCGGGGAGAAAGTTTCGCTTAAGGATTACAAAGGTAAAAAGGTTATCCTGTATTTTTATCCTAAAGATATGACAAGCGGATGCACACAGGAAGCCTGTGATTTCAGGGATAACATCAAAAAGTTCGAAAAGAAAAACACTGTTGTAATTGGTGTTTCGCCTGATGACACCAGGAGCCACAACAAGTTTAAGGATAAATACGAACTGCCGTTCACATTATTGAGTGATGAAACAAAAGAAATGCTGAATGATTACGGAGTATGGCAGGAAAAAAGTATGTACGGCAGGAAATATATGGGAGTGGTTAGAACTACATTTGTTATTGATGAGAAAGGAAAGATTGAAAAGATATTCGAAAAGGTGAAGGTACCCGGTCATATTGAAGAGCTGCTTGACTATGTTTAGTTAAATATGTAATTTTGCGTACTTTGATTCATAACTAAACTAACCAAACAAGAATGAAAAACAACAAAATGCGGTCTTTATTGATGTTGGCTGTAATATGTTCATTTGCTTATTTGCTCCCAGCCTGTAATGTAAGTACAGCGAATCTTTCAGATGTGAAGCTTTGCACAGAAAAATCTGATGGCGGCTGTTCTTCTGATGCATCAACATTTCCCGTTTCAACACCGGCACTTTACTGCTCAGCAGTGTTAAAAAATGCGCCAAGCGGAACAAAAATTTCATTTGTTTGGAAACATGATGGCAAGGAACTCGGACAGGCTGATGTTGAATCTACTGGCGGCAGCGTAATCGGAAATATGAACATAAACGGTGCGCTTGAACCGGGCAGTTATTCTGTGACAGTTAAACTAAACTCAGATAACTCAACCCCGATAACTAAGAACTTTACGCTGGAATAATAGTCTAACGTTTATTTTCTGCACAAAGCCATTCATAATGAATGGCTTTTTTTTTGCTCTCAATTGAGATGCTCCGGGTGAAAATCAGATTCAAGATGCGTTTATGCATATGTAATTTTTATATTTTTCAATAAATAACAAAGCCTTATCTTTGCTGAATTAATTTAAAGATATTTTTTATGGGTGATACGGATAGAAAGCAGCAGTTTATACAGTCCATAAACGATGGATACAGCTTCAAGGGAGAAACAATCACTCTTGGCGGCGCTATACTGGATAAAGAAGTATTGACTGGTACATTGATCAAGCTGCCTTTAAAGACAATGAACAGGCACGGCCTCATAGCCGGTGCAACAGGAACGGGCAAAACAAAAACCCTGCAGCTTATTACAGAATCACTTGCAGCAAAAAGCGTTCCAGTGGTGGTAATGGATATAAAAGGCGATCTGAGCGGCGTTGCAAAGCCGGGAGTATCGAATGAAAAGATCACTGGCAGAATGTCTTCTATAGGTGTAGAGTGGAATGCAGAAGGTAACACAGTTGAATTCCTTACCATCTCTGCTGAAAAAGGTGCGAGGCTAAGGGCAACCACATCGGAATTCGGCCCGGTGCTGTTTTCAAGAATGCTTGGGCTTAATGAAACGCAATCAAGCCTGGTATCAGTTATATTCAAGTATTCCGATGATAAGCAGCTTCCGCTGCTTGATCTTGCAGATATGAAACGGCTTATTCAATATGTTCAGGAAGAAGGCAAATCTGAATTTGAAGCATCATATGGCAAAGTTTCATCAAGCTCACTGGGAATAATATTAAGAAAGATAGTGGAGCTTGAGCAGCAGGGAGCAAATGAGTTCTTTGGCGAAAGGTCATTTGAAGCCGAAGACCTTCTTCGCTGCGATAGCAACGGCAGGGGAGTGATATCAGTTATCCGGCTTGTTGATATGCAAACACGCCCAAAGCTTTTTTCCACTTTCCTGTTAAGCCTGCTTGCTGAAATTTACAGTACTTTCCCGGAGGAAGGCGACCTTGACCAGCCAAAGCTTGTAATGTTTATTGATGAGGCGCACTTGCTGTTCAGCGAAGCATCAGATGCGCTGTTGAGCCAGATAGAAAGCATCATAAAGCTTATAAGAAGCAAAGGTGTTGGAATATTTTTCTGCACACAGAATCCGACTGACATTCCAAATATCGTTCTTAGCCAGCTCGGACTAAAAATTCAGCACGCGCTCCGCGCCTTTACCGCCAAAGACAGGAAGGATATCAAGCTAATATCTGAGAATTACCCGCTGAGCAGTTATTATGATATTGATGACCTGCTTACATCACTGGGTATTGGTGAGGCGGCAGTTACTGTGCTGAGCGAAAAAGGCACGCCAACCCCGCTTGCTGCAACAATGCTTCTAGCCCCGCGCTCGAGGATGGATGTTTTATCTCCCGCGGAGATCGATGAAATAGTTGCCGCTTCCAAGATCGCGGCGAAGTACAACGAGGTTATTGATAAAGAAAGCGCGCTTGAGATACTCAATAAAAAGATAGAAGAACACAACGCTGAACAGCAAAAAGCGGCAGAAGAGAAGGCACAGGAGAAAGAATCCGGAAAGCCCAAAAAAGAAGAAAAAAGTACTGTCGAAAAAGTGTTAACCAGCACTACCGCCAAACAGGTTGGAAGAACTGTGGCACGTGAAGTAACCCGTGGATTGCTTGGGGTTCTCGGTATCGGTGGTACAAGGAGAAAGAAAAAGACGAGCTGGTTCTGATCACAGATTTACCAGATTTACCAGATTAACGGATTAACGGATTAACAGATTAACCGATTAACACATTAACCTGATTGACCTGAGAGTTGTTATACCTCATTGTGTATTGAAAAACTGTTTTAAATTATGCCCTCTGAAAAACAATAAAGGAGGGCATTTTATATGAACGAAGTAAGCAAAAGGCGGCTGGAACAGGCTGCAAAGAATATTCAGCTTTTCAGCGGATTTGATATCAGGGCCGCTGCTGTAACCGGCTCAATTGCCAAAGGGTACGGCGATGAAAATTCTGATATTGATACCATTGTGATGCTGAATAACAATCTAACCCAGGCTGAATTTGATAAAGTAATAAGTGACGCAAAAGCTTCCGGCGGCGATTTCTATCACGGCTCACCGGAAGAAGGGTTTGCAGTATATTATTATATAGATGGTATCCGGTGTGATTTTGGCTTTGGCCACTACAGCGAAACAGAGAAGCTGATCAATGAAATGCTCGAAAAACCTGATGTTGATATGATGAAACATCTACAGATATCAGGCCTGATTGACAGCAATATTTTAAAAGATACAAACTGGCTGAAACCGCATATAGAAAAAGCAGAAAAAGAGTTTCCCCGGGAATTACAGGTAATGCTTGTTAATCACTTCAAGCGGTTTCATCCAGAGTGGGCAATTGAAAAAATGACTATCGGCAGGGGAGATATCCTTTATTACTATGATTCGCTTGTTGAAATGATAGGGAATATCATAGGAATTCTTTGCGGTTTGAACAGGTTCTACCACCCGGGCAAGCTGAAAGGCGTTGAACATACTATTGAACGGATGAAGATTAAGCCGAGGGATTTCATCAGCAGGTATAAATACGTTTTGAATGCTGAAAAATATGCCGCATTGAAGGAGTTGTTTAACTTAGTGCGCGAAACATTTGACCTCATAGATGAACATCTGCCTGAAGTAAGTACAGCAAAATCCCGTGTAGTGCTTGAAATGGTTCTGAGGAAATAATTATCATGCTGCTGCGGAAGCAGCATGCTGCTAATATAATTGCACAGTTATCTATACAATGAGTAAAACAAACAAAACTATCAGATCGAAAAAATCAGTTAAGCTTCCTTTTTGGAAAACCAAAAAGATACTTATACCAGTTATACCCGTTCTGATATTTATCGCAATTTATTTTCTTTACATTAAAAAGAGCACTAACGAACCCAAATGGGTCAGGGAAGGCGAGGTAACTTTTCTGAGCAGGGATACCAGGCAGCAGCTTGCAAAGATAGAAGTTGAAACTGCTGTTGACCCTACCGAACGTGCGCAGGGGCTTATGTACAGAAGCTCAATGGATGAAGAAAAAGGAATGTTGTTTATTTTTGATCATGAAAATATGCAGTCATTCTGGATGAAGAATACCATTTTGCCGCTGGATATAATTTTCATCAGCAGCAAGGGTGAGATAAATACTATTCACAGTAATACCGTTCCGTATTCGGAGAAGTCTCTGCCTTCCAAGTCCAAATCACAGTTTGTTGTTGAAGTGAACGCAGGATTTTGCCAAAGACATGGCATTAAAGAAGGCGACCTGATTGAATATAAGCTTGACCAGAAATGATAAGATCTTTATAAACCAAGCAGGTTTATTGCAAGTCCGGATGCGAATATTGCAAATCCGGCGAGTGCATGTGTGTATCTTTCCAGCTTTCCTAATGGAAGGAAGCTGATTCCCCACAGAGATACAAAAACAATACTTATCATTGTGCTGATAGTTACGATACCAAAAACTGTAGTTACGATCACCAGTCCTGAAACACTTTCCTGCGCTGCCGGAAACATAAGCAGAGGAATAAGCGGCTCGCACGGGCCAAGTACAAAAACCGTGAATAATATCCAGGGTGTCAACGATTTGCGTTTTTCAGTGTGTACATGCTCGCCTTCGTGACTGTGCGCATGGGTTACATATGTCCCGTCATCCTCGACATGAATGTGTGAATGCGGCCTGTTGCTGTAAGCTTTTTTTATCCCCCAAATCATATACAGGAAACCAAAAGTAATAAGGGCCCATCCGGCAATTTCGCCTCGCGTTCCTTCGATAAGTTCCAGCTTATCCAGGGCAACACCTGCTGCAATTCCTATAGCGCCCAGTACCACTGAACTCAATACATGACCGATTCCGCAAAGAATCGTTACCCACAAAGTTTTGATCCTGCTCCATTTGCCGGCTTTGGCCATCATAATGAATGGCAGGTAATGGTCGGGACCGATTAACGTATGAATGAATCCAATTGAAGCAGCAGTAATCGATAGAATATATATATCGTTATTCATATTGTTCTTTAACTATGTACAAATATTGCTGTTTATGGTTGTACAATAAATGCAAAAATGGCTTCCGTGATACAGGTCATTTTATTTTATTGAATTTAATTATAAGGTATTTAATAGTATTTTTGAGTGAATTTGATTTCTAATGTATTCTTAACATCAATTTAACAATACAGTGCTAATTTTAACAAAAAGAATTTCATTAAGAAATAAAATTCTCCTAACATGAAGGAAAAAATACTCGTAGTTGATGACGAAAAGGATATTCTGGAATTAATTGATTATAACCTCACTAAGAACGGCTATCGCGTAAAGACCGCCTCAAGCGGTGAAGAAGCGCTGGATTTGGTAAAGGAAAATGAATACGACCTGATAATTCTGGATCTTATGCTTCCGGGCGTTGACGGGTTTGATATTACTAAAATAATCAAGGCTGATAAACAGAAAGCCGGAATTCCAATTGTAATGGTAACTGCAAAAGCAGATGAGGCCGATAAAGTTGCAGGACTTGAAATAGGCGCTGATCATTATGTTACAAAACCTTTCAGCCCCAGGGAACTGCTCGCAATTGTTAAGGCAACTTTGCGCAGAAGGCCGCCAAAAGAAGAAGAAGAAAAGCCGATAATTGAAAGAGGCGATCTTAAGATTCACGTTGGCAGGCATGAAGTAACAATTAAGGATAAACAGATAGATTTGACACATCTCGAGTTCCGCATACTGCTAACGCTGGCAAAAAAACCGGGCTGGGTTATGACAAGATACCAGATAGTTGATTCAACCCGTGGTGAAGGTGTATCGGTAACCGATCGCTCGATAGATGTTCATATAGTTTCGCTTCGGAAAAAACTCGGTGAAGAAAACGAATATATCGAAACTGTTCGCGGAGTTGGCTATAAATTCAAGGAGATATTCTGATAATGTTCAATAATACAGGGAGCGGAATTGGGAAATAAAAAATTCCTCTGGAAGCTGTATTATGTTGTTGCCGTGCTCAGTATTGTTCCATTGATAGTTCTCGGATTATACGCATCATCATTATTCAGGGACTCTCTTATCTCAGCAGATTCAGATGTGCTTGTACAGCGGTCTTTGCTGATAAAGGAAAGGCTTGAAAACTCACAAACAGACTCCCTTAACCTAAAGAATATAGCAGCAAAATTTGACAGCTTAAGCGGTACACGTATTACAATAATACTGCCGAACGGCAAAGTTACCGCTGATTCCCGCGAAGACGCAGGCTCGATGGATAACCATGCTGATAGACCTGAAGTAATTGAAGCTTTAGGAGGTAAAACCGGGTTATCACAAAGATACAGTTTCACGCTCAAGGAAGATTTTTTATACGCGGCAGTGCCGGTTTACAATAAAGATGGCAGGATCTATTTTGTGCTTCGTACCGGCTACCCTTTGACACGTGTAAACGCAGAGGCGCGCAGCGCAAATGCCTCATTGTTCTTTTCTGTTGTTTTTTTCGGGCTGCTTATCATAGTCGGCGGATATTTCGCTTTGAAGAAACTGCTTGAACCGATCTATGAGCTGAGAGATGCTGCTGTGAATTTTTCCGGCGGTAAATACTCTGCCAAGGTTTATCCGGCAAAGGAGCCGGAGCTGGGAGTAATTGCAGAAAGCCTTAACTCGATGGCCAAACAACTGGACGAGAAGCTTGATATAATCGGCGAGCAGAATAACCTGCAGGAAGTAGTTCTCAAAAGCATGAAAGAAGGCGTGCTGGCTGTTGATTACGAAGAACGGATCCTGATGCTCAATGAAACTGCTTCTTCTATCCTTGGAATAAGCGATAAAAACCTGACAGGGAAAACTCTGCAGGAAGTTATCCGTGTTTCTGAGATCCAGAAATTCTTCAAGAAAATTATTTCAGAAGGGAATCCCCAGGAAGCTGAAATAATACTGCAGCATGATAAGGATAAATTCCTCCAGCTAAGCGGTACATTGCTCTATGATATGGATAACAAAGCCATCGGTGCGCTGGTGGTGTTTAATGATATTTCAAACCTGAAACATCTTGATACGCTTAAAAAGGACCTGGTAGCCAACGTATCTCATGAGCTGAGAACGCCGGTAACTACCATCAAAGGATTTATAGAAACACTGAAAGAGGGCGCTATTGATGACCCCAAAAATGCCGAGAGATTCCTCAATATAATCTCCAAGCATATCGATAGGCTGAACATGCTTATTGATGACCTCCTGATACTTGCAAAGCTGGAAGAAAAACCTGAAGAAGTTAAGCTGAATGAAGAAAAGATCAGGCCGCTGCTAAGATCGGTGATGGAAGATCTCGAATTCAAAGCAAATGAAAAAAAGATCACCATCAGTATCGATTGCGATGAAAATCTGACCGCCAGAATTAACAGGCACCTGGTAGAACAGGCTATCAGTAACTTGCTGGATAATGCTGTTAAGTACAGCGATAAAAAGACCAGCATTGAAGTGGGGGCATATAGTGATGATAATAAGCTCGTAATAATCGTAAAAGATGAAGGATACGGGATCTCGCAGGAACACATTCCCAGATTGTTTGAGAGGTTTTACCGTATCGATAAAGGCAGAAGCAGAGAAGAAGGCGGTACAGGTTTAGGATTGGCTATTGTAAAACATATAGTTAATACCATGCATGGCACAATTGATGTTGAGTCGGCGCTTGGCGAAGGAACAACATTTATTGTTAAGATCCCTCAAAAATATGATTAACATCCCCGTAATTCTTAATAATATCTTAACAATTTCCTAACAGATTGGTAAGATTATTAACATAATTTGCATTAATTCCTAATTAAACAAAACTAATTTAAATCATTCAACAATGAAAAATCCAGCAATGAAATTAGCGGTATTAATGCTTGTTTTGCTTGCTTTCGCAGCTGCAGGCTGTTCCAAGAAAGATAAACAGAATTCAGAGAATAAGAAGTCTGTGACCATTAAAGGTTCAGATACTATGGTTCATCTTATGAGTACCCTCGCAGAAGCATTTATGAAAAAAGATCCTAACGCCCAGGTTTCGGTAACAGGTGGCGGATCGGGTACGGGAATTGCGGCTTTGCTGAATGGCACGACGGATATTTGTGCTTCATCGCGCGATATGCAGCAGAAAGAAAAAGATCAGGCTAAAGAAAAGAACATTAACCCTGTTGAGAAGACAATTGCTTTTGATGGTATCGCAATTGTAGTTCATCCGGAAAATCCTGTCAAAGAGCTTACACTTGACCAGATAAAAAAGATCTATACCGGTGCTTATAAAAATTGGAAAGAACTTGGCGGACCGGATCAGCCGTTAACAGTTCTTTCAAGAGAGAGCAATTCCGGTACGTATGTTTTCTTCCAGGAGCATGTGCTTAACAAAGAAAATTATGCGCCAACAGTAAAGCTTATGCCTGCTTCCTCTTCAATTGTACAGTCTGTTTCGGCTGATAAATGGTCAATTGGTTACGTAGGTCTTGGTTACACCAAAGAAGGAAACATCAAGATCGTTCCTGTAAAAAAGGATGACGCTTCTGCGGCCGTAATGCCTACTCATGAAACCGTTCTTGACAAAACATATTCAATAGCAAGGCCCCTGTACCTGTATTTTAACGGTGAGCCTTCAGGTAATGGCAAATCACTGCTTGAGTTCATAATGTCACCGGATGGCCAGAAGATCGTTGAAGAAACAGGTTACATTACACTTAAGTAAATAACAGGATATCAAAGATAATTTGTTTAATCCTCCGGTATATTGAATAAACAAAGGCTCAGGGCAAAATTAATTAAGTACTTTCTGCAGAGCTGTGGCTCGTTATCTATAGTCATAGTTCTGCTGATATTTTTGTTTCTCTTCAAGGAAGCGCTGCCCTTCATTGGCAGCCCCGGCCTGCAGGAGTTGTTTCATTCTGTATGGAATCCGGTTTCATTCCAGAAAGAGGAGTTTGGGCTTTACCCGCTTATTACAGGCTCTATACTTGTAACAGTGCTCGCAACTGTGATCGCTATTCCGTTTGGAATAACCGGTGCAGTTTATATTTCTGAAGTAGCGTCACCTAAGGAGCGTGAATTCCTTAAGCCATTCATCGAGATCCTTGCCGGGATTCCCTCTGTTGTACTTGGATTTTTCGGCCTCGTAGTTATAGCTCCGCTGATTAAGCAGATGTTCGATCTTGGTACCGGGCTCACCGCTTTGACCGGGGCGGTACTGCTCGCGTTTATGGCGATACCTACAATTATGTCGATCTCTGAAGATGCAATTAAAAGTGTACCGGCAGCATATAAAGAAGCTTCACTTGCATTAGGCGCCAGCAAGCTAGAAACCATATGGAAAGTAGTTGTGCCCGCTGCGCTCTCGGGAATTGTTGCTTCAGTTATGCTTGGTATGGGAAGAGTGGTAGGCGAAACTATGACTGTGATGATGGTAACCGGAAATGCACCGGTTATTAGTATGAATCCGTTTACCTCGGTGAGAACTATGACAGCGACAATTGCAGCAGAAATGGGTGAAGTAACTATAGGCAGTGATCATTACATGGCACTTTTTTGGGTCGGCCTGGTTCTTATGCTTATGACATTCATTTTGAACATGATCTCTTACCGCGTCTTAAAAAAATACGGGATAAGTGAATAGTGGCAATAAGAATATAAGAAATGAATAAAAGGCGGACAGGCGAAAAGATAACATACTGGTTCATGAGGGGAATTACTTACTCTGTGGTGATCTTCATAGCCTATATTCTTTTCGATATTCTGATCCACGGCTTGCCGGCTATTTCATGGGAATTCATATCCGGTGATCCGGAAAAAAGCGGCGCAGAAGGCGGGATATTTCCCGCAATTCTCGGTACGCTTCTGCTTGTTATCGGAACAATAGTAGTTGCTCTGCCGCTTGGAATGTTCAGCGCAATTTATCTAACCGAATATGCAAAGCAGAGCAAGTTCACTCAAAGCATTCGTATGGCTATTGTTACGCTTGCAGGCGTGCCTTCTATTGTATTCGGATTGTTCGGACTTGGATTGTTTGTAATTACACTTGATTTCGGCTCATCGCTTCTTGCAGGCAGCTTGACGCTTGCCTGTATGGTTTTGCCAACAATAATAGTATCAAGCGAAGAAGCTTTGAAAGCTGTACCCAAATACATGAGGGAAGGCAGCCTTGCGCTTGGCGCAACTAAATGGGAGACTATCTACAAAAATGTTCTGCCATATGCGCTGCCGGGAATGCTCACCGGTTCGATCCTTGGAGTAGGGAGGGCTGCAGGTGAAACAGCACCGATTCTCCTGACTGCGGCGGCATTTTTCTTGCCGGAACTTCCTACATCTGTGTTTGACCAGGTAATGGCGCTGCCTTACCATCTTTACATCCTTGCTACACAGCACCCCGAAGCGCAGAAAATTTTGCCTATGCAGTACGGCACGGCATTGGTTCTTCTTATTTTGGTAGTGGGTCTGAATTTCGGAGCAATAATTTTCCGCATAAGGGTCAGAAAAAAGTATAAATGGTGATCGGTGATCTCAGGACATAAATAAATGGCAGAAACAGAAAATAAGAGTAAAGTTCACGTAGAGAATATGAATTTCTACTACGGGGCTGTGCAGGCTCTGTTCAACATAAACATGGACATTGCCGAAAAGAAGGTAACAGCCTTCATCGGGCCTTCAGGATGCGGCAAATCTACTTTCCTGCGCACGCTGAACCGCATGAATGATATCATTGACGGTACAAAGCTCGAAGGAAAAGTATTGATAGATAACAGCGATATTTACAGTCCGATGACGGACGTGGTTGGGCTCCGGAAAAAGATCGGGATGATTTTTCAGAAATCGAATCCTTTTCCAAAGTCTATATTTGATAATATTGCTTACGGACCCAGGATCCATGGTGTGAAGGATAAGAACCAGCTTATGGAAATAGTCGAAAGCTGCCTTATTAAATCGGCGTTATGGGATGAAGTAAAAGACAGGCTTGATAAGAGCGCGATGGGGCTCTCAGGCGGGCAGCAGCAGAGGCTATGTATAGCACGCGCGCTGGCGATCAATCCGGAAATTGTACTGATGGATGAGCCCGCTTCGGCGCTTGATCCGAAATCTACACTGAAGATAGAGGACCTTATTAATGAATTGAAAAAAGACTATACAATAATTATTGTAACACATAATATGCAGCAGGCCGGAAGGGTTTCTGACTATACTGCATTTTTTTATGAAGGCCACCTGATAGAGTTCGGTGCAACAGGCCAGATATTCACCAAGCCGAACCAAAAACAAACAGAAGATTACATTACAGGAAGATTCGGATAGAAAGCGGGAACAATTTATGCTGCATTACTGGCAAAGAGAAATAGAAAATCTAAAAAAGCTCATCCTTAGCCTTGGCGCAATTGTTGAAGAACAGATTCAGCGCGCAATGCTCTCATTGGAAAGACGGGATACAGCTCTTGCTGATGAGGTGATTACAAGAGACAGGGAAGTTGACTCTCTTGAGATCCTGATTGAAGAAGAATGCCTCAAGATCCTTGCGCTATACCAGCCTGTTGCCAAGGAGCTGAGGTTTGTGGTTGCTGTTCTCAAAATGAACAACGATCTGGAAAGAATGGGTGACCTGGCATCAAATATTGCAAAGAGGGCAAGATATCTATCCAGAAAAGAAAAGATCGAGCTGCTATCCGATTTCATTGAAGTCAGCGGGAAAGTACAATCAATGGTTAAAAAAAGCCTTGATTCGCTGGTAAACACTGATGTTGCGCTGGCGAAGGAAGTACTTGCAGCCGATGACGAAGTTGACAGGCTGACCAAACAAATGCTGAAGCGCACCATGAATGCTATCGAAAAGGATCCGGAAAGAACCAAGGAGTTTTTCAGCATCAGGTCAATTTCAAAGAACCTGGAGCGTATTGCCGACTCTGCAACAAATATTGCTGAAGATGTTGTATATCTTTGCAGCGGTGAGATAATAAGGCACCAATCTGAAGATTTTAACCCGGATGAACAGCATGAAAGATAGGGCATAATAAAGTGTTTTATGAGAGGGCCGTCTATTTAGGACGGCCTTTTTTATTTGGCCAAAACTTTGTAATAACAATTTTTATCAATAAAATTCACTTCTTTTTGGTTTTGTTTTTCAAAATCTTTATATCATTTTAACAGTAATCTAACCAAACATTAACGAAAAACTTGATTTCTAACGAAATTTTGAGGTTTCTAATCAAAAGATAATGTTCTTAATATATGTTTAAGAGATTCCTGCCGAAACAAAACAAATTTTTTGATATTCTGATAGAGCTTTCTGAATCAGTTCTCGATGCGGCGAAGATGCTGGATGAAATGATGGATAAACATGAGAACTTCGCTGAGTACTCAAGCAAGATCCATTTTATAGAAAACCGCTGCGATGACCTGACTCACCAGGTTATCAGTGACCTGAACGACACATTCATTACTCCAATTGACAGGGAAGATATTTTCGCGTTGGTTAACTCGATGGATGATATTGTTGATACAATTGATACAATAGCCTCGAGGCTGAACATGTACAAGCTGAAAACCCCGCTGCATTTCGGCCCGCAGCTTACAGATATTCTTCTGATCCAGACTGATGTTCTGAACGATGTAGTTAAGAATATCCAGAACCCAAAACAAACAACCGATAAGATCGTACAGGTTAAAACACTGGAAACTGAAGGTGACATTGTTTTCAAGGATGCGCTTCTTGATCTTTTTGAAAATGAAAAAGACATTGTAGAACTTATCAAGAAAAAAGAAATACTCGAGATTATTGAAAGGGCAGTTGATAAATGCCAGAACGCAGCTACTGTAATTGAAGGAATATTAATCAAGAATATGTAATTAAATGTTCGAACTGGTACTTGTTGTAATTCTCATTGCGTTAATATTCGATTTTTTGAACGGATTCCATGATTCGGCAAATTCAATTGCTACAATTGTTTCTACCGGAGTTCTTTCGCCCCAGAAAGCCGTATTGTTCGCGGCTTTTTTCAATTTTGCGGCAGCATTCGCATTCGGCGAAGCCGTAGCAAAGACCGTCGGCAGCGGATTGGTAAAGCTGGATAATGTAGACATCTTTGTTATCCTGGCCGGGCTGCTCGGCGCAATATTTTGGAATATTTTTACATGGTACTATGGGATCCCGGTAAGCTCTTCGCATGCTCTTGTTGGAGGATATGGGGGCGCTGCCGTTGCCAAGCTGGGCTGGGGAGTAATAATCTGGGCCGGTTATGAAAAAGTTATAATCTTTATTTTTCTTGCCCCTGTTATCGGGTTTGTTCTTGGACTGGTGAACATGGTTGTAACGAGCTGGATTGTCAGGAATAAGAAGCCACGTGCAGTGGATAATGTTTTCCGAAAGCTGCAGCTTGTATCTGCTGCATTCTACAGCTTTGGGCACGGTTCAAATGATGCGCAGAAAACAATGGGTATAATAGTTTCAGTCCTTGTAGCTGCAAGCTACCAGGATAAATTCTACGTGCCTATATGGGTTGTTATGGCATGTCACCTGGCTATTGGCCTGGGTACAATGTTCGGCGGCTGGAGAATCGTCAAAACTATGGGTATGAAGATCACCAAATTGAAACCCATTGGCGGATTCTGCGCCGAGTTCGCCGGGGCAACTACACTTCTTATGACGGCATTATTTGGCATTCCGGTGAGTACGACGCAAACCATTACAGGTTCAATTTTAGGAGTGGGTAGCGTTAAGCGGGTTTCGGCGGTTAAATGGGGCGTAGCCGGAAAAATTGTATGGGCATGGGTTCTTACCATTCCGCTTTCCGGACTTGCAGGTGCACTTTGCTACTATGCTGTAAGCCTGTTCGTATAGCTGCGCATTCAGTAAATCTGCATACCAATTTTGTATCCTTATTACTATCTTTGCCGACTAATAGTTTTATTCCGGAACTTACTTAACTATATTATTATGCTTGCTACCTGCCTTAAAAGCCCCGCTTTATTATTTTTCATCAAGTTTTTTCTCGTCCTCAATCTGTTTGCTCAAAATGGTGATGTAAAAACTTCGGTTTTTATTGATCTCACCAAAGCAACCGGTGATCATAAAGTCCGGGTTGAAGTTAGGCCGCCTGCAATTGAGAGCTCTGTTATAAAATACTATATGCCCAAAATTGTGCCCGGCACCTATACTATCAACAATTTCGGCAGATTCATTTCAGATTTTAAAGCGATTGGCAAAGATGGAAGCGAATTGATTGTTAACAGGCTGGATACAAGTACCTGGGAGATAAACAATGCGCAGGCGCTCGATAAAATTGTATATACAGCGGAAGATACATATAACTCAACAAGCCTGCCGATTGTGTTTGAGCCTAGCGGAACCTGTATTGATCCCGGCAAAGTATTTATGCTGAACAGCTTCACTATGATTGGGTATTTCGAAGGCTTCAGAGACATGCCATTTGACCTGAATATTACCAAACCAT
>WBZT01001773.1_pt1 | contig 15556 bp, 16 predicted proteins | sample 5204241 | NCBI WGS metagenome assembly WBZT01 (sample SAMN12344358, study PRJNA552823) | activated sludge metagenome | biome: Activated sludge suspended growth; feature: Nitrification reactor; material: Wastewater; isolation source: activated sludge from nitrification reactor of wastewater... | reverse complement strand
TGGGTCAATACGGCTACGACAAAACTTGAAACGCTCTAGTTGCCCCCGGGCGCCATCCGTCGTCAGGAGGACCGAGACTTTTCGCCGTGCGAGGACCGCCACCTTCGAGCTACGTAAGGTTACCGGAAGCTCTCCGACGAATCAGTGAATGCAACTACGAGATTCATCAAACGATTTCTTAGTCCGACGCTTTTTCAGAGCGAACCGGATCCCCGCCGTCGTCCCACCGCAAACGCCCCGCCTTTCCGCGGCCAAACGACGGTGGTCGGGTTTGACTACAAGATTCCGACCGTGTGTCGCGAACCCCGTCGCGTTCTTGCTGCTTGTCCTCGCATTGCCTGCATTTGCAGCGGTTTGTGAAGTGCGTACAATCGGGTTGACGGTAAATGACCTCGAACGCGTGCTGCCATTTTACACGAACACGCTACCCTTTGATTTGATTTCCATTTCCGCTGCGGATGGCAAAGAGCAGGATGATTTGCTGGGATTGAAAAAAGTGAAATTGCGCGTGGCAACCTTGAAGCTCGGCGACGAACAAATCACTTTAACCGAACACCTCGGCAAGAAAGGCCGACCTATCCCGGCAGACTCGCGCAGTTACGATCGCTGGTTTCAGCACATCGCAATTGTGGTGAGCGACATGGACAAAGCCTACGCGCGATTGCTCGATCACAAGATCACACATGTCTCAACGGCGCCACAGACATTGCCGGAGTGGAACAAGGACGCAGGCGGCATCAAGGCGTTCTACTTTCGCGATCCGGAGAATCATGTGCTGGAGATTATCTGGTTTCCGGCGGGGAAAGGAGATCCGCGCTGGCAGCAACGTGCAGGGCCGGAGGCTGGCGCTCCGCTGTTTCTCGGCATTGATCACACGGCCATCGTGGTGAGTGACACGGACAAGAGCCTGGCATTCTATCGCGACGCGCTCGGCATGCGCGTCGCCGGGGGCGCACATAATTACGGCACGGAGCAGGAGCATTTGAATCAGGTCTTTGGTGCGAATTTGCGCATCACCGCGCTGAAAGCCGATCGTGGACCGGGGATTGAATTCCTCGAATACATTGCCCCGCCCGACGGACGCGACTTGCCTGCGACTGCGAAAGCGAATGACTTGGTGTTTTGGAACACCCAGCTCGTCGTAGATAAGTTCAATGGGCTAGCGGAATCGCTCCGCGCGAGTGGAGCGAAGTTTGTTTCCAAACCCAGCCAGGATTCTCGCGCGCAAATTGTCCGCGACCCGGACGGCCATGCACTCCAGCTTAATTCCCCTCCCAGCGCCGTCGCCTGGAATTGATTCCAAGCTGACAGGATTACCGCGTTTTACGACTCACGCTTGCCAGTCATCAACCAACAATCGAAATCGAAAATGAAAAGAACAATCTTCACCTTGATCATCACGCTCGCTTTTACAGCGGGCAGTTACGCCGCCGATACAGGAAACAAATCGCTCGTCCTCAAAAACAAACAGGGCCTCGCCATCCAGGGCTACGACCCCGTGGCCTATTTCACCGACAACATGCCGGCGAAAGGCAACGCAAAGTTCAGTTCCGACTATGAGGGCGCGAAATATCACTTCGCCTCTGCCGAGCACAAGGCGTTGTTCGACGCAAATGCCGCCAAGTATGCGCCGGCGTACGGCGGTTATTGTGGTTACGCGGCGAGCATTGATCGTTTGTCACCGGTTAGCCCGGAATGGTTTCAGATCGAGGACGGCAAGTTGATTTTGCAGCACAACAAGAAGGCGTTCGATCTGTTCAACAGGGAGCTCAGGGACAACGTTGTGAAGGCAGACGCGAATTGGCCCAGCTTGGTCGCGCGCAACGGCGTATTTGGCGGCAAGACGCTCGTGTTCACGGACAAGAAAGGTATCGCGCTCGAAGGCTATGATCCGGTCAGCTATTTCACGGAAGGCAAGCCGGCGAAGGGTGATAATAAAATCGAGGCAACGTTCAACGGCGGGCTGTATCACTTCGTTTCCCAGGAGCATCGCGCGACGTTTGAGAAGGAACCGACGAAGTATGCGCCGGCGTATGGCGGCTTCTGTGGCTACGCGGCGAGTGTCGGCAAGGTGCGTCCGGCGAATCCGCTCATCTGGTCCATCGTGGACGGCCAACTCATTGTGCAACACACCAAGGGCGCGGATAAACTCTGGCAAAAGGACGTGGCGGGCAACAAGGCCAAGGCTGAAAAGTATTGGCCTGCGCTAGTTGCTGCGAAGGCGGGAAAGAAAGACCCGGTGGATTCGCTGCTGGGCAAATCGGTGCTCAATCTTGCGGCCATCAAGTAACAACCTCATAACTTAATTGATCCCAATCCAGCTTTAGCATGAAAACCAAACTCACAGTTCTCGCACTCCTCGCGATTGCGTCTTTCGCGCTCGCTGATAAGCACACCGAGGCCGGGCATGTCGCCGCCAAACACTCACTTACACTCGAGGGCGCAAAACATGTTGCCGAGGCTGCGGCCAAGTTTGCGAAAGACAACGGGGCTGCACCGTCCATCGCGATCGTGGATGAGGGTGGCAATCTGCTTTATCTGGCGCGACCGGAAACCAGTTTTGCAGCGGGCGCGAGTGTTTCCATCGGCAAGGCGCGCACCTCGGCCATCTTCAAGAAGCCCACCGCGTTCTTTGAGGACACGGTCAACAAAGGTCGCTTCACCATGACGGCGCTGCCGGATTTCACGCCGTTGCAGGGCGGCGTGCCGATTGTTCACGAAGGCCAGATCATCGGCGCGATCGGCGTGAGCGGTGCGAAAAGCGCTGCGCAGGATGAAGAGGTTGCCAAGGCCGGTGCGGCGCTGTTTGAAAGCAAAGTCGCCGCAGTGAAGTAGAACTCAGTCGATGACCGAAACACAAAGGCGATCAAATATGAAAAGCAAAACGAAGTCACCTGGGGCGACCAAGATAGAGCAGCAAATCATGGAACGCATCCGCAAGCGAGCCTATGAACTCTGGGAAGCCCATGGGTGTCCTCAAGGTTGCGACCAGCAGCATTGGCTTGAGGCCGAGCGCGAGATCCGCTCGCAAACCAAGCCCGTTGCGCGCGTCAGATGATTCCGCTTTCCGATTTGATAGACCCGTGTGGACGTGCTAAAACCCTGTGACACGAACCACAGGATGAGCCCCCGCAAACAAAAGCCGCCCGCGACGCTCTTGTCGTCCGCTTCTGCTCCCGGTGAGCCATTCAGCCGGTTGGTGGAGGATTGCCCCGATTGCCTCAAGGTCCTCGATCTCGACGGACGTTTGCAGTCGATGAACGCGGGCGGGATGCGCGTGCTGGAGATCTGCGACCTCGCCCCGCTCAAGAATTCCTACTGGCCGGATTTTTGGTCGGGTGAAGACAAGCAGATGGCGCTGGCGGCAATTTCCGCCGCCAAGGCTGGCCGTGTTGGGCGCTTCATCGGTTACTTCGAGACCACGCAGACCAAGACGCCGAAGTGGTGGGACGTCGTCATCAGCCCGATCTTCGATGAATCCGGTCGCCCGGAAAAATTGCTCGCGTCCTCGCGCGACATCACGCAGTGGAAGCGCGACGAACAATTGCTGAAGGCGATCATCGCGGGCACGTCCAGCGTCACCGGCCGAGAATTTTTTGCGTCGCTCGTGGAGAATCTCTCGCGAGGGCTTGGTGTGCGCTATTCGTTCGTCGCCGAATGTCTGGAGAACAATCGTGCCCGCTCGCTCGCCTGTTGGTCCAACGGCAAACCCGGCAAAGAGTTTGAATACAACCTGCGCGGCACGCCGTGCTGGAAAGTGATGGAAGGTCGCACTTGTCTTTACGAATGCGACGTGCAGAAAAAATTCCCGGACGACAAGGGCCTCGTTGCGTGGCAGGCGGACAGTTACCTCGGCGTGCCGATGCGCGACGCAGCCGACAAGATCATCGGCCATCTCGTTATCATCGACGACAAGCCGATGGCCCGCGATCCATTGACGTTGTCCGTGATGGAGACGTTTGCGAATCGTGCTGCGGCGGAATTGCAGCGTGAACGGGCCTTCGCGGAAATCGCCGCGCTGAAGAATCGGCTTCAGGCGGAGAACACTTATTTGCAGGAGGAAATTCGCGGCGACCACAACTTTAGCGAGATCGTCGGCAACGACCCTTGCCTGCGCGAGACGTTGAAAGTGGTTGAGCAGGTTGCGGCTGCCGATTCGACGGTTCTTGTCCTCGGCGAAACCGGCACGGGCAAGGAACTCATCGCGCGTGCCATCCATGACCGCAGTCCGCGCCGCGAACGCCCGTTGGTGAAAGTGAATTGCGGTGCGATCAGCGCCGGGTTGGTCGAGAGCGAGCTTTTCGGTCACGTGCGCGGGGCGTTCACCGGTGCTCTGCAAAATCGCGATGGCCGCTTCAAGCTCGCCGACGGCGGCACGATCTTTCTCGACGAGGTCGGCGAACTGCCGATGGACACACAGGTGAAACTCCTGCGCGTGTTGCAGGAGCAGGAGTTTGAACCCATCGGGAGCAGCAAGACGATCAAGGTGGATGTGCGCGTCGTGGCGGCGACCAATCGTGATCTTCAGGAAATGGTGCGCGAGGGAAAATTCCGCGCCGACCTTTATTACCGGCTCAACGTCGTGCCGCTCCGCGTGCCGCCGTTGCGCGAACGCGCCAGCGATATCTCACTCCTGGCGGCCTTCTTCGCGCAAAAGTTCGCCCGCAAGATGGGCCGCCAGATGGCCGGGATCAGCGACGATGTCATGAAGCGACTGCTCTCGTATACCTGGCCTGGGAACATCCGTGAATTGCAGAACGTCATCGAGCGCGCGGTGATTCTTTCACCCGGCAACACGCTCGTGTTAGCTGAAGAGCTCCGCGCACCCGCCTCGCCGCCAAAGATCGTCCGCCACCAGGTGGCACAAGCTTCACAATCAGAAATCGGAAATCAGAAATCGGAAATTCCGACTGACGGTTCACTCGAAGACGTCGAGCGCCGTCACATTGAATCCGTGCTGACCCAAACCGGCTGGATGATCGAGGGCGAGCGCGGCGCAGCGAAAACACTCGGCTTGAACCCCAGCACGCTTCGCAGTCGCATGCAGAAGCTCGGTATCAAGCGACCTGGCCGTTAGTTATTCAATCTTTACGTTCCCACCGAAACTTTCGCTCCGCTTCCGTGCGCCTCAACCACGGCACCCCGCAAGGCGCGAAGCCGAGGCTGAAGTCATCGCAGAGATTCTGGCGGATATCGAAGACCGGAAGGCTTTGCGATGTCTCAGTAGGCTCGGTGCAGCCGGAAGAAGCCGCAACCGTTCGTGGTGCTCTCCGAATACGGCGAGGGCGCGCCGGGAATGTCACTCCAGTTCACGAGGTCGGCGCTGCGTTGCAATGCGCCGCCTTGCCAGTGGATGAGCAGTTGGCCGGGCGTGGCGAGTTGCATACTCAAAGAGAATGGCAGTTCGTAGCGCCAGTTCACCTCGTCGCGCGTCACCGTCCAGGCGGCGTTCATCAGTTCCCAAGGTTGCGCGTTGTCGCTGATGGCGTGGAGCACGGGCGTTCCGTTGACGAAGGAGTTCCATACGCAGATGAACGCACTGCGCGGCACGGTGTTTGAGATGCCGTTGAGATAGGTGAGGTTGCTCCAATTTGTATTCGCGGCCTGGCCGCTGCCTTTGCCCGCCTGCGGCACGGCGAAAACTTTTCCGTAACGCCGCCAGATGGTGTCGCTGTCGAACGCCAGCGTCCAGTCGTCGTCGTAAAGATTGTGTCCGGCGATGTCCGCGAGTTCGTCGCCGGGAAAATAATAATCCACCATCGAGCCGGAGGAATTTGTCGCGCCGCCGATAATGTGCGCGAATGCGGCGTCAGATTCATAGACCCACAGCAGGTTCGTCAGCCCGCGAGCGAAGGTGTATTCGTCGTGCAGGTCGCGCCAGAGGGCGATGTATTCCGCACGCGGCTTGCTGCCGTGCCAGAACCAGCCGCCGTTCATCTCGGAACACGGACGGAACAGCACCACCACACCCGCGTCGCGCAGCACGGCGAGGTTCGTCCCGATGTTGTCGCGCAACGCGAGATAGTTCGAGCGGGCGGCGGCGTTGGCGGCGTTGGTCGGGGCGACGCGGAGCATGTCGGTGATCCTTTCCAGACCGGTCAACGCGGTGTTCGTCATCGTCCAGGGATTGGCGAATTGGAACTTGATGAGCGGGATGCCGCCATTGGTCCAGACTTCGAGCGCGCGGGGAATCACCTTGCTCATCTGCGGCACGGCGGTCGAGCCGCCCTCCGCCGAGAAACTCACGATGCCCGGCCATTTCCCGGTCAGCCCCGGCAGGGTGGCGACGTTGTTCGACCAATCTTTCTCGATGTCCGTGACGTGCTGGCCAACGATGACGCGGTTGGATGCGGTGTTCAGGCTCGTGCCGGCGGCGGGTAACTTCGCCAGATACGCCAGCACGGCTTGCGCGCTCTGCGAAAGGATGTTCGTGCGCGGGCGGCCTGGGTAGAACGCCGCATTGGTCGGCGACGTCGCGGCCCAATACTCCTGCCAGTTCGACGCGAGATCGCGGTCCGGATCGGCAGCGGCGTCATTCGTCGTCGCGCTCGTGCCGTTGAAAACTTCCCAGCCATCGGGCAAGCCGTCGCCGTCGGAGTCGCGATTGTTTGCCAACGTGCCGTAGCCGTTCGGCGGCGAAACTTCCTCGGCGTTCGCCAGAAAATCGCCGTCGTCGTCCGGCAGGATTTCAATCGCATCGAATAGCGTGTTGGGATAAGCGAGACTGGCCGGCGGAGCTTCGACCTTGTTGCCGCACTCGAGGTAGAACAGCGCATGACTTAACGCACCGTTCCACGAAATCGTTTTCACGCCGTCGAGTCGCACCCATTGGTTCGTGGCACGCACTACGGCCTCGGCGAAGATCATATGATTCGTGACGAGCGAACCGGAGACATCTGCCACCACGGCAAGCCACGCGCGCACCTGCGCGGGCTGCGCCACCTGCACAGCGAGGCGCGTGACCCACGTCGCACCGTTGGTGGCGAGCGAGAGTTGCGCCGTCACGTCCTGCTGTGGCGCTTCAGCGAAGTTCTGCCGGTTCGCGACGCGCAACGACCGCGCGCCCTTGTAAGCCGTCGCGTTCGTCTGAAACGTGACGTTGGTGCTGGCGACGAACAGAATCCAGCCGTTCGTGCCCGACTCAAACGAGCCGTTGGTGATGAGATTGGTGGTGGCCGCGTTTGCCGCGAAGGTGAAACCAGCCGCCAAGAGCAGTGTTGAAAATACTTTCATCAACCTTGAATAGCGCGAGAGGGAGCGGATGTTACAAGCGGCTCACCGAAAAAAACGTAGCGCAGACTGTCAGTCTGCCGTGTCGCAGGTTGACAACCTGCGGGCGGGTCAGTTGCAGGCAACGCCCTGCCGACTGCCAGTCGGCGAAACAGCAGACAGACTGTCTGCGCTACGACGGCGGCGGGGGCGACTCGTTCCAACCCGGCCAGGCGCTGCTCCATTTCCAGTCTTCCGGCACTTTGCAGAGCCCTGCGTTCACGGGATTCACGCGGATGTAGCGGCGAATGCGCACCTTTTCGTCGTCGTTTCGAATCCAGTGGTCGTAGGATTCACGCTGCCAGAAGTTCTCGCCCGTGCGCCCGAGAATCAAGTTGGCCTGACGTGCCGTGTGGCGTTTACGGCTCTTGAGGATTTCACTCAACGTGAGGTTCGGCATGGGCCAGATGATGAGGTGAACGTGATTCGGCATCACCACCCAGTCGTCTAACAGATAATGCTGACCATGAAAGAACCGGAGCGCGTCCGAGACCATGTCCGCGATGTCGGGACGGCGCAGATGACATTCACCTGCGCCTTGGTCCAGATAGCGCTCAATCTTGCGGCGAAGTTCGCGATGAATTTCCTCCGCCTGATCGCTGCCAGCTTGAGCAGACAACCGGCGCAACGCCTCAGCGTGTTCACGTTCAAAGCGCAGCAACACTTCCTTGGGCAGAGAATCCGTGAGCCGGAACGTGACGAAATAGGAAGCGCCCTCGCGTTTGATGTGCGGCAGATAGCCCGCGAATGAATCCCGCTGCGGAGCGGATTGGGCGCAGTTTCCGGTATACCGTCGGCCCGCAATTGAAACTTCACGCGCTCCAAGCCGTGGTTTCGCTCGTCGGGGTTCACGCCGGAAAGTTTAGAAATTACCGACGTGTGTGGCAATGCAGTTGTAGCGCAGACTGATAGTCTGCCGTTTCGCAGGTTGGCAACCTGCGGACGGTGCGGTTGCAGGCAACGCCCTGCCGACTGCCAGTCGGCGAAACAGCAGACAGGCTGTCTGCACTACGGCGTCTCTGCCAATAACTCAGGCGCGCTTTCGCGGCGCGGCGTGCCGCCACCGCCGGGAGTTTGCGCGGTGTTGTTCGTGACCACTTGCAGCAGCGGGACGAGTTGGTTGAGCACCGCATCTTCCTCCTCGCTCGACAACAACCGATCGGCACGCAAGAGCACGAACGGAGCGTCGCCGTAGCCAGTCACATAGACGCCGTAATCCTGCATCGCCCGGGCCAGCTCATAAGCCGGGCCGGATGCGCCAAACAATTTCTTTATGTCCACGTCCGGCGGAATCGCGAGCAGCGAGCCGACGTTCAAATAGTCTTTATCGCCAGCCACATCGCCACCGGTCGCGGGCCAGACGGTGCTGGGCGTCTGGAAATCAATCCGTCCGCCGAGACGGTCGCGTTTCACGCGGCACGCCAGTGCGTGCGGAATTCCCAGCCGGAGTTCCGAGGCATGCAACAGTCCGCCGAGGTGCGACAAGCCAAATGAATTGGCGACCGATGCCGCGCGGCTGATGCCCGGCCCGGCGAGATCCGTGCGGGCCATTGCGGCGGCCTCGAGGTCGCCATCGGGGCGCACGGTCACGGCGCGCAATTCGAGCGCGTGCCGCCGCGCGCTTTGGAGCAGCAGCAGGTTTTCCAGCGTGCCTGATTGCGGGAGGTCGGCGTCGGCGATCCGGGCGTCGGCAACTTGTTCGCCATCGACCCAGATGCCCCGCAACGGATGCGTTGGGCCGCCGAGGACCGCGCGGCGCGGGCGCATGGCGTTCTGCAACGGGCCTTCGTCGTGAAAACTTCGGGGCACGGGCGCAAATTGCGCGCCACTGCCGAGCGGCCGATTCCAAATACTCGCGCTGCTGAACGGCCAGAGAAATGGATTGCGCGCCAGCCGACCGTAACGCAACGGCCCGCGCGGTGACGCGACGGCGAATTCACCAGCCGCCACGCTCACCGCGTTGGTTTCGCCGTCGCCGGTCATCTTCACCAGGCCATGCGTGACTTCGAGTTCGGTCTGGTTGGTGGCTACACTCAAGTCAAACTCTGTGCCCACGACCGTGACGAGCGCGTGCGGCGTTTGAATCAAGAGCGGCAAACCGGGCGGCTGCTTCGCCACATCGGCAGAGAGCGAGCCGGCGAGGAGCTTGAGTTGCTTGCCGCCACTGCGCTTCAAGTCAGCGGCGACCAGGCTGATCTCCGTTCCCGGTTCAAGATGTAGCGTCGTGCCGTCAGCGAACTTAACGGTGGCGGAACTGTTCGTGGTCGCGCGGATGGTTTCGCCGGGCGTGGGTAGGATTGGATTACCAGCCAGTTCAACGCGCACCGGCAATTCGATGGCAGCAGTGTTCATTGCGGGACGCTGAGTGAACCACACCACCAACAAAACGAGTGCGGCGGCAAAACTCACGGCGAACGCAGGCCGGCGCGCCAAACCAGCCAGCCATTCCCAAATCGACGGCACTGGGCGTGTGTTGGTTGTGTCAGCAAGAATCTGTTTCTTCAACGCTTCATCGCGTTCGCCGCGAATCACCGCGAGGACGGATTGTTTCACGCGCTCGTTCGCGGCATCAGAACGCAGCGTGACTCGAAGCGCAGTGTCGAGTTGCGCCTGGCGCACCAGCTTGCGGCGCAGTTGCGGATCGTGCTCCAGTTCCGTTTCGACACGCTGGCGTTCGGCGGGCGAAAGCGTGTTCTCGAGATAGGCGATGAGGTCCTGTTCGCTCAGCATGGCTGCCTCCGGGTTGGTGGTGAGGGCCAAAATGTAGCGCAGACTGTCAGTCTGCCGTGTCGCAGGTTGGCAACCTGCGGACGTTGCGATGCGAGCGGCGCGCTGCCGACTGCCAGTCGGCGAAACCGCAGACAAACTGTCTGCATTACAATCAAAGCTTTCAACATGGCTGCCCCCCGGCGCGTTTGGCTTCGATGCACTCGCGCAGTTGCTGGCGCACGCGGAACAGCGACACGCGCACCCAGACGAGACTGCGCTTCAGCCGGGCGGCGATGGCCTCGGTGGAATGCTCGTCGCGATACTTCAGCATCATGAGCTCGCTCAGCGGGCCGTCTAGTTGAGCGAGGCAGTCGTGCAGATGCTCGGCCTCGGCGGACGGCGTGGTTTCAGTGGCGGAAGTTTCCCATTCCGCAAGCTGCCACGCGGTGAATTTCTCCCGGTTCACCTGCTCGCGGGCGAAGCGTTGCACCTCGGCGCGCAGCAGATTCCAGGCAATGGCACGCACCCAAGCGCGAAACGATGTGCCGGGCTGGAACTTGTTCAGATGCCGGAACGCGAAGACGAACGTGTCATGCGCCAGTTCATCCACGAGCTGCGGCACGGGCGCTTTAAGCGCGAGGAATGTGCGGACGTGCGGCAGGTGCGCGTCCAGCAACGCGGCGAAGGCGTCCTGATCGCCCGCCTGCGCGGCAAGGACGAGACCCGGGTCTGCATCATTGTGGTTTGTCGAGTCTGGCACTTCATCACCAGAATAGCGCCAACCCTCGGAAGTGTTACAGGAATTTAGCAATCACGGGAAAGCAGCAGCCGACAAGGCGCGAGGCCGAAGGCGGAAGTCATCACCAAGCTCCTGCTCGGCATCTATGTGCGGAAGGCAGGAGCAAGAAGTTCAACTCTTCCGTTCCCAGCGAAACTTCCGCTCGGCTTCCGTGATGGGCTGGTCGTTGATGCTGGCGTAGCGATATTTCATGTATCCGAGTTCGTCGAACTCCCAGTTCTCGTTGCCGTGGGCGCGCCACCATTGGCCGGTGTCGTCGTGGAACTCATACTCGAAGCGCACGGCGATCCGGTTGCCAGTGAACGCCCACAGGGTTTTCTTCAGGCGATAGTCGTGTTCCTTGGCCCACTTGCGCCGGAGAAACGCGACAACTTCGGCGCGGCCATGCAGGAACTCGGCACGATTGCGCCACTCAGTGTCCTCGGTGTAGGCGAGTGACACGCGCTCGGAATCGCGGGAATTCCAGGCGTCCTCGGCGGCCTGCACTTTCTGGCGTGCGGTTTCTTCGGTGAACGGTGGGAGCGGCGGGCGTGGATTCATATCAGTTCTTGGATTTAAGTTGGGCTTCCAGTTCGGCGATGCGTTCGCGCAACGGCGCAACGGCTTCCTCGACTTCGGCGGCAGTGTAACGCGGCGTGATGTATTTCGGACAGTTCCAATCGAACGAGACGACCTCGATGAGGAAAATCCGTTCAACGATGCCGCGCGCTTCCGGCTCGGCGAGTTGCGCGACGAGTTCCGGATGTTCGCGGGCATCCACCACTTTCGCGTGGCCTAGAATCTTCAGCCGCGTGCGCGCCGGATAATCCATGAGGAACAGGCAGACGCGATCGTTGGCGGCGAGATTGCCGGTGGAAAGCATCTGGCGATTGCCTTTGTAATCGGCGAAGGCGAGTTGCGTGGGGCTGACGACGCGCAAAAATCCCGGCGCACCGCCGCGGTGCTGCATGTAAGGCCAGCCAGATTCCGTCACCGTTGCCAGGTAGAAACTGTCGCGCGACTGGATGAACTGCGTCTCGTCGTTGGTCAGTGCGTCGCGTTCCGGCGCCTCGGCGATGCGCTGGGAATTGCCGAAGTAATGCTCCTGCGCTTTGCGCACGGAATCAGTGATGGCGAGTTCGAGAAACTTGGTGGCCATGATGGCGTGATTGGTTGGCGTTGGTGGCAGGCGATGGATTGCGCCATCGCCCCGCCGGATTGAACATGTCAGAAAACCAGCGTCTGCCAACCGTCCGCCAAATAGCGGCGCAGGTTAGAAATGCCCGGCGTGCCCGCGAGCGCTTTGTCTTTGAGCATGGGGATACCGCACGCTTCCGCCCCCTTGCTTGCTCCGAACACAGCGGCGCACCCGCACGACGCGCCTTTGACCGCTTCGCGCACGGCGTTATAGAGACCATTGGCCGGGTGCGAGGCTTTGGCGAGTTCTTCGGGCCAGCGAGTGCCCGCACCGTTGAAGACGATTTCGGTTTCGTCCCCTGACTTCAAACATTCGTCGGCGACAGCGAGGGCGTTAAATACGCGACCGAGCGCTTCGTCGCCGGCTTTGGGATCGGACAGGATAATGATGGCTGTTTTCATTTTCGTTTTATGTTTTGCGATGATTGTTGTTACGCTGCCACCGGTTTTGTTGGCGGCAACTGCCGAAACCATGGTGTAGTTCTGCAACGTGCGAAAGCGGGCACAATCGTGGGGGATACCCACAAATCGGTGTAAATTTATGACTGCGAGCGACAAAAAATTTCTGGCCATCATGCCCAAACTCAACTCGCGACGGGTGGATGTGTTGCTGGAAGATGTTCTTGGCTGTCGTTGGACGATCAGCGTGTTGCGCGCGGTGGGCGGCGGGGTGAATCGTCCCGGTGCGCTGGAGCGCCACATCGAGGGGATCAGCGCGAAAGTTTTGAGCGATCGGTTGAAGAAGTTTTCCCGCGCGGGCATCTTTGAGCGCGTGCAGTTCCCGGAAATTCCACCTCGCGTCGAGTATCGTCTCACGCCATTCGGGAAGAAATTCCTGGGACTGTTGAAGGCAGTCGAAAAACTCCAGGAAGAGTTGAACGGCGACAGCCGCCGCAGCCCGCGAGTGCGGTAATCCGAATCGATATCGTTACGAAGCCGGGCTTGCTGACTTCAATTGTTCTTCCACGAACGGCATGGCATTGAGCAGCTTTACTCCCCGCGCGCCCAGGCTCGCGAGCAGCGTGACCCCATCCCCATCGGCAAACGTTACTTCAGCGAGATCAAGCATCAGCTTGCTGCCATCACTCACGAGCGGTTCGCAGATTTGTCGCAATTCACCGACCCACGGACCGACGATGCGGCCTTCGAGTCGGAGGAGCACGGTTTGCTTCGTGGCTTTGCCTTCAGAGATCTTAAGCATGATTACGACTTAGTTTGTGACTGTGGCTGAGGATTCATTGGCAGGTCGAGCCTGCCACCACCCATCGAGTTCGCTGCGAAGTTGCTTGCGTGCGCGATGCAGCATGACCCAGAGGTTGCTCTCGGAAATGTTCAGTCGTGCGCAGACTTCGTGGTTGGGCTGCTCCTCGATGGAGTAAAGCTGGAACACTTGCGCAATGCGGGGCGGCAGTTTACCCATCGCCTTCTCCAAGTGCTCGCGAAACTCGGCCAGTTCAATCCGATGGCTCGGAGAGGTTGATTCCGCAGCAACCTGGTGAATCCAGAGCATGGATTCATCAAGCGCTTCGCCGTCATCGTGCGTTGGCAGCGGGTCAACCCGCAGGGCGCGCTCGCGGCAGGTCTTGCGCAAGTGATCGTACACCTTGTGACGCAGAATGCCCACCAGCCAGGTGCGCTCGGAGCTGCGCCCCGAAAAATTGCCCTGCGATTTGAGCGCGGCGGGAAACGTCTCCTGCACGAGGTCCTCGGCAATATCCGTGTCGCGCACCTGGCCGATGGCAAAGTTGAAAAGATAATCGCCGTGGGCCTCAACCCAGTTCGCGGCCACGGCGTTCACGTCTTCAGAGTTGGTTTGGTTCATACGCCAACCACTTTTGCAACGCCCGTGCCACGACGCGGGCCGGCGCATGCCAACCTCACCAAATGCCTGTAACCACAGGCGAAAATGCCCCGGAAAGTTTTTCAGAGGAAATTTGCAGTCCCCCACGAACCGCTTCGTGGCCGCGACCTTTCGTGGCCGCCGCGAATGGTCGCGGGGACTGGGCGGGGATGTCGCGACGCGCACCGCGACGCTGCCACGGACTCGGACTGTAAGGAACGACGCTGCGTCCCGACGAAACGGCAATTGAACACCATGTCATGAACTATTTCCTCTCCCTCCCGATTCTGGTTTCCGCCTTTCCGTCACCGGCCCGCGTGGCGCGCCGGACCAACGGTGAGAATTTCTCCTCCGCCCGCGTCACGATTGGCGGTCGCCCGCAGGGAGCCGTGATATCCGGCCCGGCGCCCGCCGGGCTGGGATCACTGGGCAGCCGGGGAGAGCGTCGGCGTTCGGTTGCCGCCGCCTGGATAAAGTTGACCGTCCTGATCGCGGTCGGGTTTGGTTTTGCTGGGTCAGTGCAAGCCGGCCATGCGCCGCGGGCGGTGATGCCGGAGGCCGTCGTGGACTTGCGCACCCTCGAAGGCGCGGCCCGCGTTAACGCGGCGTGGCGCTACAGTGATACTCGCCTCCTCGAGATTGAACACAAGCGTGTCGGACCGGACTTGAAAGCGAGTGGGCCCGCAAATCGCACGTTTGATTTCACGCCCGACGCCCGGGCGCAGGACTATGATGACTCCAATTGGGAGGTGATTCCCGCCGACTCGTTGGAGAAGCGGCGAGGCAATGGGCGGCTGTCCTTCAACTGGTACCGGCTCAACCTCACCATTCCCGAAAAAGTCGCCGACTTTGCGACGCGCGGTTCAACCGTGGTGTTCGAAGTCGTGGTGGACGACTACGCCGAGGTCTGGGTGGATGGCAAATTGCCGTTCGTGCTTGGCCAGAATGACGGTGGCGTCGCAGCCGGTTGGAGCGCGGCGAATCGCGTCATCCTGACCCGGAACGCCCGGCCAGGACAAAAGATTCAAATCGCAGTCTTTGGGATCAATGGCCCGGTCTCAACGCATCCCGACACTTACATCTGGGTGCGCGGTGCGACGCTGGATTTCTACACGCCCGGCAAGTTGAGCAAGGCGCGTGAGGTAAAACTCGAGGTGGACAAGAAAGATGCCGCGCTCGATGCGATTCTGCCCAGCAATGCGAAACTGGAAAAGCTTGCGGATGGTTTTGCATTCACGGAAGGGCCGGTTTGGATTGATGCCGGGAACCAGGCAATCGCTCCTGCTTCGGACGAGGGCTTTCTACTGTTCAGCGATCCCAACAACAACACGATTTATCGCCTGACGCCGGATGGCGACGTGTCGGTCTATCTCAACAAATCCGGCTACGCGGGAGAGAATATCGGCGAGTATCGCCAGCCAGGCTCGAACGGCCTCACGACGGATCGCGAAGGCCGGCTCACGATTTGTCAGCACGGCAATCGTCGCGTGGTGCGGATCGAGAAGAACGGTCTCACTACCGTGCTGGCCGACAAATTCGACGGTAAGCGACTCAATTCACCGAACGATCTCGTTTACCGCAGTGACGGCGCGCTGTTCTTCACCGACCCGCCATTTGGTTTGCCCAAGTTCGCGTTCGACCCACGCCGCGAACAACCTCACGCTGGAGTTTACTCCGTCCGGGATGGCAGGGTGCAACTCGTCAGTACCGACTTTACTGGCCCGAACGGCATTGCCTTTTCGCCCGATGAGAAATTTCTCTAC
>WBZT01001772.1_pt1 | contig 15562 bp, 15 predicted proteins | sample 5204241 | NCBI WGS metagenome assembly WBZT01 (sample SAMN12344358, study PRJNA552823) | activated sludge metagenome | biome: Activated sludge suspended growth; feature: Nitrification reactor; material: Wastewater; isolation source: activated sludge from nitrification reactor of wastewater... | reverse complement strand
CCAGTTCTTCCAGATTCTCCACCTCGATCTGGATAGGAACCCCAGCTTCAAGTTTGCGTGCGGCCTCCAGCGCCGGCGTGATACCACCTGCGGCGGCGATGTGGTTCTCCTTGATCAGGATGCCATCATCCAGCCGCAAACGCTGGTTGGCGCCGCCGCCGACAGTGACTGCGTATTTTTGCGCCATGCGCATGCCGGGCAGCGTTTTGCGCGTGTCCATTACCACAGCTTTGGTGTCTTTGATGGCGTCGGCATAACGGCGTGCCTGAGTCGCCGTGGCGGAGAGGGTTTGCAGGAAGTTGAGCGCAGTGCGTTCCGCAGTCAGTAAGGCGCGGGCATTGCCTGAAATGTGGCAGAGAGTAGTTCCTGGCGACACCCGTGCGCCGTCCTGAAGATGCCACTCCGTATGGATGTTGTGATCCAGCTGGCGAAAGCAGGCATCGGCCCAGGCAATGCCACAAATAATCGCTTCATCACGGCAGAGAATGGATGCCTCGGCCTGGCTGGAGGCCGGGATTAGCTGCGCGGTGAGGTCGCTTGTGCCGATGTCTTCGGCAAGGGCACGGGCAACCTGAAGTTTGATACTGTCATCGGAAGGAAGCATGGATGCATTATAATGCCTGCTATCCGAGTTATTCGTCGTAATCTCCTATGAAGCTTTTCATGACCCAGAACAGCCCCTACGCACGCAAGGTGCGTATTGTGCTTGCCGAAAAACGTATCGAGTTCGATCAGGTGGAAGTGGCCTCTCTCGCCGCGCCTGACAGCCCTGTGCCTGAATTCAATCCGTTGGGCAAGGTGCCCACGCTGGTGCTGGATGACGGCACGGGTTTATACGATTCGCCGGTCATAACCGACTACCTCGACAAGAAAACCCCGGTGATGCACCTGATCCCGCAAGCCAAGCGCATTGAGGTCAAGCGCTGGGAGGCGCTGGCAGATGGCATTTGCGACGCCGCGGTGGCGGTGGTGATGGAATATCGCCGCCCGCCGGAAAAACAGGATGAAACCACCATTACCCGCCAGAAACTCAAGGTGGAGCGTGGCATGGAGGCTTTATCCAGCGACCTCGGCGAAAACAAATGGTGCGTGGGAAACGCCTTCAGTTTGGCCGATATTGCCGTAGGTTGTGCCTTGGCTTACATCAATCTGCGCATGCCGGAATACAACTGGGCAGAGCAATACCCTAATCTTGCCCTGCTGCTGGAGCAACTGAATCAGCGCAAGTCCTTTCAGGATACCCAGCCACAGCCCTGAGCCGGATTCTCCGAATAGACAGGGGCGCCTGAGGCGCCCCTTTTTGCTGTTAAGCCCACCTTAAGAATCGGGGTTTATCTTGCACCTACCGTTAACCCATTTTACGGAGGTGAATCATGGAAACCCTGACCTATCAAAGAGAAAAGATCTACGACCCGGTATTGCGCATTCTTCATGCCTGGAATGCCCTGGCCATCCTGCTGCTCATATTGTCGGTGTGGCTGGAGGATGTGGCAGGCAAGGTGGTAGACGAAGATGTGATCTGGCAGTTTCACATCTTTCTTGGTTATGGGCTGACCCTGGGACTGATCGCCCGCATCATCTGGGGGCTGGTTGGCCCTTCCCATGCGAGGTTTTCCGACATGTGGCACCCCGCTGCATGGTGGCAGGCCATTCGTAATTTCAATTTCCGTTCCAGGCCGCGCCTTGGGCATGATGCCCTGGCCAGCGGAGCTTATCTGGTGGTTTATGGCTTGCTACTGGTCATGGCCGTGACCGGTTTGGGGTTGGCTGCCGCCGAATTCGACACCGGGCCATTCCATGCCTGGTTTGCCGATGTCGCCTGGAATGAAGACTGGTTCGAAGAGCCGCATGAAATTATCTACAACCTGCTGATGTTGTTTGTGGTGATCCATATCGCCGCGCTGATCTGGCATGAATGCAAGGACAAAATCCCGCTGGCACAGGCGATGGTGAGTGGCTACAAGTATCTGCCGCAGGAGTCAGGCAAGCAGGATGATAATATCGCTTCATGAGAGTGCTTCTGGTGGAAGATGACCCCTTGCTGGGTGATGGCGTGCGTGCCGGGTTGAAACAATCCGGCTTTGCCGTGGACTGGGTGACGGACGGCCAGATGGCGCAGCATGCCCTGGGCAGTGAAGAATACAGCCTGATGGTGCTGGACATTGGCCTGCCCAAAATCTCCGGCCTGGATCTGCTCAAATGGTTGCGGCAACGCGGTAGCAACCTTCCCGTCCTGATGCTAACTGCGCGCGACACGGTGGCCGACCGCGTGGGAGGGCTGGATAGTGGTGCCGATGATTACCTCGTCAAGCCGTTTGACCTGGATGAGCTGGTGGCCCGCTTGCGTGCGCTGGCCCGTCGCGCTGCTGGCAAGGCAGTGCCCACCTTGCAGCATGGCGGCATACTGGTTGACCAGGCGGCACACACAGCGACGCTTGATGGCACACCAATAGAACTCTCTGCGCGTGAATTTGCACTGCTGGTTGAGTTGATGCAGAGCAGTGGTCGCGTGCTATCGCGCGAGCAGCTTGAGCAGCGCCTTTACGGCTGGGGTGAGGAGGTCGAAAGCAATTCGGTGGAAGTGCACATTCACCACCTGCGCAAAAAACTGGGTGCCGAGCTGATCCGCACGGTACGCGGTGTCGGCTACACCATGGATAAGCCGAGTGCAGCATGAAATCGCTACGCTCACGCCTTATCCTGCTACTTTGTCTCGGTCTCGGTTTGGTCTGGGCGCTCGCCGCCTGGTGGGGGCACATGGCCGCCCGCCATGAGGTGGATGAACTGTTCGATGCCCAACTGGCGCAGGCGGCACAGGCCCTCATCTCTACCGCACAGCATGAAATGCATGAACGCGTTGAGCATGGGGACGAGCCGGGCCGTGGCATTTTGTTGCCGGTATTCCACGAATATGAGCAGAAAATCGTGTTCCAGATTTGGGGCAAAAACCAAAAGCTCCTGCTGCATTCATCCGGCGCGCCGGACGCCATGATGGGCGCTGGCAAGGAAGGCTATGCCGTGGTCGCCATGTCGGGCGAAAACTGGCGAGTGCTCACACGTTATGAGCATCACGCTGGATTCATGGTGCAGGTGGCCGAGCCATTGGGCAAGCGGGAGTGGTTGGCCCGGCATATTGCCCTCAAGATGTTGTGGCCGATGCTGCTGGTGGCGCCGGTACTCATGCTGTTGATCTGGTGGTTTGTTGGCCGCGGCTTGCAGCCCTTGCGCGACATCAGCCGCGAGGTGGGCTCGCGTGCGGCAAACCGGCTGGACGCGCTAAAAATGGACGATGTTCCCGCTGAAGTTGCGCCATTGGCGCTGGCGCTCAACGATCTTTTTGCACAACTAACCCACGCATTTGAAAGTGAGCGGCGCTTTACTGCCGATGCGGCACACGAATTGCGCACGCCGCTGGCGGCGCTCAAGGTACAGGCGCAGGTAGCCTTGCGCGCCGGAGATGATGCCGAGCGCCAGGATGCATTGGAAAAGGTCTTGCTGGGTGTGGATCGCGCCACCCACCTGATCACCCAGTTGCTCACCCTGGCAAGGGTGGATCCGGAAAGTGCATCGGCCACCCATCAACCCTTTTCACTGCTGGACATAGCCGCCAAAACTATCGAGGAACTGCGCCCCATGGCGCAGGCGCGCCAGATAGCCTTGCACCTGCAAGGTGAGGATGTACATATCCTGGGCGATGCCGGGCAAGTTGCCGTGCTGTTGCGTAACCTGCTGGATAATGCCCTGCGCTATACCCCACAAGGTGGCTCGGTTGAGATGGCGATTCATGCGGGAGATGGCGTGATGCTTGAAGTGGCTGACAGCGGCCCCGGCATACCACAGGAACAGCGCGAACGCGTGCTGGAGCGCTTCTACCGCATTCCCGGCAACACCCAGCCCGGCAGCGGCCTGGGGCTTTCCATTGTGCGCCGCATCGCTGAGCTGCATGGTGCACAACTCGAATTGGGGACATCGACAAGCGGCGGATTGCGGGTGCGGGTAAAATTCTCGCATGATGACACTCACCATTCATGACCACGACCGCGACAGTGCCGGGTACACCTACGTGTACCCCGTGGTGTCGCGCCGTGCCGGGGGCGTCTCACTAGGGATCAACCTCAACCCCAACAATGCCTGCAACTGGGCTTGCCTGTACTGCCAGGTTCCCAATCTTACCCGCGGCAGTGCCCCGGCGATAGATTTGGCAAGACTGGAACAAGAGTTATCTGAATTCCTGAGAGGGGTCGTACAAGGCGACTGGATGCAACAGCATGTGCCGGAACCGGTGCGGGTGTTACGTGATATTGCGATTTCCGGCAACGGTGAACCGACCAGCGCGGCGGAGTTTGCACAGGTGGTGGAGCTGGCCGGCCGCATGCTGCGTGAATTCGGGCTGGATGATGTGAAATTGCGGCTGATTACCAACGGCAGCCTGATGCTCAAGGACACGGTCCAGGCCGGGGTACGAGCCATGGCGGGTCTGAACGGCGAAGTCTGGTTCAAGCTGGATCGTGCCACGGCGGGAGGTATGGCACAGGTCAACCAGGTCAACGACCACATGGAAGCCGTACGCAAGCGCCTGCTGGCCTGTGCCGACAATTGCACAACCTGGCTGCAAACCTGCTGGTTTGCGCGGGATGGGCAAGCCCCGGGTCAAGCCGAGCGACTGGCCTATGTCGATTTTGTGCGCGGCGTAGCGGGCCGCATCGCCGGGGTGCACCTCTACGGCCTGGCGCGCCAGCCCATGCAGCCTGGCAGTGAGCGCTTGTCGGTCTTGCCGCTAAAAACGCTGGAAGCTTTTGCGGATGAAATCCGCCATCTTGGAATAACCGTCACGGTGAGCGAATGAAAAAAATCCTTTTGTTGTGCCTGCTTTGCCTGCCACTCCAGCTGAGTGCAGCGGATAAGGACATTTTCGAAACCGGCGGCGACCTGCTGAAATTCTGCAAGCAGGCGGCTGATCCCGCCCGGCGCGATCCCTTCACCTTTGGCATGTGTATGGGTTACCTGGATGGTTTCATCTCCGGTTACCGCTTCAAGAAAGAAGTGGAAGGTGCGCCGCCGCTGTGCAACGACATCGAAACCCGCCAGCGCCGCGCCATCCTGAAAAGCGTGGTGGACTACCTGGAAGCCCATCCCGAGTCCCAGGCTGAGCTCAAAAGTATTGCCTTGTACCGGGCGATGCTCGACAAAATGAGCTGTCCTTAAGATTTACTTAAGAAACACAGTCTAGAGTGGGGCCTGTCTCCAAGTGAGGTGAACCATGAAATTCGCTTTTGCTGTGTTGTTGTTATCAGGATTACCGGCATGTCTCACCCATGCCGAAGAGCTTGAACGCTTATCTGTTGATCCCCAACTGACCTTGCCTAAGGTTATTGAGGCGGCGTACGCGCGCAGTCCACGCCAATCGGTGCTGACTGCCGGGAACAGCCTGGTCGCGGCACGGGAAGTGCAGGCCAGCAGTACCTTGCCGGGCGCGCCTGCTTTATTGGCGCGCCACCAGAACGATGTGATCGGCAGCGGCAGAAACCAGGTGGAATGGGAGGCCGGACTGGAAATCCCGCTATGGCTGCCCGGCCAGCGGGCCGCGCGCGAAGTGGTGGCGCAGGAAGTACGCAGCGGGCTGGAGGCCGGACAAAAGGGGCTGAAGCTGGCGGTTGCCGGGCAGGTGCGCGAAGCCGTATGGGATGTGGAAATGAACCGTAATGCCACTGCCCTGGCGGAAACCCGGCTCAAGACTGCGCAATCCCTGCAGGCCGATGTGGAAAAGCGCTGGAAAGCCGGGGAACTGGCCAAAACCGACACCCTGCTGGCACAGAATGAAACCCTGCAAGCACAAACCCAGTGGCTGCGCGCTGCTGCTGAACTCAAGCACGCCGAGCATCGGTACTGGATGCTGACAGGTCTGAAGCAACTCCCCCTGTCGGCAAATGAATCCTTGGCCACGCAAACGGGCATCAACGACAACCACCCCTTGCTGGCGGAAGAAGCCGCCAGGGTGGAGCTGGCCCGCAGTGAGCGCAACCTGGTGCAGACCGAGCGTCGCGAGAACCCGCAACTTTCCCTGAATGCCCGCCATGAGCGCGGTGCTTTTGATAGTGAATTCAATAGCAGCATAGGCTTGTCGCTGCGCATCCCGCTGGATGCCGAAGTCCGCGCCGCACCTTTGCTGGCTTCGGCAGAAATGGCACTGGGTGAGGCTATGAGCCGGCATGGCCAGCAGCAGCTCAATCTGCAAGCGGCACAGCACGAAGCCGAACACAACCTGGAAGTGACACGCGAAGAACTGGGCATCATTGAATCCCAATACAAGCTCACCCAGGAAAACCTGCGTCTGGCGCGCAAGGCTTTTGATCTGGGCGAGTCCGATCTGGTCAGTTTGTTGCGTGTGCAGGCTTTGGCACGTGAAACCGAGGCGGCGTTGGCCAACCGCCGTATCCAGTTGCAGTGGGATATTGCCCGTTATAACCAGGCTGTAGGAGTCCTCCCTTGAAAAAAATCCTGACAACTATTTTGTTCTTCCCGCTCGCCGTTTTGGCGGCGGATGACATCCCCATGACCCCGCAGCAAATGCAGACCCTGGGCATCCATGTGATGCCGCTGGCACAGGCGGAAGCGGTGAGTAGCAACCGCTTGCCGGGCGAAATCATGGTGCCGGTCGGGCAGGAACGCATGGTGAGTGCGCCGCAGGGCGGGCTGATTGATGCGCTGTATGTTGCGGCTGGCCAGCAGGTCAAGCGCGGCCAGGCGCTGGCGCATATCAGCAGTGCTGACCTGGTGGCTTTGCAGCGGGATTACCTGCAAGGCAAGACCCAGCAGAAGCTGGCCAAGGGCATGCTGGAGCGTGATCAGGAGCTTTATCGCGAAGGCATCATTGCCGAACGCCGCCTGCTCACCACGCAGAGTGCGCATGAAGAACTTGCCGTGACACAGGCGCAGCGCCGCCAGGCCCTGAAGCTGGCGGGCATGGGCGAAGGCTCGCTCGGCCAGCTCGACAGCAAGGGCGAGCTGAGCAGTGGGCTGACCATTACGGCACCCATGGATGGTGTGGTACTGGAGCAGTTGGCCGCGGTCGGCCAGCGTGTGGACATGAGCGCGCCTATCTACCGGATTGCCCGCCTCAAACCCCTGTGGCTGGAAATCCACGCCCCGCTGGAAGTGCTGGCGTTTGTGCGTGAGGGTATGGCCGTTACCGTGCCCAAATACCAGGCCGAGGGCAGGATTATCACCATCATCCGCAGTGTGAACCGTGATGACCAGACGGTACATTTGCGCGCTGAAATCAGCAAAGGGGTGGAAAAACTTTCTCCCGGCCAGTTTGTGGAAGCCGAAGTGGTCGCGCAGCAAGCGGCTGCAAGCGGTTCCGGCGGCCAGTTTTCGGTGCCCAAGACTGCCGTTGTGCGCAATGCCGGCAAGACATGGCTGTTTATACAGAGTGGCAAGGGCTTCAGGGCGGTGCCGGTCAACGTGATTCATGAGCAGTCCGACCATGTCGTTATCAGCGCAAACCTGACCGGCAAGGAGCAGGTTGCGGTGAGTGGCACGGTGGCGATCAAGGCTGCGTGGATGGGGGTGGCCGGTGAATAGGCTGATCCAGTTTGCGCTGACCCAGCGCTTGTTGATGCTGGTGCTGACCCTGCTGTTGATCGGGGCGGGGGTATTTGCCTTCCGCGAATTGCCGATTGACGCTTTCCCCGATGTTTCCACCACGCAGGTCAAGATCATTATCAAGGCTCCCGGCATGACGCCGGAAGAAGTGGAGTCGCGTATTACCGCCCCGGTGGAAGTCGAGATGCTGGGTATTCCCAACCAGACCATGCTGCGGGCGGTGGCGAAATATGCACTGACCGACATCACGGTGGATTTTGCCGACGGTACTGACATCTACTGGGCGCGCCAACAGGTGGCGGAACGCCTGAACGCCATCTGGGCCAACCTGCCGCCAGATGTCAGCGGCGGCATTGCGCCCATGACCACGCCGTTGGGCGAAATGTTCATGTTTACGGTGGAAGGCGGCGGGTTGAGCCTGGAAGAGCGCCGCAGCCTGCTGGACTGGGTGATACGGCCGGCATTGCGGACGGTACCCGGCGTGGCGGATGTCAATTCGCTGGGCGGCCTGGTACGCAGCTTTGAAGTGTCGCCCGACAATGCCCGGTTGTATGCCCGTGGCGTGACGCTGGATGAACTGCAACAGACGCTGGACCTCAATAATCGCAACGATGGTGCGGGCCGCCTGGGCGATGGCGAAGAATCATTGCTGGTGCGTGCCGAAGGCCGCTTTAGGACGCTGGAAGACATCCGCGACACGGTGATTCATTCCGACAATGGCATGCCGGTACGTGTGGGCGACGTGGCGCAGGTGCGTATGGGCGCGTTGACGCGTTACGGCGCTGTGTCGCGCAACGGTCAGGGCGAGGCGGTGGAAGGCCTGGTGCTGGGTTTGCGTGGTGCCAACGCGCAACGCGTGGTGAACGGCGTGCGCGCCAAGTTGCAGGAAATCCAGCCCGCGCTGCCCAAAGGGGTGACGGTGGAAGTGTTTTACGACCGCGGCAGCCTGGTGGAGCGTGCAGTCAGCACCGTATCACACGCCCTGTTCGAGGCCATTGCACTGGTGGTGATCCTGCTGGTGCTGTTCCTCGGCAATTTCCGCGCGGCGCTTACCGTGGCGCTGGCTTTGCCGCTGGCGGCGCTGGTGACTTTTATCCTGATGCGCAAGTTTGGCATGTCGGCCAACCTGATGAGCCTGGGCGGGCTTTCCATTGCGATTGGCATGCTGGTGGATGCCGCCGTGGTGGTGGTGGAAAACATCGTATCGCACCTGGCGCACGGCCAGCACAGCAAGCTGCCGCGCCTGCACCTGATTTACCGTGCGGTGCGCGAAGTCAGCGTGCCTGTCACTTCCGGCATCCTCATCATCATTACCGTGTTTTTGCCCTTGCTGACCCTGCAAGGGCTGGAAGGCAAACTGTTCAGCCCGGTGGCGTTGACCATTGTGTTCGCGCTGTCCGGTTCGCTGATCCTGTCTTTTACCGTTATCCCCGTGCTGGCATCCTACCTGCTGGGCAAGGTCAGCCATGAAGAACCCTGGGTGGTGAAACAGGCGCTCAAATGGTACGAGCCGGTGCTGCGCTGGGGGCTTGATAATCCGCGTCGTATAGTGGCCGGGGCGGTGGTGGCCTTGCTGGTGACGGCGCTGGTTTATCTGCAAATCGGCAAGACCTTCATGCCGGTGATGGATGAAGGCGACATCATCATGCAGGTGGAAAAGCTGCCTTCCATCAACCTGGAAAAAAGCGTGGAACTGGACCAGATGATCCAGCGCAACGTGATGGCCAAGGTGCCGGAAATCAAGGGGGTGGTGTCGCGTGTGGGCTCGGATGAGCTGGGGCTGGACCCCATGGGATTGAACCAGACCGACAACTTTCTGGTGCTAAAACCCCGTGCGGAATGGCGCATGCAAGACAAATCACAACTTACCGACGAACTGCGCAAGGTGCTGGATGGCATGCCCGGCATGGCCTATGCCTTTACCCAGCCTATCGAAATGCGCGTGAATGAAATGATCCTGGGGGTGCGCGGCGACCTCGCGGTCAAGGTGTTCGGGCCGGATCTGCAGAAGCTGGACGACATCGCCCAGCAAACGGTAAAAACGCTCAAGTCCATCCATGGAGCGGAAGATGTGTACACCCCGCAGAACAGCGGTGTGCAGTACCTGCGCATTGTGATTGACCGGCTCGCCGCAGGGCGGCTGGGTTTTGATGTGGCACAGGTGGAGTCGGTGCTGCGCACCCAACTGGAAGGCAAGCAGATCGGCATCGTGCAGGAAGGCCAGCGCCGCACCCCGCTGATTATCCGTGGGGCCGAGGGCGTGCGCGTTTCGCCCGCTGACTTTTCCAACCTGATGCTCACCCTGCCCAATGGCACCAATGTGCCGCTTTCCACCGTGGCCAAGCTGGAGCGGGTGGAAGGCCCGGTCAAGGTGGACAGGGAGAAGGGTGCACGTATGGTGGTGGTCGTTGCCAATGTGCGCGGCCGCGACCTGGTGGGCTTTGTGGATGAAGCCCAAAAGGCCGTGGTGCAGAACATCAAGCTGCCGGAAGGTTACGGCATGCAGTGGGGTGGCCAGTTTGAGAACCAGCAACGCGCGGCGGCCAGACTGGCGGTAGTGGTGCCGGTGGCCATCGGCCTGATTTTCCTGCTGCTGTTTGCCACCTTCCGTTCCGTGCGGCAGTCGGTGCTGATCCTCTCCAACATTCCGTTCGCCATGATAGGCGGGGTGTTTGCCCTGTGGCTTTCCGGCGAATATCTCTCTGTGCCTGCCTCGGTCGGCTTCATCGCCCTGCTGGGGATTGCTGTACTCAATGGTGTGGTGATGGTCAGTTATTTCAACCAGTTGCTGGCGCATGGCATGGCGGTGGGCGAGGTGGTGGTGGAAGGTGCCAAACGCCGGTTGCGGCCGGTGTTGATGACCGCCAACATCGCGGCCTTTGGGCTATTGCCACTGCTGTTTGCCACCGGGCCGGGGTCGGAAATTCAACGGCCGCTGGCCATCGTGGTGATAGGCGGCTTGGTCAGCGCCACCACGCTGACCCTGGTGCTGTTGCCCATTCTCTACCGCCGCTTTGGTGTAGAGCCCAAATAGGAGCCGGTATGGAACTCTGTTTGTTAGTGATATACGCACCACCCGCGCTGGAAGAGTCGCTGGTGGACTGGCTGCTGGAAAACGACTCGGTTTCCGGCTTCAGCACGACCGAGGCTTATGGCCACGGCCAGCGGCAATCGGGGATGAGCTTGCTGGAGCAGGTCACCGGCCGCCAGCGCCGGGTGCAGTTCATGATTGAAACCGGGCGTGAAACTGCGGAAAAGCTGGTGGCAGGCCTGAAACTGAAATTCAACGGTACCGGGCTGCATTACCAGTTGATGCCGGTGCTGGAGGCGGGGCAGGTTTGACTATGCTTGTCTCAATGCTTGTTAGTCGCCTGGATACACAATGTCTGTTCGGCGATTTTCTGCCCATGCCATTTCATCATGAGATTCAACTCTAGGTTTCTCCTCGCCAAAACTTACAGTTTCTATCTGCTTGTCCTCAACACCATATAAGTTCATCACTTTTTTGACTGCGACAGCACGTTTTTGTCCTAATGCCAGGTTGTATTCGCGACTTCCTCTTTCATCAGCGTTCCCCTGCAAGGTGGTTTTTTCGTGGGGATGTTCTATCAGGTATTTTGCATGCGATTTAACCAGTTCCTGATATTGGGGCTTGATTTCGTAGCGGTCAAAATCAAAGTAAACACTGCGTTGATACAAGATGTTGTTCGGGTCTTTTAGAGGGTTTGTTTGTAGAGGTTGTTTCACCACTGTGGAAGTTGCAGTCTCTGGGTCTTTTGCACGCTGAGCGGAGGCTGCTGGTTTTTGGGGCTGTTCTTGTTTTGCGGTATCACCTGGGGAGATTATCGGTTCCATGTTTACGGGTTTGCTTGCACACCCGACAATTGCCAGACTGGTTGCCAATATTATGAAACTACGCATGGAGTTCTCCTTACGGTATGAGTTGCAAGGACATTCTAAAGCGACTTTTACATTTGCGCAAATGTATTTTTGCAAATGTAACTATTGGGTGATTAGTGTTCGTGACCGTACTAAGGGCTGCTGCAAATTGGATATCAGCAACGGTTGGGGGCTCTGTGGCTACATTCTGCCCGCAATATAAACCGCCGCTCCGGCAAAATATCCAAGTAAAGCCAGTCCGCTGATGTGCTTTAGATACCAGCCGAAATGAATGCGCTCCATGCCCATGGCGGCAACCCCGGCTGCCGAGCCGATAATCAGGATGGAGCCGCCGGTGCCGGCACAATAGGCCAGGAACTCCCAGAAAAAGTGGTCTGTAGGAAAGGCTGACAGGCTATACATGCCCATTGCGGCGGCGACCAAGGGGACGTTATCCACCACCGCGCTGACCAGTCCAATCAACAACACAATCAGATCTTGCCGTTGTATGGTTTCGTTCAGCCATGTTGCCAGGCCCGTCAGTATGTGGGCATGCTCCAGTGTCGCAACGGCCAGCAGGATGCCGATAAAAAATACGATGGAGGCCATGTCAATTTGAGTGAGGGCATGCGCCAGGGTGAGGTGCTGTTTGGCAGATTCTTCTTTTTTTCGGTGCAGCAAATCACCCACCAGCCACAACAGACCCAGACCAAACAGTATGCCAAGGAAGGGCGGCAGGTGGGTGATGGCCTTGAATGCGGGAACCGTAACCAGTACGCCCAGCCCCATGAAAAACATCACGTTACGTTCAAAGGCGGAGGTGTTGGAGATGCCGTGGGCTTTCTGCTGCATGGGGCTGATAACAGTGCGCCCGCGCAGTTGCCAGGCGGTAACGCAGAGCGGTACCAGCATGCTGACTAGTGATGGCAGGATCAGCGCTTTTATGATGACTAGCGTGGTGATTTGCCCGCCGATCCAAAGCATGGTGGTGGTAACGTCACCGATGGGCGACCATGCCCCACCTGAATTTGCGGCTATCACAATGATACCGGCGAAAAAAAGTCGGTCTTCGTGTTTGTCGAGCAGTTTCTGTACCAGCGACACCATGACAATGGTGGTGGTGAGGTTGTCCAGAATGGCACTAAGAAAAAATGTAACAATCCCGACCTGCCACATCAGAGTGGTGAGACGGGTGGTTTTGATGCGTGAGGTCAGGACTTCAAAGCCATTGTGGGCGTCAACCACTTCCACAATGGTCATGGCTCCCATCAGAAAAAATACAATTTGCGCGATGCCTATCAGGGATTCAGCCAACTGCCCACTCACCTGTAGGTGGTCGCTAATGCCAAAGGCATAAGCTGTCCACAGCAAACCGCCGCCTATCAGCGCGGAGGCTGCCTTGTTGATTTTAAGGGGGTGCTCCATAGCGATGGCGATGTAGGTGATGACAAAAACAGCCATAAGCGCCGTTAACATACTGAGTCCTTGTTTTTTTGGGTTATTGGATTTTAGTGCTTTTCATGCTGTTAAAGTGATATGCACCAGATAGATTGCAATCAGCACGAGGCCGTGCGGCTTTTTCAGCATGCCACCATCCGGGAAGGCAATGGTGAGAGCGGCAATAGCGCCTGTTGCAAGAGTGATACTGACTAGCGGCCAGTCGAACGTGATGGGGTGAATGAGGGCAGCTACGGGAACAATAAACAGACAGTTAAAAATATTGCTGCCTAATAGGGTGCCAATACCAATTTCGTCATGGTTTCTCAGCTTTGCGATTATTGCGGTGGCCAACTCTGGTGCGGACGTACCTAGTGCTACCAGGAGTGCACCGATTACGTACTCATCCAGACCGAAGGACAGGGCGATCCCGCTGGCGCCTGCGACTATCAGTTTTCCAGCAATAATCAGGCATGCCAAGCCTACCAGGCAAAGCACCAAGGTGGTACCGAGTCTTGTACCAGAATCAATAGCGTTTAATGTCCGGCGCTGTTTATGTGCAGCTGAAGTGACTGCACCCAGCCATACTGCAAAGGTAGCCAGCAATAGCATGGCGTCGTATTTGTCCAGCATGCCATCGCGGCAGAGTACAGCGAGTAGTAGGGGGGTAAACAGGGCAATTGCGTAATCGCGTCGGTATTTGCCTGAATGCAGGTTGATTGGAGCTATCAATGCGGTGATGCCCAGAACGAGGGCAATGTTGACCACGTTGCTTCCCAGTGCATCACCCAGCGCGAGCTGTGGCTGCTGTGCCGTGGCGGATGTAATGGATACTGCTAATTCCGGGCTTGAGGTGGCAAATGCGGCAATGGTTGCAGCAACGATACTTTGGGCGATCCGCGCCCATGTTGCCAGCTTGACTACTCCACGCACGAATATTTCCCCACCTGCCCCGGCACAGATGCAACCCAACAGTAGCAGCAGAGCGTCATTCATATAGATGGCCCTTGAGTGAAATGCTTACAGGTGTGACATAAAGCGGCTGGGATGTGTGACAATTTCAACTGCACTTCATTCTAATTCGTAGAGCAAACAATATGAGCGATAAGTCGGCACTCAACCTGCCTCTGGAAGTGCTCGGAATGTTCCGGGTGATTTTCAAATCGGCCAGCAAACATTTTGAAGATGTTGAAAAAACAATAGGTGTTAGTGGTGCCCAGTTGTGGGCACTGTCTGAAATTATGGAAGCTGGCACCATCACCATTTCCAACATTGCAAAGGCCATGTCTGTGCACCAGTCCACCGCCAGTAATCTTGTAGAGAAGCTCGAAAGCCAGGGGCTGGTTGAAAGGGTGCGCTCCATACAGGATCGCAGGGTGGTGGAGGTGCGGATGACACCAACCGGGCTTGATGCGCTCTCTGAAGCTCCAGGCCCCTACCGGGGCATTTTGCCTGATGCCTTGATGCGGATGCCTCAAAGTGAATTGCTGGAATTGAAGGGGAACCTGCATAAGTTGCTGGGCTATCTGGAGAAAAAACAGGTGGATATGGCAGGGGAGCCACTCGGCACATCCGTTATTTTGCCTCCTCAGAAGGACTAGTGTTTTTCTTGATCCAGAAAGTGGTCACGTCGTAGAGTTTTTCTACTTTGAGAATCTCGTGCCCCATGCTGTCTGCATAAATACGGATGTTACGCTGGCTTCCTTCGCTGTTGGTCACCAGCTTTAAAACTTGCCCTAATTCCATCTTCTGCAGGGCTAAGCCAGCCATGATGGTGGGGTGAGGGCTCTCTTTATCCTGTGCATCCACCAGCATATGGTGCTCAATATCTTTAGGGTTGCCGACTTGTTTGTTGCTCATTTAGATTGCCTCCTCCAGTGCTTCTGAAAATGCCTCAGTAACCAGTTGTTCCATGGTGTAAAAGCCGGGCGGCCTGCCTGCCAGGTGTTTGAGGGCGAATAGCGCCCCCTGCCCAAATGCGGCGCGGCTGATGGAATCGTGAATCAGGCGAATGGTTTGGAAGGGGAAACCAAAAATGATTTCATGACGGCCCACAATGCCACCTACGCGTATGGAATTCACTTGCTTGCGCGTATCAATATCCAATGCTTTAGCCAGTCTTATGGCAGTTCCAGATACTTCGTTTTTGTCCTTGAAGTGTTCTTCTACAATTTCCACCCCGGCATGAGGGGCCAGCTTTCGCAGGATTTTTCCTGCAATCATGATGAAATTGATACCTAGCGTGATGTTAGGCGAATGCATGACTGCTGATTTTTTGCCCGCGCTTTTTAATATGGTCAGGTGTTTGGGTTTGTAAGCGGACACTGCGGAAATAATCCCTATGTTTTTTGATGCGGCAATGTGCGCATAGTCAAGACAGGCGTCCGGGCCGGAAAAGTCCACAATAAAATCTACCGGATACTCAGAAAGAAGATGGGCAATATCCATCTGATGTTTCGTCCAAATCGGGCAGTTGGCTGGCACATGAGGTCGAGGCTCGGACTCGCTATTCTTGATGATCCAGCGCAACGTGATTTGGGCATCGTTGGCGAATTGCCCGGCAACTTCGCTTCCCGCGCGACCTAGGCCAAACAGCCCGACCCGGATGCAGGTATTGGTTGATAGCAGACTTGTATTGCAA
>WBZT01001771.1_pt1 | contig 15568 bp, 8 predicted proteins | sample 5204241 | NCBI WGS metagenome assembly WBZT01 (sample SAMN12344358, study PRJNA552823) | activated sludge metagenome | biome: Activated sludge suspended growth; feature: Nitrification reactor; material: Wastewater; isolation source: activated sludge from nitrification reactor of wastewater treatment... | reverse complement strand
GATCATCGTCAAGGAGCAGGGGACGATCTTTCTCGGCGGGCCGCCGCTGGTCAAGGCGGCCACAGGCGAGGTGGTCAGCGCCGAAGATCTCGGCGGTGCCGACGTGCATACGCGCATTTCCGGGGTTGCCGATCATTATGCGGAGAACGATGCACACGCGCTGTCCATTGCCCGGCGCGCGATCGGCCATCTCAACTGGCGCAAATCGCCGCCGCTGGCCTGGCGTGAACCGCGCGAACCCTTGTACGCCGCCGAGGAACTGTACGGCGTGATCCCGGTCGATGCCAAAAAACCGTTCGATGTGCGCGAGATCATCCTGCGGCTGGTCGATGGTTCCGAGTTCGACGAATTCAAAGCCCGCTACGGCACGACGCTGGTCTGCGGCTTTGCGCATCTCTGGGGCTACCCGCTGGGCATCGTCGCCAATAACGGCATCCTGTTTTCCGAGTCGTCGCTGAAGGCCGCGCATTTCGTCGAACTATGCGCGCAACGTGGCATCCCCCTGCTTTTCCTGCAGAACATCACCGGCTTCATGGTTGGCCGCAAGTACGAAAACGGCGGCATCGCGCGCGACGGCGCGAAGATGGTCACCGCCGTTGCCTGCGCGCGGGTGCCGAAATTCACGGTGATCATCGGCGGCTCCTTCGGCGCCGGCAATTACGGCATGTGCGGTCGCGCCTACTCACCGCGCCTCTTGTGGATGTGGCCGAACGCGCGTATTTCGGTGATGGGTGGCGAACAGGCGGCGACGGTGCTGGCGACGGTGCGTCGCGACGGCCTCGAAGCCGCCGGCAAGCACTGGAGTGCCGAAGAGGAAGCAGCGTTCAAGGCGCCGATTCGCGAACAATACGAAACGCAGGGCCACCCGTACTACGCCAGCGCCCGTCTGTGGGACGACGGGGTGATCGATCCCGCCGATACGCGGCGGGTCGTCGGTCTCGGCCTGTCGGCGGCGATGAACGCGCCGCTGGAGGCGACGCGTTTCGGGATCTTCAGAATGTGAGCACGGCCCGTTTTTCCGGCGATTCGCTTCGGGCAGCGCTTACCGCATGTGGGTGGGCAGGAAAAATTCTGTTGCGATTATTTGGCGCCTGAATCATGCTGGCTGGCTGCAGGAAGGGCGCTCTGTCCAGGGTTCGACAGCGGGTCGGCCGTCGTTCCGTGCGAGCGTGAGAGTTTTTCCACTTTTGGATCGTCCCATTTGCCAGTCACTAGGTACTCGACGCCAAACATCTTGTTCAGGGGGTTTTGCAACAGCTTGTGCGCCAGCAAGGTGGCGGCACCGGCCAGCGGATTGACCAGAGCAACACCGAGCGCCGCGCTGCCACCGAGTTCCGGCTGCACCGCGACCCGCAAACGCTGCGTTTCCTGTTTGAGATTGGTTTCGCCGCTGATCATCACCCGCGCCGCTGGACCGTCGATCTGCAGACGGTCGCTGCGCATCAGGCCGCTTTTCACGCTCATGCGGCCGTTGATGCTGTCGAAGGCGAAGCCTTCGCTGAACACGTCGCCGAAATCGAGCAAAAATCGTCGTGGCAGCCCTTGCAGACTGATCAGGCCGAGCAAGCGTCCGGCACCGGGTTCGAGTTTCAGAAAGCGTCCTTTGGTCGCCTCGAGCTGAATCTCGCCGCTCAAGGTGGCATAGTCGAGAGCCGTCGGCTGGGCGTTCCAGCCGATTTTGCCGCGCATCGTCGTCGTGCCACCACGCACTGCGCCACCGTAACCCAGGCGATCGAGCAGTGCGCCGACGTCGTCGCTTTCGAGCGTGAAATCGAGTTGCGTGCGGTTGCCGTTGGCAAATTGCCATTGCCCGCTGCCGTTGAGCGTGCCGTGCGGGTTAGCGATAGTCACTTTGGACAGGCGCCAGAGACTGCCCTCGTTATGCGCCTGCACGTCCAGGCGACCAAATTGCCGTGCACCGACAGCGAAATCATCGACCACCACGTCAAGCGCTGGCAGTTCCTTGAGCACGTCTTCGGTCGGTGCGCCCGAGCTTTCCTTGTCCGGTCGGCGCCATTTTTTGAAATGTGCCGTCAGTTTGCCGCGACCGCTGCCATCCCAGTTGAAATTGCCACTGGCGTCGCGCGATTGGACCATCCCTCGCCAGTGCGGCGCCAGTCCCCAGACGGCGAGACTGACGTCGTTGTAGTATTTGCCGAGCAGAATCAGTTCATCGGCCTTCAGGTCGAGCGACATCGGAAATTCGCCATCCTTGCCGGAAACGGGCAGCATGTTGCGCCAGGCATCGACGTCGAAAACTTTCGCGCTGATGCCGATGGCGACGCCGCGTTCGGGCAAGGACGTCAATGGTCGGCCGATCATCAGCGCGCCGCGCTCCGGGATGCTCTCCGGGCCTTTCTTGCGCGTGATCAATTGCAGGCTGGCGATCTGGCCCAGGGAAGCGAGCATTTGCTCGCGCCCGGTTGTTGTGCGGCCGGTCGACGGCAGTGGGCTGATTTCCAGATGCAGCGGTATCGAATCGGTCGCGGCTTTATTGAACGGTGCAGGCAGTGTCGAGGCCAGACCGAGCAGATTCGAGTTGACCACCCATTGCACATCGCCCAGCTTGCGTACGCGCAGTTCCGCACGGTAAGCGCTATTGCCCGTCAGTTGTTTCAGCAGCGGCATGTCGTTCTGTCGGCGTAATTCGTCGGTGTTGAGCGTGCCATCGGCGGTGATCGCCAGCTTGCCGCCGCTGGTTCCGCCACTGATTTTCAGCGGTCCGCCGGACAGTCGGGCGCTGACGTCGGCGAAACGCAGTTCTTTGGCCGTGAAGTGCAGATTGCCCCTGATCTGTTTCAAGGGCGGCAGGTCGGCGTCGACTTGCAACTCATTGTCGAGAATGGTGAAGTCGCCGTCGACCTGTGATTCGCCAAGCCGCGCTTCCTGCAATGGAATCGTCAGTCCGATGGCCAGCCGGCCGGGACCGACGGCGCTCATCCGGTCGGTAAAGTGGTCGATCTGCTCGGCGACCGGACTTTGCTTGATGAATTTGAGAAACTCGGCGGTCTCGCCTTCGGCGTGTCCCTTCACGTGCAACATCGCTACCGGAGCGTCGAAATCGGGAATTTCGGCGCGTGTTTTCGACAACTTGGCGCCGAGGATCATGCCGCTGCGGGCATCGACGATCATCCCGGCACCCGCGAAACGCAAGTCGCCGTTGATGCCGGTGATGATCGGCCAGCCCGGTCCGTAATCGAGCGTTACGTCGTCGGCCTTGACAGTGACCAGAAATTGGCCTTGCTTGGGATCGAGAAATGGGAAATGAGCCAGGTCACCCTTCAGTGTCAGCTTCGCTTCACTCGATGAGCCGCTTTTCAGCGCCCGGCGTACCCATTGCCGGGCATCGGCATTGACCACGCGAGGCAGATAGCGCCAGACCGCGCGTGCGTCGGCGCGCGTCAATGCCGCGCTGAGGTCGATGCTGCCCGGCCCGCTGCCGGTGTGGCGATAAGTGCCTTTCGCCGATCCGGCAGCTTCCGGACCGGTAAACTCGGCACGCGACAGATCGACGTTGATTTGTTCACCGGCGAGCGTCCACTTGGCCTGTGCGTGTAAGGTGTCGAGGGGAATGCTCGATTCCGGGAAGACGCTCGGCACATCGATGACCACTTTCTGCGCCTGCAGCGTCGTCTGACCGCCGCGTTCGCTGGCGTCGACCGATCCGGCGAGGCCGGTTACGCCTGGCCAGTGCGCCTGCGGCTTGATCGCCAACTGCGTAAAGCGCCCCTTGATCTGATAAGTCTGCAGCTTCTCACCGTTTCCCAGCCAGTTGACACGCAGTTCGCTGAGTTGTCCGCGCGGCGACAAGTCGCTCAAAGCAGCGCGCCTGGCCGGCTCGAGCGGCAGATAAGCGGCCAGGCCGGCCAGCGCGCCGAGGTCGAGGACACTGGCGGAAGCGCTGCCGCGCAGATTCTGCCCGTCTTTTTCACGTTGCCATTCAAGGTGGAAATCGGTTGGGCCGACCCGGACGCGTTCTTCCGCGACAGTGGCCACTGCTGCCGGGCGGGAGAGCATTTCGAGCTGGCGGCCGTCGATGCGCCAGCCTGCCGGCAAGACTTGTGCCGACAGCCGTCCGGACAGCCGTTCGAGTTCAAGCGTTGGCAGGTCGTCGGCCAACTGCAGGCGAACGTCGGCGATTGCCAGATCGGCAGTCAATTCGCGCGGTTGTCCGTCGGTAATTCTCAGCCAGGCGCGTAGCGCGCCGCGTCCTTGCGGCAAAGCGACTGGATAGTCGAGCCAGATCCGCCAGATTGCCAGATCGGTGTAATCGAGCTGGCCGAAAAGCTGTCCCTGCCAGGAATCGGGCCGGGCGAGATCCTGGCCGATCAACTCGCCGCGCAGATCGATGCGCGAGGTCGAATCTTCGAGCGGCAAGGCGGTCAGGCCAAAACGGTGTTTTCGTCCCTGGTTGTCGAGCGCCAGATTGACGTCCTCGAGGATCAGCGGCGGTGCTCCGCGCTTGGCGTCTTCCCAGACCAGCGTCGCGCCACGGATGCGAATGCGACGCTGGATCAGCACCCAATCGCCGAAAGCGCTGTTGCCGCCGTCTTCACTGATCGGCAGACCTGCGACGTGCAGACGACCATCGACATCGCGCCGCAAATGCAGCACCGGTTCGTCGATGGTCAGCAAGCGCAGGCGCAACTGCCAGCGGATCAGCGAGGTCCAGGAGAGAACGCCGCGTACGCGGTCGAAAGCCAGAGCCGGCTGCCCCTGACGGTCGGCGATACGCACGTCGTTGAGGCTCAGATCGGGATGCAGACCGTCCCAACGGGCGTCGATACGTCCGATGGCCACCGACAGACCCAATGCCTGACCCACTGCGCGCGCGATTTGCGGACGATAGCTCTCGATATTCGGCAAAACTAGGTAGCGCAGCGCCAGAATCAGCAGCACGAAGGCGAAATAGAACACTATTGCGCCGCGCACGACGAGGCGTGCCAGGGTGCGTACCCGCGGATGCTGCCACCCACTGACAAGAAAACGCCAGCCGCGACCGGCGACGGTATGCAACGTTGCCGAATGCATCAGCGTTGCTGACCCTGCAGAGACTTTTGCCAATAAACGGTATGCGTCACTAGAATGTCAGGATAAATTGTCGGGCAGCCAGACGCCCATTGTAACGACTTTGCCAACTCCCTGACGGCAAGCTGGTCTACCGTTATTTCTGCCACTTTCCTGCTGCTTTATTCGCCGTTCCCCGCCCGGTCGGATCGGCCGTCAAACGAGAGAACCATGTCTATCCCGACTAACGCGCCAGGCGTCGATACGAGCACTTTGCAAGCCCCCTGGACGATTGCCCGCGCGCACAGCCGCTATCTGGACACTCTGCTCAACAGTCGCCCGGAGATCGCCGAGTGGCTGACAACGCAGGTCGACAGGCCATTGACGCGTCAGCAAATGGACGCTTTCATCATCAGCGAGTGCGGTGACGACGTCGACGACGACAACCGCCTGAAGCGCAGCTTGCGCCGTTTGCGCCAGCGGGTGATGGCCAGCCTGATCATCCGCGACTTGGCTGGCGCCGCGCCACTGGCCGAAGTCGTCGAAACGATGACCCAACTGGCCGACGCGACGACCAACTACGCGCTCGATCATTTTCATCGGCAATTGAGCGCCGGCTTCGGACAACCGCTCGACGCACGCGGGCAGCCGCAACGCCTGCTGGTCGTCGGCATGGGCAAACTCGGCGGCCGCGAATTGAACGTCTCTTCGGATGTCGATTACATTTTCATCTATCCGGAGGAAGGACAAACCGACGGCAGCCGGCGGATCGACAATTACGACTTCTTTACCCGGCTCGGCAAACGACTGATCGGCGCACTCGGTGACTACACTGAAGACGGACAGGTTTTCCGCGTGGACATGCGCCTACGGCCGAATGGCGATTCCGGGCCGCTGGTCGGCTCGCTGCTGTCACTCGAGAACTACTTCATCTCCCAGGGACGCGAATGGGAACGTTACGCCTGGATCAAGGCACGGGTGATGAACGAAGGCGTCAACCTGCAAGACGAATGGCGGCTGGCGCTGCACAGCATCAGCCGGCCGTTCGTTTTTCGCAAATACCTCGATTTCGGCGCCATTAACGCCATGCGCGACCTGCACGCGCAAATCCGCCGTGAGGTGGCGCGTAAGGACATGGCCGACCACGTCAAGCTGGGGCCGGGCGGCATTCGCGAAATCGAATTCATTGCCCAAGTCTTTCAGTTGATTCGCGGTGGCCGCGAACTGGCTTTGCAGATCCGGCCGACGTTGGCGGTACTGGAACACCTGGTCGATCTGCGCCTGCTCGCGCCAGAAAACCGGCTCCAGTTGCATGCGGCCTATGATTTTCTGCGCCGTCTCGAACACCGTCTGCAATACGTCAATGACGCGCAGACGCATAAGCTTCCTTTAGGTGACGCAGAAAGGCAGCAGATCGCCGTCAGCCTCGGCTTCAGCGACTGGATGGCTTTTCTGGCCGTCCTCGACGGGCATCGCGCCAACGTCGCACGGCAATTCGAACAGGTCTTCTCTGAACCGGTTGACGGTCGCCACGCGCTGGCTGACATCTGGGAAGGCGCCATCGTCGGCGACGACGCTTGCGAGCGGCTGAGCGCGCTCGGTTTTCAGCAGCCGCAAACCGCCTTGCAGCGCCTGCACAGCCTGCGGCAGAGCGGCCGCTATCTGCAGTTACCGGCCAATAACCGCGAGCGTCTCGACGCGCTCGGTCCGCGCCTGATCGAAGCGGTGGCGGCGACCGGCAGTGCCGACGCCACTTGGCAGCGCGGTCTCGATTTTCTGGAAACGATCAGCCGGCGTGGCGCCTATCTCGCGCTGTTGCAGCAATACCCGCAAGCGCTGCACAAATTGGCTGACGTGATCGGCAGCTCGTCGTGGGCTGCCGACTATCTTACCCGCCACCCGATCCTGCTCGATGAACTGCTCGACGCCCGTCTATTCGATCCGACACCCGACTGGCAGACTTTTCGCACTGAGCTGCGCCTGCGGCTGGCGCAACACGTCGACGATACCGAACGCGAAATGGACCTGCTGCGCGAAACCCATCACGCGCAGGTATTCCGTCTTCTGGCGCAGGACATCGCCGGGCTGCATACCGTCGAACATCTCGCCGACCGGCTCAGCGAACTGGCCGACATCATGCTGCAGACGACGCTCGATCTGTGCTGGCAAAAGCTCAAGCACCGCCACCCTTTTCCCGAGCGACCGCCGCGTTTCGCGGTGATCGGCTACGGCAAGCTCGGCGGCAAGGAACTCGGTTTCGCTTCCGATCTCGATCTCGTCTATCTGCACGACGACCCGGAAACGGACGCCGGCGAACTGTATGCCCGCCTCGGTCAGCGCATGAGTTCCTGGATGTCGACGCAGACACCGGCCGGCATGCTCTTCGAAGTCGACCTGCGCCTGCGTCCGAACGGCGACTCGGGAATGCTCGTCTGTCCGGTCAAGGCGTTTCGCGACTACCAGTTACAGAACGCCTGGGTGTGGGAACATCAGGCGCTGACCCGCGCCCGCTACTGTGCCGGCGATGCCGGCGTCGGAAGCCAGTTCGAAGCCATCCGCGTCGAAATCCTGCGCCAGAAGCGCGATCTGGCGACGTTGCGCGATGAAGTGCTGGCCATGCGCCAGCGTATGCTCGAACAGCATGCCTCACGCAGCGAAGAATATTTTGATATCAAACACGACCGCGGTGGCCTGGTCGACGTCGAATTCATCGTCCAGTACCTGGTGCTTGGCCATTCCCACCGGCACCCTGAACTGTGTGGCAACCTCGGCAACATCGCCTTGCTCGGCATCGCCGCCGACCTCGGGCTGATCGTCCGCCAACTCGCTGGCCCGGTGCGCGATGCCTATCGCCATTATCGCCACCAGCAGCACGTCCTGCGACTCAACGCCAACCGTCGGGCGCAAGTCGAACGCCACGGCGAAAAACAGCGCATTGAAGCCGTTGGCGCCTTATGGCAGGCGGTGTTCGGAACGCATTGAGTCAGCGGCGCCGCGCAGTTTGTTTTTGCTACCTCCTGCGCTCAGCAAAGTTGCGCATAAACATGCCTTTGTTTTATGCGCAACAGCAAAAATCAACGAGGGGTTTCCCTCGCATCGGCGCCGCGTGCCTGTTTCAGCGGGCAGAACCGCTCTTTTTGCGCCGGACGAACAGCCCGGCCAATGCCAGCGTGCTCAGGGCCAGGCTGCCCGGCTCGGGGGCGTTGCCGCCCGGCGGGTCGACCCAGATGCTGTCGTTGGCGCAGTTTTCGGTCCAGTGAATGTCGAAGGCCTGTCCGTTCCAGCCGCTGCGCGTCAGAAGAGACAGATCGACGCTCATTTCGTAAAAGTAATGCGCGTCGCCTGCTTTGGCGCCGTAACCGGTTGCTGCAACGGTGGTGTAGGCCAGATCAGCCAGGCCACGAAACGTGCCGGCAAGAAGGTTCGTAGGGTGCAGCTTGTCTGGAGCGTAGCCGCTGCTGCTGGGAGAGGTATAAGCCCCGCTGCTGGTCCACAAACCGTAATTCCAGGTCGGATTGGAGTACACGCCGCCTTCAGCGCCAAAATTTTCAAAAGTATAGGTGCCATTTTGAACACTGAGGGCGTGCTTGATGTTGATGCCGACTTCGAAAGTGCCGTCCTTGCCGAAATCGATAGCGAAATCACCCGCACCGAAACTGTTGGCGCCGGGTTGGTTGAGCGTGCGCGGGTTATGGCCGGTCGCCAGCGCGATGTACAGCTTTTGATCAGCCTGTGAAACTTTGGCGTAGAGCGCTTCGGCGTCGTACGCTTGTCCGCCCCAGCCGGGATTCAGATAGTAGGCGCCGCTGCCCACCTGATCTTCGATGGTGTAGTTGATCGTCGGATCGGCCGGTTTCCAGGTGTTTTTGTCGATTCCCCAGTCCGCCAGATTGCCGTCGACGGTGATCGATGCGGCTGACGCGCCACTGCAGAAGGTGAGCAAACAGAGAATGAGAGGGAGATTTCTTTTCATTTCGATACTTTCGATGAAAAATTTCAGGAACGTCTGGCCGGTCATCGGGCCTCTTTGCCCTGCCGTCCTCGATGCAGTCATTCTGACTGCAAATTCATTTGTAAATAAGGAACTATGGCACGGTCCGGATCGATCTGCCGGCGGCACGTGCCGGGCGGCTGATGTCTGACACGCCACCTCGGCGCGAGCGCGGATTTTTGTGCCGCGGGTTCGGCAAATAGGGTCGGCAAGCCACAAAAACTTGTCGGCGACGGCAGGTGGATGGCGAGGATAAAGACGAGACGAGACGTGCGGCCAGCCATGTTTTCAGCCAAATGCGGCAAGCGTCTAACCACCGACCGATGTCGGCCGTCTGTTGCTGATGTCGGGACACGGGATAACTCAGATTTTCGTTTTTGCTGCCAATCCGGCGAAATGCAGCACGCGACGTACGTACTGCTGCGTTTCAGCGTATGGTGGAATGCCGCCGTAACGTTCGACCGACCCTTCGCCGGCGTTGTAGGCAGCGACCACCAGCCGCCAGTCGCCAGCGAAGCGTTTGTGCAGCCAGCGCAGGTAGGCCAGAGCGCCGCGTACGTTTTGTTCGGGGTCGAAAGGACGGGTGACGCCGAACCGTTCCTGCGTTGCCGGGATCAGTTGCATGACACCCTGTGCGCTCTTCGGCGAAACGGCGTCGGCGTTGAGGTTCGATTCCGCCATGGCGATGGCCAGCGCGATGCGCGCATCAATGTTGTATTGCCGGGCTGTTTGGCGGATGATCGAGGCGATTTTCTGTTTGGCTGGCGTCTGGCGGGTTAGATAAGCGTCAATATCAAAACCTGTTCCATCGTAAATTTCGGCATAAGCGGTGCCGCCGAGTTCACCGATGCCGGAACCGCATTCTTCACCGAGCGCAGCGTTGGCGACGTTGGTGCGGTAGTATTTCAGCGCTTCCTGGCTGCCAAGACGGATGGCCAGGGCCAGATAGGCGTTGGCCAGTTGCTGTTGTGGCAGTGTCTTCGCCAGATTGGCCAATACGCGTCCGACGCGGAAATATCCCTCCGGGCTGCCTATCGTCGCCGCGTCGCAGTACAAGGCAATTGCCAGTCGGGGATTTTTGCGCATGCCCAATCCGTTTTCGGCGGCACGACCCTGCGCAAGGGCGGCGACCACCCGCGGCGCTTCGATGTAGTCATCGATTTCGACGGCGATAACGCTCAGGTTCGTAAGCAGTAACAGGAAAAAAAGCAGACTGCGTATCATCCTCATTTGTCTTTCTCATATCGCGGGGTGCTTCTCGCGGTGACCCGGCAGGCGATCTCCCGGCCCAAGCAGCCAGCGGCAACCGTTTGGGCCGAGTAAAGCAATCGTTTCACTTAAAAGTTAGTCGAGGGTTGAAGTTTCGATGCAACAACTTCTCGAGTTGTGTGAGATTTTCCCGCTGATGGGGCAATTCACCGTTTTGCGCCTCGATGTGGGATCGTCCGCGTAGGAATGAGCGGATCGTCCGGGCCGTTTTCCCTGCGCAACAGTGTCGTTCTTCCCGCCTGGAGAAGCAGCGGGAAAGCGATCATTCACCAAGGAGACTCCTCATGACCAGAAGAATCGCCCGAACCTGCGCGCTGCTGGCGTTGCTGACAGTGGCAGGCTTCAACAATGTGGCACTGGCAAAAAACGTCAAATTGAGCGATCCGCCGATCGCTTACGTCATCCTGGGCGAGCGCGCGCATGCTTTGCGTGGCGAGACCGTGCCGCTGCTCCGACTGATCCTGGCGACCTCGGAAGCCGATGTCTGTCAGCGTCTGCAAGTCTCGCGGCCAAACGGCGCGCCGCTCGATCCGCTGCTGGTGCGGCGCAACCCGGACGTCACGCGTTTCCCGATCACGGTGTGTGAAGCCGTGTTGCCATTTGCCGACAGGTATCGCGCCAGCGGCGAATCCTGGACCGCTAAACTCGACGGCAGGACGTATCCTTTACGTCTGCCGACAGTGGTCAATAACCCGGAACGTTTTCTGATCGTTGGCGACATGGGTTGTCGCGACAACAAGAAGCAGGGCTGCAGCGACGCCGAATGGCCTTTCCACACCACCTTGCCGCGCGATCTGGCCAAACGGATCAGCGCCGACGGCAAATCGACCGTGCTGGTGATGGTCGGCGATTTCAAATACCGTGTCGAGAAGAAAGGCGCTGCGTCAGACAAGGAATGGAAGAACTGGCAGGCCGACTTTTTCACACCGATGTCCGGCGGCAAGCGCAGCAAGCTGATGTTCTGGCAAGCACAGCAGAACGCTGGCTTCAATCTGCTGCCGATGGCGCCCTGGGTCGTCACCCGCGGCAATCATGAGCTATGCCAGCAATTCAGCAAGGGTGGTCCGGGCTGGTTCTATCTGCTCGAACCGACATCGACACTGCTCGGCGACTCCGAAGCCAGCGTGACCGCGGCGGCGTGTGCGACCGATCCCGCGGCACCCGAGACGATCGGCGTGCCCTACCGGCTCGATTTTGCGCACGGCTTCAGCTTGCTGCAGACCGATTCGGCGGCAATTGCAGAGAACAAATCGCCGAACATGGATCAGGCACAAGCCTTGGCGCAAAACCTGATGCGTGCCGACGAGGGATTCCGTCAGGGAGGCAATGCCCAACGTCTTGCCTGGTGGGTGACGCACAAGCCGGTGTGGGCCGCTGTCGGCAGCTCGCAGCCGAAGCTGGGCAACGCGACCGAACAGGCCGCGTTGCAGCAGTTGCCTGGTGGTACGCCGCCGGCCAGCGTCCAGCTGATCGTTTCCGGCCACAAGCATTTCTATCAGAGCGTCGAACCGGGCGCGGCGACCCGTCAGCCGCTGCAACTGGTCGTCGGTAACGGCGGCGTCCTGATCAATCCGCAGGGCTATAACGGGACGATTGACAGCATCCCGGCCGAAGTGCGCAGCGCCAGTTACTATGGCTTCGTCGAGGGTCGTCTGGGCGTTTCCAATCAGCAGGTGACCGGTTGGACGCTGGACGTTTACGCCTACCCGCACAAGGCCGACTGGGGCGGCAGCGCGGGGCCGCAGCTGATTCAGACCTGTCGCTATCCGGCCAACGGCGGTGCCTGCAAGGTGCACAAAGCCGGGTATTTCGCGCTGCGTCCCGGAGAGGACAACGATCCGGATTGATCGTCGATGTGATGTGCCCAGAGAACGATGCGGCGGCATGATTCGGAACGCCTGCGCAGGGAAATTTTCTCCGGGCAGCTAGTAGGGCTTTTGGGCAATGGCAATCGGCGTTACAATCGCTTTCACAACGTCAATCAAACAAGGTATCCGGCATGGCGCAAGGCAAAAATTCTTCGCAACTGATCCTGATGGCCACCATTGTCGTGGCAATCGTTCTTTCGGCGGTCGTCTGGCTGTTGGCATCGATCGGCAAAGGCGGCTCGGCGCTCACGGCCGGGACGGACGAAGCCGATGCGCGTATCCAGCCGGTCGCCAAGGTCGAACTGACCAAAGCCGCGCCGAAAGGCGACGGCAAGCCGCGCGACGGTGCCACCGTGTATAACGCGGTCTGTAATGCCTGCCACGGTACCGGTGCGGCCGGTGCGCCGAAAGCGGGCGACAAGGCGGCTTGGGCGCCACGCATCGCCGCCGGCATGCCGGCTTTGCTCGAGAGTGCGACCAAGGGTAAGAATGCCATGCCTCCCAAGGGCGGCGCGGCCGATCTGAGCGACGCCGAACTGAAAGCGGCTGTCGAACATCTGGTCGGTCTGGCCAAGTAAGACGGCGGAAAAGCATTGCAAAAACCGGGAGGCCGACGCTTCCCGGTTTTTTTTTGCGGCCGCATCAACCGTCGGCGACGATCGCCAGCAACTCTTCGCCGTAACGCTGCGCCCTGACAGTGCCAATGCCGGCGATCGAGAGCAGCGCTTGCAGCGAATCCGGGCGTGCCCCGGCGATTCCCACCAGAGTCTGGTCATGCAGAATCATGTAGGCCGGGATGCCTTGAGCCTGAGCTTTCTCACTCCGCCAGCGCCGCAGCCTGTTGAGCAGCGTTGCGTCACCTTCGGTGATTTTCGCTGCCACCCCAGCCGGCGAGGGGCGGCTGTGCGCCTGTTTTTTTGGCCGCGGTCGATGCCGGCGCAAGTTCAACGTCACCTCACCCTTCAGAATCGGCCGAGCCAAGTCACTTAGTTTCAAGGCGCCGTAGGCGCTGGCGTCGGCGTTCAACACGCCTGCGGCGAGCAGTTGGCGAAAGACCGACCGCCAGGCCATATCGTCGAGATCACCGCCGACGCCGAAGGTCGGCAAGGATTGATGACCGAATTGCTGCACCTTGGCCGTATTCTTGCCGCGCAGGATGTCGATCAAATGCCCGGCGCCGAAGCGCTGACCGGTACGCAAGGCGGCGGACAAGGCTTTTTGCGCGGCCACGGTGCCATCCCAGACCTGCGGCGGGTCGAGGCAGACGTCGCAATTGCCGCAGGGAGAGGCCGCTTCGCCGAAATAATTGAGCAACAGCACGCGCCGACACTGCACCGACTCGCAATAGGCGAGCATGCTGTCGAGCTTCCGCCGTTCGATGCGCTGTTGTTCGGCGGAAGCGGCCGATTCGTCGATGCGCTGCCGATGAATCACCACATCGTTCAGCCCGTAAGTCATCCATGCTTCCGATGGCTCGCCATCACGGCCGGCGCGGCCGGTTTCCTGGTAGTAGGCTTCCAGGCTTTTTGGCAGATCGAGATGGGCGACGAAGCGCACGTCGGGTTTATCGATGCCCATGCCGAAAGCGATCGTCGCCACCATCACCACGCCGTCTTCACGTAGAAAACGTTGCTGATTTCGCTGGCGTTCGCTGGCCGACAGCCCGGCATGATAGGCCTGCGCGTCGATGCCCTGCGCTTGCAGCCAGGCGGCAGTTTCGTCGACTTTGCGCCGCGACAGACAATAGACAATGCCCGCCTGCTGGCGATGATCGGCAAGAAAAGACAGCAACTGTTTTTGTGGCTGATCGCGTTCGACGATGGTGTAGCGAATGTTTGGTCGGTCGAAGCTGGCCAGGAAAATCTTTGCCTCAGCCAAACCGAGGCGGTCGACGATTTCCTGGCGTGTCAGATGGTCGGCGGTGGCGGTCAGTGCGATGCGCGGCACCGAAGGGAAACGTTCGCGCAACAGCGAGAGCTGCAGATATTCTGGCCGGAAATCGTGCCCCCACTGCGAAACGCAATGCGCTTCGTCGATGGCGAACAGAGCGATGCGCTGACGGGCGACCAGCCGGTCGAGGAGTGCCAGGCAGCGCTCGCCGAGCAAGCGTTCGGGAGCGACGTAAATCAGCTCGATTTCGCCGCGCAGCAGGCGCTGTTCGGTGTCGAGCACGGCCTGGAAATCGAGCGAGGAATTGAGGAAAGCGGCGCGGATACCGAGTTGCAACAAGGCATCGACCTGATCCTGCATCAGCGCGATCAACGGCGAAACGACGACGCCGACCCCGCCGCGCACGAGTGTCGGAATCTGATAACACAGCGATTTGCCACCGCCGGTCGGCATCAGCACCAAGGCATCGCCGTCAGCGATCAGGTGTTCGATGACATCGGCCTGCTGACCGCGAAATGCCGGATAACCGAAAACGCGGCGCAGGATGGCGAGCGCCGCTGTTTCCGTGGGCGCCTGGTCCGCACCTGGCGGATCTTCCCCTGCGCTCACGGGACCGACTGGCGGACGAGGGATTCGCCGTCCCAGCACAGGTATTCTCCGCGCGACTCCTGCCAGTCGGCCAGCACCCAGCGTTCGACGTGAATGCCGTCGACGAGGTGATCGTGGCGCGCAGGACGATGCGTGTGGCCATGGATCAGCGTCGCGTAGCCGTTGCTGCGCAGGAAGTCGTCGGTCACTCCCGGGTTGACGTCCATCAGTGCCAGCGCTTTGCCCTGCTTGGCACGCGCGCTTTCCGCACGCAGGCTGGCGGCGATCGCCTGCCGCGCGGCGAGAGGGCGGGCCAGAAAGTCGGCTTGCCAGTCGCGGCTGCGTACCCGTGCGCGGAAACGTTGATAGTCGTGATCGTCGGTACACAGCAGGTCGCCATGACTGAGGACGAATTGCCAGTTCGGTAACGACAGAATGTACGGATCGGGCAGCAGACGCGCGCCGCTGCGGGTGGCAAACGCTTCGCCGAGCAGAAAATCGCGGTTGCCGTGCAGGATGGCGACCTCGACTCCGGCGGCGACCAGATCCTGCAGCGCATCGGCAACCTGGGCATACAGCGTCCCGGCCGGATCGTCGAGCACGTCGTCACCCGGCCAGGCGTCAAACAGGTCGCCAAGAATGTACAACTGCTCGCCCTGGCGAGCGGTATCTGCCAGAAAAGCACGAAACAGACGATTTGCGCCGGGCGTCGTCGGCGCCAGGTGCAGATCGGAGAGAAAGAAAATCAAGGGATGGAAAAAGCAGACAGCAGAATCGCGGTTCAGCAGACCTCGGCGCGCTCGATGAGCACATCGTCGACCGGCACGTCGGCGTGGCCCATCCGGTTGCCGGTCTTGACGGCGGCGATCTTGTCGACCACTTCACTGCCTTCGACGACCTGGCCGAAAACGCAATATCCCCAGCCGTCACCGCTCGAGGCGCGGTGCTTGAGAAA
>WBZT01001769.1_pt1 | contig 15588 bp, 13 predicted proteins | sample 5204241 | NCBI WGS metagenome assembly WBZT01 (sample SAMN12344358, study PRJNA552823) | activated sludge metagenome | biome: Activated sludge suspended growth; feature: Nitrification reactor; material: Wastewater; isolation source: activated sludge from nitrification reactor of wastewater... | reverse complement strand
AATACCGTTAACGCGGATTTTTCAGTAATGATACCTAAGCTTAAATTCTCAAACAGTATCAATGATGCCGAAGGCAAATCCACAGTTTACCCGCTGCCATCATTCGGCGCTACGTACAGGCCAAACAAATCAAAAGTAACTTTTGGGCTGGGGTTCTATACCAATGGGGGAATGGGTTCTGATTTTACCATGAATCACCAGTTGTTCAAAGACCAGTCTGGAAACTATGTGCAGCAGCCGTATTATTCCAAATTTGCTGTAATGCAGGGCGGACCTTCGCTTTCTTACCAGTTCAGCAAGAACTTCTCAGCAGGTTTTTCAGCTCATTTGTATTATAGTATGATGGATTTCAAAATGCCCTACAGCCTTTCACCAAATGAACTTAAAGGAGTTGTTAATCCGCAGACAGGTATGACCTTCGGCCAGATGTTCGCTGCCCCGCAGTCACAGGGCGGGCTTGGCTATACAGAAGTTACGGCAGCAGCTGATATGAGCGGGCTGACCGCAACAGGTTTTGGCGGCAAGCTTGGACTCGCTTATAAAGTAAATGAAATGTTCTCACTCGGCTTAAGCTATACATTGCCTGTTGATCTCACCTATAGGAACGGTACTGCAAATATGGATATGACATACCAGATGAATGACGCGTTTGGCAGGGTTGTAACCGGCTATATGACAAACTACCCGGGAATAACGCAGCAGCAGGCTATGGATTCCGCGATGACCGCCTTTTCAAAAATGGGAATAGATCTTTCCCTGGGGGCAAAAGCAACATATGACCTGGAAAACAAGCTTTCTATGCCGCAGCAGATTTCATTTGGATTCTCATATGCGCCAAACAAAAAGTTCCGCTTCGGAATGGATTTTGAGTGGCTCAACTGGAAAAAAGCGTTTGAAAAAATGGAACTGAATATGTCCGGCGGGCAGAATGCGAATATCAACCGTATGCTTGGCAATACCGGCTCATTTTCATTGAGCTTCCCGATGGAATGGAAGGACACATATGTGATTCTTGCAGGGGGCGAGTATGATTTTTCGAAGATGTTCACATTCCGTTTGGGTTATACCTATGGGACAAATCCAGTACCCGAATCCACAGTATTCCCTGTATTCCCGGCAATAGTGGAAAATCACATTGTGGCAGGAGGCACATTTAACCTGGGCAAAAAATTCGCAGTGAATCTTGCGTATGAAATGGCTCTCAACAAACAAATGACAGCTTCTAATCCCAGTACAATTGCTGCGGAATATAACAGCAGCAAGTCATCGCTTGAAACAATGTTATTCCATATTTCAATTGACTGGAAGTATTAATTTAATTTTTGCAGATCGTAATTATTATGGGGCCTAAAAACTACAGAAAAGGAAATAGAAATACTCATGGAGTTTGCGGATTCTGTTTGCTTAATTCCGGGGGCCCCTTAAATTTTAACTTAAGCCTTTACCATGTTACACTGCACTATGAAAGAAAAATTGGATCAGGAAGAGCTTTTGGCTTCCCGGTCAATAATGGTTACACACTGAATTGATCATGAAAATTTATAAGTTACTGCGAAATACTTTTTTCTATACCGGGAGTGCGCTGGTTCTTACGTTGCTGATAAGTTCATGCAGCAAAGATTACCGAACTAATGATACATCGGTTCCGAAGCCGAATAATCCGCTGGAAGGCCGCGTGCTGCCGCACCTGGATCATACGGCGTTTTTCAAGGATTCGATCGAATCACCGCAAGCCGTTACACTGAAGTGCATCGGCTGTCATCCAAATAGTTCTAAAGAAGTGATGAAAACCGCACATTGGACATGGGAAAGCGGTGACGTTGAAAGAAACGGAAAAACAATCCTGCTGGGTAAAAAAAACCAGGTTAACAATTTCTGCATAAGTGTAGTTGGAAATTGGGCTTCCTGTGTAACATGCCATGCGGGCTACGGATGGGGAGATCAGAATTTCGATTTTACCAAGGAAGAAAATGTTGATTGCCTTGTTTGCCATGACGGCTCGGGTACATACTCCAAAAGCAGGCTTGGTCTTCCCGCAAAGAATGTCAACTTGAAGGTTGTTGCAGGAAGTGTTCGGAGGCCCGCCCGCGAAAACTGCGGTATTTGTCATTTCAGCGGTGGCGGCGGTATGGGCGTTAAACACGGTGATCTTGATGAATCGCTGATAAATGCGAACCAGGAGCTTGATTTCCATATGGGCAAGCTCAATTTTCAGTGTATTGATTGCCATACAACACACAACCATGTTATTGCGGGAAAAGTAAACACAACTTACACGGAAAAAACAAAAGCCGTCAGGTTCAACTGCGAGAACTGCCATACCGAAAAACCGCATAATGACCAGCGGCTTAATAAACATACAGAGCGTGTTGCATGCCAGACATGCCACATACCCGAGTTCGCCAGGAAACTTCCTACGAAGATGATTTGGGATTGGTCCAAAGCCGGCGATTCTTCAAGGATAGATAGTCCGCACGAATACCTGAAGATAAAAGGTGAGTTTAAGTATGAAGAAGGTGTTGTACCATCTTATGCCTGGTTCAACGGCAAAATGGACAGATACATTATTGGCGATAAGCTTGATTCTGAAACTGAGCATAACATAAATCACCCCATAGGTTCGCGTGATGACAAGAATTCAAAGATCTGGCCATTTAAGGTACATCATGCAACACAGCCGTATGATGAAATAAACAACATTCTTATTCCACCATTAACGAGCGGGGAAGGCGGGTATTGGACAAAATTCAACTGGAGCTACGCCCTTGAGATCGGAGCAAAGTTAAACAACTTGCCTTATAGCGGCAAGTTCGGTTTCACTAAAACAAAAATGTATTGGCCAATCACACACATGGTAACAACCGGCAAGAACGCGCTGGCATGTGTGGATTGTCATTCAAAAGAAGGCCGGCTTGATTGGGTTGAATTGGGTTACAAACGTGATCCGGTTCAGGGGCCTCAGAAATAAACTTTTAGAGCTATAAATATATGAAAACTAAACCAAAACCATTTAAGAATCCATATTTTGCCGGTGCTATACTCGGTGTGGTTCTATTCAGCGCCTATGCTTTAACTCACAGCGGTTTAGGGGCATCAGGCGCTATCAGCCGCATTCATGTGGCGCTAACCAAGTTAATCTGGCAATCACATGTTGATGTTGTTGGCACTTTCGCAACAATGGGTGCAGGGGATATCAATCCATTGGATCATGCCAGTGTTTTCCTTCTGATAGGAACCTTTGCGGGCGGAATGATCTCGGCGTGGTATAACGGCAGGCTGAAGCTTGAGATTTTTAAAGGACCGCAGATTTCAAATATTCAAAGGCTCATCTTCGCACTGATCGGCGGAGTAATTATGGGATACGGTGCAAGGTTTGCCAGGGGATGCACTTCAGGACAGGCTTTATCCGGCGGGGCAGTTCTCTCGCTAGGAAGCTGGGCATTCATGTTCAGCGTATTTATCGGCGGCTATGCTGTAGCGTACTTTGTCCGCCGGCTGTGGGCAGATCCGCAGCATTCCTGAATTTCTTCATTTTAGTAGATTCATGTCAATCAATAAAGAAAATTAGTCTATCATGTTACCTATAGATGTTATAGCAGTTCTGGGAAAATTCGGAGGTTATGCAGTTTTTGTTCTTATCGGAATTGGCTTTGGCGTATCGCTTGAACTCGCCGGATTTGGTGATTCAAGGAGGCTGGCTGCGCAGTTCTATCTGAAAGATATGACTGTTCTGAAGACAATGTTTACTGCAATCATAGTAGCCGCCATTTTAATATTTCTTTCAGCGGCTATCGGGATACTTGATTTTTCGCAGATATCAGTAACACAAACATTCCTTTGGCCGGGAATTGTTGGCGGTCTTATTATGGGTGTTGGCTTTATAGTCGGCGGATACTGCCCGGGCACTTCATTGGTATCAGTTGCAAGCCTTAAGATTGACGGCCTTTTCTTTTTGATCGGTACCGTACTTGGCGCCGGATTCTTCGGAGAATCACTGCCTGCATTCGAAGACTTCTGGAATTCTTCTTTCACGGAAAGATATTTGCTCTCAGACTGGCTTGGCTGGTCGATCGGTGCAACACTACTTGCTGTAACACTTATGGCGCTGGTAATGTTTTACGGCGCGGAAAAAACCGAGGAGTTCTTCCGCACAAAAGGCAAAGGCTTAACCTGGTCATGGAAGATCACCAAACGCTCATATCTTTACGGCGCAGCCGCTTTAGTGATCTCCGCATCAATTGTCTGGATCATCGGGCAGCCTGATCCGGTACGTAAATGGAGTTTGATGGAAAGCAAGTATGCAGGCCAGTTGGCATCAAGGGATGTATTCATTCACCCGCTGGAATATGTTAAAACATATAATGACGCTTCAATTAAGCTTGTCACCCTTGACCTCCGCCCTGAAGGTGAATTCAATACTTTCCATCTCACCGGCTCCGAGAACGTGAAACCCGAAAACTTTCTCGATCCTAGGTTCACCGCACCGCTTGCTCAGCTTCCCGCACAGGGAGTTGTGATCCTTTTAGCTGATGATGATTCTGTTTCCGTGCAGGCGTGGAAATACCTGAAAGTGCAGGGTGTGAACAATGTTTACATAATAGAAAACGGGCTGCGGGGGTGGGAAACGCTGTTTGCGGGTAAGACCATTTCAGGCAAGAACATAAATATTGCATCTCCGCCTTCAGAGGTTCTGCAATTGTTCCCCAAGGATGCATTTACACCAAAAATTAAGATCAGTACAAAAAAACGCTCCGGTGGACTGTGCAGCTAAAACCAAATAATTTTTTTGATAGTATGAAAACAGTTTTTATAACATTGAGTTTAATAGCAGGCATGCTGGCTTTTGGGCCCGCAGTGAAGCTTGCCCCGGCACAAAATAATCTTAACACTGCACCAACAAATACCGAGTGCCTGCAGTGCCATGAAAAACATGTTTCGGCTGATACCTACAATAACTCTGTGCATAAAACACTTATGTGCAGCGCCTGCCATGTTAAAGATGAATCAAATCCGGTTAACAAGCTGCTTAAGGATCAGAAAAAATGTGTAGTGAATTTTAAGCCAACCGATTGCAGCGGCTGTCATAGCGCAGTAACTAAAGAGCATGAAACAAGCGTTCATAACTCAGCACGACTGCCTGTTTCATGTTCTAAATGCCACGCTGATATACATGGAATAACCTCCATCAAGAATGATAAGATGGCCGCTGCTAAGCTTTGCAGCCAGTGCCATGAAAATGAATCAGCTTATTTTAAGTCAGTACATTTTTCAGCTTTGGAAAAAGGAAATAACGATGCGCCCACATGTACCGATTGTCACAATAAGCATGCGATAAATAGAATTGATGATATCTCCCGGGGAAGGATTTTCCACACGCAGGCATGTATGAAGTGCCATGCTGATACAAGCCTGATGTTTAAGAACAAAGTGACCACGATCGCTGCAAAGACATATTTCGAAAGCTACCATGGCAAGAATATCCGTTTGGGTTACCCTGAAAAAGTTGCCGGGTGCTCGGATTGCCACAGCTCGCACAATATACTGCCTGCTGCTGATTCCAATTCCAGTGTAAACGCCTCCAATCTGACAAATACCTGCAGGCAATGTCATACAGATGCAGGAAGCGGGTTTTCGAAATTTATAGCGCATGCAGAACCAAACAACAGGGAAAAGTATCCTGCGTTATTCTGGGTAACGCTGTTCATGAATCTACTGCTCGCAGGCACTTTCCTGTTCTTCTGGTTCCACTCATTGTTGTGGACCTTCCGCGGCTTTGTTGAAAAGAAACAGAAACGAGATGCGGAGAATTTTTCCGGCGCAGCACCGTCATCAGCAATAAAAATAAAACGCAAAGTTTACAGGCGGTTCAAACCTGTTCATATAACTTTGCATCTTTTTGTGGTATCCAGTTTCCTTGCGCTTGCTTTAACCGGCCTGCCTTTAAAGTTCAATTATACTTCATGGGGCAAGGCTTTGATGGATTATCTTGGAGGCATAGGCAGCGCAGGCACTATTCACCGAATTGCGGCAATAGTTACGTTCGGGTATTTCTTTGTTACACTGGCTATGAGCATCCGCTTCCTGTTCAGTAAAAAACGCTCTAAGGAAGGATTCTGGAAAAGGCTATTCGGGGCTGATTCGCTTTTTATCAACCGTAAAGATATTCAGGATATTAAGGCTATGTTCCGCTGGTTCTTTTTCCGCGGCCCAAAACCCGCATTTGACAGGTGGACCTATTGGGAAAAGTTTGATTTCCTTGCAGTATTCTGGGGAGTGGCCATCATTGGCTCAAGCGGGCTTGTACTTTGGTTCCCTGAGTTCTTCGGCCATTTGCTGCCCGGATGGATATTCAATCTCGCCACAATTATTCATAGTGATGAAGCGCTGCTTGCCGTTGGTTTCATATTTACCGTACACTTTTTCAACACGCATCTCAGGGCTGAAAAATTTCCGATGGATTTTGTAATATTCAACGGGCAGGTGTCTGAAAAAGAAATGATCCATGAACGCGGCGCACAGTGGGAGCGTTACAAAGAGCAGGGGATAACCGAAGAATTTGAAGTCAAGAAGCCCACGCCGCTTGTGTGGGATATTTCACTCAGGATATTCGGTTTATTGGCTGTACTAACAGGAACTATACTTGCTGTACTGATCTTTTACTCTATTATAGTGCATGGTATGCACTGAAATTGATATTTTGAAAAAATATCATTAAGTTGCGTGTAACAACAAATAATTATGAACAAAGGTATAGTTGAGCTTATTTTTGAGCTTAAGCTTACATGCATGTCTAAGGAAGAAAGCATCCGCAAGGACCTGAAGCTTTCACCTGCGGAATACAAAGGGCTGCTTGCCCTGGAACCGGGCAGGGTGTTCTCATGCATGCAGCTTTCGGATGAAATGGGACTCTCGAAATCACGCGGCAGCCGGGTTATTGATAAGCTTATAGATAACGGGTATGTGAAAGAAGCGGTTCACAGCGATGATAAGCGTGTGTTTAATGTGACGCTTTCGCAAAAAGGGCTGAATGCGATCAAAAAAATTAACAGCGTGATGAATGAATGTGAACTGGCGATCCTGAAAAATATACCCGAAAGCGAATTGAAAGCGTTTACCCAAACCCTGCATAAGATAACAGAAATAGTCAAACCTGGATAGATGTTTCATTATGCAGAGTCCTCCTGCGGAAAGACTCTGCAAATTACCGGTATTCGAGATGCTGAATCAAGTTCAGCATGACAAAGTATAGTACATATTTTGTTTCTTAGCCCACGGATTCATCCGTAGTGAAAAATTGACACGCTACCATATAACCGCTTCAGCGGTTTATTGACCTGTATACAAAACATCAATAGCTCTATAAGTCCGCTTATTATGTAGTTGCTATTAGCAACTAAATTTATTATTTTTGTGTATTATTGATAATTTATATGGAGTAACAAAAATGAAAATGGAAATATTCTTTGAAGAGGGTAAAAAAGTCAACGCAAGGTATGGCGATATAGTTATAAAAACGGATCAGCCGGTTGAATCCGGCGGCGATGGTTCAGCCCCTGCGCCGTTTGATCTTTTCCTGGCCTCAATTGGTACATGTGCAGGAATTTATGTCAAATCCTTTTGTGCGCAAAGATCGATACCAACTAACGATATCGTTATCACGCAGAATGTGCAATATGATTTTGAAAAGCGGCTTGTAGGAAAGATAACCCTTGATATAAGCCTGCCGGATTATTTTCCTGCAAAATATAAGGATGCAGTAATTAATGCAGCCAATCTCTGCGCTGTTAAGAAACATCTGCTCGATCCTCCTGAAATTGAAGTCAGTGCCCGTATCGCCGAAATGGCGTAAGTGAATTTGGCAACGAATAGCCAAAGCCGGTAATTCAGCGGTTATGAATAAAAAATTTAAAAACCCCTCTATAATAGCGGGGTTTTTTGCTTTTGAATTGTCACACTTAACAGCCCATTATGTCCTTAAATGTCAGGCAAATAATAATATTAGATTAATTTTAAGGTTTTATATATTGTTTCTATTTATGATATTTGGGAATAGCTGCAACAATAGAAACTATTCACATTTATAGGAGCAAAAAATGAGAAATAAAGCTTTCCTAAGCGCTCTGGCACTTATCATGATCTCCGTACTCTTTGTATCCTGCGGAAAATCTACAAAACCCAAAAAACAAATTGATACCAAGCCCGTTTCTGTTAAGCAATTCGATACACCTCCCGGTGCAGATCCTTCGGTTTCTGCTGATCAGGGCGGCGAAGGCTTTAAGGGCGAAGGCTGGGAAACCAAAACTGACTATAATGTATCAGGTGACTCCAAAGCTATAAAGGGCGGCACCTTCAATATGCGAATCCCGGATTTTCCGAATACTCTCAGGATCTACGGCAAGGATGCGAATTCCTACGTGAACAACCTGATGGAAAATATGGTATATGAATCACTGTTAAGCACAGATCCCGTTACTGAAGACTGGATCCCGGGGCTTGCAACTCACTGGAAGATCAGCGAAGATAAAAAGCAGTTCTGGTTCAGGATAAATCCAAACGCAAGATGGGCAGACGGCAAGCCCGTTGTTGCAGAAGACGTGGTTGCAACATGGAAGCTTCTTGTTGACCCGGGTATTCTTGAAGCATATTCAAACATACTCTACGGAACTTATGAACAGCCTGTAGCTGAAAGCAAGTATATTGTATCTGTAAAAACCAAAGAGCTTAACTGGAGGCAGTTCCTCTATTTTGCAGGCTCAATGAGGATCCTTCCCGCGCATCACATTGGCAATATCAAAGGCGGAGAGTATCTTGACAAATACCAGTTCGAAGTAATTCCGGGAACAGGTCCCTACATTATCTTAAAAGATGATATCAGCAAGGGCCAGTATGTTACCATGAGAAGAAGAAGCGATTACTGGGCAGAAAAAGAAAGATTCAACACAGGAATAAATAATTTTGACGCTGTGAAGCTTGATGTTATCCAGGATGAATCCCTGGCATTCGAAAAATTCAAGAAGGGCGATCTTGATATTTATGCAGTAAGCCGTGCGCAATGGTGGGCAGAGCGTTTTGATTTTGATGATTACAAACGCGGTCTGGTAATGCGTTACAGGGTATTTAACGAGAATCCAAACGGCGTACAGGGGCTCGTATTCAATATGCGTAAAGCACCTTTCAATGATATCAGGATCAGGAAAGCTGTCACATATCTTTGGGATAGGGCTAAGTTCAATGAGAAGTTATTCTTCAATTCTTACCTTCCCGAGTATTCATATTTTCCGGGTTCCGTATATGAGAATCCTTCGAACCCGAGGGTTGGGTTCAACCTCGACTCAGCGCGTATACTGCTTGAAGAAGCCGGTTATAAGGATAAAAACTCAGACGGTTACCTTGTGAAAGATGGCCGTGTGTTTGAGCTTGACCTTCCGTTCGATGGAGGTCCGGGACAGGAACGATACCTCACTATCTTCCAGGAAGATATGAAAAAGGCCGGAATAAAGCTGAACCTAAAACAGATAGATGGTTCTACCAGATTCCAGCTTGGTAATGAAAGGAACTTCACAATTCTTGTTACTGCATGGACAGGGTTAAGAATTCCCAATCCGGAAAGTTCGCTGAAATCGAACACCGCTGATGCCCCTAACACCACCAACTGGCCTGGCATTAAAGACCCGAGAATTGATGAGCTTTGCGATAAATATAACGTTACATACGACAAAAAAGAGAGAATAAAGATCATCAGGGAAATAGACGGAATAGCATGTTCATATTTCGGCTACGGTTTCGGATGGTATGCGCCATACCAGAGGATAGCATTCCAGAACAAGTTCTCATATCCGGAATGGATACTGCCCAGAACTTCTGACTGGCTGTTTGCTGCAGTGGTTTGGTATTATGACCCCGAAAAAGCTGCAGAGTATGATGCGGTTAGGTCTGACCCGAACAAGAAGATAGAGCCAAAAGAAGTTGACCAGAAGTACTGGATCAAAGTTAAGGAACAGGAAGAAGCTTCAGGAAAATAGAACATATCAAGAGCTTCTGCATCACATGATGCGGAAGCTCTTGTTTTAATTGCCGGACCATTGAAACCAATTGTATGCAGAATGCATCTAACAGGTAGCCCTTATTCAATATCCAATGGCAGCAAAAAAATATGTCTTTTAATATCAATATAACATGACATCATATTTTATCAGAAGGTTTTTGCTCATTATTCCCACATTCCTGGGAATTACGCTCATCACATTTTTCATTTTACAGATCGTTCCCGGCGGCCCGCTTGAACGCGAGCTGCTCAAGCTTCGAATGGGAGGGCAAACAACAGGCGGTGAAGTTGGACCATCCGGGGGCAATCAAACCGGCGGTATTGAGATACCTGAATCCGCGCTGCAGGAAATGAAAAAATTTTACGGGTTCGATCTCCCTATCCATGAGCGTTACCTGAAATGGCTTGGCAACATGCTCACTCTCGACCTGGGAAAATCTTATGTATATGCAGAGCCTGTTTGGGATGTTATCATTTCGAGGTTCCCTGTATCAATTTATTTCGGTGTGATCGGTTTCCTGCTGACGTATATGATATGTATTCCGCTGGGCGTTATAAAAGCTGTTAAGAATGGCAGCAAATTCGATTTTGTCTCATCTATTATAGTATTCATGGGCTACTCAATACCCGGCTGGGCATTTGGTACAGTAATGCTTGTTCTCTTTGGCGGCGGAAGCGTTTGGGATGTCTTCCCGCTCGGCGGCTTCCGGAGCGAGGATTTTGACCAGCTTACCATGTGGGGGCAGATCACCGACCAGATACAGCACACAATTTTGCCGGTTGCTTCATACCTTGTTGGCAGCTTCGCTACACTCACTATATTAACCAAAAATTCAGTAATTGAAAATCTCAGCCAGGATTATATCCGTACTGCCTTTTCAAAAGGTCTTTCTGAAAAGCGTGTAATATTCAAGCATGCGCTCAGGAACTCTCTTATTCCAATCGCAACAGGACTTGGACATTTCCTTTCGCTTGTGCTTGCCGGCAGCTTCCTGATAGAAACAGTTTTCAATATCAATGGTATGGGTTTGCTTGGCTTTAAATCGATCGAACAAAGAGATTATCCTGTAACGATGGGAATACTTGTTCTTTCATCAGTACTGCTGCTCATAGGTAATATTATTTCAGATATGCTGTACGCAATTTTTGACCCAAGGATCCGTTTTAAATAAATAAGTTTAAGCTTCTCAAATTATGAAGAAGGAAAAAATCAAAAAAGACGTATCAATATCCATCTTCCGCAAAAGATGGCGTAAGTTCCGCACCATTAAACGCGGCTACTATGCATTTCTTGTGCTGGTGATATTGTACGCAATTTCATTCCTGCTGCCGCTGTTTATTAACCATACCGCTATCATGGTTAAATATAACGGTGAGTATTATTTCCCGATGTTCAAAAGCGGTATATATGAACCAAAGGTTTTCGGACAGGAAGGTTACGGCGAAACCAATTACCGTATGCTGAAGGAAAAGTTCAGCCAGGAGTCAGGTGATAACTGGGTTCTGATGCCGATCTATCCATACAGCCCAAATGAAAACCTGCTGGATGAAATGGAAGGCTCTCCGCCGCACCCGCCATCGGCAGGGCATATATTCGGCACTGATGACAGGGCAAGAGATGTATTTGCAAGAACACTATACGGCTTCAATATTTCCATTTCGTTCGCGCTTGTGGTTACTGCTTTCGCATATCTTATAGGTGTAAGTATCGGCTCGCTGCTGGGCTTCTTCGGCGGGAAAGTTGATATACTTGGACAGCGCGTAATAGAAATTTGGAGTACGCTGCCGTTCTTATATGTAATGATAATCGTGAGCTCAATCCTCCAGCCAAACTTCATTTTGCTAGTGCTGATCTTAACGGCATTTAGCTGGATGGGAATAACATATTATGTGAGGGGTGAGTTTTACAGAGAAAAAGCAAGGGATTACGTTTCAGCGGCTGTATCGCTGGGCGCGAAAAACCGTACTATAATTTTTAAGCATATACTTCCTAATTCTCTGACACCGATCATATCGTTCGCGCCGTTTGCCATTGTTGGCGATATCAGCGCTCTCGTATCACTCGACTTCCTCGGCTTCGGACTTCCCCCGCCGACACCAAGCTGGGGACAGCTTGTTAGGCAGGGTATGACCAATATTGAACACTGGTGGCTTGTTGCGGTTCCGCTTACAGCCATGTTCTTAACGCTGATTGCCATTGTATTCATTGGTGAGGCCATCAGGGAAGCATTTGACCCGAAAGTTTATTCAAGATTGAGGTAATGGAATGAAAAAACTTGTTGAAATAAAAAATCTGCGCACATATTTTTTTGTCGAAGCTACCGATAAGCAGATAAAGGCTCATACAGAATATACACAGGAAGGATTTCTGAAGAAATTCTATGATGAAGATAAGAAGCTGAAGGGTAAATTCCCGGCAAAAGCTGTGGATGATGTTTCGTTCGATATCTATGAAGGTGAAGTGCTTGGTATTGTTGGTGAATCCGGCTCCGGTAAATCCGTTACCGCGTATTCCGTAACCAGGCTTGTGCCTGATCCGCCGGGTAAGATAGTAGCAGGTGAGATATTTTACAAAGGTGTGGATATGCTGAAGCTGAGTTATGAAGAGATGAAGAAATACCGCGGCTTCGAGATCGCTATGATATTCCAGGAGCCGATGACATCTTTGAACCCTGTCATGAAGATAGGCGAGCAGATAACAGAAGTTATAACTACTCATGAAAAGATGGATAAACAGCAGGCTGAGCAGAAGGCAATTGAAATGCTGGAAGCGGTGGGAATACCCGATGCCGCAAAAAGGATGAAGGATTACCCGCACCAGTTCAGCGGCGGAATGAGGCAAAGGGTTATGATAGCTATGGCGCTTTCATGCAATCCTTCGCTGCTTATTGCCGATGAGCCCACAACCGCGCTTGATGTGACAATACAGGCACAGATCCTCGACCTGATGCTGGAAATAAAGAAGAAACGTGATGACGCTGCTATTGTACTTATTACACACAACCTTGGTATTGTTGCCGAAATGTGCGACAGGGTTGTTGTGATGTACGGCGGCAAGGTGCAGGAAATTGGCGGTGTTGACGGAATATTCAACGATCCGAAACATCCATATACCAAAGGCTTGCTGCAGTCATTGCCTGATCCATACAACGATACCCAGGGCAAGCTGAGGGCTATTCCCGGTATAATTCCGCATATACTCGAGCTGCCAAAGGGATGCAAATTCTGCACGCGCTGCACGGAAGTGATGGATATTTGCAGGGAAGTTGAGCCTGAATTGCTTGAGGTTGAGCCCGGCAGAACTGTAAGATGCCACCTGTACACAATGGAGCAGAATAAGCAGCAGAACTGAATTTGGACTCATTTTAACTGAGAACAGAATTTTATGATGAACAAAGAAAATATACTTGAAGTAAAAGACCTGCGCGTGAAGTTTCCGGTTCACGGAGGGGTATTTCTTGGTAAAGTGGCTGAAGTTAAAGCCGTTGACGGAATCAGCTTTTCTATTAAACACGGCGAGACCCTTGGCCTGGTTGGTGAATCAGGCTGCGGAAAATCAACCGTTGGGAAAGCGATAATAAACATTCTTAAGTTCTCTTCACCGGATGTGATTATAACCGGCGAAGTTTGGATGCGTACCGGTGATGAAGAAATTGACCTGCTGAAATTTGACAGGAACCAGATAAGGAAATACCGCGGACTTGTACAGATGATATTCCAGGATCCGTATTCATCGCTTAACGCAAGGCTTACGGTTGGACAGATCATAGAAGAGCCGATGCTTTATCATACCAACATGCAGAAAAAAGAGCGCCTTGAGAAAATATCATGGCTGCTTGAAAAGGTAGGGCTTCAGCCTGAGCAGTCCAAACGCTACCCGCATGAATTTTCCGGCGGGCAGAGGCAGAGAATTGGCATAGCCCGCGCTCTGGCAACCAATCCAAAGCTTATTATTGCTGATGAACCTGTATCCGCGCTGGATGTATCTATCCAGGCGCAGGTAATAAACCTGATGCAGGAGCTTCAATCAGAGTTTGACCTCAGTATATTGTTCATAGCGCATGATCTTTCGGTTGTAGAGCATATCAGCTCAAGAATTGCAGTAATGTATCTCGGCAGCATATTCGAAGTAGGGCAGGGCAAGGAAGTCTATCATCATCCTGTGCATCCATACAGCAGGGCGCTACTTTCAGCAGTGCCGCTGCCAAATCCGAAGTTCCGCAATAAGCAGCGCACCATCTTAAAGGGCGATGTTCCTACTCCGCTGCGTAAGCCAAGTGGCTGCGGATTCAGAACACGCTGCCCGATAGCTAAACCAATGTGCGCCGATGCTGTGCCGCCTCTCGAAGAGAAACGCCCGGGGCATTTCGCGGCCTGTCCTTATACAACAGTGCACGAAGAAACTATTCAGCAGGAAATAGTGCAGAAGTAGCCGGCCGGGAATATCTCCGGCAAGAAACCAATGAAAGTATATTTTGTTTCGGATCTTCATGGCAAACCCGAACGGTACAGAAAGCTTGCCGTCAAGATAGCCGATGAACCACCCGATGCAGTATTGATTGGAGGAGATCTTCTTCCTAACTATTTCGTAATGGAACCTGCGGAATTTGCTGAGAACTATCTGCTTCCCCTGCTTACTGATCTCAAATCAAATCTAAAAGAACGCTTTCCTTCCATATATTATATTTTCGGCAATGATGACCCGGCATCAGCTTTGCCATTCTTTGATGAAACTCCAATTGCCGGCCTTATGAAAAATATCAACATGCAGGTTATCAAATTTTCAGGTATTGAAATAGGCGGGTATGCATATATACCTCCTACGCCTTTCCTGCTTAAGGACTGGGAGAAGTACGACGTATCACGTTATATACCGCGAGGTGCATTATCTCCTGAAGAAGGTATCCGCACTGTTGAGACACCTGCGAATATCGTAAGATATACGACTATTGCCGATGATCTGGAGATCCTGAATAACGAGGTCCAGAGCATGAGCACAAGCATTTTTTTGTTTCATGCGCCGCCTTGTGATACGAATCTGGATAAGATCTTAAGCAAGGATATTAACGGAAATACGCACATAACAGGGGTGGGGAGTGTTGCCATCAGGAAGTTCATAGAAAAGTACAAACCCGCTGTTACTTTGCATGGGCATATTCATGAATCTGCGGGAATTTCAGGAAGCTGGAAAGATAAGATAGGAGAGACCTTTTGTTTTTCGGCAGGTCATGATGGGGAAGAGCTTGCTTTGGTGAGCTTTGATACGGATAATCCCGCTGCTGCCGATAGGCTGCTGCTATAGATATATTCCCCCTTAAAAAGGGGGAGGAGATTTTTGGGAATGCTCTTAAACAGGATTAATCGTAAAACGGTGTTTACCGAAGATCATCGATGGGGATTTTAAAAGCTGCTCGTTCCACGAAATGAGCTCTTAAAAAGAAAATCAAGCAGTTGAAAAAAGAGCAATACACAAACCTGCCAGGTTTTAGTTTTGCAGATGTTCAGGATTGACGATGCTCAAACCTGGCAGGTCTGACACCTTA
>WBZT01001768.1_pt1 | contig 15588 bp, 14 predicted proteins | sample 5204241 | NCBI WGS metagenome assembly WBZT01 (sample SAMN12344358, study PRJNA552823) | activated sludge metagenome | biome: Activated sludge suspended growth; feature: Nitrification reactor; material: Wastewater; isolation source: activated sludge from nitrification reactor of wastewater... | reverse complement strand
ACTAAATGCAGCATAACTGCTAATGAAAGGTATTTTTCCTGTTAAAGCCAAACCCGCACCAACTGTTGCTAGGTTTTGTTCTGCAATGCCTACCTCGAAAAATCTATCAGGATATGCTTCTTTAAACATATGCATTTGGGTACTTTCTGTAAGATCGGCACAAAGAGCCACGACATCTTGGTTGCTTTCTCCAACTGCCCTTAGTCCTTCACCAAAACCTTTTCTTGTAGCCTTAAGTTCTAAGTCGCTATTTAGGTAGTCGGCTAAATGATAATCACCCCTACTCATGTTCACTCCTAATTTTTCCTTTTAGGGTTCTTAGCTCTTTTAAAGCCAAAACTGCTTGCTCATGATTAGGAGGCAAGCCATGCCAATGAAAGTCGTATTCCATAAAGTCAACACCCTTGCCTGGGATTGTATATGCAATTATCATCACCGGTTTTTCAACAACTGCCTTTGCCATTTCAAGCGCGTCTATAACGGCTTCTATGTTATTGCCATCTATTTCCATAACATGCCAACCAAAAGCTTCCCATTTTGCTTTGAGATTTTCTAAAGGCACAACAGATTCAGTTGGCCCATCTATCTGAATGTTATTTCTATCTATTATGCCAATTACATTATTTAGGCCGTATTTTGGAGCCAACATTGCCGCTTCCCAAATATTTCCTTCATTTAATTCACCGTCACCCATTACTACAAAAACCCAGCGATGATTTTGTTTGTTCAGACGCATCCCTAGAGCAACGCCAACTGCCTGGCTTAAACCACAGCCCAAAGGACCGCTAGTTGTTTCAAGCCCGGGTAATTTTGTTCTTTCAGGGTGGCCCTGAAGCCTGCTACCAAATTGTCTTAGAGTAGATAATTCTTTTTTATCGAAATATCCCGCCTCGGCCATTGTCGCGTAGCGCACTGGCGCAGTGTGGCCGTTGCTAAGAATAAGAACATCTCTTTCATCCCAATCTGGGTTTTTTGGATCATGCCGCATGACATCAAAATATAGTGCTGTGAATATATCGGCTAAGCCAAGCGGACCCGCCGAATGTCCACTTCCGGCTTTTTCAAGCATAGAAATAATGTCACTGCGAATATCATTTGCTTTTAGTTCAAGCTGTTCTATGGTCAATTTTTTTTGGGCCATTTTTTTATTTTCCTAAAATTTAGCTAGTTTTATTTTACCATAACTGTTATTTATTAAATATCTAATTATTCAAGAGAATATTCATTTGATCAAATACTTCTTCAGGCTTGTCTGTACCCTGAATAGCACTTCCGACATTTATGACATCTACTCCACCTTTTTGTAGATCAATAATATTGGATAGGTTTGCTCCGCCGTCCCAGCCGTACTCTAAATATTTTGTTATTTTTTTTGCATCGGCAATTTTTTCCAACATCCCAAGGTCGGCCGTGCCTCCGTAATGACCTAAGTTGCCAGCAAAAATTAATAAGTGTTGTACGTGAGGAAAAATATAACTGACTTCTTGAATTGAGGTTTTTTGTAATATGGCTAAGCCGGTTTTAATATTATATTCCCGTAAATCCGCTGCAAGCTTCGGAATATCACAGTTGCTTTCAGCGTGCACTATAACCATATTAGGCTTAATTCTAATAAATTCATCAAAAAACATTTGTGGCTCTTGGTACATTACATGCAAATCAACCAGCATATCTCCGAATTTTGAAATCATCGAAAGAGGTATGCTTTTAGAGTCTGTAAATACACCATCCATAACATCTATTTGAATGCGACTCGCAAAACTAATTTTTTTTTGCTGGTTCAAATAATCACTTTGGTCTGAAGCTAGCACGGTTGGGCATATTAAACTCATTACAAAAATTATAACCTAAACTCCAAAAAAAATAATTATGGTTATATTTTTAGATTATTCGTTGTAAAATTAATAAATAGATAGTAGACAAAAAGTGGATAATATACAAATGCCAGAGCCAGAGGTAATATCTGGCAACCAGAATGCAGAGCCTAGCACAGCTCAACAACACCAAGAAGTTGATTCAGCTAGGAATCTTATATTGCAGCCATCCGAAAAGCAAAAATGCACCGAAATGTTAGGTAGACTAGCCATTAAAAATGATCAAGAGTCCGTAGCAGAGCAAGAACCGAATCAAAGATTATCGCAAGTAAGCCCATATCCACACTACCAAAAGCCTAAGCTAGAATTGTCTATTCCGAAAATTTCCTTTTCCAAGAGACTATTAGCAGCGGTTTTAGCCGGAACTTTTTTTATGGCGCTTTTAGGGGGCATGCTATTTTACAGTAACGGAAAAAAAGATGATCCTAATAAATTAGGCAGTAATTTATATATAGCCGGGCTCTCGGTTGATGGGAAAAACCCCGAACAGGCCAGCAAAGAATTAAATAGCTTAGCAGAATCTCAAAAAATCAGTCTTACAATCAACGACCAAAAAATAGAAACCTCAGCTCAAGAACTTGGCATCAACAGAGATGTAGCTCAGGCGATTAAAGAAGCTCAATCGAAGAAAAAAACAATAAAAGAAAAATTGGGAATAAAACCTAAAGAGAAGTTCGAGATTCCATTAAGATCTTCCGTAGACCAAAATAAACTAAAACTATTTGTTTCAAAAACACTCGGAGATCAAATGCTAGCTAAAGATGCTTCTGTTAGCCTGGACGGCGAAACTTTTGTTGTAAGCGAAGGCCAAAAGGGTTTGTCGATAGATTATGAAAAGCTGAGCGCAGACTTAAATTTAATACCGTTGAATAAAAAAGCAGAAATTACTGCTAGTGTAGTCATGGTAGATCCTTCCATTACTAGCGATACCGCTAATAAGGCCAAGGCTGACGCGGAGCAACTAATAGCAGCTAAATATACGGTTGGTCACCCATCTATAGGCTCTAAGCTGCTTGGCAATAATTTAAAAACAAAATGGATTGTATTTAGCCCGGATAGCAATAATAAAGTAATTAATGTATCAATAAACCAAGAAGCAGCCTGGAACGATTTTGTTTGGCTAACAAAACTATTCAATCAGGGAGCAAGTAATAGAATTAAGGTAAATATACCTGGTCAAGGTGTAACTGTCATAGATGATGGCCGAGATGGTATCAATATGTCAGACGAAGAAATTGCCAAACAAAAATCTATCTTCTTAGATAAACTTTCAAAAAAAGAAGCCTATGATGCTAACATTAACCCTTCCTTAGTTACTAGGGCGGAAACTGTTTATGACGGTCAGCAGCGAATGGTTCTGGTAGATGCTCCAAACTTTAGGGCTTACGCCTTCGAAAACGGACAGACGCTAAAGTCTGTACCTATCACTACTGGTAAAACCGGCTTTGAAACACCGACTGGAACATACCTAATTAAACGTAAGATTTCCATTAGCACCATGAAAGCTTGCTCCAACGGTGAATGCTGGTCAGTGCCAAACATAAAGTGGCAGTCTTATTTTACTAACGAAGGCCATGCCATACATGCCTCTGCGGCACCCGGCGCAGTCGGCAGATACAATATCAGCCACGGTTGTGTTGGCATGTACGAAAACGATGCAAAATGGTTTTACGACTGGGCAGTTGTTGGTACCCCAGTTGTGATAGTTCGCTAAAAAAGATAGAATTATTAAATATATGAATACTTTAAGCCAAGAACTAAAGTGGCGAGGCTTCGTCAACCAAACTACTTTTAAAAACATAGAAGAACTAGATAATGAACCAATTACATTCTACTGGGGAGTAGACCCTAGCGCTAGCTCAATGCATATAGGCCAACTGGCAATGGCAATGATGATAAAGCAATTTATTAAATATGGGCATAAACCCATTTTATTAGTCGGCGGAGCGACTGGTATGATTGGCGACCCTGACGGAAAAGATAACGAACGAGATCTTAAAAGTGTTGAAGAAATCGATAATAATAAAAGGCAAATTGCCAAACAGTACAAGCACCTATTCAATGGATATAAATTTGAAATTGTAGATAATTACGATTGGTTTAAGAATATAAACTACCTAGATTTTCTAAGAAACATAGGTAAGGTTGTTCCAATGAGCCAAATGCTTGGCAGGGATTTTGTCCAAACAAGACTTGGGGAACAAGGTAGCGGAATTAGTTATGCTGAGTTTAGCTATTCATTGATTCAAGGGTATGATTTTTTGCACCTTTTCAGAAATAATAATGTTTCACTGCAGGTTTGTGGTAGTGATCAATGGAGCAATAGTATTGCTGGGGTCGAACTTATCCGAAAATTAGAAAACAAAGAAGCTCACATATGGACAGCTCCCTTAATAATAAATAAAAGTACGGGCAAGAAGTTTGGTAAAAGTGAAGCGGGCGCCATTTGGCTAGATGAAGAGCTTACTAGCGTTTACCAGTTTTATCAATTTTGGCTAAATGTAGATGACCAAGGTGTTGAAGATTACCTAAAAATTTACACCATGCTCGGCCAAGAAGAAATTACTAAAATTATGTCTGCCTTTAATGAAAAACCCGAGGAAAGACTGGCTCAAAAAACACTTGCCCATGAAGTGACTTCAATTGTTCACGGCCAAGAACGAGCAACAAGCGTCCAAAGAATAAGCGAAGTTTTATTTGGAAATATAAGCTATGAGGCATTAACTAAAAATGACTTTCATGAACTTAGTAGTGAGATTCCAGTAATTTCCTATAATAAACAACCCTTAATAGACTTATTAGCAGAGGGCAAGCTGGCATCTAGCAAAGGAGAAGCAAGAAGATTCTTAGAGGCTGGCGCAGTCTACATTAATGGCGAAAAAGTCACTGGCGATAGCTATATATCAGATAGCCAGTTTATTAATGATTTTCTTATTATCCGCAGGGGTAAAAACAGTCAAGTTTTAATTAAAAAATAGTTTAGAATGTTGCTTAAATTTCATCAAGTTCTAGGTTGCGCCTAATATATCTAGGGGCTTTGGCAAATGGCGTATTAAGCCAAGCGTCGACTATTGGTTGCCAATCTTTCTTTGCACGCAAAACATCCGATGGTAATGCCAAGACATTACTGTCTTCGTCATTTCTAATACCTTTAGCAGCTTGAACACTGTAACCCAGGCCGGCCCTTACGCCTTTAAAGCGGTTTGCTGCCATCAACATACCTTGGCCACTTCCGCAAATTAATATTGCCCTCGTCTCCTTGACGTCCGAAGACAGCATTTTTATTACTGCAGCCGTTGCGAACACCGGAAAATCATCTTGGCTATCATACTGTTTGTCTCCAGCATCCTCGGCTGAATAATTTTGCGCCTTTAAATAATCAAGAATTTGCTGTTTTAAATGAAAGCCATTATGATCGGCTGCAACAATAATTTTCATCTTGTCCTTTAAATGTGAGCTTCTTCTACTTCACTAAATTTTAGATCTGTTTTTTGATTTTGTAACAGGCTACCCGTGTCGGCTACTAGCTCTACTAACCTGTTACTGTATCCCCACTCATTATCGTACCAAGCCACTACTTTTAGCATATTTCCAGCAACAACACTGGTTAGAGCTAGATCAACAATACATGAATGGCTATTACCAATAAAATCACTACTAACTAGCTCTTCTTCTGTAACATCTAGGATGCCTTGGTAATAAGGTTCTTTAACCGCTTTTTTAAACGCTTCGTTAACCTCTTCTTTGGTCACATTGCGCTTAGTAATAACTACAAAGTCAGAAAGGGATACAACCGGCGTAGGAACTCTAACGCTTAAACCTCCAAATATTCCAGAAATTGCAGGCAAAGCTTGCCCTGCGGCTATACTTGCTCCGGTTGTAGTTGGCACAATATTCTCGGCAGCATTTCTGGCTTCTCGCAGGTCTTTAGCAGGAGCATCTTGAAGTCTTTGACTGGCAGTATAGCTATGAACTGTAGTCATCATTGCTTTTTCAATGCCAAAATTCTGATTTATAACATCCATAACAGGCGTAATACAGTTGGTAGTACAGCTAGCATTGCTAATAATATCGCTGGCATTTTCTAGCTTATCTTCGTTAACACCAATAACTATTGTTGTGGCGCCCTCGCCTTTAGCTGGAGCACTTATAACTACTTTTTTAGCACCTGCTTGATCAATATGAGCCCGTGCTTTAGCTGGGTCTACAAAAAATCCTGTGCTTTCAATAACTACAGCTACACCTAAATCTGCCCAGGGCAAAAGTGCTGGATCTGTCTGTTTGTAAACAGGTATCTTTTTGTCATCAACAATAATATTTTGATCATCATAAGTTACAGCTCTATGATAAGCACCATAAGTACTATCATGCTTTAGTAGGTGAGCTAGTGTCTTAGTGTCTGTTAAATCGTTAATTGCAACTATTTCAAGGTCACTTCTTTCAAATGCTACCTTAAAAGCATTTCTGCCGATGCGACCGAAACCGTTAATAGCTACTTTAGTTTTCAATTTACCCTCCCCTGTTAATAAGCTTATGCTAATTATAGCAAAGCCGCCTAAAATTTACTTATAATTTTACTTAAACCTTTGAACACACTCTTCAATTATATTAACTGCTTCTTCGGCGTCTCCCCAGCCTAATACTTTAGTACTACCAGGCTTTTTCAGGTCTTTATAGTGCGTAAAGTGATGCTCAATTTGCTGTTTCCAACGCTCACCTAAATCATCTAGATTGTTAATTTTATCACCGGTGTTTCTATCATCGGCTGGAACGCAAACAATTTTATAATCCATTTCGCCATCATCTTCAAAATTTAAAATTCCAACCACTTTGGCTTGAAGCCAAATTCCTGTTGGCAACGGCTCGTCCGTTACCACCAAAGTATCTAATTCATCGCCATCTTCGTCTAGCGTCTTTGGGATAAAGCCATAGTTGACCGGCTTTGCGAATATCTGGGGCTCAACCCTATCAAGCATAAAGGCGGCTCGCTTTCTATCCCACTCAACCTTAAGGCTTGAGCCTTTTGGTATTTCAATTACTGTATTAATTTCTTTATTTTTATAATCACCTGGATCTAAGACAACATTAAAGTCAGCCACTTATTACCTCTAATTAGTTTAGTTAATATATGTTACTAGTATACAATAGAGCCGAAATGAAAATAATATCTCATCGTGGTAAATATTCTAAAAAATCCCACGAAAATAGCATAAAGACTATACTGAGGGCAGATAAATTATTGCCAAAATACATAGAAATTGATATTCAACAAAACTACCAAGGAGATCTTATACTCAGTCACGACCTAGTCGCAGACATGAACCGTCGAGAACAAAAAAAATTACCACGACTTATCGATTTATTAAATAATACCCTGAAATCAACTCTTCTTATAGAAATAAAACAACCGGGTATCTCTAAAAAAATATTAGCTTTAATTAATAAAAAAGGCGCTAATTCTTTTACGACTTTTAGTCTAGAGGATGCAGTCTACATTAAAGATAATGCAAATTATGAAGTATTCATTATGCAGCGCGTCCATCCTTTTGGACTTATGAAAAAATGCCTACACAATAAGCTTGACGGTGTAGGCGTTAATAAAAACTGGCTAGTACTTTTGCCCTTTATATACAGAAAATGCCAGTCAAATAATAAAAAAATGTTTCTATACACAGTAAATAGTAAGCCGCTTGCAAGGTTTTTGACTGTTATTATGCCAAATATCTATATATGTACCGATAATACTAAAGAATTTTCTGAATCACTGAGGTAGCAATACGCCATCTATCTCATAGACGGCTCCATTTTTAGCGGGTATGCCCGCCTTGGTAACCTGCCATTTATTGCCCTTCATATCTACAATATATAGATTTTTATCTTCGCTTTTAACCACAATCTCCGACCCGTTCATGGTCTTGATTTTTAGGCCCTCGACCATTGCATCTGGTTCAATTTTTCCGCTTGCTATATGATAATTAACTACGTTTTTTGTTAATTCTGTATCTGTTTGCTTAAACAAATCTTTGACAGCTTGGTCGCTATTTTTATAGCCATCATTAGTAAAAGCAAAAACAGTGTATGGAGTTGTGCCTTCAAGGTCGGTATATAAACCAACTGCTTTAAGTTGTTTCTCGAAATCGTTAAGATCTTTTGACGAAGAAATTATAGAGGCGATACTTTCGGTAGGCTCCTTATTTTGGTCAGCAATATTTGTAGACGAAGTGGTTTGCTCCGGATTCATTGTAACCAATTTGTATGCTCCAAAACCTATTGCAGAGATAATTAAAATAATAATAATTAGTAAAATAATTATTCTTTTTTTATGAGATTTTTCCACCATTCACTTAAGCCTCTAATTATATTCTTAATGATAACTAAAAAGGGTCTTTTAGTCTAATTTTGTAGACTCAAGATATTCTCTTATTCGCAGAGCTGCAGTTGCGCCCTCGCCCACTGCGCTTGCTATTTGCATTGTTGCACCGCTCCTAACATCGCCGGCGGCAAAAACACCCTTAAAGTTAGTTTCTAGCCGTTCATTAGTTTTAATTAGACCAATTTCGTCTAGTTCTAATTTGCCGTTTAAGAACTGAGTATTAGGTAGTAGTCCTATGAAAACAAAAACACCGTCTACTGCAAATTCTACTTCTTTACCGGTATTTTTGTCAGTTCCGACAACTTTATTTACAAAATTATCATCACCAAGAATTTTATCTGTAGTTGTGTTCATGTGAACAGTAATTTTACTGTTTTTTTCAAGCTCGTGGACAAGTACATCAGAAGCTCTAAATTTATCACCTCGTACCAATAAATGAATTTCACTAGCAAATTTAGTTAAGAATAATGCTTCTTGAACGGCAGAATTACCACCACCAACTACGACAATTTTTTTATCTCTATAAAATGCACCGTCGCAAGTTGCGCAGTAATGCACTCCCCTTGCGTAGTACTTGTCTTCTCCCTCAATACCAAGCCTTTTATAATCGCTACCCGTAGCCACTAATACTGCCTTGGCTAAAATATCACCGTCGGTAGTTGCTAGTTTAATACGTCCGTCGGGATGCTTTTCAATATTACTAACTTCCCCAAGCTCAATTTTGGCACCAAATCTTTCAGCTTGCTTTCTAAGTGCCTCAGAAAGATCAAGCCCACTTATGCCTTCTGGAAAACCAGGATAATTATCTACCCAGTCAGTTGTGGCAGCTAAACCGCCAATTATACCTTTTTCAAGTAGGACAGTTTCTATGTCTTCTCTGGTTGTGTAGATTGCTGCTGCTAGAGCAGTGGGACCCGCACCAATAGTAACTACGGAATATTCCTTCATAAAAATAGTATCCTTTCTGTAATTTATGCCACTGCAGGGGCTAGTTTAGCCAAATTGTAGCCTACAATAACTTCTTTTGAATCATCATTTTTTGTAACAACCGTAACTGGTACCGCTAATTGGCCTGATATTTCGAGAGCTTCCTTGGCTCTTTCGGGTGATTCATCTAAATTTACTTCGTCGTACGAAAAGTTTTTACTAGTTAACCATTTTTTTACCATAACGCAGTAGGCGCAAGTATTGGTTGTATAAATTGTTATATTTTTTGCCATAATTTTTCCTTGTATTGTGTATTATATCACGTTAAATACGCTATATATAGCGTTTTTTAATTAATTTTTAACAAAGTTACGTCAAATACCAAATCGGCATTAGGGCCAATATCGGTGCCTGCTCCGGCTTCGCCGTACGCCAAGTTACTTGGAATAATTAGCCTTCTGGTTTCACCTACTTTCATACCCGGAATCCCCTGAGTCCAGCCGGCAATTACTCCGCTTAGCGGAAATGTTGCGGGTTGACCACTATCAAGTGAACTTTCAAAAATTTTACCGCTACTTGCTAAAGCTCCAGTGTAATGTACAGTAACAGAATCGGATTCTTTAACGGTGGCTTCACCTTCGCCTGGTTGAATTGTAATTGTTTTTAGTTCGCTAACATCTGCAATTGGCTCAAAATTTTGTAATTGTGTACCTTTCAATTTACCCTCCTCGGATGGTGTATTAGTTGCATTGATTTGTTCTTGTGTATTTTTATTGTCAATAAATGAATAGACTGTTACGCCTAGAATAAAGACAACAAAAATAATTGTTATTAGCAGAATACCTGCTCGTTGGGCCTTTTCCGACACCTATACCTCCAAATTTTTTTGTAACTTACTAGTAAATTATTATAACAAATTGATAATTAACTTAAAGCTGAAACCTTAGGCCTTTTTTATCTTGTGGGATGATTTTTTAACTAAATATACCAGTCCAATGGCTAAAGCTAACAAAAGTACAACACCGCTTAAGGCAGGAGAAATACGACCTATTAGTATGCTGGATATTGCAGTAATAATTAACCAGCTAAGTCCGAGTTTCCTTGACACATTAATTTTCAAAAACTCAGCACCTAGGTAGTAGTAAGGGAAGATGGTGACGACTAGGAATGTACTGCTAAGTAGGCCACCAATCAACACTATAGCTAAGCCTTCCCAGAATGGACTTGTAATTGCTAACGGAATCAAAGACACAACTGCAGTCAGGCTTGTGGCAATAAGTGGGCGGAATCTTTCGGCAAGCGCTTCGTGGGCAGCATCTACCGGACCCATGCCCGCTCTTCTGGCTTGATTAGCAAAATCTGTCAGTAATATCGTATTTTTAATACTAAGGCCAATTAGCGCAAAGAAGCCGAGCATCGCAAAGAAGCTAAAAGGATTTTCTGTTAAGTAAAGACCAAGCGTGATTCCAAATAAACTAAATGGAATTGCCATGAAAATCAACAACGGTTGCAGTAAGCTCTTGAACTGAATAGCTAGTAATAAGTAGATTACAAAAAGTAGTAACGGAAATGCAATAGCTAAAGTTTTAAACGAGTTTTGATTGTCATCTTCTTGGCCAAAATCATAAATAACAGCTGATTTATCTAAACCGTAAGACTCAATTTTTGCTGCAGTAAATTCATTTTCGACAGCATCTTTCGCAAGAGTAACTAATGTTGTAGTGTCGTCGCCATCAAAGTTGGCCGTTACGGTTACATTTAGAACCCCATCTTGTCTAGCGAAAGCACCGGGACTACTTACTGAAACTTCAGTAATTTTCGCCACTTCTCCACTTGGCCTGGTTAGCTCTTTGTCCTGCAAAAATGCGGCTATATCGTTAGCAAGCTTAAAGGAACTTTCTCTGTTATCAGACTCTATTCTAACAGTAAATGGTGATGCCGGCGGACCCGCATCAACCTGCCTAATTGCAACTTCTGCACCTTGGAAATTATTGAAGTTTTCTTTCAGCTGCCCTATTAATTCTTTTGAAGTTTCTTTTCTTTCATCATAAGAAATTAATTTTACATTTAATGGGGCTGCCTGGTCATCTGCTTGACCATAATATGTAGCTGTAGAAAAGTTTTCGCCTAGAGTGCTACCTATTATTTTATTGGCGTTGTCGGCAACTACCTGAGCTGACTGAATGTTAGTACCTGGGGCAAAAGTAAGGTTTACTTGTAGATCGTTGGCATCTTTACTGGGTGGAAAGATATTAAAAATTACATTCCTGCCAATAAAGCCGCTTGCAACAATAAAACCTAATCCAATAAATAATGCGGTGAATCCTACAAGCAATAACTTCTTAGTAGAACCCTTGGCCCAGAGCATTGGCCTAGATATAAACCTTGCAATGCTAGCTTCGATGCCAGCGCCAACTTCTTTGACATTTTCCTCGCCCATTTGTTTTTTACCAAGAAGAACAAATTTGGCAAATAATGGAATAAATACCAATGCAACAATAAGACTAATTACAAGTGCAGCAATAATTGTAATTGGTATAGTTCTAATAAAGCTACCTAAAATACCACCAACAAAAACTAGAGGCGCAAAACTTAGGGCTGCGGTTGAAGTTGCTGCAATCATTGCCCTGCTGACTTTTTTGGTTGCTTCTTCAACGGCTTTTTTGGCATCTTTTTGTCGTTTTCTCTGCGCATCTATAGCCTCAACCATAATTATGGTGTCATCTACAATTAACGAAAGCGATAATATAATTGCAAAAAGAGTTATCACATTTAAGCTGTAACCTAGCAAGAACAAGAAAGCTAGAGTAGCTCCAAGGACAGTTATCATAGACACTACAGTTATTAAAGAAGCCCTAATTGCTATAACTAAAGATCCAATAATAAGTACTGCTATTAATCCTTCTAATAAGACTTTTTGTAGTTCACTAATATTGCCCTTAATGTCAGGGGCAAAGCTTGCGCTAATGTCGGCCTTATAGCCGTCTGGAAACTCTTTGTTTATTTCGTTAACTGCTCCCCGAACCTGATCATCGAGCTTAATAACATCGAATCCGTCTGTACCAACTACCGAAATAATTACAGAATTATAAAAGTTGTTATTAGTCTCTTCCCGGATGCCCCATCTGTCAAAGGTTTTCTGAACTTCTTGGGCTTGGCCTGTTGCTGGGTTAAAAGCATTCTCGAATGGATTGTCGACCCTAACTTCTTTTACTAAGCTAAGATTCTTTGCTCTAAGAGCATTTGCATAATCTTCTGCTTGAGCAGCTAAAACTTTTGTATCTGGCTGACCGTTTTCATTATAAAAAGATAGTGCTATATCAACTTTTTTTATTGCACCGCCAGTAGCTCCAAATTGTGGTACCGCAAAATTAACACTGGCTTGAGGCGGTAGTTGAACTTGCTGTTTTACCGCTTGCTCGAGTGATTTTGTAGCTTCTGTTGCATTAACATCCTCATTATATTGCACGAATATTGTATAAAAGTTTGCAAAACTTTGACCCTGAACTGACTTTACTCCATCTTGGTTTTTGGCAACTTCAGATATTGGCTTAACAATTTGGCTGTCCACCTTAGCGGGATCATTTACTATGTATGCACCGTTAACACTGGCAATTGGAAAATTAATACTAGGAAAGCCTTCTCTTTTTAGAAGAGTTGTGTAACTTGCGATGCCGAACAACATAACAGCAAGCCATAAAATTGCCGTTAATCTAGGCCTATTGAAAAAGAACATTGTGAATTTTGGCAACAATTTAGCGTCTTTCTTAGTGAACTTCACCTTTTCTGCGCTGCTTTGTTTCTTGGCTTTTTTTCCCGGCAAAATACCCTCCTAATTAATTAAGCTTTAAAATCAATTTTGGCACGACTTACTTTACAATTTATAGTGATATTTCAAAACTTTTTAGTTTTTTCTTAGCTGAATCAGTTTGAGCAGTGCTGACCTTTAGTAAGCTTGAATAAATACCTCCGCTTACGGCAAGTTCCGCAGGTGTGCCAATTTCATCTACCTGACCGTTTTTAAGAGTAATTATTTTGTCTACATGCGCAATGGTGCTAAGTCTGTGCGCAATAATAATTGTGGTACGATTTTTCATTAATCTATTTAGGGCTTCTTGAACCATAACTTCACTCTTATTGTCTAGGTTACTCGTAGCTTCGTCTAAAACTAAAATGGGAGCGTCTTTTAGTAGTGCCCTGGCAATTGCTATTCTCTGCTTTTGGCCACCACTTAGCTTGAGGCCTCTTTCGCCAATTTGAGTGCTATAGCCTTTTTCTAGATTTTCAATAAATTCCGATGCATTTGCATTTTTTGCTGCTTGTTTTATTGTTGCAAGTGAAATATTTTCGTCGGCATAAGCAATATTTTCTTTTATTGTTCCACTAAACAGGGCCGGCTCTTGGAACACTACTCCAATATTTTGGCGTAACGATTTTTTGCTAACACTATTAATATTCTGCCCATCAATAGATATAGCACCGCCGTTCGCATCGTACAGCCTTAATAGTAAATTTGTTAGAGTAGTTTTACCTTCTCCGCTTTCACCAACAAGTGCCACTTTTTCGCCTGGTTCAATGTTAAAAGATATATCCTTTAGAACTTGTTTTTTATCGTAAGCAAATGACACATTACTAAATTCTATAGAAGGTTTTTTAAACTTTAATGCTTTGGGCGCTACATTATCCTCTTCTTCATTTTCGGAAACAAGAGACATTACTTCAAAATAATCTTTACTATCGGCAATTGCTTTTTGAGTGTTATCTACCAAAAAACTGATTGTAAAAATTGGAATTCTAATTTGCATAGCATATAAAATTAATGCTACCGCCTGACCTGGGCTAAATACTCCTTTGGCTCCTTGCACAAAAATAAACAAATAAACCAAAAAGAAAATAACATTTAGCACCAGACGCCTCTCGACATCTTTTTTATGCCAATAAGCCGATTGTGGCTTATTAATTGCAACAGCTTTAGATACATATTTATTAAATTTACTAAGTTCGTACTTTTCTTTTATAAAACTTTTTACAACCTTAATTTGGTTAATAACTTCTGCGAACCTACCACTGGCAATATCTAAGTTTTCATTTTTTTCTTTTTGATACTTTTGCCAAACATTACTAGTTCTAAGAGTTAAAAATATATAAATTGGGTATAAGCTGCCAAGCAACACAGCAACCTGCCAGCTGTAATAGGCAACAATTCCTAGCGCAATAACTGTAGAAAAAATAAACTGCAAAAAGTTATTACTAAGCATTTGCATAAAATTAGTAATTTGGTTAATTGATCTATTTAACCTATTAATAATTTTTCCGGAAAGCTCTGTATCAAAGTAGCTTTGTGGTAAATCTAAAACTTTTTGGTAATACCGAAAACTTAGCAGCCTAAATAGCTTCATAGAAAGCTGATCACCCCAGTATCCACTAATGTTGTTGCCAACTGTAGACACTACCTCAATAGCAAATATACCAACAGCCAACCATACCATATAGCTAATGTCGGCATTGGTGCCATTTTGCATTTCATCTATCGCCCAACCACTTAACAGTGGCATAAGAAGACCAATAATACTTAAAATGACAGTAAAAATACTAATTGCCAAATAATAGCGCCATAGCTCTTTGCTGTATTTAACTATTTTCCAAATTTGATTCATTGTCTTTTTATAAGTATAAAGCCTTTAAATAAAAAATCGTTCCATTAGGACACTAAATGTATTTAATGTACTAGTGGAACGAACAGGTGTTGTTTGTCCGAGTGTCTACGGACTTTCCGCAGAACTCCCAGCCAAAAATCGGCTAGTGTTCGTTGGCGGGCTTGATGAAGGGTCATTTTTTTGTGACCTCGACATAGCCCTTACCTTCGCATTCAATGCAAGGAGCGGTATTCCAGCCGCCCGCCTTGATGACTTTACCATCGTGGCAGTTTTTGCATTTTATCTTGGCCATCAAATCATCTCCTTGGGTAGATCGGGCCGAAAACGAAAGATTGGGGGTGTGCCCGGAGCATCAGTTACTGGCCGAAAGGTTACCAGTAAAAGCTCAACGGGCACACCCCACATTTCTGCACCTTCCCCGCGCAGAAATAGTGGAGCAGCAAGCTCCTAGCGAGGACTGGAGGAATTGCACCTCCTGAATTAAGGGAAGTTTAGTGATGCCTTGGCGGGGGGACCAAGGAATCATCACAACCCATAAAACCGGAGGCTAACCCTCCAGCCCTCTAGAGTGCTCGGCCGGGTCTCGGCCGACGGGGGAGACAACCTCCTCCGACCGAGCACCTCTCACCCAGGAAAACCCGGGGAGTGGTCGGACAGTGACTTCGGTTAGACCGAAGTATGCCCGCTTAGTGTGACCAAAAGCAAACTAATAGCAGGCATTTCTGCCGCAATAGTTTAGCGATTTTCGTCACTTAAA
>WBZT01001766.1_pt1 | contig 15603 bp, 14 predicted proteins | sample 5204241 | NCBI WGS metagenome assembly WBZT01 (sample SAMN12344358, study PRJNA552823) | activated sludge metagenome | biome: Activated sludge suspended growth; feature: Nitrification reactor; material: Wastewater; isolation source: activated sludge from nitrification reactor of wastewater... | reverse complement strand
GCAGAGCAGCTCGCTGGCCGCCATTCACCGGCCGAAGGAGTCCCAGCGCACGGCATCAGGCACGCCGGGTGCTTGCCGAGCGACAGATCTCCTTCCCAGCCCCGGGCCTTACCGCCGCCGATGCTGGAACAGCCTTTCCAGGCTGGCCAGATCGTCTCGCAACAGCTCGGGGCGATAGTCGCGGATGGCCACGAAGGGAATGGCCAGACCCCGCTGCTCGAGTTCCGCCTGCAGCGCGCGCATCAGAACGCCGGAGTGGTCGGCTAGGCGTTGGCGACCGTCGGGCGGTCCCTGATGATGAATCGCACATCCCGGGCTTTCGGGATTACCGCCCAGGATAGCCAGAACCTGGCAGCCGTTGGCGCTATAGTCCTGGAATCGGTCAGCCAGTTCACGGCTGATTTCCTGGCAGCAAGCGTGGCCGGAGGCGCTATCCAGGGCGGCCCTGAGAGTGACGCCGGCGGGTCTTTCCCGGCGCAGGCCCAGGCAGCGCATTTCTGGACAGGGGATTTGCAGCAGGCCCACGTCGTACTGCAGGCAGAGTCGAACAAGCACCTGGTTGATCGCCGGATAGGTGGCGGCCCCACGATCCCGGGCATTCTGATTGACGATGCACTCGATCACGGCGACGGTACGCCCGCTGCGCTGATCTCGGGCAGCGCAGCCCAGCGCTCGCGTGATCTTGCTGCTCAGGGCCGAAAGGCGCATCGGCCAGTCCTCTGCGGAGCGGACCACGCCAGCCGGCTCGGCCAGCCGCGAAACGACTGGCGCTTACCGTTCGAAGACATCACCGTTGCCCAGGAGGAGATCGGTCCGCGAACCGTGCCTGGCCGTCCCTCCCTTGTCCCGCGCAGCCTCCCACTCCTCGAACGGCAAGATAGGCAGCCCACCGTACAAGGCATGGAGACGCTGCCCGCCAACCTGACGGCGTTCTCGGGATGAAGATCGCCAAACGGCGGCCACGGCAGGACATACGGGCTCACCTGCATGCCCCCGGCGGCCTTGATGTCGCCGATCAGCGTCGCATGGTCGAAGCAGCCGGTTTCCGAGATACCGACAATCCTGACGCGCTTGAGGGTTGCGATGTCGACTCGCGGCTGCTCAACCAGCATGATCAGGGGACTCCTTCGTTGATTCGCGACAATTGATCGGGCTTGGCGCCAAGGTACGCACCTGCACAATATAGGCGATCGGCCAGGCGTTGTTCAACGAGATTATTGCGCTTGCCGAAGAATGCACGAAGCCTCGCCGCCCGACACGGGAACCGCGGTGCCGTTGGGCTAAAATGAGGCGAGATCCGACGACCTTCACCTTCCTTGTTCCTCATACCGAAAGGAGACACCATGAACAGCTTTTCGCAACTCGGGTCAAGTACGCTGGCCAGCGCGCTGCTGCTGAGCGGGGCAACGATGGCGGTGGCCGCCGCCGAGGGCCCGGTGGATGTCGGCAAGAGCGAGTACCGGGCGGCCTGCGCGGTTTGCCATGGCGTCGCTGGCAAAGGCGACGGCCCGGCGAGCGGTGCCTTGAAAGGAAAGGTCGCGGACCTGACGGTTCTTGCCCGCAACAACCAGGGCGTGTTCCCGTTCGACCGGGTGTATCAGGTCATCGACGGGCGGCAGGAAGTGCAAGCGCATGGCCCACGGGAGATGCCGATCTGGGGGCAGTCCTTCAACCTGCAAAGCTCGCTTTATTTCACCAATTACCCGCTGACCGACAACGAATCCGCTGCGCGCAGCCGCATCATGGCGCTGACGGAATACGTCTATCGCTTGCAGGCCAGGTAGGCCGCCTTTCCCGGAGCGCCCCAACGTCCCCTGCCCACGCTGGTGCTGGGGCAGGGGCTGCGGGGCCGGGGTTTGTCCAGGCGCTTCTGCCCGGCTGCGCCGACGCTGCCATCCGCGATTCGGCGCTGACTCGACACGGGGCACTTCCCGACGGTCATCAAGACAAGAATCAAGCCTGTTCAAGCCGGGCCGCTAACGGTCATGACTTTTCCAGGCACCCCCGATCATGAAAGTCATGACCGTTTCCCTCTCCCCCGACCCCTCCCCCGCGCGGTGGAGGGGAGATTCATGAGTCGCATACGCGACTTTCACATTAACCTCACTCGCGGCCGGACGACGCTGCGCCGGGCTTGTCAGCGGCGACAGAGGGTGTGCAGCTCGGGCCACTCCTTATCTGGATACTGTCACCGCAAAAGCCAGTACATCAGATCCTGGAAAACCTGCTGGTTCTGGCCCTCGATGCGGCAGCCGATCGGCACTATGCGGCGATCCGGACGCATCTCGAACGGGTCGGGCAGCCGATTGGCAGCAACGACCTGTTGATTGCCGCGCACGCCCGAGCGCTGGGTCTGACCCTGGTATCCGGCAATATGGGTAAATTCTGGCGGGTGCCTGACCTGCATCTGGAAAACTGGCTGCAGTCGGCATAGGCGCCACGGTCAGGCCTTGAGCAATTCCTCCCGATTCCCGAGCCAGCGCCGCAGATGACGGCCAGCGCGCTCGGGATCGTCGCGCAACAGTTGCACGGCCATCGCCTGCGCCAGTTCGACGAGGTCGGCGTCGACTTCGAGATCGGCGTAGCGCAGCAGCGGCACGCCGGACTGGCGACTGCCGACGAACTCGCCGGGACCACGCAGGTGCAGATCCTGGCGAGCGATCTCGAAACCATCGCTGTGCTCGTAAATGATCTTCAGGCGCGCGCGCGCCGCTGCCGAAACCGGTGGCTGGTAGAGCAATACGCACACCGAATCGTGGCTACCGCGTCCGACGCGGCCGCGCAACTGATGGAGCTGCGCGAGCCCGAAGCGCTCGGCGTGTTCGATCACCATCAGGCTGGCGTTCGCCACATCGACCCCCACCTCGATCACTGTCGTGGCGACCAGCACGTCGATCTCGCCGGCAACGAAGGCGGCCATCACGGCGGCCTTGTCGTCGGCGCGCAGCCGGCCATGGACCAGACCGATGCGCAGATCGGGGAGTTCGGCGGTCAGTGCCGCGTGCGTATCGAGCGCCGGCTGCAGGTCGAGCTTGACCGATTCTTCGATCAACGGACAGACCCAGTAGGCCTGGCGTCCGTCGGCGACGACTGCGCGCAGCGCTGCCATCACCTGCTCTCGTCGCGCCGCCGAGAACAGCCGCGTCGTCACCGGCGATCGACCCGGCGGCAGTTCGTCGATCAGCGAAACATCGAGGTCGGCGTAGTAGCTCATCGCCAGCGTACGCGGAATCGGTGTCGCCGACATCATCAACTGGTGCGGGTTGGCGCCCTTGCGGCGCAGTTCGAGCCGCTGCCGGACGCCGAAACGGTGCTGTTCGTCGACAATGGCCAGGCCGAGACGGGCAAAGTCCATGCTTTCCTGGATCAGCGCATGTGTTCCGACCACCAGTTGGGCCGTCGTCGCGGCCTGCTCCTGCTTCGCCCGCTTGACTTTCTTGCCCAGGCTGCCGGCCAGCCACACCACCTCGATGCCCAGCGGTTCGAGCCAGGCGCGCAGTTTCAGGAAATGCTGCTCGGCGAGAATCTCGGTCGGCGCCATGAACGCGGCCTGGTAACCGGCCTCGATCGTCTGACACGCCGCCAGCGCGGCGACAATCGTCTTGCCGCAGCCCACGTCGCCCTGCAGCAAGCGCTGCATCGGGCGCGGCTGCTCGAGGTCGGCGGCGATCTCGATGACGACGCGCTGCTGCGCTGCGGTCAGGACAAAGGGCAGCGCGTCCTTCAGACGAGCAGCGAGCTGGCTGGCGGCAGGCAGCACCGGCGCCCCCTGGCGCCGCCGAGCCAGGTAGGCACGGCGCAGCGAGAGCTGCTGCGCCAGCAACTCGTCGAACTTGATTCGCCGCCAGGCCGGATGGCTGCGCGTCTGCAACGTCGCTTCCGGCACCGCCGGCGGCGGCGCGTGCAGCAGCCTCACTGCCTCGGCGAACGGTGGCAGCGAGTGCGTGCTGCACCAGCCTGAATCGAGCAATTCAGCCAGATCAGCGGCGCGCAGCGCACCGCCAATCAGCTTGCGCAGCGCGCCCTGGCTCAGCCCGGCGGTGGTCGGGTAAACCGGCGTCAACGACTGCGCCAGGGCTTCGTCGTCGGCGACGATACGGTAGCGCGGATGCACCATCTGCGGACCGTGGAAACCGTGGCGGATTTCGCCGAAGACGCGCAACCGGCGCCCCTGCTCGAGCGCGCCTTCGAGCGCCCGCTGCTGGCTGGCGTAGAAACTCAGGAAGCGCAGTTCGAGAACGCTGCGCTCGGCATTCGCATCGCAAACGCGGAGCACGAGTTGACGGCGCCCTGCCGGACTGACCGTGACCTCGAGCAGGCGGACTTCGAGGTGTACCGGAACGCCGGGCGGCGCCTCGGCGAGCGCGGTAAGCCGCGTCTCGTCCTCGTAGCGCAAGGGCAGATGGAGGACGAGATCGTCACGCCGCTCGAGACCGAGCTTGCGCAGGCGGTTCCTGAGGGTCGGCGGCGCATCGATCGCGTCCGTGTCTGGCATCAGCCGCCAAGCACCATCACCGCGTCGGCTTCAACCAGAGCGCCGCGTGGCAATGACGCGACACCGACCGCAGCGCGGGCCGGGAAGGGCTCGACGAAATAGCAGCCCATCACTTCATTGACCGTCGTGAAGTTCACCAGATCGGTGAGGTAGACATTGAGTTTGACGACGTCGGCCAGTGAGCCGCCGGCCGCCTCGGCCACCGCCTTGAGGTTGTCGAAAACGCGCACGATCTGCGCGTCGATGCCCTCGACCAGCTTCATGCTCGCCGGGTCGAGGCCAATCTGCCCCGACAGATAGACCGTGTCGCCGACGCGGACCGCCTGCGAATAGGTGCCGATGGCGGCGGGCGCCTGCGGGGTTGAAATGATCGTTCTGGGCATGGTCGGTTCCTCTACAATAGATCGGGTTGAAAAGCGGGATATTAAACGGTCATCGCTGTGTCAATCACCCTGAACAATGAACGCCATGACCGTTCCCCCCTTGCAGGGCGCATTCCGGCTTGCACGCCGGAATCGCTCGCTGGGCACGCAGCGCGCTCCGCGAATTCCCCATCTCGCCCCCGACCCCTCTCCCGCAAGCGGGCGAGGGGAGGTTCGTGAGTCGCTGGCGCGACTTTCATAGTAACCTGAAAGCCCCGCTGCCGATCGATCGTTTCGTATCGGCAGGCCTGACGCCCATGACTTCCTTCACCGAGCCCCCCATGAACAGCCCACTGATCAGCAACCTCGAAAAACTGCTCGGAGGCCCGCGCGACGGCGCCCTGCTGCGCTATTCGCTGGGCAACGAGTATTTCAAGGCCGGCCATTTTGAACAGGCGGTGACCCACCTGCGAGAAGCGCTCGAGCGCGACCCCACTTATTCGGCGGCCTGGAAGCTGCTCGGCAAAGCCCTGAGTGAAGCCGGTCGCCCGGCCGAAGCGCTCGCCGCGTATGAACAGGGAATCGTCGTCGCCGAAGGCAAGGGCGATCTCCAGGCGGCCAGGGAGATGACGGTCTTTGCCCGGCGCTTGCGCCGCCAACTGCCGGCTGCCGACCACTGAGTGCGGCTACGGTTTGCCGCCTTTGGCCCCGAGGACGACCGCCTCGATGCCCAGCGCCTGCATTTTGCGGTGCGCCGCCTCAGCCTCGGCACGAGTCCGGAACGGGCCGACCTGCAGACGCGTTTCGAGCTGCGCGGGAATACCTGCCTCAGCCAGCCGCACCTGCAGCTCTTCCGCGCGGCGCGCGTCAGGCAACACTCCGGACTGCAGGCGGTGGCCCGAGAGGACGCGCGGTGCTGGCGCCACCGGTTGACTGGCCGCCACCGCCGGCTCGCCCGGAATCGGGTCGGTCGCCGCAACCGCCGCCGCTGGACTGGCCGGCGGCAGGGTTGGTTCGAGCGCCGCGCCGGTCGCTTGCGGCCCGGCGATCACCGTCACCACCGCCGGCGCTGCGGCAGTCGCGGCGCCGGCTTGCAGCGGTGGCAGCACGTCCTTTTTCCTGACCGGTACCGGCTCGGTGAACTGTGGGCTGCCCTCGATCACATCCTCCAACGGCGCCAGGTAGTCCACGAGCGGCAGAGCTGCCAGCAGCACGACAATGGCCAGCCCGGCGACGGCCATGCGCCGGCGCAGTTGGTGTTTGAGGTCGACTGCTTGCTCCACTCCTGCCGTACCTCTAGATACCGTCGCGGCGATTGCGCGCCAGCGCCACCACCAGGTCGGCCTCGGCACGCGCAATGCCACAGCGATGCGCGATGGTGGTCGCGTCATGGCCCTGAATCGCCATCTCCATGGCATCGGTGTAGATCGGCGACGCACTCTGCGCCACTCCCGGCGACGGCACCGACTGACGCCGCAGGTCCTCGCGCGCGGCCAGCACTTCGCCGCGCAACTGGTCGACCTCGCAACGCAATTGGTAGACTTCGCGCTGCAAGCCGTCGATCATCGCCTGCCCAGGGAGTTCGAGGGGTGGTTCGTTCCAGGGAAATTCCCGCTTGCCCGCAGCGGCAGCCGCGACCGACGCCGGAGCAGCCAGCGACGCTGCTGTTTCGCCCGCCAGCGCTGCCGCGATCGGCGCGGCCGGCGCCGCAGAGGCTGCCGCCGGGGTCGACGCGGCCTCATCCTGGATGGCGGTGTAGGCGGCCACTGCCGACTGCGCCACCAGCGGCGGCAGCGCACTCGGCGCCTGCTGCAGCCGCCACAGGCGGAAAAAGAGGACGATGAGGTAGAGCACCAGCAGCGCGATGATCGCGATCAAGCCTTCGCGCCAGCCCGGACTGCCCAGTAGCTCGAAATTCATTGCGCGCCTTGGTGACCTGGTTACGACGAAAGTCACGGCAGAGACTCTCGCAGCTCCCCTCGCCCGCTTGCGGGAGATGGGTGGGGGGTGAGGGAACGGCCGTGGCTGACCTTGTCCGGAACGTCTGACACAGCCATGACCGGTCGGCCGACATTATGCCAGACACCTCGTCCGTCTCAAGGACCATCTTGCGCGCCGACCCTGCTTTGCCGGGGGATGCGGGTCGGTAAGGCAGCAGCCGCCAGGAGAAAGGGCCCCGCCCGGTGATCCGGACGAGGCCCCGATGATGCTCGCACGCGCACCCTACTGGAGCGATTCGAACAGGCCTGCGGCGCCCATGCCGGTGCCGATGCACATGGTCACCATGCCGTAACGCTGCCGGGTACGCTGCAGCCCATGCACCACGGTCGCCGTGCGAATGGTTCCGGTTGCGCCCAGCGGGTGGCCCAGGGCGATGGCCCCACCGAGCGGGTTTACCTTCGCCGGATCGAGCTCGAGCTCGCGAATCACCGCCAGGGCCTGCGCAGCAAAGGCCTCGTTGAGCTCGATCCAGTCCACCTCCGCCAAACCGATGCCGGCCTGCTTGAGCACGCGAGGAATCGCTGCGATTGGCCCGATGCCCATGATCTCGGGGGGCACGCCGGCGACCGCGTAACCGGCAAAGCGCGCCAGCGGCTTGAGGTTGAACTGCTTGAGGATCCCTTCCGAAACGACCAGCACGGCGGCTGCGCCGTCCGACATCTGCGAGCTGTTGCCGGCGGTCACCGAACCGCGCGCGGCAAACACCGGCCGTAGTCTGGCCAGCCCCTCGAGGCTGCTGTCGGGGCGCGGTCCCTCGTCGTTCTCGGCCAGATACTGCTTGACGGTGACTTCACCGGTGGCCAGATTGGGCTGCCGAGTGGTAACCGCGTAAGGCGAAATTTCGGCCTTGAAGTGACCGGCGGCGATCGCTGCACAGGCCTTCCGGTGCGAGGCGACAGCAAAAGCATCCTGCTCCTCGCGCGAAACCTTCCACTGCGCGGCAACCTTTTCGGCCGTGATGCCCATCCCGAAACCGATCGCGTAGTTCTCTTCCAGCTCGAAAATGGCCGGATTCATGGCGATCTTGTTGCCCATCATCTGGTTCATCAGCGACATCGTTTCGGTGCCACCGGCGATCATGACATCGGCCTCGCCGAGCCGGATGCGGTCGGCGGCCATCGCCACGGTCTGCAGGCCGGAGGCGCAGAAGCGGTTGATCGTCACGCCGGGAACGGTGTCCGGCATGCCGGCGAGCAGCAGGCCGATGCGTGCGACGTTCATCCCCTGCTCGGCTTCCGGCATCGCACAGCCGACCATCACGTCCTCGACCAGCGCCGGGTCGAGCCCGGGTGCCTGCGCCATCACCGAGCGGATGGCGTGTGCCAGCATGTCGTCCGGCCGCACGTGGCCGAGCAGACCCTTGCGCCGACCGACCGGCAGACGCGTCGCGGCAACGATGTAGGCTTCCTGAATCTGTTTGCTCATGTTCTGTTCTCCTTGCTCGCTCAATTACGCAGCGGCTTGCCGGTTTCCAGCATGTGCTGGATACGCTGCTGGGTTTTCGGGTTTTTCAGCAGCTCGACGAAAAGCTTGCGCTCGACGGTCAACAGCCACTGCTCATCGACCAGTGATCCGGTCTCGATATCGCCACCGCACGCTGTCGCTGCCGCCTTGGCGACGGCGTAGTCGTGTGCCGAAATCATGCCGCCTTCCTTCATGTTGGCGAGCATCATCACGCAGTTGGCGATGCCGGTGCGCCCGGCCACCTTGATGTTGCGCGGCGACAGGCGCGGGTAATAGCCCGCCTCGGCGAGGCCGCGCGCCTCGCGCAGCGCCACGTAGAGCAGTTCGTTGGCGTTGAAGACGATCTTGTCCGAGTCGACGGCAAAGCCGAGTTCCCTGGCCTGCGCACCGCTCTTCGACACCGTCGCCATGGCGATGGTCATGAACACCGGCTGGATGAATTCGTACGGATCGTTGCCGCCGGTCTTCGCCGCGTGCTGCGCCGCGCGAATGGCAAACTCCTTGCAGCCGCCGCCGGCCGGGATCAGCCCGACGCCGGCTTCGACCAGACCGATGTAGCTCTCCAGCGCGATCACCCGCCTGGCCGCGTGCATCAGGAATTCGCAACCACCGCCAAGCGCCATGCCCTGCACCGCTGCGACGACCGGCACCTTGGCGTACTTGAGGCACAGCGAAGCGTTCTGGAACTCGGCGACATACTGCTCGAGCAGTTCGAACTCGCCGGCGGCAATCGCGTCGGCGACTTCCTTGAGGTTGGCACCGAAGGCAAACGGCGCCTCATGCCACAACACCAGGCCCTGATAATCGGCCTCGGCGCGCGCCACCGCTTGCTGCAGACCGCTGATCACGTCGCGGCCAAGGGTGTGATTGCGCGACTTGACGCTGACGATGGCCACACCCGCATCGACCTGCGGCAGCGTCCACAGCCTTACACCGTCGTTCTCCCAGACGGTTTCGCCGCTGACCGCCTTTTCAGCCAACACGCGCTCAGGGAAGATCTGCCGCTGATAGACGGGTAAGGTCGAACGTGGCTGGTAAGCGTCGGCACTCGCCGAGTACGAACCCTGCGCCGTATGCACACCGTGCTCGGCGACCTGACCAAAGACCCACGCCGGCAGCGGCGCCGGGCTCATCGCCAGCCCGGCGGCTATGTCGGCCTGGACGGCTTCGGCAATCGCCCGCCAGCCAGCGGCCTGCCAGCTTTCGAAAGGACCCTGCGCCCAGCCAAACCCCCAGCGCATGGCGAAATCGAGGTCTCGGGCGTTCTGCGCAATGTCGGCCAGGTGGAAAGCAGCATAATGGAAGATGTCGCGGAAAATCGCCCACAGGAATTGCGCCTGCGGATGCTCGCTGGCGCGCAACTGGGCGAACTTCTCGGCTGGATTGCGGTTCCTGAGGATCGCCAGCACCGTCGGGTCGATGTCGCCAGCGCTGTCACGGTAGTCCTGCAGAGCGAGATCGAGCACCTTGATCGCCCGGCCGTCCTTGCGGAAGATCCCGCAGCGCGTCTTCTGACCCAGCGCGCCCTTGCCGATCAGCGCGGCAAGCCATGCCGGCACGCCGTAGTAGCCGTGCCAGGGGTCGTTCGGCAAGGTGTCCTGCATCGTCTTGACGACGTGCGCCAGGGTGTCGAGACCAACCACATCGGCGGTACGATAGGTAGCGCTCTTCGGGCGGCCGATGATCGGCCCGGTCAGCGAATCGACGATGTCGAAGCCAAGACCGAGACGCTGGGTGTGATGCATCACGGCGAGAATCGAGAAGACGCCGACGCGGTTGGCAACAAAGTTCGGCGTATCGAGCGCCCGCACGATGCCCTTGCCGAGGCGCGAGACCAGCCACGACTCGAGCTGGTCGAGCAGCGCCGGGTCGGTGGTCCGGGTGGCGATCAGTTCGACGAGATGCATGTAGCGCGGCGGGTTGAAGAAGTGGATGCCACAGAAGCGTGGGCGCAGCGCCTCGGGCAGTCCTTCCGACAGGCGGTTGATCGACAGGCCGGAGGTGTTCGAAGCGATGATCGCGTCGGGCGCGATGAAGGGAGCGATCTGGCGATACAGATCGTCCTTCCACTCCATCTTCTCGGCGATGGCTTCGATGATCAGGTCGCAATCCTTGAGTTGATCCAGGTGTTGCGAATAGTTGGCGGCATCGATGTAGGCGACGCGGTCTTTCGTGGCCAGCGGCGACGGCTCGAGCTTCCTGAGCGCGTCGATGGCTTTCCTGACGATCCCGTTGGGGTCGCCTTCCCTGGCCGGCAGGTCGAAAAGTACCACCGGCACTTCGGCATTCGCGAGGTTCGCGGCGATCTGCGCGCCCATCACGCCCGCTCCGAGTACGGCGGCCTTGCGTACGATGAAGTTGCTCAAGCTGTTCTCCTTTTTAATAAGACAGTCGCGCCAGCGACTCACGAACCTCCCCTCGCCCGCTTGCGGGAAAGGGGTCCGGGAGTGAGGACAACGGTCATGGATTTTTCATTGTCCCGGGTGGCTGACAAAGCGATGATCGTTCGGTCGTTCACGCTCGCCGCGAGCACCCCGCAGCAGAGGTGCACGAAGCGTCTAAAACGAACGTTTGAATTATACACCATCCGCCTGTAGCGTCAACTGAGAGGACGTATCCCGCAGTAGCGCAAAGGCTTGCCGATTCCGGGCAAAAAAAAGCCCCGGAATCCGGGGCTTGTCTGGTGAATTGGCGGACTGACCTAGAAGGCCAGCGAGTATTGCGCCCCGAGAATCCAGACGCTTGAGTCATACTCACCAATTACCGCACCACGATTGGTGAGCGGATTCAGACTGCTCTCGTCCTGATTGATCTTGGTGTTCGGGATGTAAAGGTAAGCGGCACCAAGCTCAAGCGTCTGGCCTTTGGCGGGCTTCCATTGCGTGCCCAAGGTAAACCAGGTGCGATCGTTGTCAGGCAATGAAGTCAGACGCGTCGAGGCTTTCTTGACCGGTGTCTGATCGTAGGCCAGCCCAAACATGAACTTGAGCGTATCCGAATACGCGTAGTTGGCACCCAGGGCAACGCGGTAGGTATCCTGAAAGTCAGCCTCGAGGACCTGCGCCGTGTCGCCAGACCGAAATCCCGAGGTGCGAATGATGTTTACGTTCTTGATCGAACTCCAGCCAGTCCACGACACGTCGCCAAGCATTTCCCAGCGATCGCTGAGCTTCTGCGTCACGCTGAGAATGAAGGTGTCCGGCACCTCGAGGTCCGCCTTCACATCGCTCTGGCCGCCTGCGTTCGCCAAAGCAGTTGCGGTGGCATTGCCTGCCGGCGTCCCGTCACCACTCAGCTTGACCTTGCCCTCGGTGTGATACTGGATCGTTGAGCGATAGGACAGGCCCACCCGGGTAGCCGGAGAGACTGTGAACAGCACCCCCAGGTTCCAGCCCCAGGCGTCGTCATCGATGCTCATATGCGAGCGCACCTGAGGCAGAAAACCGAAACCAGGGGCAGGGAGTATTGCCACCTGGCGGTAGTAGTCTGCTTCGATTTTCTGCCAACTCACTCCTGCGCCCAGCGAAACCATGTCGGTGACCCGATAGGCAATCGAGGGATTGATGTTCATCGTCTTGATGTCGAATTCGTCCGACTGCGCGCTACCCTTCCAGGGCTTGTCGTACTCGGTCGCATTTCCGAAAGGCGCGCCAATACCGAGGCCGAGGTAGAGATCCCTGGTCAAGGCCCAGGACAAATAAGCATTCGGAACATAGGACCACCCCCCGGCATCACCTCCGTCCCCAGCAGCCCCAAAAACCCCAACCTGCGAACCGTCGTTGTCGAATTTGAAACTGGGCCTCACCGCCGTCAAACCGCCGGAGACCTCACGCGACTGCAACTGCGTCATTCCTGCCGGGTTCCAGAAAATCGTGCTGGCGTCATTTGCCTTGGCTGCGGAACCGGCGTAAGCATTGCCCAAACCGCTGCCCTGCTCAAGCAACTGGAAACCGGAGGCGCCTGCGTAACCGGCAAAGCCCAGCATCACCAGCGCCGGAATCACTTTCATCGAAATGCTCTGCACCATCGTCAACTCCCCCTTGGATGTGATCGTTACGTCGCTTTTTTGCTAAGCGTCCCTAGAAATTGCCGCTCAATGCTAAGACGCCCGTCCAGAAAAATCCGCAGTTATTCAGCCCTTGGCAGCTCTCGCTTCTCTCCGTGTTGGTTTATTGCAACATAAGTGAGCACGGCTTCGGTCACTTTCACCGTCAGCGGCTGCGCCGGGTGACGCTCGGCATAGACCTCGACCTTGACCTTGATCGAAGTGCGACCGGTATCGACCACTTCGGCAAAGAAACTGACGACATCGCCGACCGAAACCGGCTGCTTGAACAGGAAGGAATTGACCGCCACGGTGGTCACCCGGCCACGCGCCCGATGCATCGCCGGAATCGCTCCGGCGACGTCGACCTGGGCCATGATCCAGCCGCCGAAGACATCCCCCTGCGGGTTGACGTCGGCTGGCATCGGCATGACGCGCAGCGTCGGTTGACGGTCCGGCAACTCGGTCATCATCTCAGCCATGTTGACTCCTCAGGTAATTGATCGGCCCACCCGTAAACGGAGCGAACCCGGTTCCGAAAATGACCCCGGCGTCGGCCAGATCGGCATCGGCAACGACTCCCTCGCTGACCAGTTGCTGCGTGCGCTCGAGCAGTGGCTTGAGCAGACGCTCGGCGAGACCGGCTGGGACAGGCCCCGCCGCACGTTTGACCGGCCGACCGTTACGATACTCGTAAAAGCCCCGGCCGGCCTTCTTGCCAAGCTGACCGGCGTCGAGACGTTCGCGCAGACACCGTGGTGGCTCGGCGCCGGGCGCGGCGAGGCTCCTGCCGGCGGCCATCGCCACGTCGAGCCCGACCCTATCGACGAGTTCGATCGGCCCCATCGGCATGCCGAAAGCAAGCATCGCCTCGTCTACGGTTTCCGGTGCGAGGCCCTGGTCAACGGCGCGCAGCGCTTCGAGCATGTAAGGAGCGAGAACGGCGTTGACCAGAAAACCCGGTGCGCTGTTCACCGGCAGGGGCAGGCGGTCGATCTGCCTGACGAAGGCCATGCCGCGCTGGAGCATTTCGGGATCAGCTCCCGCCGCGGCGACCACTTCGACCAGGGGCATTTTCGCCACCGGGTTGAAGAAGTGTATGCCGATCAGGCGCTCGGGCCTGGCCAGAACCGCGCGCAAATCTTCGATGCGCAGGCTGGAAGTGTTGCTTGCCAGCACCGCATCCGGCCTGATGATGGCTTCGAGCCGGGCGAGCAGGGCCTGCTTGGCGGCGAGATCCTCGAAGATTGCCTCGATCACCACGTCGGCCTGGCGGGCGCCGTGACCGTCGGGATCGGGAATCAGGCGATCCATGACGTCGCGCAGCTCGCGCGCGCCGCTGATGCGCTGACCCCAGGCGGTGTAGGCGCGTTGCAGAGCGGGCGCGATGCGCTCCATTCCCTGATCCTGCAGGGTGACGGTGAGACCGCGCCGCGCGCACCAGGCGGCGATGTCACCGCCCATCACGCCGGCGCCGACGACGTGTACGCGCCTGGCCAGGAAAGCACCTGTCTTGGCGAAACTCTTGAGGCGCTCCTGCAGGAAGAACACGCGCACCAGATTGCGCGCCGTCGGTGAGCGAACGATGCGTTCGATCAGTTCGGGGGCGGCCAGCGCGTTGCCGTGGTGCCGCGCCCAGAGATCGATGATCGCGTAGGGCGCCGGATAGTGCTCGCGACGCGCGCGTTTGGCCACCTGCTTCCGCGCGCCACTGGCCAGCACCGCCTTGAGCGGGCCGTTGAGCAGGCGTTGCCACCAGGGAGGACGGCGGCGCGGCTGCTGGCTGAGCACGAGCACTGCGGCGGCGCTGTCCATCACCCGCGGCGGCACGCAGTCGTCGGCCAGGCCGAGCCGTCTGGCCTTCTGCGCGTCGATCGTCTTGCCGCTCAGCATCATGTCCAGCGCCGCCTGCGGCCCGATGCGCTCGGGCAGGCGCAACATGCCGCCCCAGCCCGGGAAGATGCCGAGCATGACCTCCGGCAGACCCATCCGGGTGGTCGGCTCGTCGACCGCGAGCAGATAGCGACACGCCAGCGCCAGCTCCAGCCCACCGCCGAGGCAGTGTCCGCGCACCAGCGCCAGCGTCGGATACGAGACCCTGGCCAGACGATTGAACAACCGCCAGCCGCGCGCCACGAGCTCGATCGCTTTCTCGGGCGTGTCGAGCTGGGTGAATTCCTGGATGTCGGCGCCGGCGATGAAACCGGCCGCCTTGCCCGAGCGGAAGATCAGTCCCTGCGGTGGGCGGTGATCGAGCTGATCGAGCAGCAGCGACAGTTCGCTCATCACCGCACTCGACAGCGAATTGGTCGATTCGCCAGCCTTGTCGAGCGTCGCCCAGGCCAGACCCTGGGCATCGACCTCGAGTCGCCAGTGCTGAAAAGGGCTACCGCTCATGGCTGCTCCTGTCGTGCCTCTGGCGAGGCGATGGATTCGACCAGCATGGCGCCACCCTGGCCGCCGCCGATGCAGATCGCCGCGATGCCGCGTCTCGCCCGGGCTGCGCGCAGGGCCTGCAGCAGGTGGAGGACGATGCGTGCGCCGGACGCGCCCACCGGGTGACCGACCGCGATCGCGCTGCCATGCACGTTGACCCGCTCCGGCGACAGCGTACCGAGCGCCTCGGTCAGACCGAGCTGCTCACGGCAGTACTCTGCCGACTCCCAGGCGGCGAGACAGCCGAGCACCTGCGCGGCGAAGGCCTCGTTGATTTCCCACAGGTCGATGTCGTCCAGGGCGAGCTGATGCCGTTGCAGGATCGGCGTTGCCGCATGCACCGGGCCGAGCCCCATCTGTGCCGGGTCAAGGCCGGCCCAGTGGCTGTCGGTAATTCTGCCGAGCGGCGCGAGCTGCCACTGCTTGACCGCCGCCTCGGAAGCGAGAATCAGCCACGCGGCACCGTCGGTGATCTGCGAGCTGTTGCCCGGCGTGACGCGACCGTACCTGCGGTCAAAGAAGGGTTTGAGCTTACCGAGACCGGCCAGGCTGGAATCGGCACGCACACCGTCGTCTTGTGCGTGGACCTGGCCCGTACGGTCGACCACCGGCACGATCTCGCCGAGTTGCCCGGCCGCCTGCGCGGCGAGCGCGCGCTGATGGCTGCGCACGCTGTATTCGTCCATCTGTTGCCGTGAGATGGCAAAGCGCCAGGCGAGGTTCTCGGCCGTCTGCCCCATCAGCAGACCAATCACCGGATCGGTCAGGCCCTTGAGGATGCCGACCACCGGCGAAAGCAG
>WBZT01001764.1_pt1 | contig 15625 bp, 9 predicted proteins | sample 5204241 | NCBI WGS metagenome assembly WBZT01 (sample SAMN12344358, study PRJNA552823) | activated sludge metagenome | biome: Activated sludge suspended growth; feature: Nitrification reactor; material: Wastewater; isolation source: activated sludge from nitrification reactor of wastewater treatment... | reverse complement strand
CAATGCCGCTATTGTGCAGCACCCCGAGCTTGGCCTGTTCGGCTGGGAGCGCAACTATCTGATTCTAGGGTTACCTCTGATGCAAGCTACTAGTGAAGAGGAAACCCTTGCGGTCATTGCGCATGAATATGGCCACTTGTCCGGACACCACAGCAGGCTGGGTGGCTTCATTTACCGCCTGCGCTCTACCTGGGGCCGATTACAAGACATTTCAGAAAGCTGGCAGGACTGGGGGTCTCAACTGATAGCAAAACTGTTCCGCTGGTATGCACCATATTTCAATGCTTACACTTTCGTGTTTGCACGACAGAACGAATATGTGGCTGACAAGAACTCGGTTGAACTGGTCGGCGCGAAGCACACAGCCAATGCGTTGATACGTATCAATGTTGCCGCGCAGTTTGAACACGATGAATTCTGGCTGGCCGTAGACAAGATAGCAGGCCAGCATGCCGAACCTTTACCGTGCAAAAGCGAGTTCTGGGCAACCTCGTTGCGCACGCAACTGGATGATGCAAAGCGTGCCATGTACCTGGAGAAAGCCGGCAAAGTTAAAACCGACCACCATGACACGCACCCGGCCATCTCAGACCGCCTGCAAGCGATTGGTGCGGACTTGCAGCAAACCCCGATTGCCAATCTCGCCCCTCCGGCACACAGTGCGGCCGAAGTGTTGCTGGGGACTTCGCTGAAAAAGTTGAGCGCCCAGCTGGATACCGAATGGAAAAAGAACGTATCGCAGCGTTGGCAAGAGCGTCACGCCTACCTGAAAGAGCGCAAGCAAGAGTTTGCTGAACTAGAAGTAAAGCCAGAACTCAACGAACAAGAGGCCTGGGATAAGATAGTGCTGACAGAAGAACTGGCGCCGCAAACGCCTATACTACCCATGGTGCAAGCCTTCTTGGCACAGTATCCGCAGCACTTGCGCGCACGTTACCGCCATGGTGTTTTATTACTGGAAGGGGGTAATGAGGCCGGCATAGAAGATCTCGAATATGTCATGTCCAGCGAAAAAGAGGCGACGCTTTCCTGTTGTGAAGCGGCATGGCATTTTTATCTGGACAAGGACAAAACCAAGGCGCAAAACTACTTGGATCGCTGGAACGAGCGCAATGACTTCCTGATGGAAGTCCAGTACGAAGTAGCTTCTATTCCTCCCGGTGCAAAAATTGTCGAGCACGACCTCCCCGCCGATATTGAAGCCGACATTATTGAAATAGCTACCGGCAATACACAATATATCAAGCGCATGTATCTGGTAAGACGCATTATTCAGGCCGACCCGGAAGTGCGCGCCTATGTGCTTGGTTTTGAGGAAAAGTGGTTAAGTTTCGATATAAAGTCCTGGAGTCTGCGAAATAAGGACGAAATCATTCTGGATAATCTTGCGCAGCATGAATACCCCGTGACATTACACATCGTAAACCTGAAACACAGCGCTTATGGAAAACATCGCGAAACGATCAAACATCTTGGGATCCGACCCATCTATGAGGCATAGAGATTGAACCCGCGCTTGCAACAACTTGAATCCATTGTCAGCCGCGGCGAGAAAATCGCCATGCTAACCTGTTATGACGCCACTTTCGCCAAGCTGATGGAACTGGCTGGCGTAGATGTGCTACTGGTGGGCGATTCGCTTGGCATGGTGCTGCAAGGCGCGGAAAATACGCTGCAAGTCACGCTGGAACAAATGATTTACCACGTCAAAAATGTGGCAACAGGCGCCCCCAACAGCTTGATTCTGGCTGACATGCCCGTTAATACCTATGAATTTGGCAAAGCCCTGGCGCTAGAAAACGCACAATTGCTCATCGAAGCAGGTGCGCATATGGTCAAGCTTGAGGGCGGCGGCAAGCTAGTGGAAACCGTGCGTCATCTGGTTGAGCACGGTATCCCCGTGTGTGCGCATCTGGGCTTTACCCCGCAATCGGTCGAGAAAATCGGCGGCTACAAAATTCAAGGCAAGACGCCGGATTCCGCACAACAGATTTTAAATGATGCGCAAGCCATGAAAGACACGGGCGCCAGCCTGGTGCTGCTGGAAATGGTACCCGCCACTCTGGCCAAACAAGTTACGCAAATCGTACCGACAATCGGCATCGGCGCAGGCGTGGATTGCAGCGGCCAAGTGCTGGTGCTGCAAGATTTATTAGGCATCTATAACGGTCCCGCCAGCAAAAAACCGCAGGATTACAAAGCCCCTCGTTTCGCTAAAAATTTCTTGCAGGAAACCAACAATATTCAACAAGCCGTAATCAATTATATACAAGCAGTCAAAAACCGGACTTTCCCCCTACCCGAACATAGCTATTAGCCGCGAGGTAAATAATGAAGAAAATCCTGAGTTTGCTTTTATTATTGGAACTATCCAGCGCATCTTTGCCTGGCCGCACAGAAAAGTTGAGTGGCGCTTGTGGGATTGTAACAAACCAGGAACACGCCTTTTCGATGACCGCCCCAAAAGGCTGGATAATCGATTCCGAATCCGGCAAAAAATTCAGGATCGGGTTGGTATTTTATCCTGTAGGCACAGAATGGGGGAAAGGCGATATGATGCTTTATGTGCGTACCCGCCCTAAAATTGGCGCAGTTAAAACCATAGACCAACAAATCGAATTTACATTGAACGACTATCACGCCCACGGTCATCCCAATTATAAGTTAGAAGAAAAAACCACTTACAAAGTCAGTAATGGATCCTTGGCCATAATTGCCAAATTTAGCGGTGATAGCTGGAACAATTATGAAATGATAGGCTATTTGGATGAAGAAAATGTCATTAACTTTCTTGTCTTGAATGCGCGCAACAAGGCCGCATTTGACACCTCACAAGAAACTTTCTTTGGCTATTTGCAATCTAGGGTTGGAAGTCTGAACTTATAATCGATTATACAGAATCTATAAATTTGTTTAGTTGGTTGGATTTTGCAAATTATCATTAAATTATGAAACTCTCTATTGGTTGGATTTTACCTATAGTTCTATCTATCCCCAAACATTGGCGGTTTTAGCATCAAATATTCTAACTTTGGCATGAAACTTATGTTCTATTGATTTAATATGTTCCACGTCTTGATCTGAATAAGTTCCAATATAAATGCTCCAAAGCTTAGGTGGTTGCTTTGTACCAAATTTTGATGCTTTATTTACCGCTTCGATTATATGTTCGTCATATGGGCCAAAGTTAAAACCGAAAGTTACAAGGGATCCATCTACAGTTGACAATTTATCGTAGCAGTATGTTAAGTAACGATTGTGCCGAATATGAGCCAGCTTTTCTTCCCCATTGCCTGCCGTCACAAAAATTGGATAATCATTATTGCTAAGTCGTTCACTAATATTCTCTAGTAAATAACCAGCCGAGCCATATTGTTCCTTTATAATTTCAGCTCCAGTATCAAATAGATGTAATGCCCCATGGAGATAGTGAACGTTTTGATCTGATTGATGAGGTCCCCAGATTAAATCTGACCATTCAGGTTGATCTCCAGCACCAGCTTCAACTGGGTTTTCGAGCTCTCTACCAAAGCCATCAAAAGGATTCGCTACACCTTGCCGCATTAAAACCCAGTAGAGAAGAAGATCATAGTTAGTTGTGAAGATATGGCCACTACTATTTAAAAATAAACTGAGAAATCTAGCACAGGCCATAGTTTTCTCTTCAGGCATTTTAAATACATGTTCTGGATGCAGTTCCTGTACAGACTTTAATAAGCTATCTTTAAGCTTTTCGCTTGCCTCTTTGAGCTGCTCTTTAATTAGATTGTCTGATTCAAATGCATCAAGTAAAGCTAGCGTTGTATCTAATTGCTGCATGATCAATTCAAAGTTCGTGGTTTTGATTGCACCGAATAGTTTATCTAGTAATTCGTCTTCTTTTGATGTTAGGAAGTCATAAAGTGCATTGTATGAGAAAATACCATGATCATAAGCTATGCTAAAACCATTCCCCAGCAACAAAGACATAGGTCTATGTTTCTTTTGGAGCGACTCTACAACCTCATCAAACGTCATCAATTCCAACTTTAGTCCTATCGTGGTAATTAGTTAAAAATCTTAGTCTAGCAGCCGTCGCTCACCTACATAGCATCCGTAATTAATTGACTCACTTCATATAAGTCTTTTGCTAGTCTGTCGTAAAGCTTATCGATTGCATATCCCCAGCCAGATGCCATTCCAGTAACATCAATGTCGAACAGCCCTGCACACTTTGCAATTTTTGATTCACGCTCGGAGCTAGGAGTATGTGCCTGACTGATTCGTAACCCATTGAGTGCAAATATAGTTCTCAATAAGACTAACTCAATTTTAGTATCCAATTTTGGCACAACTAAATCAGTATCTTCTGCCAATTTATACCCTTGATCTATGGCTATCGAAGACAACTGACAAATACAAGCCGCCAATTTCAGTGACCCGAATTCTTTAATCTGCTCTTTTGAAACGCCCAATTGAATGAGTATAGATCTCAAAGGTGCGGGTTTGAGCAGTTCTAAAAGCTTAAACAAACTTACCGTCCGTTCAAGGAACTGCTCTCTATTTGCCGATAAAGGTGCAACGGCAAATAATGGGCGCATTACATCCAACGTCCACCATCCCCGATAGGCAACTTCATCACTAGACAGAGTTCCAATATCTTCCTGTGAATAGCTCAATCCGATATTATTTGCAAGAGATGTCAAACTTGACGTAAGTGATAAATATCCTTCAATCACTTCCTTCGCCCGAGTTGCAATATTGCGATTACCGTGAGTAGCTTGGTCATGTTGCGCAACAGCTTCTGGCACTGAAAATCGATGCCAATGGGAAATTACATGAGGAGGGCAGCCTTCATATAGTTTCTTTAGCTCTATCCTAATGTGATTTCTCCCGACGCGGTTTGTTCTGTCTGTTGCCCACCATCCACCATAGTTAACTCCTCCTGATTCTGGAAAAATAGAAAACTCTGGATGAGCCTCATATTCTTGCAAGACGAGATCATTAACATGTCCATATATCCATTTGGCTGATGCTCGTTGATAATTCATGGGTTCGTTATCATCAGGCCAAGTCAATTCTGGATCTGCTGCATCGGTAACTGGCCGAGATTTGGGTGTAAGAATCAAGCGTGAGCCCCACACACGCGACATCTGAGGTGCATTGGAATGATATGGAGTGTTTAATACAGCCATGCCTAACAAGCGACCTGGCAATTCAAACTGTTCACCTTCTTGACCATTAAGAATAGTCGTAAAAGAGCTGTCATCAGAGGAAAAACGCTCTTCATAATAGACAGCAACAGCAGCGCATCTCTTTAAATGACAATAGTCTTCAAGATATTCACGTCGAATAGTAACTAAAGCTAAAGGCTGGTCCTTCTTGTTGCGGTAATCCACATAAGATTTAACTCGCAATACATCGTAGACTGGTTTCTGAGGGTCGTCCCAACATATAGTTCCGTCACTAAGGTGCCGAGGAATTAGCCCATATGTCATGAGTAAAACATTATCTGGAAGAACAACTTCGCGGTCATGATGGCTCCATGAATTTATGATTGTCTGGAAGCGTTCATCTCTACCTTTTCGACCATCGATCCAGAAGCTTGTCTCATAAATTTGCTCTTCATTAACACATGGATGCGGTCCCCAAGAGCGCACCTCGTGTCCGATACTACCTGGTGACTTCAATACATCATCTAGTACATCGAGTGGTATAAGCGCAGTACGAACTAGACGGACTCCCTTGTAGCCATTATGCGGTGCTTCATTGATTTCAGCGATAACGATGTAATCCGAGACCCCAGTATCATAGGGCTCGCGTAAATGTTCTATCGCCTTAGGCCAATAATTATTTAGATCACTCATTTCCCGTTTTCTAATCTAACTCACCACTCTCAACTTGTTTAAGCAAAGTTGGAATATGCGGCCCATATTCTACTTTTCCTTTTCCTGAACGTATACCACTACCAACCTTTCTAGCCTCGGCAGAATATAAGGTCTTTGCACGTATAATTTCATAGCTATAGCCACGCCCCAATCGATTGGACATTTTTATCAAGCCATTCAAACCTTCGGTGTAGGCGTTAGTAATTGGGAATGGCGCATCCCAATATGCAAAAATGTCTTCATAGTGATTATGGACTGTTTTAGCCAACTTCTTAAAAAGCTCAAAACCGTTAGTCGGCAATGTGTTTTCCCATGCTTCAAAGGCATTTTTTGCTTTTTGTTTATCTGGTTCATCGTAAATCCTAAAAAACATTTCCTTAAAATCATAAGCTATTGCTAGGTCAGGTATCTGTTGTCGAACTATTTCCAGTGCCTTTTGTTCATTTGGACTTAAACTTCCTGGTCTCTTTAACACAAGCCATCTAATCGATTTTTTGACGTAAATACGGTCTTCCTTTGATAATTGGGCCTGATATTTTTTTCTTTCCTCGTCTAGAGCTTCAGAAGCCATCTTTACAACGTGAAACTTATCAATGATTAATTTTGCATTTGGAAGAAACTGAGAGAATGATCGCTTGAATGGTCGCCACATATCTGTACAAACCCATTCCACCTTTTCCTTATCAGGAAGGTTCTCAAAAAAGGGTTTTAAATGGTCTTGAGTTCGAAACTCAAGCATTTCAAAAACGTTATTCGTTGCAAGGTTTGTAATTACACATCGATAATCTCCCGCGATATTAACCTCGTCTATGCCCATTATGATGGGAGTTTGGTAATGAACTGTTTGTTCAAGTTCTTGGATTAAATCGTGAGCAATGTTTTTAACAGTATTTACTGCCACTCCAGTTTGGTCAGCCAAAGCTCGAAAAGTCATACTCAAACACTGTTGACGGATAACATCAACTAAGCGTTTTGTTGCTCTTCTCTTGTCATCAAGAAAACTGAGTTCAGGAGTGGACATTTTTCCACAGCACTCACATCGAAATCGGGGGCGCTGTATCTCAAGGCGCACTGGTTCCATGTACAAAGGCGTGTCTGAGAACTTGTTCTTGCGAGTTCCATGTTTATGCATAGGAATTTCACAGTCTGAACAGATTGGCACATCAACACTATCAGCAACTGCTTCAATAATCAGCGCTTTGCTCTCTTTGTGCATATCAATGGGTTTAACACCCGGTAAATTTAATAGATCAAGCATCAATTTAGTCCAAGTCTAAATCTTTGCCTTCACGCAACATCTCATAAATCACATCAGCCAAAGCAGACATTCCTTGGCGGTCTGATTTAAGAACAAGTGTTGCAAGTTTCTGATGGCTCGAAAGAGCACGAACAACGCCTTGCTGAACCGCTCCAGGTAAATTGCCCTTCATTGCTTGTTCTCTGGTGTTGCTTTCAACTTGAGCCATAACCACATCACTTTCACGGGCAATAGAGGCAATTTGGTTCACAAAAGCAACCTGATCTTGGATAGGTGTTGCTTCCCCAAATAAATGATTCAATTTTTCGATAATTTCTTTGACAAATTTTGGTTTATCGCCCGAAGCTCCGCCCCCGCCAGGGCCTACAGGCATTAATACTGGCGTATCCTCTTCTTCTGAGGGTTCATCTTTTGTACTTTTAATATCGAAGCCAGTAAGCACCAACCCTTTTAAATCCACTGATTCTGGGGTTTCGTTCATTAAGCGTTTCTGAAGAAGTTTGGCGAAAGCTGCAAAATTTTCAAGTTCTGGATCACCAAAATCAACCAATTGGGCAATATATGAATAGGTTCGACAAAAGCGACCAAGATCAGACTTAAAGCCAAGTAATGTTTTAATCTGTTCAGCATATTCATCTTGATGATGGTCAGCCGATTTCATACCTGCTTGATCTCCTTTTGATCTAGCTTTTTCAAATGCAGATTCCCAGGTTGCCATTGCATCCCTGAGCATTTTCATCTTATCGTTATAAAGCCTTGTGGCACCATCTGTAGCAGCGTACAACGCTTTATGCTGAGGGGATTGAGAGTGCGTGATGTCGCGAATTGTTTTAAAGCGAGCCTCTTTGAAACTAGCTAAATCGCTTGCAGAATATAGACTGTGCTCATCGAGACGTTCCTTGATTTCATAGACAACATTCAAATCTTGAACATCATCAATCTGAGCACCGTTATCATAAAGCGCAAAAGCATTTCGTACGTTGTCAGGGTCGTTCACAAAGTCGATGATAAAAACCTCATCTTTTCCAGGGGCCATTCTATTCAAACGCGAAAAAGTTTGTACGATTTCCACATAATTTGCGATTTTTTTATCAACATACATTGCTACAAGTTTTGGTTGATCAAAGCCCGTTTGAAATTTATCTGCAACCAACATAACGCGATATTCAGGCCGATCAAATGCAAAACGCAAGTCTTGACCTTTTATATCTGGATTCATATTTTCTTCTGTAAACTCTTCGTTTTCATCAATAATGAATGCTTCGTCTTTAAACTCGCCATCATCTTGATGCATGACTTGTTTACCTGTCATCTTTCCTGAGAAAGCAACCAGTGAATGAATAAATCCATATTCAGAATGCTTTTGAATATAGCTGTCAAACGCTTTTTTATAACGTATAGCGGCTGCACGAGATGATGTAACAACCATTGCCTTAGCCTTGCCATCTAAGCGATGCGCCACGTTTCTAGAGAAGTGTTCAATAATGAATTGCACTTTCTGGGTTACATTGGTTGGGTGTAACGACATCCATTGAGCCAAAGCACGTTTTGCAGCTTTACCACTAACTCGTTTGCTATCCTCAAGCTGTTTAGCCAGATTGAAAGCTGTTTTATAGGGAACATAACCCTTAAGTACATCTAGGATAAAACCTTCCTCAATTGCTTGGCGCATTGAGTATGTATGAAATGCTTTGGGCAAGTTTTCTTTTGAGGCTGGCTGACTTGGGTCAGAAGGACGGCCAAAAAGCATTAGAGTTGAATGTTTTGGTGTCCCTGTGAAAGCGAAATAGCTAATATTGTCTGGCTTTACGCGTGACTTTTGTAGTTCTTCCAGCAATTCATCTACGGTCATTGTAGACATCTTTCCTTGCCCACTCATCCCCAGAGCTGTCTGCAATTTAGCGGCTGTTGAACCTGTTTGAGAGTTGTGAGCCTCGTCAATAATTACAGCGAAGTTTTTACCCTTAAGGGTTTTATCGGTGATGATTGCTTCCATTGCATAAGGGAAGGTCTGTATGGTGACAACAACAATTGGCGTGCCAGCTAACAGGGCATCGGAAAGTTGTTGACTCTTGGATTTTGACGATTTTTGGCGGTCAATAGCAGCAATAACACCAAATTGATGATCTATCTGCTTAACGGCATCTTGAAGCTGCCCGTCTAGTACATTTCGATCCGTAACGATGATAACGTTATTAAAAACGGCGTCACCATTATCTTCTCTTAACCTCACCAAATCGTGAGCCGTCCAAGAAATCGTACTTGTTTTACCAGATCCAGCACTATGATCAGCAAGGTAATTCATACCAGCGCCATTTTTCTTAGCGTCTGTAATTATTTCATTTACTGCTGTCCATTGGTGGAAACGAGGGAATATAAGCGTTTCTTTTTTAGACCAATTGCCTGCTAGGTCAACAACATCTTTTTTCTCGACATAAACAAAGCTATGAAAAATACGTAACCAAGCATCAGGCTGACAAACATCTTCCCAGAAATAAGCGACTGGGTATTCGACTGTGCCATCGGCTTTAAGCTCTCCAGGAGGATTGCCTGAATGTCCATTATTACCCTTATTGAATGGCAAGAAGAACGTATTCACACCATCCAGTTTGGTTGCCATCATTATTTCTGAATCAGACATTGCAAAGTGCACAACCGCACCACGCTTGAACGTCAACAAAGGTTCTTGGCGTTTGGTTTTTGGTTCATAAGGCAACCTGTCTGAACGATATTGTTCCATAGCCGCTTCAGCAGATTGAGTAAAGTCTGTTTTAATCTCCACAGTGGCAACTGGAATGCCATTTATAAAAAAGACCAAATCAATCGCAAACTCGCGGGCAGGGTGATATTTCAACTCAGGGACAACTCGAAGTATATTGGCTTTGTAACGCTTGATAACCTCTTCGTTACGCATATCTTCAGGAGCTGTTTCAGTCAATTCAATAAGGCCACAACCAGCAATCGAGAAGCCTTGTCTTAATACTTGAACAGCCCCCTGTTTTTCTAAGGCTGTAGCAAGACGATCCATCAGCACTTCAAGTGTCTTTTCACCATTAAGTCTTTCAAGCTTTTCCCACTTATCACTCTGGCCGCTGAGCTGTATCCATGTGGCTAAGTCTTGTGGATATAAAGCTCTTTCAGTGTCGTAATATTTGGTTTCCCCAAGCTTCCAGCCTTGGGCAACTAGCTTTGAAACTATGTAATTTTGAAAATGTTTTTCTTGATGGGCTGATTCGCTCATATTGACTCTTCTCTAAATTAAGTCTGAAAGGGTATATTTAAATCGTGATGCCAAATTTGCTCACAAATCGCACGATACAATTCTTGTCTAGTTTCAACATCATGCTTTTTAAATGATTCATGGGCTCTAAATGGTAATTTCAACTCACTTCTCAAACGGGTGAAATTCGGGTTGTTGTCATATGTTAATGGGCAGAGCGACTTCACCAACATATTTTCTTTGATGTAATGTGGGTGCTTTTCCTCATAAGTTAAATCACCATATGATTGATTAGTGCCTCTTGGTAACAACACTAAATCCCCAAGTCGATTGCGGTAGCTATTGAATTCATGCTCTTGTTTGAACTCGTCGCTATGGCGTGCATACTTATCTGCCCATATGTGTTCAACCTCAAAGGGCTTACCTCTTTCTGGCTCGTAATAGGTTGCAAATGTCGTGCTCATACCAGCTTGATGCTCAACCCATGCTGTCATGCGAGATAACATGAACTTTACAAATCTATAGTTCTGACCATGCAAGCGGAAATCAGCAATTCCAGCAAATGATTCTTGCATTTCCGATAGTTTTTTGGAAAGTATAAGCTTTAGCTCTTCGTGACTTTTGCCACGAATTTCTTTAACCAAGCTATACATTGTGTAGCGAATAGAGCTTGCCGAAAATTTGCGAAAGTTGACTGAGCGACGAACCACAAAAGTTTCAATATAACGTGCAACGGTATCAATTTTTGCGAAAATTGTTTCTTCACTGTCACCGACATTTAATGGTGCAAGCATTAGAGGGAAGCTAAGTGTCGGCGCAATACCCCAACGATGTATATAAAATACATGTTCAAGCTTGGGGTTAAGTGATTTTTCTGCCTTAAGAATCTGGGAGTAAGCCTTGAGGTAGAACTGAAACTGGTTATTGATAAAGTGCTCAAAAGTTGCCCCATCATCAGATACAAGCCCTACCTTGCAAAGATTATCCCGCACCCAACTATGGAAACGAGTACCTATTTTTTCAAAGTCTTCATTTTTAGAGCCTGCTTTACCAGGTCGGATAGTATCTGCATATTGAGCTCGTAACCAAGATTGGAAAAAACGCTGATCCTCATCCTTTTCAAAGCTCTTAAGTTCAATCATGGCTTTCTTCCAAAGATCATTGGCTTTCTGACGTTTATCCGCATGATTAAAGCGTGAAAGAACAAAACCTTTAAGCATTTCTGATGGTGTGAGGTTTAAGCCTCGGTCATTCATCGTCTCAAATATTGTGTAGGCATTTTCATCTGAATAAGCCAGAATTTCCACCATGATTACATTGTATTTGAGCCAGTCTATAAAGAATGGAAATGCCTCATTTTTGAGTTCATCAGGAAAAGCTTCAACTATGTCCTGATAACGTTCTGCCATATTTCTAGTGGATTCATCATCATTTTCAGAAGGTGAGTAGCATCCATTACTAAATAGAGCTTCAAGGCATGGGATGCGATCTTCAACGGTGATATTAAATGACTTACTTCCGCGCAATTCAGAAAATATCATGGGTTCAATCTTTTCTTGATAACCAAGCTCTTTTTGCAAGTTATGCAAATAAATTAGAAACAAAGTGATTGAGGTTAATCGTTGCTGACCATCGATAATGCTACGTTTACCATCTTTGCTGCTAACCACAAATGGGCCAAGATAGTAATTGTTATAGTTTTCACCCTGTTCACGCTTATCACCAGGGCTGTACTCATTAAGAAAGGTGGAGGTTAAGTCTGTTACTAACTCTTCGATATGCTTTTCGCCCCAACTGTACTCACGTTGAAAATAATCAACGGTGTACTTTTGTTCATTGAGTACATCAAACAGGTTTCTATGTCGCGCTTCAATTTTATTTTCTAACTTACTCACGAAATAGTCTCCTGCTTGTTACGCAAGTCAATCTTCCCAGTTACTGCTGCTGTAATGAAAGCTATGCGGCGCTCTTTAAGTAAATCGATGCTACGTTGGGTTTTTTCAATCAAGGTATCAATTAGAATTAATTGCTGACCAATGAATTTGGATATTTCTATCTGCTCTTCAATTGGAGGAACGACTATTGGCAATCTTTTTACATCTTCAAATTTCAATGATTGTCTTATTCCACCACCAAGTCCATAAAATACTTTACATAGATCATAGGATCGCATTAGCCATGCAAAGTAAGTTGATTGGATGCTGTGTGGCCTGATAGCCATGTAAGCTGATGTAATTATGCCTCTATCAGTAACTTCAGCAGATCTCAGACTTCGCTTATCATTTTGTAAATCTGTAAATCTGAATACAACATCACCAGGCTCTACTATTTGATAGGTTTCATAAGACTCGGGTACTAGACCCATATTTCTGTTATCAGGTTTTTTAACAATTCGACCATAACTTAAAGACAATATGTTGGTTTCAATTAAGCCTATATTTTTTCGATTTAGCTCGGATAATAATGCGAAGAATGGCTTAATTTTCCAGTGCTTTGGAATGGCTCCAATCCACTCTATACCCGATTCTATAAAAGGGATGTTTGGATTTTGTCCTTTTGTTACGGACTCAATAATTAAGCTTTGACGCTTCTCTTTAAGAAGATCGATAAAGCGAACTTTCTTAATAATCAGTGCATCAATTCTATTGATTTCATTATTTAAGGATTTAACTAAGTCTTCACGCTCTTCAAGTGGTGGAACACAAATTGCAATATCGCCTATTGCATCTTGATCAAGGCCAAATCGAGTAATTCCAGGTGACTCAACAAATAAATGAGCTTTTGTTGAACTTGCTTGGATTGAGCGATGAATAATGCCAGAAAGATTATTTTCAAGAGCTTTCATTACAGTTAAGTGATAACCACAAATCACATTATCCATGTCTTCTAATACTAAAGCAGGAATTCCAATGTCTTTTGGATCTTCAGAGTCTTTAGTAATTATGACATCGCCCTTCCTTAACCTAAACTTTTCGATCTCAAAATCACTAGCAGTGGCGTTCATAAACTCTAGATTAGAGGAAATAAACTCGTTGTAGTAAACATCTGTGTAGTTACAAAGCTTGATTTCTCTTTGACCTTCATAGCTTTTCTTATCAACATTACTGTTGTTAAAAGTGGCAACGTGTCGCAATCGCTTAACTGACCAATGCTCAGGCACTTTTCCCACAAAATCAATATTTGAGTTTTTATATGTTGGGAATGATTTGTAGTGACTCATTCTGTCGCTACCTCTGCTAGTAGCGCTGCTATTTCTGACTCAACTTCTTTTAAATCAGCATCAATCTCATGCAAGTTTCGCGGTGCTTGGTATGTGTAGAAAAAACGGTTGAAGTTAATTTCATATCCTACACGTCCAAGCAATTTATCTTTATCGTCTGTAAAGCTTTCATCAATGTAAGCATCGGGAACATGTGGTAAGACTTCACGTGCGAAGTAATCCTGAATATCATCTAAGTAAGGTACGTTCTCAAAATCTGTTAAATCGCTATCAGCTACAAAACCTCCAGAGGTATCAGTAACAGGTTCACCATCAGGGTCTTTATGACCAAAAGCATTTACCAATGCATTAATAAAGCCTTTACTTGCTTTAAGTTTTAGTGCCTTAGCCTCATCTGATTTGATTAGCTCTGCAACAAAGTCTTCAGCCCAATGGTATTTCATTTCTTGGCCCATCAATGAAGATATAGCTTCTAGCCAAAAATCTTTATGTGCAGGTGCTAATTTAATCCACGCACTTTCATTTTCTAGTTTAGATAACCCTTCATTATCAAGAACCAGTGTTAATCTTAATGGGCGCAGAACTTTAATTCGACGATAACCAAACACTCTGTAATCAACCATTTGTGAGTGTTCGTTGGTGTTTGCAGAGTTGTATATGTCTAGTATCTGGCGGCGTTGTTCATCACTCACAATCCGACGTTTATTACCTTCGTTCTTAATCGATGTCCATAAATCTGTAGCATTTATTAGTTGAATCTTCCCTCTACGCTTTTCATCTTTTTTGTTGGATAGAATCCATAAGTAGGTTGCAATATTGGTTCTAAAGAAAATGTCTGTTGGCAATGCCACAATTGCCTCAACCAAGTCATTTTCAAGTAACCAACGTCGAATCTCAGATTCGCCTTGGCCTGCTCCGCCGTTGAATAGAGGAGAGCCTGATAAGACAATTGCTGCACGACCACCTCCATTTTCAGGCAGTTCTAACTTACTTGCTAAATGCATCAGGAAAAGCATGGATCCGTCATTAATTCGGGGTAATCCAGGTTCAAATCTACCAACTGCTTTTAATTTGTGTTCTGCCTCTACCGCTTTCTGATCTTTCTCCCACTTTTTACCAAAAGGAGGGTTTGATAAACAGTAATGAAAGCGCTCACCATGGAATTTGTCATTTGATAAAGTGCTTCCCTGTTTAATGTTTTTCGATAGGTCACGACCAGGATCAGACTCTAAGCGTCGAATTAACATACCTGCGACACAAACTGCATGTGTTTCAGGCTCAAGCTCTTGTCCATGCGGCACTAATACAGGAGGAATTTTATAATGACTGCCATATTCAGAAACATGGTTCATGGCGTCAGTTAAAAAGCCACCTGTACCACATGTTGGGTCATAAAGAGTACGGATTAAGCCTGGGTTCTGTTCAAATAAAGCGTCGTCAGGATCAAGGAGTAATGCTGTAGCAAGATGCACCACGTCTCGGGGTGTCATGAAATCCTCAGCACCCTCATTAACTTCAGCGCCAAAACGTCTAATTAAGTGTTCATAGATGTTACTCATTACCCTATCAGGTACAACATCGGGATGAAGTTCAGTAGTCGAGAAGTTGGTACATATCTTATAAAGCAGGCCAGCTTTTTCTAAGCGTACAATCGTATTAGTGAATTCAAACTCTTCAAAAATGGCTCTAGCATTATCCGAAAACAATGCAATATAGTCTTCAAGGTTGCGTCTTGTCTTTGAGCTACCAAGCGTAGAGAGCGAGTACTCAGAGGTGTTATAGAAAGGATAGCCAGATGTTTGCCGTAAAATTGGATCAAGCTCGATTTCTGAGTCTTTGTATGTGTTATGAGCATCTCTTACAGCCTGGCGAGTTGGCTCTAATGCACACTCCAAACGACGAAGCAGAGTAAAGGGCAAAATAATCTTGCCAAAATCAGTATGCTTGAAATCACCCCAAAGGTCTTCAGCGTTTTTCCAAATGAAATCAGCTTGCGATGCTGCTGAACCAACAAACTCTGCCATATTGAATTCCTACCATGTTTTGCACAAAACAATACA
>WBZT01001763.1_pt1 | contig 15627 bp, 11 predicted proteins | sample 5204241 | NCBI WGS metagenome assembly WBZT01 (sample SAMN12344358, study PRJNA552823) | activated sludge metagenome | biome: Activated sludge suspended growth; feature: Nitrification reactor; material: Wastewater; isolation source: activated sludge from nitrification reactor of wastewater... | reverse complement strand
CACGCGCACCGGTCAGTCCGTCCACCGGCGTGGGGAGCGGGCGAGCCGTGGTCGTGCCGTCGCCGATCTGGCCGGCGAAGTTCTGCCCCCAGCACCGAGCGCTTCCGTCGGCGAGCCGGACGCACAGGTGGCCGAGCGATCCTCGGGCCGACACAGCCGAGTTCACACCGGGCACATCCACCGGGGTCGTGCTCCCGGCCGCGGCGCCGTTGCCGAGCATCTGCGGCGAGTTGCCCCAGCAGCGCATCGCTCCGCCGGACCGCACCGCGCATGCCCAGTGGGCTCCGCCCTGGAGCACCTGGGTGGCATCGGAGATGCCCACCACGGCTGTTGGCGTCAGGCGAGAGGTCGTCGTGCCATCACCCAACTGACCGCCGGTGTTGCCGCCCCAGCACAGCACCTGACCGGTTGCCCGGACCGCACAAGTGCTGAAGTACCCCGTCGATACTGCGACCGCGTCGGATATCCCGCTGACCGCAACCGGCGTGGACCGAGCGGTCCGCGTCCCGTCTCCGAGTTGGCCGTCGCTGTTCGCCCCCCAGCATTTCACCGCGCCGCCCGAGACAACCGCACACGTATGCCACCACCCGACAGCGATCGAGGTCGCGTCGTTCAACCCGCTGACGGTGACCGGGGTGGATGTCGAGGCCACCGCCGTGCCGCTGCCGAGCTGTCCCGAGCTGTTGTTGCCCCAACACTGCACGGTTCCGCCCGACAGGCGAACGCACGTGTTGTAGGCGTTCGCGTCGACCTCGACCGCGTCGATCACACCGACCGCAGCGACCGGGCTCAGGTGATCTGCGGTCCCGCCATCGCCCAACACGCCGTACACGTTTCCACCCCAGCACTTCACCTGGCCCGATGTGAGCGCCGCGCAGCTGTGGAATCCGCCCGACGCCACGTCGGCGACCGATCCGGCCGGCGGAACGGTCGTGGTCGTCGTGGTCGTCGTGGTCGACGTGGTCGACGTGGTCGACGTGGTCGACGTGGTCGAGGTGGTGCCTGGCCCGGGCACACACCCTGCGGCCGCGATCGCAACCGCGATACCCACGGCGCGCACACGAGCCGCGGCAGACTTCCCCAAGCGCATCGTCATCTGATCCCTCCGGATTGTGCGTCCCCAGGCGGAACGATGCCACATAGGACCGACAACGCGGCGGCCGAATGCGCGGCGGCGCTTCGCCCGCCGGCCGGAGTGATCTACAGGCGCTCGATGATCGTGACGTTGGCCTGTCCGCCGCCCTCGCACATCGTTTGCAGGCCGAACCGACCGCCGGTGCGCTCGAGCTCGTTCAGCAGCGTGGTCATGAGGCGAACGCCGGTTGCCCCGAGCGGATGACCCAATGCGATTGCGCCGCCGTTGACGTTGACCTTCGACAAGTCGGCGTCGAGCTCCTTCGCCCACGCCAGCACCACCGGAGCGAACGCCTCGTTGATCTCGACGAGATCGATGTCGTCGAGCGTCATGCCCGCCTTGCCGAGCGCGTACCGGGTTGCCGGGATGGGCGCCGAGAGCATGAAGATCGGGTCCTCGCCGCGCACCGACAGGTGGTGGATGCGCGCTCGCGGCGTGAGGTTGTGGTCCTTCACCGCCTGCTCCGAGGCGATCAGCATGGCCGCCGACGCGTCGGAGATTTGCGATGCGACCGCGGCCGTCACGCTGCCACCGGGCGTCAGCGTGGCGAGCGAGCGGATCTTCTCGACGTTCGGCTCGCGGGGACCTTCGTCGAACTCCAGGCCGTTGAGCGGCACGATCTCACGAGCGAAACGGCCCTCGGCGCGGGCCCGGATCGCCCGGGTGTGGGACTCGATCGCGAACTCCTCCATCTGCTCGCGACTGATCCCCCACTTCTCGGCGATCAGTTCGGCGCCGCGGAACTGGCTGACCTCTTGGTCGCCGTAGCGCGCCAGCCAGCCCGTCGAGGTGCGGAACGGATCGACGAAGCCCATGGGCTCGGCAACGGTCATTGCGGAGCTGATCGGGATCATCGACATGTTCTGCACGCCCGCAGCGACCACGAGGTCCTGCGTGCCCGACATGACGCCCTGAGCGGCGAAGTGCACCGCCTGCTGCGACGAGCCGCACTGGCGATCGATCGTCACACCGGGGACGTGTTCGGGGAGCCCCGCGGCGAGCCAGCAGGTACGGGCGATGTCGCCGGCCTGCGGGCCGATCGTGTCGAGGCAGCCCATCACCACGTCCTCGACCGCCCCCGGGTCGATGCCCGTGCGCTCGACGAGTGCGTTCAGCGTGTGCGCACCCAAGTCGGCGGGATGAATCTGGCTCAACGAACCCCCGCGCTTGCCCACCGGCGTGCGAACGGTGTCGATGATGTATGCCTCAGCCATGCGTGGCGCCCCTTTGCCGTGCGAAACAGGAACCCGTTTCAGTTCGGGCGCACAGGCTAGCGACTCGCCTCGCACGCCGGTGAACCCGACCTTCGACCCCAGGTCGATCGATACCGTGGCGCCATGGCTGAACACCGCGACCCCGCACCACGCGATCCGCAGATGGACTTCTGGTCGGGAGTCGGCGGCGACAACTGGGCCCACAGCGCCGATCGCTACGACCGCCAACTCGCCCCGTTCGCCGCCGCGCTCCTCGGCGCATACCCATCGGGCACGCGCCATCGCGTGCTCGACGTCGGATGCGGCGCCGGAACCACCGCGATCCGCGCCGCCGAGCGCGCCACGGACGGCGCAGTCGTCGGAGTCGACCTGTCACGGGCGATGTTGGATGTGGCGACCCGGCGGGCAACGCGGGCCGGTCTCACCAATGTGGCGTTCATCCAGGCGGACGCAGCGACGGCCCGCCCCGCGGCGCTGCCATTCGATCTCGTCATGAGCCGATTCGGCGTGATGTTCTTCGAGGATCCCGGCTCCGCGTTCGCGAACCTCGCTCGCCTCGCCGCACCCACAGCAGAACTTCGATTCGTGTGCTGGCAGCGCGCAGCGGACAACCCCTGGTACTTGCTCCCCGAGGAGATCATCACCACGACCGCCGGGGCCGAACCGCGATGGCAAACGACCGGGCCGGGCCCGTTCTCGATGGCGGAGCCGCAGCGGATCGTCGACATCCTCGCCGCCGCGGGGTGGGCCGAGATCACGGTCGACGCGCTGACGCCCACGGTGCACCTCGGCGGCCCGGGCACGGTCGACGATGCGGTCGGCTTCGTGCTCACCCGCACGAACGCACAGCAGGCGCTCGCGCTCGCGACGCCCGAAACGAGCGAGACGACGGCTGGCGCCCTGCGGGCCGCCTTTCGGTCACTTCACGACGGCAGCGGCGTGGCGTTCCCCAGCGCCGCGTGGCTCGTCGGGGCCCGCCGATCGGCCAGCGCGGTCTGAACCCGGGACGCGACCGGGGCCGCCCGAAGGCGGCCCCGGATTCATCGATGTCGGAAACCGACGATCAGCTGGTGATCGTTCCGTTGTCCCACACGCGGTAGAGCTGGCCGTTGCTGCCGGTCTGACCGGCCGGGCCGTTCGCCCCATTGCCTGCAGTCGCACCACCGTTGGCGCCACCGCCGCCGGCGCCACCACCGGCCGCCGAGGCGAACGCTCCGCCTGCGCCACCCGATGCTGGGATGACCGGACGGGAGAAGGTGGAGCCGCTCGTGGTGAGCGTGCCGACGCCGACGTGGAACACAGCGATCGACGGACCGCCTGCGCCACCACCGGCACCGCCGCCGCCACCACCGGCACCGCCGCCGCCACCACCGCCACCGCCGCCGGCCAAGCAGCAGGACTGGCTACCACCGCTGCCACCGCCGCCACCGTTGCCGCCGCGGCCACCGGGCTGCCCGGAGCCGCCGGCACCGCCAGCGGAGGAGGTCACGATGGACGAGTTCACGTTCACGGTCGCGCCGTTGGCGTAGACCCCGAAGGAGCCACCACCGGACACGCCGGCACTGGTTCCGGCGGAGCCGCCGTTGCCACCGGCACCGCCGCCACCACCGCCGCCACCGGAGGCGCTGGCGGACTTGCCGCCGCCACCGCCACCGCCACCCGAGCCGGGCTGGCCGTTCGTGCCGGCCGAACCGTTGGTCGGCGTCCAGAGGTCGTTCGCCACCGGGGTGTTGCTGCCCGCGGCACCAGCCGAACCGGCAGAACCGGCGCCACCGGCACCGCCGCCACCGGCGTCGCTGCCGCAGCCGAAGATCGAGCCGCAGCCACCGCCACCGCCGCCACCGGCGGCGGGACCGCCGCCACCGTTGCCGCTGCCGCCGCCACCGCTGTAGTTGCCGCCGGTGCCACCACTACCACCGCCGTGGGTGGTGCCGCCGCCACCGCCACCACCGCCACCGGGGCAGCTCGGGCCGCAGGCGTTGCCGCCGCCGCCGCCACCGTTGCCGGAGGCCGCCTGACCGGGCGCCGACGCGGTACCAGCGGTACCGGCGACACCCGGCTGCGCCGTGATCTCGGACAGCGTCACGTTGACGACCGACAGGCCGAGGGCGCGCACGCCGTAGGCGCTCTTGCCCGCTCCGACCGTCGAACCGCTGTTCACCGTGGTGTTCACGACGTTGGCGAACGAACCGCCGGTGACGAGCACGCCAGTGGCGCTCGGACCGGTGCCGCCGCTCACCAGCGTGCGGGGACCGTCGGCGTCGCCGATGGCGATGCCGGTGGAGCCGCCCGTCACCAGCACGCCGACCGCGTCACCGGAGGTGCGGGTCACGCCGAGCGCGCTCACGCCGGTGACCTTCGCGTTGGTGACCCCTGTGAAGGTGACCGCCGGGCTCGTGCCGGTGCCGGTAATCGTGGTCACCTCGCTCGGGCCGTAGTCGGAGAAGTTGGCGAGCCATCCCCCGTCGATCGTGAAGTTCGACGGAACGGCGATCGGACCTGCGTAGGTGCCACCCGCGACGCGCACGATCTTGATGCCGTTCGCCAACGCGTTGGTGATGCCCTGGCTCAGCGACGCGCACGGATCGGCCTTCGGCCCGCATGCGGTGCCGCTCGAACCGCCCGGACGGACGTAGTACTTGGGGTTCGGGTCGAGGTTGACCGTGATGGTGACGCCGGGCGACAACGACGTGCCGGCGGAGTTCGCCATGGTCAGCTTGGCCGTGTAGGTGCCAACCGCCGTGTAGGTGTGCGTCGCCGAAGCGCCGCCTACGGTCGGGCTTCCGTCGCCGAAGTCCCACGAATACGTGAGGCCCGTGCCCGTGCCCGGCGTCGAGCCGGACGAGTCGAACTCGACGGTCAGCGGAGCGTCACCGATTGTCGGCGTCGCGCCGGCGATCGCAACGGGCTTGCCGGTGTCGATCGTGGTGGTCGTAGTGGTCGTGCCTGTGCCTGGATCAGGCGGACACGCCGTCAATGTCAACGCCGCAGCGCCTAGTAGCGGTGTAGCGAGAAGTCGCCACGCTCCGCGCCCATTCTTGATGCGCACTCTGTTCCCTCCCATCGGACCGCCACCCTCTGGCGGTTTATCTGGCCTATCACCGACGACTACGCCTGTCAATGGCGACATCTGACGGTGCGTCAGATAGGCTACGCGTCGTCACGTCCATCCGTGGCATGAGGGAGGGAAAGAAACCCATGCGCGAGATTGTCCGTCGTCTGCCGTCAGCAGACCACTCAGAGCGCGGCCACCGCCGCCGTGCAGCGCGAATCGGCGCGCTTATGAGCGCACTGGCGCTCACCGGCGCGGCAACTGTCGCGTGTACTCCGCCTCCGTCGGGCCCCACGGCCCAGGAACAGTTCTGCACCTTGTGGGACAAGGTCGGCGCCGACGAGGTCGCCGCCGACAACGCCGTCCTTGTGAAGTCCGACGTCGTCGCATTTGCCGATGGCGCCGCCCAGGTCGGGTCGGCATGCGACGCCTCCGGCGCCAAGGTTGAACTCGATGCCGCGGTGCTCGCCGAGGGCAAAGAGATCGCCGAGGAGCAGGGCACATCGAGCACCGACAAGGTCGCCGCGGTCACGGGCGACGAGATCGGCGCCGCCGAGCCCGTGCTCGACAACATCGAGCTCCGCGCCCTGAACGCGCAGATCGGCGTCGGCGGCATCACGGTGACGGGCAACGTTGCTGTGCGGCTGTCCGGCACCACCTCGACCATCGGCTTCACCGGCACCGTGTCGAATCTCGACAACTGGTCGGTGAGCCTCGCGTCGAGCGGGCTGACCATTCCGGGCGTCACCACCTCGCCGGTGGTGTTCTCGGGCAAGCTCGCCGTCGCCGGCGGGGTGCCCACGCTCACCATGTCGGCCTCCGCCTCAACGGTGAAGGTCGGCGACATCACGGTGACCGGCGCTGCTGTGTCGCTCACGGCGTCGCAGAACACCGGCGTGTCGGCATCGGTGAAGGGTGCGATCAAGGTCGGCCCGAGCTCCGCCACCGGCAACGTGGCGATCTCCTTCGACGAGGCCGGCGCGCTCGTCTCGGCGAACGCCGACGTCAGCGCCCGACTCGTCGGCACGCAGGCCGGCGGCAAGAAGATCGACCTCACCGGCACCGTGCACCTCGAGGGCAACGCCACCGAGACGGCGATCTCCTTCAGCGGCTCGGGCATCCTCGGCGATCTGCAGATCAACGAGGCAGCCGGCTCACTCGTGCTTGCCACCAACAAGGCCACCTTCGTGGGCAAGCTCGACGTGGCGCAGGGCAACACCTACGTCCGGTTCAACGGGTCGATCGTGTGGGACGGCATCACCGCCTACACGCCGTTCCTCAGCGTTGAAGGTGCCGGCGAGTTCTCCGGCACGCTCGACGATGGCACCGCCGTCGCCGTGGCCGGCAATGTGTCCACCGAGATCGTCGGCGGCCAGGTCCGCAGCGTCGTCACCGGCAACTTCAAGATCGGCACGCTCAAGGCGAACGGCACGGCCGTCGTCCAGATGAGCGGCGCAACGACCACGCTGGAGATCTCGGCCGACCTCGACACCGCCGGCTTCACCGGTCGCCTCGAAGGCGCCGTGGTGATCACCGACGGCCGCGCCGAGACGGTGCAGCTCGACGCCTCGGTGTCGGGAGCGCTCACGCTCGGCGACATCACGCTGACGAACGCGAACTTCGGCATCCGCAGCAGCTACGGCAACCCGCTCGAGCTCAGCTTCGGGGGCGCCATCAAGGTCGGCAACCGCGCCGATCTCAACGGCTCGCTCGCCGCAGCGTTCGGCCCGAACGGCACGCTTATCACCCTCGAGGGCGATGTCAACGGCTCGCTGCTGCTCGATTCGTGGGGCATCGCCAACTTCTCGGGCCACGTGCTCGTGGGCACCGAGCAGGTCGCCCTCTCGGGCACCGGCCGGGTGACCACCACGAACTTCCCGCTCGGGATCGAGTTCAACGGCACGTTCACCTCGTCCCGCACGACCCCAAGCTGGTCGCTGTCCGGCGGCGGTCGCTTCCGCATCGGCTCGATCGATGTCGCCAGCGCTCGGATGACGCTCAGCCAAGCCGCGGGCATGAAGGCGACCCGCGTCGGCTTCTACTTCTCGATCATCGGGATTCCGACCTACCTCGAAGCCGACTTCTACATGAACAGCGGCGGCGGGTGCTCGAAGGTCCAGCTCACGGGCGGCAGCTTCCTGGCTCGCCCGATCGCCTCGCTGATCCTGCCTGGCGTGGTTGGGTGCTCGGTCTACAACTGACCGCGGCGCACTGATCGTCGGCCGCCTCTGGGCGGCCGACACCACACCGTCGAGAGGGGCGGTCGGACACAGTCCGACCGCCCCTCTCGCGTTCATGGACACGTCAGGTGCCTGGTCGCGCCACGCACCGCCGGCCGCAGGAACGGGCCTGCGACGCGACCGAGGGGCCGATCAGCCGAGCAGGGCTGCCTCGACCAGGCGCCGGTGCGACGCCGCGTCGCCGTCCTGTGCACGCAACGCCCACGACCGCTTGAGCCACAGGTGCAGGTCGCATTCGACGGTGTAACCGATGGCCCCGTGACACTGCAGGGCGGCAAGCCCAACCGTGTGCGCGGCATCGGAGGCAGCGGCCTTCGCCATGGACGCGTGCATCGACGCGCCCGGGTCTCCCGTGGAGCGCGAAAGCGCCGCACGCCACACGAGCGGCTTCGCGAATTCCAGCTCCACCAGAGCATCGGCGAGTTGATGCTTCACCGCCTGGAAGCTGCCGATCGGCACGCCGAACTGCCGGCGCTCACTGACATAGGCGACCGTCATCGCGAGCATGGTGTCGGCAAGGCCGCACAGCTCTGCGGCGGTGGCAACCGCGGCCCGATCGCGCGCCTGCGACGCAGCGAGTTCGGCGGAGGGGAGACGGGTCGCAGCGCTCGGCGTCCAGGTGACGGCACTGAGGCGGCGCGCTCCGTCGACCGAGTCGAGCGGTTGGAGCTCGACCACGTCGGCGTCGACGAGGTGCAGTCCGTCGTCGGCCTCGAGCAGGAAGATCGCCGCATCGGCGGCGTGCAGCACGCCGACGTTGCCGGACAGGCCCACGCCGACGCGTGCGGTGCCCGCGCTGATCTCGGCGAGCCATCGCTCGGCGTCGTCGCTCTGTGCGTGGTCGCGGATGGTCGGCACGGCGACCGCTGCGGTCGCGGCCAGCGGGTCGGGAATGGCCGCCCGGCCGCCCTCGGCGAGGATCGCAACGAGGTCGACGTCGTCCATCCCGAGCCCGCCCGTACCCTCGGGGGCCAGCATGCCCAGCACACCCATCTCGGCGAGGCGATCCCAGAGGCCGGGTACCCGTCCATCGCCGTCCCACGCGGCGCGCACGCGGGCGGCATCACATTGGTCGGCCAACAACTCACGCACCGCATCGGCGAACGCGAGCTGATCATCGGTGAACGCAAAGCGCATCGGACCTACTTCCTCGGGAGTCCGAGCACGCGCTCGGCGATGATGTTGCGCTGGATCTCATTGGTCCCGGCGTAGATCGGACCCGACAGCGAGAACTGGTAGCCCTTGAGCCACGGGTTCTCGGTGCCGCCGATCGTCTCGAGTTCTCCCTCGCCACCCAACACGGCGAGCGCCGCTGTGTGGAGATCGACGTCGAGCTCCGACCAGAAGATCTTGTTGAGGCTCGACCGGAAGCCCGGCGAACGGCCCTCGACCATGCCGCTGACATCGGCGAGCGTGTAGAGCGAGTACGCCTCGGCCGCCATCCACGCCCGCACGATCGCCTCGCGAGTCGACGGGTCGGCCGTGTCGAGCCCACGGTCACGCACGAGTTGCACGAGCCGGGCGGCCGTCGCCTGGAACCGGCCTGGCGAGCGCAGCGTGAGGCCGCGCTCGGAGCTCGTGGTCGCCATGGCAACCGACCACCCCGATCCGCCGGCACCCAGGATCAGATCGTCCGACACGAATGCCTCGTCGAAGAAGACCTCAGCGAAGCCCTCGTCGCCGTCGAGGCGGCCGAAGCCGCGCACCGTCACGCCTTCGGTCTCGAGCGGCACCATGAAGTAGGTCAGACCGTGGTGCCGAACCGAATCGGGGTCGGTACGGAACAGCCCGAACAGGTGGGTGCAGAACGCTCCTCGGGTCGTCCAGGTCTTCTGCCCGCTCAGCCGCCACCCGCCGGCGGCTTCGTCGCGCACCGCCTTGGACGTGAGGCTCGCCAGGTCGGAGCCGGCGTTCGGCTCGGACCACCCCTGACACCACAGATCCTCGGCCGCCGCCATGCGCGGGAGGTAGTAGTCCTGCTGGGTTCGGGTACCGAACTCGAAGATGGTCGGGGCGAGCAGGAAGATGCCGTTCTGGGTGACCCGCTGCGGCGCACCTGCCCGGTAGTACTCCTCCTCGAAGATCAGCCACTCCCACAGCGAGGCGTCACGCCCCCCGTACGCCTCCGGCCAGCTCACCACCGCCCAGCGGTCGGCGAAGAGCTGTCGCTCCCAGTCGAGATGGCGGGCGAACCCCTCGCGGGTGTCACCCGACGGCAGCGGCTCGCTGGGGACATTTCGTTGCAGCCAGGTGCGGCATTCGTCGCGGAATGCGTCCTGTTCAGGGGTCCATGTCAGATCCACCCGGAGATTCTGACGCCCCGTCAGATACGCGTGCAATCGTCGCACTCGTGGCGTGGCCGTCGCCTCGGCGCGAGCGTGAACGCCGCGCGCGGTTATTCAACCACAATGCGGTGCGAATTCAGCCGATTCGCCACTAGCGTGATCGCATGTCCGGCGCCCCTCACGCCAGCGACGAACACGACGTCCTCGCCTCGGGACGGGCGCGACTCGTCGAAACCTTCGAGCGACGCCTCGCCGAAGTCTCCACGAGCGCGACCGCACTCGCCGAACGCGCATGCCGCGACCTCGTCGGCGGTTTCGCCACCGATGTCGTGGTGGCGCTCATCGATCAGCGCAGCCGTACGCTGAACCTGGTCGCCGTCGCAGCCGACGGGGACGGCGCATCCGTCGGCACCCCACACGACGCCCCGATCGACGAGTCGAGCGGCTCGGCAGTTGAGCGTTCGGTCATCGATCTCCGCCACGCCGACCGACGCACCAACCCGCCCGCCACGCAGCCGTCGCACGCATCCGAACCGCCCACCGGTACCGACGACCACATCGTGCGCGCCGCGGTCGAACTCGCCGCGAGCGCCGCGCGCCAGGTGACGATCGGCGCGGGCGACGGCGCCGGCGTGCAGCTCATCGCCATACCGCTGCATCACAACGGCACCCTCGTCGGCGTGCTCGGACTCCGCCGGCGCATGGCCTCGTTCACCGACGCGGAGCTCCTGATCACCGAACAACTCGCGACGGTTCTCGCCGCGCAACTCGACGAGGCCGGGGCGTTCGAACGCCTCAGGCGGAACCTGGCGCGTGGCACCGGCATCGTCGAATCGTCACGCTCGCTGTTCCGCGCCGCATTCGAGAGCTCGCCCATGCCCACCGCCGTCGTCGGCGCCGAGGGCACTCGGATCGAGCAGGCCAACCAGGCGTTCGCGGCGCTGTGTGGCAGCGGGCCGAACCCGGCGCGAACCACCCCGTTTCTGTGGGCCGCCGTGCTCGGCCTCGTCGACCGCCTCGACATCGAAGTGGCGCCCCAGGTGGTTGTCGGCGGCATCGACGACCGGTGGTTCCGGCTCGCCGTGACCGCGGTCGATGACGAGGACGGTCTGGCCCTGCTGCAGGTGGTCGACCTGACCGAAGAGCACCGCAACCTCCGGTCACTCGAGGCGGCGCTGGAGCGCGATGACCTCACCGGCCTGTACCGCTCGGGCCGCCTCATCGACGCGATCGCCCGCGATCTCGCGGCCGAGCACTACGGCGGCGCACTGCTCTATCTGGACGTCGACGAGTTCAAGCAGGTCAACGACCACTGCGGGCACGCCGCCGGCGACGAAGTCCTCATCGAGCTGGCCCGCCGACTGCTGCAGGCGTGTCGCCCCGGCGACACCGTCTCGCGCCTCGGTGGCGACGAGTTCGCCCTCTACGCGCCGTCGACGGGTGAGGGAGCGGCCGAGGCGATGGCCGACCGCGTTCGCGCAGCGACCGAGGGGCCGGTGCTCATCGGCGAGCGCTCGCTCCCCATCCGGGTCAGCATCGGCGCCGCGACGACCTCAGCCGACACCGTGAGCGCGGTCGACATCCTCCAGGAGGCCGACCGGGCGATGTACCACGACAAGTTCCACCGGCGCCGCCAGCACCGCTGACGCTCAGGCCGAACCCAGCCGGGCCAGCGCCGCCCGCGCCTCGGCCTCGATCCGAGCGAGGAGGTCGGCGACCGTCGGCAACTCGCCGATCGCACCGACCACCTGGCCCGTCGGCAAGATGCCGACCTCGGGACGGCCGTCCACCACGCCGGCCTTCGTCATCATCGGGGCGTTCGCCGCGAGGGCCACCTGCGCCCAGGTGAGGTTCTGCGACTGCTTCATCGCCCGCCCCGTGCGCAACAGGTCGAGCAGCGGCGTGCCCGTCAACTTCCGAAAGCGCAGCGCGTTCGCGGCGGCGCGAGGGAAGCGGACGAGCGCCGGCGTCTTCTCGAGCGCCTCGATCATCTCGGTGCGAATGACACGCTGGGGCGCTCCGTCGATCGCTTCGGTCACCACCGTGCCCGTGACCGGGGTCTGCACGTAGATGTCCTTCACGTGGTCGGGTACGTGCGATTCCTGGGTCAACAGGAATCTCGTGCCCATCGCGATACCGTCCGCGCCGTACGCGAGCGCAGCAACCAGGCCTCGACCGTCGAAGAACCCGCCCGCAGCAAGCACCGGCACACCGGTGCCGGCCGCCGCGTCGACCACCTGCGGCAGCAGCAGCGTTGTGGGGGTCGATCCGGTGTGGCCGCCGCCCTCGCCACCCTGAGCGATGAGCGCCTGCACGCCGATCCCGACCATCTTCTCGGCGTGGCGCCGCGCGCCGACCGTGACGATCGACGCGATTCCGGCGTCGTTCAGCCGAGCAACCACATCGGCCGACGGCGCACCGGCGAAGCTTGCGACCGCCACGCCTTCGCGCACCAGCAGGTCGATCCGCTCGCGCAGGTCGGGCTGGTTCGGCAACAGGTTGACGCCGAACGGAGCGCCGGGGGCCCGCTCGACGACCTTCGACATCGCGAGCCGCAGCTCGTCGATCGTCATCGTGGCCGAGGCCAGGATCCCGAGTCCGCCGGCGCGACACGTCGCCGCGGTCAGGCGAGCCCCCGACACCCACCCCATGCCGGTCTGCACGATCGGCAGGCGAATCCCGAACCGGTCGCAGACGGCCGTGTGGAGCGGATCGGGCGCCGCGGCGTGTTCGGTGGATTCGGACCCGACGCTCACGCCTTCGGCACCTCGGCGTAGCGAAGCCCCCGCGGATCGATGACCTCGCGGATGAGCCGCAACTCCTCGCCGGTCGGCACGCGCGACTCAGCGACGTCATCGGGCACCACCAGGTCGAACCCCGTTGCCGCGACCACCTCGTCGACGGTCACGCCCGGGTGGACCGAGCGAATGCGCATGCGGTTGTCGGGCGTTTCGAAGTCGAGAACCGCCAGGTTGGTGACCACGCGGCGGATCTCGTGGAACCTCGACGCGGTCGCTCCGAGCGCTGCAGCTCGGTCGTAGCCGACGCCGCACACCACATCGACCGCTTCGACCAGCACCTTCGGATTGTGATTGGGCACCCAATACGACGTGGTGTGGTTGATGGTGTTGCCCGGCGCGCCGCGGAAGCCGAGCAACTGGCTCCGAGGCTGGTGCCAATCGCCAATGCAGGCGATGTTCTGGTTGCCGAACCGGTCGACCTGGGTGGCGCCCATCATCACGTGGCGACGGCCGTTCCACAGCACCGAGAACATCTGCGGGTACGGGTTCCACGCCTCGAGCACCGCACCAGCCGGGTCGGCCCCGGGCGGAAGCGGGTTGGCCGCGAAGCCACCGAACCCGTCGGTCATCACCAGATCGGGCTCGAAGGACTCGCGGGCGAGTCGTCCGCCGATCATCGGGATGATGCCGATGGGGTTGCAGAGCCGCTCGCCGTCGCCGCGGAACGCCTCGGCCACGGCGATGCAGCACACCTCGGCGCGAGTGATCGCGCCGTCGTTGTGATCGGTCTCGGTCATCGGGCCACCCCCACGAGACGCTGGTAGTCGTCTTCGCTCACGTCCAGGTACTTGGCTCGGAACGCATCCCAGGCCTCGTCGCTCTTCGCCGTCGCGGCGTACTCCTTCTGGAACGCCTCGTCACGCACATAGTCGGGCGGGCATTCGGTGAAGTGCGCGGCACCGGGCCGCTCGATCACCCCGGCGGTCATCAGCCGCGAGATCCGCTGGGTGTGGAACGACCCGTGGGTCGGGAACTCCTCGGTGGGGATGATCCGCTCGCAGCTCATGAACGTGCGCTCGGCCGCCATCGCCATCAGGTCATCCATGAACAGATCCTGGTTGAGGAACTGCCCGTTCCCGCCCCGATCGGCGCGGTTCATGTGGATCAGCGCCACATCGAGGTGAATGGCCGGCACTGCGACCAGCTCCTCGGGCTCGGCGTCGGCCGCGGCGCCATGGGACGGATACGGCGAGCGAACCATCCGGAACTCCGGCTGCAGCGCCAGCAGGTCGGAGCCCATGCCGGCGCGGGTCGGCAGGAACGGCACGCGCCACGCGGCGGCCTGCAGGCCGAGGAGCAGCATGCCCTCGTCGAGCTCGGTCGCCTCGATCGTGGCGTTCTGGCGGGCGGCCCGGTAGTGGGGCTCGAGCGGGATGGAGTCGAGCGACACGAAGCCCGAGATCACCCGACGCACCTTGCCCGCCCGGCACAGCAGCCCGACGTCGGGCCCGCCGTAGGCGACGATCGTGAGATCGCGCAGGTCGCTGCGCAGGATCTCGCGCACGAGCGACATCGGCTTGCGCCGCGACCCCCAGCCGCCGAGGCCGATCGTCATGCCGTCGCGCAGCTCCGCGACGACCTCCGCTTCGGTAGTCCGCTTGTCCGGTATGGCCATGGGCCGTCCCCTCGTCGTGTGCGCCGCCGGCGCAGCGCGCGCCGACCTGACGCGCCGTCAGATCGTGGGGCACGGTAGACCTTGGCTGCCGACGGCGTCGAGATCCGGGGTCCCGCGTGCCGCGCGGCGCCGCGCCGGAGCCGACGATCGGTAGGGTGAAGTCCCGCACCGCACTCGGAGGACTACGTGAACGTTCGACGCGCCGGAGGGGCCGCGCTCCTCGCCCTGACAGCACTCTGTGCACCGCTGACGGGATGCAGCGACGACAAGGCGGCGGGCACGACCACCACGACCGCCAAGGGAACGGCCCCGGTGAAAGGCGCGGAGAAGTTCACCGACAACATCGCCAAGGCCACCAAGCTGATCGACGAGGCCGGCGGCGACCCGTGCAAGCTCGTCGGCATCTCGGCCACGCTCGAGCTGTCGAACCCACCGACGAAGCCCGACGAGGTGAAGGCCGCGGTCGAATTCGCCAAGAAGTGGTACGGCGCGCTGGCTTCGACCATCGAGAAGGACGAGCCTGCGGCGGCGCAGACGATCCGCGACACCGCCGACGCGCTCGCTGCCAAGGCGAAGGCGGACGGATACCCGGCGAGCGCGTTCGGTGCCGACTCGATGACCAACGAAGCCGAGTTCGCCGCTGCGATGCAGAAGCTGTCGAGCACCACCGCCTGCAAGCCCTCGGCGGCGACCGGCGGCTGACCGGCGGCGGCCGCGCCGTCCGACAGCTACTTCGAGTAGGTGGCGTCGCGCTTCTCGACGAACGCGTCGCGCGCCTCGTCGGAGACGCCCGACAGGTTCAACTCGAAGGTGAACCCCTGCTCGAAGCGGTAGCTGCGCTTCACGTCGACCGGGTCGATCGCATTGAGGCATTCCTTGGCCCTGCGGATCACAAAGCGCGACTTCGTACAGATCTTGGCGGCGATCTCCATCGCTGCGTCACGCAGGTCGTCGCTGTCCACGACTCGCGCGACCGATCCGTACGCCGCCAGCACCGACACGTCGCAGGGCTCGGCGGTGAAGACCATCTCGCGCATCTTGTGGGCCGGCACCAGCCGGGCGAGATGCGTCGCAGCGCCGAGCGCGCCCTGGTTCACCTCGGGAAGCCCGAAGCGGGTGCCCGTCGCCGCGACGATGACGTCGGCGTTGCCAACAAGACCGATGCCGCCGCCGAGGCAGAAGTCGTGCACCGCAGCCACGACCGGCACCTCGCACTCGTACACCGCGGCGAACGCCGCGTAGCAGCCGCGGTTCGCCCCGAGGAGCGCGTCGAAGCCCTCGGTGT
>WBZT01001762.1_pt1 | contig 15629 bp, 10 predicted proteins | sample 5204241 | NCBI WGS metagenome assembly WBZT01 (sample SAMN12344358, study PRJNA552823) | activated sludge metagenome | biome: Activated sludge suspended growth; feature: Nitrification reactor; material: Wastewater; isolation source: activated sludge from nitrification reactor of wastewater... | reverse complement strand
CGATTCGCACGGCATTATGAATGCCGCGCCGCGCCCCTATTATGGATTATCCGCCCCGCTTGCGTGCCCCAACGGACTGGTCGCATTTGGTCGCGACCCGGACTCTTCACGTCAGGTCTGGAGTCGAGATGAAGGTTATCCAGGCGATTGCTACTATCGCGATTTTTATCGGGATATTGGTTTTGATCTCGATTTCGACTATATCAAACCCTATATTCTGGATGGTCATACCCGCACTCTGACCGGGTTCAAGTATTTCAGAATCACCGGCAAAACGGACCATAAGTTGCCCTATGAACCTGAAGCCGCCGCCGCACGCGTGGAGGCGCATGCCTATGACTTCGTGTCGCGTACCCGGCAACGGATGGCCAGCCAACAGGAACGGATGGGACCAGCCCCGCTGATTGTTTCGCCTTATGACGCGGAACTCTTCGGTCATTGGTGGTTTGAAGGGCCGCAATGGCTGGAAACCGTGGTGCGGCGCATGGCAGATGAGCCTGAGATAGCCGCTTTGACAACGCCATCGGCGTATCTTTCCAGCAACCCAAGCCTGCAGGCGGCGACGCCATCGGCGTCTAGTTGGGGAGATGGGGGGTACAATGCCTTCTGGCTCAATCCCGGCAACGACTGGATTTATCCGCAATTGCATGAAGCGGCGCGGCGTATGTCTGACATGGCAAGGAAACACGCTGCAGCTAAGCCCGGGTCCCTGATTTTTCGTGCTTTGCAGCAGGCAGGACGTTCTCTGCTGCTGGCGCAGGCCTCGGATTGGGCGTTCATCATGAAAACGCAAACGGCCAAAGAGTATGCTACGCGGAGTACGCGCGACCATTTGGCTCGCTTCTTCTTTCTTGAAGAATGTATAATCAGTACCATTGACGAGCGCCGTCTGCATGCGCTTGAAATAATGGATCAGATCTTTCCGGATATTGATCCGGCGGTGTTCAGGTAAACGAAGTTGCTGCATCGGCAATTACCAGTGAGGAGAGGGTGAAAATGTATATCGCGATGGTTGCTTCAGAATGCGCTCCTGCTGCCAAGGTAGGCGGCTTGGCCGACGTAGTACATGGTCTTGCGCGTGAACTTCAGTTGCGTGGTGAGGCTGTCGAAGTATTTCTCCCGATGTATGACTGCATGCGGTATGAGCGCATCTCAAACCTCACGCAGCACTGGGCGGACCTTTGGGTGCCTTTTTACGAGGGTGGGATTCATTGCGAAGTCTACCGCGGTGAGGTCGATGGTTTGAACTGCTATTTCATTCGGCCGCATTCCAGGGAAAACTTTTTCAATCGCGGGGTCTATTATGGCCATAACGATGATCCCGCGCGTTTTGCCTTATTTTCGAGAGCCGTACTGGAGTTCATGTATAAAAGCGGCCGCAGGCCGGACATTATCCATTGCCATGACTGGCAAACGGGTCTGATCGCCCCCATGCTGTTCGAGATATACCAGTCTCTCGGTATGGGACACAGCCGCGTATGTTATACCTTGCATAATGTCCACCATCAGGGTCTCACAGGATCACATATTCTGCGCCAATCAGGATTAGGTATGCACCTAATGGGCTTGGACAAGCTTGGCGATGAGCATCATCAGGGCGCGGCAAACCTCATGAAAGGTGGCATAGTTTACTCTAACTTTATTACCACTGTCTCGCCAAGGTATGCCGATGAAATTCGGCATACCGATCTTGGACATGGCTTGCAATCTACACTGGGGGCGCATTCAGCCAAGTTTGGCGGCGTCCTCAATGGCATAGACTATGGAAGCTGGAATCCGGAAATAGACAACTTCATCCCTTACCACTATTCAAGCGATAGCTTTTCCAACAAGTACGCTAACAGGGAGGCTTTGCGCCACAGGCTTTTGTTGCAGGACAAATTCAAACCCATCGTTTCGGTGGTCAGTCGACTTGACCAGCAGAAAGGTGTGCAGCTCATCAGCCATGCCTTGTTCCATGCTTTGGCAAATGGCGCACAGTTTGTACTGCTGGGTTCAGGCACAGAAAGAAGCATCAATGACCATTTCTGGGCACTCAAGCAGAGATTTAACGACAACCCGGACTGCCATATTGAACTGAGCTTCAATGAAGAGCTTTCCCATCTCATCTATGCCGGTGCAGATATGATCGTTATCCCAAGCGCATTCGAGCCTTGCGGATTGACCCAGATTATTGGCATGAAATACGGAACAGTTCCAGTGGTGAGGGCTACGGGAGGTCTCGCCGATACTGTATGTGATGCCAACTATGGCCATAAGTCTTATGAGGATCGAACAGGCTTTACCTTTAACGATTTCAGTGAAGACGGGTTGGACAGCGCCTTGGGGAGAGCTATTGGTCTTTGGTACAAATACCCCCGCTACTTCAATCAGCTTGCAAGGAACGGGATGCGGCAGGATTATTCCTGGAATAAGTCAGGGAGTGACTACATCAACATTTACAATCACATCCGTCCATAGAGTTTAGACGCTTTAGTAGCACTCCTGTCACCGAAGACCCGGTTTTATTGGGGAATGGCATCGACACTTTCAAGCACTACTATGCTTCTCTTCTCAACTTTATAGGTATCGTTAACCTGGATGCTGGTAGGGTATGGTTTGATGTCTGATGGGCTTGGCCGGGATGTGTCTAGGGCCAGTTCCCACGTTCTGCCTGATAAAGTTGGAATTCTTACTTCGATGTCGGTTTCCGACATATTAAATATCATATGAATATCTCGCTCTTCAGCAGAAACCCTTGCGATTGTGCATGCCAGCATCTGTGTAGCAGGGTCAGCCCAATTGGGCTCATGGAGATCTTTGTCGTACCAAGTGATATCTGACATCCCATGTTGTGATTTTGATTGGCCACCTGAAAAATAATCGTTTGATGTCAGGCTAGGGTGGCGTTTGCGGAATGCAATCATCTCTCTGGTGAAGCGCAACATGTCGCTGTTTTTCTCGATAAGGCTCCAGTCGAACCATGAAACCTCATTGTTCTGGCAATATGCATTGTTATTACCTTTTTGGCTTCTCAATACCTCGTCACCAGCTAGCAGCATAGGTACGCCACGCGAGAGCATGAGGATGGCGATGATATTTTTCGCTTGCTTTCGACGAAGTTCGAGTATTCCCTGATCATGGGTTTCACCTTCATGACCACAATTCCAGCTTAGATTGTCATTAGTGCCATCGAGGTTGTCCTCGCCGTTTGGCTCATTGTGCTTGAAGTTGTAGCTCACCAGATCATTCAGGGTAAACCCGTCATGGCAGGTGATGAAGTTGATACTGTTGGCAGGCGTCCGACAATCATTTTTGTACATATCAGCACTTCCCGTAAGCCTGGAAGCGACTTCACCGATTAGGCCAGATTCACCTTTCACAAATCTCCTCATGACATCCCGGTAGCGGCCATTCCACTCTGACCATGCTATTCCAGGGAAAGCACCGACGTGGTAAAGGCCAGCTGCATCCCAAGCCTCGGCAATCAAGGGAATGTTAGATAATGTTTTTGAAAATTCGATAGCCCATGGCAGCGGTGGTGTACTCAAAGGCACCCCAAGTTCGCCGCGGGTAAACACACTTGCCAGGTCAAAACGGAACCCGTCAACACCCATCGTCTCCACCCAGTATTCCAGACACCGCACTATAAATGAGGAAACGATAGGGTGATTACAGTTTACGGTGTTACCACATCCGGTGAAATCGAGATAATGACTGCGGTCAAACGCATCCAGATGATAAAAAATCTCATTGAACATACCCTTGAAGTTAATGATTGGGCCACCATTGCCTCCTTCAGCCGTGTGGTTGAACACGACGTCTATAATGACTTTGATTCCGGAATCGTGAAATGCATCGATCATTTCGCGAAACTCGCGGACAGCTTGCAAAATATCCACGCAGTATTCCGGATGTGGAGCCCAATAGCTATGGGTACTGTACCCCCAGTAATTGCTCAAGCCTCTGTTGGCAACATTTTTTGGTACGTCCTGAGGATCGAATGCCATAATCGGGAGCAGTTCGACATGGGTAATCCCCAATTCCTTAAGGTAAGGAATTTTTTCCTTCAAGGCCGAGAAAGTGCCTGGATTTTGAACGTTGGCTGTTGGATGAAGTGTGAATCCGGAAACATGCATTTCATAAATAATGGCACCTTCAAGCCCAGTTTCATCTAACCGGCTAAATGGTGTAGATTCAGTCGACGGGGGAGTGTCAGCTACGATCGCGCGCATTCCCCCTCCAGAGGAATCAGGTTGACATGCAACCGGTCTATTCCAGCCCACGGTGCTGATTGAGAGCGCCCAAGGATCCAGCAACTCTTTATGGGGGAAAAACATACGACCCGTTTCAGTTGTGTCATTGGAGCCATCCATCCTCCATGTATAACAAGTTCCGGTGGGGAGGTTTTCTACAAAGACATGCCAGAAAAAGAAGCTGTGGTTATGGACCGGATCCAGCCTTATGGTTTGGAAGGGGGCTTGACTACTTATGTTTTCGTAGAGGAGTAGTTCAACCTGTGATGCATGCCTGCTGAAAATGCAAAAATTCACACCGTCTTCTTTAAGGCTAATGCCTACAGGGAATCGGGAGCCATCACGAACTTTGTAAGATAATTCTGTCATTTACTGAACTGGGAATGGGGATGTTAGGATGCCCTGAAAGCCGCATGGATATTGGCTTCCAGGGCATGCTTGTTAGGATGATTTAGAAGTTGTGGGTGTATTGCAAGCTTAGAATATCTACACTGCCTTCAAAATCACCGCGCAAGCGACCATTGCCAGACAGTATTTGATTGTCATCAATTTTTGCATCGCTGATAAATAGATGAGAATAACCGACATCGAATTTCGAAGCAGGAGTTATTTGATAACCCAATCCCAAAGACAGCCATTTTCTATCGTTACCAGGGATACGGGCGGTGCGAAACTCGTCTTTGATCGCCTCTTCATCGTAAGCCAGCCCAGCACGCAATTTTAATGCGTCGCTGTAGCGGTAGCTGACCCCTATCGAGTAACGCATCGTATTTTCCCAATTTTCTGGTGTTCGGGTCAGTAGTGCACCGCTATCTCGATAAACAGCTAACTCTTTAAATTGGCTCCAACGTGTCCATGTCACATCAGCCATCAAATCCCAAGTGTCGTTCAGGTGGCTGAAAGCGCTGACAGAGAAGCTTTCTGGTAATGTGACATCTGCTTTGACATCACCATCCGGTGCTGCTGCGAATGGGATGCCTGCAGGTCGCCTAAACTTGGCATCGCCTTCCAAGTGTTGCTCCACTTTTGAGCGATAAGCCACTCCGATACGCGTATCTGCTGTAGCCTGGTAAATAGCACCTAGATTAAACCCAAAGCCCCAGTCATCTCCCTCAATCTTCACGCTGCCTTGTCCCGCGGCCCCAAAATTTACAGCGCGGGTAAGCGTCGCCTCTGCCCGCATGACTGAAACCCCAAAGCCCAAGGAAAGCTGATCGTTTACTTTAAAAGCAATAGAAGGGTTAATGTTGATGGTTTTTACTTCCGACATATTTGCCTGAAAGCGACCTAACCATTCTTTATCATATTCTGTCTTAAGACCAAAAGGGACATTTACCCCGACGCCGAACTGTAGTTGATCCGTAATGTCGGTTTTGAAATAGAAGTTGGGTACAAGCGCTAAATCACCCGCATTAGGGCCTTCATCTCCCAATGGTTTCCCGGCGCCAGCAACAGAGCCTTGGTTATTGAATTCGGCATTAGGTTTGATCAGATGTAACGCACCAACCGCTTGCGTGCCTTGAATATAAGTCATGCCTGCTGGATTGAAAAAGATCGTGCTGGCGTCTTCCGCGATGGCGGATGCACCCGCATAGGCGTTACCCATGCCGCTACCACTTTGCTCAATCAATGCAAAACCTGCAGCTTGCGTAGTGATTGGTGTTGTAAAAATCACACAGGCTAAAATTTTTTTATACATTGCCCCCATCTCCCTGTAATAGCTATTGGTAATTCAAAAAAACAAATATTGTCAATAGGTTGAAGTTCAATCTTATTGTGAAATGTAAAATTAATTATATATTTCTAGCAAAAATATTCTGCCAAATTAACATTAAAAAAGCAAAACAATCAAAAATCAATCACTTGCAGCGCTTATTTAATGAGCATATAGTGATTCCCATGCCAAGCATGTGTCGGCAATTTAATAGTTAACAACAAGCCAGCGGGGGAAGTTATGAACAGTATAGTGGATTTTTACCAAAATAACGTAATCAATAACCAAGTACGTACACGGTTTGACGATGAACTGCGTACGATGTTTTATTACATGAATCCCGAACCAAGACCATGTTTTAATAAAATTTGTATGGCGGAGTTGCATAAAAACCAGTCAACGCTGGAAAGTATGCAAGGCCAAGTGGTAATTAATGGCGCCATCAAACAGGTAGATTATCTGGTGTTGGCATCCGATGTTCCGGGTATTTTTAACCTGGGGGGGGATTTGAATACGTTTGCAGAGCTGATTAGGGCCAAGAAAAGAGAGGCGTTATTGGCGTATGCAAAACTGTGTGTAGACAATGTGTGGACTTTTTACAATATGCAAGCTCCGGTAACTACAGTGGCACTTGTGCAAGGTCAAGCCATGGGAGGTGGTTTCGAATCTGCCTTGGCGGCACATGTGCTGATTGCAGAAAAGAGTGCCATGATGGGTTTGCCGGAGGTGTTGTTTAATCTTTTCCCTGGCATGGGTGCATTGAGTTTCCTGTCGCGCAAAGTGGGTATGCAATTGGCAGAAGAAATGGTTCGTTCAGGTAAGGTTTATAGCGGGGAAGAGCTTTATCGGATGGGTGTAGTGGATGTGTTGGCAGAAGATGGGCTTGGCGAAGTGACCTTGACGCACTGGGTGAAAAAGCATCACCGGTCACTTAACGCGTCTCAAGCGATTACCCGAGCCAAGCATATGATTAATCCGCTGATGTATGATGAACTATATAGAATTACGGAAGTATGGGTAGATGCAGCGTTGCGTCTGGATGAACGTAATCTGAAAGTAATGGAACGCTTGGTGCGTGCTCAAAATGCCAAGGTAGGCAGCGACCTGTCGCATATGGACCAGCATCATACACAAAAGCAGATTGCCTAATGGGATCTGGAGACTGCCTCGGGCCGCCTGAGGTAGTCTTCAACTGCAAGTGTTAAGTCAGCGAACTGGCTGTTCAGCTTTTTCAGCTTTTCCTGTATCTCTGCTGCGGATACGTTTGAGGATATTTTCCCAAGTTCTTCCATAGTGCGTGCCATTTGTAATGCGCCAACGCTGAGGCTGTTACCTTTGAGCGCGTGGCAATAGTCCTGCAAATCGCCGTAATGTCTTTCTTTGGCAGCAGTTTCAATCTTATAAATCAGCTGTAATGCGTCTGCCAGATAGTTTTTTAGTAGCCGGTGCATGAACAACTGGTCATTGGAGCCGATTCTTTCCAATGCAATCAGTGTCTCAATATCGAGTGAAACATTATCAGGATCCAAATCTGTTTGGATGTTGACAGGGTTATTGTTTAACGCGGCATTCATCCACATGGTGGCGGTATTAGGCGCAAGATTCAATATTTTTTCAATAGTATTAAACAAGGTGGCGGCATCAACAGGCTTGGTCAAGAAGGCGTCGAAGCCGGCGTTGCTTGCTTCTTGACGGGCGGCTAGGGTCGCGTCTGCCGTAAACAGGATGAATCGTGTGGACTTGTCGTCTGGCCGGGTAAAGCGATAAATCTTGATGGCTTCGGTACCGCTCATGTCAGCCATATTCAGATCGGTAATCACCAAGTCAAAAGTGCGTTGCTCCAGCATGTCTAACATTTGGTCTGCGCTGCTGGCTACATCTACGTGATGGCCGGGCAACTCGAGCAAGCGGGTCAAGATCTTCTGATTGGTGCTTTCGTCTTCGCAAATCAGAATATTTAGCGGTTTGGAGATGGGCGTGCCACGTGCTTTGGAAATAGGCTCGACAGCGGCAATGGGGGTAAGTGTGGGGGCGGCTATAATTTCTTTTGGCATTGTTAGGTCGAACCAGAAACGGCTACCCACGCCCTCTGTGCTTTGGACATTCAGTTTGCTACCCATCGCTTCCACCATGTGTTTTGCGATGGTAAGGCCGAGACCGCTACCGCCAAATTTGCGTGTGGTGGACGCATCTGCTTGTGTAAAGCTCTCGAAGATACTACTGAGCTTGTCGGCGGGAATTCCAACACCAGAGTCTTCAACAGAGAATCGAATGGTTGAACTTTCGTCATCACCATGTAACAGAACTGCTGAAATAATGACGCTTCCTTGTTCGGTAAACTTAACGGCATTACCCATCAGGTTTGCTAGAACTTGCCTTAATACCACCACATCACCTTTTACCAGCCCCAGTGAGTCTGAGATATTCGCATTGATTTTGACGTTTTTAGCCTCGGCTTGAGATTTGAAAATCTCCAACGTGTCTTGGACAGTTTCTTCGACAGACATTGGCGCCAAGTTGATGCTGAGCTTATGCTCTTCGATCTTGGTAAAGTCGAGTACGTTATTCAGGATCGAGAGTAGAAGTTTGGAGGAACTCTCTAAGGTTTTGAGCAGGTCCTTCTGGTCAGAACTCAGCGGGGTGGATTTGAATAAAGTGCTGATACCAATAATGCCGTTGAGTGGAGTACGGATCTCGTGGCTCATGTTAGCTACAAAGCGCGTCTTCGCATGATTGGCTTCCTCAGCACGCTTGCTGGCGTCTTCTGCTTTTTGTTTTGCATCGTTCAGGCGAGTAATGAGTTGTGCAACATAGAGTGGCAGGACAACAAGCATCGTCATCAGACTTAAGCCAATAGTGTGGTGAGTTGACCAGAAGGGGCTTACTTTTAGTGTGATGGCGAAGCCAATGATGGAAAGAATTTGAGCATGGTACAGATATTTCTTTCCATAACGGAAGCCATTGCCAAATGTAATAAACAGGTAAACGCCGATTAGTACAACCCCAATGTCAGAGGTTAAAGACATAAATAATGTTGTTCCGGCAGCGTCTAGCCAAGCACCTAGCAATCTGCGGATAACTGACTTATTCTTGTGGCGGATGACTGAGCCGAGAATGATGCCCGCGAGAATGATGAACGTAATGAGGTAGTAAAGCCCAATTTTTTCGCCATGGGTGACTATGTCACTGGTTACCATGTGGGACAATACATAGGTCATGAATATCGAGCTGATTACTACCCTGAGGGTGGCCTGCTCCATTTCGATTCTGTCGCATTGGCTGGTAGTGCTCCTGAGCCAGTTGCGTAATTTAGTTGCTGCATTCATTGCGTTTGTCCGGTTGGTAAAGTTGTTAATTGCCTGTGTTTTGCAAGCAAACTTTGCGCCAACTTTTTAAGCTCATCTGGGTTAACTGGTTTTGCAAGGCAGGCGGTAGCGCCTGCTGCAGTCAATTCTTGTAGCACAATTTTGTCTTTAATAATGGTTACTACAATCACTGAGATATGAGGTTGGTGTGAATGCTGACGGATGGCTTTGATAAAAGAAACACCGTCCATGGGATGCATTCGATAGTCTGTGATGACAAGATCAATTTGTTTGTTTTTCATCCATGCCAAAGCATCCTCCGGGTTAGTCATGGTGACGATTCTCAGGTTTGCCTTAAGGGATTTTAGGATGGCGGCATGAATGTCCAGAACTGTAGGCTGGTCATCAATAAGCAATACGGTTTGCTTAAAGCTGGCAGCGTTACGTATGCTGGTAACTTTCATGCTGTAAACATGTCCTAGTGGATAGCAGGAGCATGCGCATGATAGATTTGTTCGATTTTTTCTCGGATGGACAGCATGATTGTCACAATCTCGGGGTCAAACTTTTTCCCGGATTCTTCGGCAAGCAGGCTAAAGGCTTGATCCATCGGCCAGGCTTGCTTGTATGGCCTTACCGTAGTCAAGGCGTCAAAGACGTCAGCAACTGCTACGATGCGGGCAACCAGAGGGATTTCCTGGCCTTTGAGCCCGTAAGGATAGCCAGTCCCATTGTAATTTTCATGATGGGCCAATGCGATTTCTCCTCCCATCTGCAGGTATTTAGAAGGGCTGTCCTGCAAAATTTCATAACCGATGATAGGATGCGTGCGCATGATTTTCAGTTCTTCATCGGTGAGTGTTTCTTTTTTAAGTAGGATGTAATCCGGAATACCGATTTTACCAATGTCATGTAGTGGAGCTGAGAGTTCGACGGCTTCTGCCTCATCTTCACTAAATCCCATTGCGACGGCAATCGCACGGCTGTACAACGCCATCCTCTGTAAGTGGGTGGCGGTATTGAAATCCTTATATTCGCCTGCACGCGCCAGCCGCTTCAGGGTCTCTTTCTCGCGTGTGCGAATCTCGGCAGTTGAGATTCGTACCAGCCCCTCAAGTAAGCTGCTTTTATTCTGCAGCGATAGGGTCTGGTAACGCATGGTGAGCAGATTCTTGCAGCGTGCAGTACATTCGTAGACGTCTACAGGTTTGTTAAGGAAGTCGGCAACACCAGCATCCAGCGAGGCGTAGCGGGTTTCCGCATCTTTTTTGATGGTGATCATGATGACAGGAACCGTGTCGTAATTGGGCAAGGTTTTGAGCAATCGCACGAAATCCACACCATTCATTTCTGGCATCACATAATCTACAAATACCAAGTCAGCGGTATGCTGGGTAGCCCATTCCAATGCTTGTTCCGGGTTGTTTTTCTCGGTGATTTTTATTTTGGGATTGATGCTTTTAATGATGTGCGACAAGATGGTTCGTCCTGTGGACTGGTCATCTACCACTAGTACGGTGCAATCATCAAAATACTGCGTATTGATCATTCAGTTCCTAATCTGACCACTTAAGATATGGATCACGTTGATTACTCGAAAATAAAGTTAAGGCTAACGAAAGATCTTGGTGTGAAGCCCAACCATCTGCCCAGTAACTTCAATTCTTGTGTATTGATTGACAGGCAATCTATTTTTTAAAATTAATTGTTATCTTGCGTGGCATGTTTTTGTTGTTCGACGTCGACATATTCAATCTTTGTCAACGATATGCCATATTTTGACACATTGACGGTAAAAAACTAGTGGAATTTTGGCATTTCTGTGACATGGTAGGATTTATCAATGTCTGGATATTTTCAATAAGATGAGCGCCTGAAAATATCTCCCTCAGGTTTTAAATCAAATGCTACACAAATCCGCTCTTCTTCCGAATTGAATGGAATCGTCCGGTGAAAGAGTGAAGAGGGGAACAGCACAATATCACCCGGTTTGGGGGAGACGATTTCCGAAGGAAAGTCTTCATGCTTCCTCGGATAATTGTCCCCATGTAAACCATATTCGAAGCAGGCTTCTGTCGGATCTTTTCTGTGTTTGGGTATTTGCAGGTAGACTGCGCCACTGATCCAGCCGATTTCGTGGATATGTTTGTCTACGTAACCACCTTTGCGCAACTTGACGTACCAGGAACTGGTGAACTCCAGTTCCGTAGGGAAGGATTTGATCAGTTCGCAATCCGCCCCCGCATATTTCTCTTTGTATTTCAGAAATTCGCGGCGTACCAGTTCGCCCAATGTTCTGAATGACTTCTCTGGACGTTTGAAAAGGTTACCTGCGGATTGTTTGCCATTGATGATCATGGCTTGCGCACGCGCCTCAATCTCCACATTGGCAATGTTGTCTAGCAACTGCGCTAACAGCGAACTGTTTGGTTCTGCCAGCTCGGGAATGGCGTTCTGGTAAACGAAATCGAAACCATTCTTGCAGAAATTGTATGGGTCTTCCACGCCAAAGTTGGCGGCATAGTGACTGGAGAGCGTCGCCATGAAAGGAGCGGTATGTTTGGTGGTTTTGACGATTTCATCCAGTTTTGTTTTGAATTCGTCGAAACGCTCTGCCTTGTACAGGCAATACATGCTGCGTTCCTGCCAGTCATCCAGACGTGAAACCTCGAAATGTGGAATGGCCTCGTCAAAGCGTTGCGCCAGGTAGAGAAATTCGGCCATGTTGTAGTTGGCGCCCGCGTGTTGCGGGTTGATGGTCAGCGCATTCTGGTAATACTTGATGGCATCTTCCATGTTACCCTGGTCGCGCAGGCACTCACCCAAGTAATTGTATGCATCGGCATAATTGGGGAATAGCCGTATGGCTTCGTGGAAATGCGAGATGGCATCATCCAGCTTACCCTGGTCGCGCAGTGCTGTGCCTAGGTTGAAGTGTCCGCGTGGATCTTGTGGGTTGATCTGCAAGCCTTTCTGGTAGTTCTGGATGGCGTCATTCAGTTTGCCCTGGCGCTGGTAAAGGGTTCCTAGGTTTCCGTAGGCTTCGAAGAAACGAGGGTTTAGGCGTATAGCCTCCAGATAACTTTTTTCGGCCTCGTCAAATTGTTCAAGGTGACCAAGCACAATGCCAAGGTTGAATAACAGGTCGGGAATGCCAGGTTGCAGTTGAAGGGCTTTGCGGTAGCTGTTGGCAGCTTCGCTATATTTCTGTTGACTGTCTTGCACCAAGGCGAGAATGTGGTACAAAACGAACACATCGCCATGTTGCTGAATAAGTTTGTTGGCAAGCGTTTCTGCGCTGGCGAACTGCCCGCTGTTCAATGCCTGAATCGCTGCTTGGATGTCCTGTGGTCTGGGGTTAGATGCCATAGTAAGTTATTTTATTGTCGCACTACTCGAAAATTTTTCAAGCATAATTGTTTTGGAAGCGGTTCGCCAGATGTTTCAGCAGTTGCATGGTGACTTTAGGGTCGTCGTTCAACATGGTATCGATGTGCTCGGCGTAGATAACAATCAACTGCGCTTCATCGGAAGCCACAACCGCATCGGCAGTCGTTGGCTGGGCAGTCAGGATGGAGAGTTCCCCGAAATAATCGTCCGCATTGAGTTCGCGCACAATCTTGCCTTGGTTGTAGAGGATAACTTTTCCGCTGACCAGGTAATATAAATTGCGTTCTGTGTTGCCTCGTTCAAATATGTAGTCTCCCTTGCGCAGCGTCAATCCGTATCTTTGTAGCAGCGCCTGAATATAGCGCTGCTTATTGGGCAGTCCATCGAATAGCCCCCTGAGCATGAGTACATCTTTTTTATGTAAGGTGGCAATCAGTTCTGTGCCTAGCAAGAACACGGCAAAGTTCAGGTAAAGCCAAGTGATGGAAACAAAGATGTTTTTCAGATTTCCAAATACCTCTCCGTAATGATGATGCATGGATAAAAATAGCCCAAATGCAGGTCGCATAAGTATCCAAAGGGCAGCGATCAGAAATGCACCAAATAATAGATGGGGAAGTGCGGTGCGTATCGGAAAGAATGCTTTGTAGAATAAAGTGATCAGCGCGACGGTAAGCAGTAAGGTCCCCAAGGAGGCAAAGATGCGGGTCATGATGATCGGGACATGGGGTGTTAAAAACAGGATCACTTTTTCAATGACAAAGCCCGCAGAGGTAAACAAGAAGAAAAGTGCCAATATGCCGACCACTGAAACGACATCTTTGAGTTTGCGCCTGATGAATGAGGGGGCTTCAACCAGGCTGGCGATAGTGAAGAATGTGCTGCGCAGCGCGCTGGCCAGCGGGGTTACGCTCCATAACAAAAACAATACGCCCAGCACACCCCAGGCTGCTTTGGTTTGCGTAGCGTTGTATACCTCGATCATGATGGTGTTGCTGAGTTGTGGTACCAGATTGCTAGTGAGGATGGCCAGTTTCACGATGGCATAGTCGCTAGAAAACACCAAATGGCTGAGTAGGAAGAAAATGAGCAGTACCATCGGGATGAGTGCCAGCAGCGCATAAAAAGAAAGTCCGGCAGCTAGACCAAATACATTGTGTCTTGTAAAAGCGCTTAATGCTTCGCGCAATATGAATAAAGGTGTGCTGTAGGATTGCCGGGCAAGCGCATCCAGTGATTTGTGCACTTGCGGGTGTGTAGCCAGCTTTTTTAGCCCCGATGTTTTTTGCGGCGGTGTTGATTGTGTGTTCAATGTCGTCAAATTAAAGTTTATGTTGGAACCTTTAATGCGTTAGTCGCCGCAACCAAGGCGGTCGCGATACCTGTCTCCATGGCCGAATGCCCGGCATCCGGCACTATCACCAGTCGAGTATGTGGTAAGGATTGATGCAGCCGCCATGCCGTAATGGGCGGGCATACCATATCATATCGGCCTTGAATGATGGTGGTTGGAATGCTCTGCAATTTATTCTGCGCTTCTTCCAGTAAATCGCGATGCCCGACAAAGCATTGGTTACGGATATAGTGGATTTGTACCTTGGCTCTGGCCAACTCAATATTGCCATCAATAGTTTGTGTGGGCGCGGGCCTTGGTAGCAGTGTCATGATGCTGCTCTCAAAAGCGTTCCAGCGTGTGGCGGCAGATATGCTGATTTGCGGATTTGGATCGAAGACCCGCTTTTCATATGCTATTAAAGGCTGGACTCGTTCTGCTTGCGGTAAATAGTCGCACAACTGCTGCCACGCTTCCGGGAAAAAGCTTTTAACCTCGCCTAGAAACCAATCCAGTTCGGACTGTCTGCTTAAGAATATTCCGCGCAAAGTCAGGCTTAAGATGTTCTCGGGAAATGCGATGGCATAGGCAAGCGCCAGTGTGCTGCCCCAAGAGCCACCAAATACGTGCCATTTGGCGATGCCTAGATGCTTGCGCAATACGTCAATATCGGTAACCAAATCATTGGTTGTGTTGTTTATGGTTTCTCCTTGAGGAGTACTGCGGCCACAACCGCGTTGATCGAACAGCACAATGCGGAAATAGCTTGGGTCAAAAAAGCGCCGTTGTGTAGGATTGCAGCCGCTGCCTGGGCCACCATGTAGAAAAACGACCGGCACGCCTGATGGGTTGCCACATTCCTCGTAATAGATTTGATGCAAATCAGAAACATTTAGCCAAGAAGTCTTGTAAGGAGCGATGTCTGGATATAGGTTGTTCATTATCGATAGGGGCGTTAATATTTTTATATCTATATGATTTAATTTGTAATTAATCTTATTTCCCTTGAGGCCTTTATGTGAAGGGCGGGGAATATTTGAATATTTGTAAATAAATTGTAACTAAAGTGTTGCAATTGGAATTGACTTGTTTTATATTGCAATCCTCACATGAAAATGTGAATTAAAGTATGCGCCAAATCTGTGATAAAAACCATTGGGGGCTTAATTGGTTTTGATGGTGTTCTCATAAGGTTTTGTGTGTACTTTCACAATTAACCCTTAGTAATATAACTTTGGAGATCAATATGCAAATCAACAAAATCAAGTTAGCTTTGGGCTTGGTTGCTGGTATGACCGTTGCAATGCCAATGGTAGCATCCGCAGCTGCTGACCAAGAAGCAGCGATGGCAAATGCCAACAACTGGGCACATCCACGTGGTCAGCACAACAACCAAGGTTACAGCACCTTGTCTCAAGTCAACCAAGGCAATGTTAAAAACCTGAAAGCCGCATGGACATTCGCTACCGGTGTTAACCGTGGTCACGAAGGTTCTCCATTGGTTATCGGCAGCACAATGTACGTGCACACTGCTTTCCCAAACAACGTATACGCTTTGGACTTGGCAGATAACCAAAAAATCGTTTGGTCCTATTTCCCTAAACAAGACCCATCCGTACAAGCAGTATTGTGCTGCGACAACGTAAACCGCG
>WBZT01001761.1_pt1 | contig 15633 bp, 13 predicted proteins | sample 5204241 | NCBI WGS metagenome assembly WBZT01 (sample SAMN12344358, study PRJNA552823) | activated sludge metagenome | biome: Activated sludge suspended growth; feature: Nitrification reactor; material: Wastewater; isolation source: activated sludge from nitrification reactor of wastewater... | reverse complement strand
GCACGGTAACGATGACTGGTTGGTGATGCGTGCGAATTATCCAGACGAGAAGCCGCGCGTGTTGATGGGCGGCGATGGAAAATTCTTCAATAGCGAACTGGTTGAACTTGAAGGTATTCGCGGCCTGACGCGTCAAGAAGCCAATAAAGTGATTCTCACCACCATGCAGGAAAACGGCACGCTGCTGGCCAGTGCGCGTTTGCAGCATAGCTTCCCGCATTGCTGGCGCCATAAGACGCCACTGATGCAACTGGCGACACACCAATGGTTCATCGGCATGCAGCAGGAAGATGCCGTCGGCATCAGCCTGCGCGAGTATGCCAACAAGGCCGTGGATGCGACACAGTTCTACCCAAGCTGGGGTCGTGCGCGGCTGGAGGCCATGATTAAAAATCGTCCCGATTGGTGCGTGTCGCGCCAGCGTAACTGGGGCGTGCCGATGCCCTTCTTTGTGCATAAAGAAACCGGTGAACCGCATCCGCAGACATTGCAGCTGCTGGAGATCGTCTGTCAGCAAGTGGAACAGCAGGGCATCGAAGCCTGGTTCAGTTTGGATGGCGCTGCTTTCCTGAATGCCCATGCGCCGAAAAATGCCGAGCAATACAAGAAAGTCACCGATACGCTGGACGTCTGGTTCGACTCCGGCGCGACGCACGCGGCCGTGCTGAAGAAACGCGCTGAGTTGCAGTTTCCCGCAGATTTATACCTAGAAGGCTCCGATCAGCATCGCGGCTGGTTCCAAAGCTCGTTGTTAACAGGCTGCGCCATCGATGGCCGTGCGCCTTACGAGGCTTTGCTGACCCACGGCTTCGTGGTGGACGGCAGCGGCCACAAGATGAGTAAATCCAAAGGCAATGTGGTGGCGCCGCAAAAGGTGATGGACACTTACGGTGCGGATATTTTGCGCCTGTGGGTGGCTTCCACCGACTATTCCGGCGAGTTGACGATTTCCGACGAGATTCTGAAGCGTGTCGCGGAAGGCTATCGCCGTATCCGCAATACCTTGCGCTTCCTGCTGGCGAATCTGGCGGACTTTGACGCAGGTAAACACTTACTTGAACCGGCAGAAATGTTGAGCATAGACCGTTATGCGCTGCATTTGACGGATAAATTGCAGGCCGAGATTCTGGCGGATTACGAACGCTATGAATTCCATCTGGCCGTACAGAAGTTCGTGGGCTTCTGTTCAGAGGAGTTGGGCGGCTTCTATCTCGATATTCTGAAAGACCGCCTCTACACCAGCGGCGAGAACTCGCATGCCCGTCGTGCTGCACAAAGCGCGCTGTATCACATCACACACTGCCTGATGCGCTTGACCGCGCCTATCCTGAGCTTTACTGCGGATGAAATTTGGCAGACGCTGAAAGTGAGCGACGAAACAACGGTGTTTGAGGAAGAATGGTACACTCTTCCGGCGCATGGCCTGGAAGCCGCGCAGATACTGGCTTGGCAGGCAGTAGTTTCCGCCCGTGGGGATGCGCAGAAGGAAATCGAGAAACTGCGCGAGTCAGGCACGGTTGGTTCTTCACTGCAGGCAGAGCTGGAGTTTCATGTGGATGGCGATGCGCATGACGCGCTGGCAACTTTGGGAGATGACCTGAAGTTCGTCATGATTACCTCGGAGGCCAAGGTGTGTAAGACAGCAAAAGAAAGTGACAGGCAAATCCTGGTAAGACCGAGCGCACACAAGAAATGTGATCGTTGCTGGCATTATCGTGCTGATGTCGGTGCGGATGCGAATCATCCGGCTATCTGCGGTCGCTGCGTGAGCAATCTGTTTGGCAATGGCGAAAAACGTTCCCATGCGTAGGTGGTTCGGTATCAGCGCAATTGTCGTTGCGCTGGATTTATACACCAAGCACCTGATTGAGAATGCCTTTCAGCTGGGTGACAGCAAGTTCGTCACCTCATTCTTCAATCTGGTGCGTTTCCATAACGAAGGTGCGGCGTTCAGTTTTCTATCTAATGCAGGCGGCTGGCAGCGTTGGTTCTTCACCGCTGTGGCAGTCATTGCCGTCGTGGTCATCAGTTATCTTATCCGCAAGCATGCGCAGCAGAAATTGTTTTGCCTTGGCCTTTCCTTAGTGTTGGGCGGTGCAGTAGGGAACTTGTACGACCGTTTGACGCTGGGCTATGTGGTGGATTTTTTGTACTTTCACATCAACGACTTATACTGGCCGGCGTTCAACGTGGCGGATAGTGCCGTGTGTGTAGGCGTGGCTATTCTGTTGTGGGATAGCTTCAAGCAAGATGCACTGAAAGCGAAACAAGATGCCTGACTGGAAAAAGCTCATCGAGGGTAAAATCAGCCTTGCCAAAAAGGGCAGCAAGCCGGGCAAGGTGGGTGACAACCCTCGCATCCCTGCCGGCCAGACCCAGGTCAAGAACTTCCCGATACTCGACATGGGCATCAAGCCTTGGATAGGCACGGCGGAGTGGAAACTGCAGGTGTTTGGCCTGGTGGAGAACGAGCTCAATCTGGACTGGGCAGCCTTTCAAGCCTTGCCGCAAATCGACGATGTGTCCGATTTTCATTGCGTGACGCGCTGGAGCCAGCTCGATATGCGCTGGCGCGGGGTACGGGTGCGTGAAATCCTGAATCTTGCCAAGCCTCTGGAAACCGCCAGATTCGCGACCATGCACGGCTACGATGGTTATACGACCAATCTGCCTATTGAAGCCTTGCTGGATGATGATGTGCTGGTGGCACATCAATGGAACGGTCAGCTACTGACGCGCGATCACGGCGGGCCGACACGCATGGTGGTGCCCAAACGCTATGCTTGGAAAGGCGCGAAATGGCTCAAAGCCATAGAACTGCATTCGCACGACCGCCCTGGGTTTTGGGAAGTGCGCGGCTATCATAATGATGCTGACCCATGGTTGGAGCAACGTTTTAGCGATGACGATTGATTTAAGTTTCGAGTTTGTTGGCGAATGCTGGCTGTGGCAGGCAGAGAAGGGTTCCTGGCATTTCATCACTTTGCCGCAAGATAAATCGGAAGAAATCAAATATTTCAACGAAAAAATGCACGAAAAACAGCGTGGCTGGGGTGCGGTGCGTGTGCTGGTGACAATCGGCAACACTTGTTGGGAGACTTCGATTTTCCCTTCATCGCAGTTGGGCGCATATATTCTGCCGGTAAAAGCGGATGTGCGTAAAAAGGAAAAAATCAGTATTGGCGATCAAGTCGTGGTTCGACTTCAAATCGATATTTGACGCCGAGCTAGTCGCTTTGGGTAGCTGCTGATGTATTTAACAAGGGCATAACAGTGTCGATAGGTGCAGGTTTGCTTAGCAAGAAGCCTTGCATGTTTTGGCAGCCAATTTGCTCAAGGTAGTCATACTGGGTTTTGGTCTCGACGCCTTCCATGACTAAACGCAGGTTGAGAATCTTTGCCATTCTGGAAATAGCGAGGATAATCTCCCTATCAGCTTGATTTTCTGGCACGTTCGCTAGAAAAGCTCTATCCACCTTCAACTCATCTATGGGCAAACTCTTGAGCTTAAACAGTGAAGAGTGGCCTACCCCAAAGTCATCCAGAGCGATTTTTACTCCCAGGCTTTTCAATACAAAAAGCGCTTCTACAGCATCATCTTCGTGATCAAATACAGCTGTTTCGGTGATTTCCAAGGTAATCAACCGAGGATTTATGCCGAATGCGTTAAGCGTTTGCCCGATGAATTCCGGAAGGCTTCTTTCCCGGAATTGCTTGGGAGAAATGTTGATGGACAATTCAATAGGCTCTGGTAGCGCTTTGTTGATACTGGATAATGTTGTGCAAGCCTCCCGGATAACCCATTCCCCGATGGGGAAGATGAGTCCGGTATCTTCCGCGTATGGAATAAACTCATTAGGAGGTATGATTTGCCCTGAGGATTTTTTCCAGCGCACCAGAGCTTCTAACGATCTGACACGCTGCATACCATTTCTGATGCTAAAAATAGGCTGGTATTCCAGATAAAATTCCTGGTTTGCGATTGCCTTGCGCAAACCGACATCTAGGTCGAGCTGGCTTCTGGCCTGTTGCGTGAATTCTTCCGAGTAAAATTGGTAATTACTGTTGCCGCGTAGCTTGGCCCGATGCAAGGCAGTGTTTGCATTGCGTGCCAACTCAATCGCGTTTTTAGCGTCACGCGGGTATAGACTGATACCGATACAGACTTCGGCGATGAACTCATGCTGGTTGAGACTAATGGGCGCATTGATTGCGTCAATAATCCTTTGTGTGGCGCCATATATCCCGGTCTCCGAGGTGTTGGATTCTACAATCAGCAGGAATTTGTCACTACCCATGCGGCCCAGCGTCCCTAAATCTTGCGAGATGTGCGCTAGCCTTTTGGCGATTTCAACCAGAAACTCGTCCCCTACTAAATGCCCAAAACTATCGTTGATGGTTTTGAAACGGTTAATATCAATAAAAAGTAAGCCAATAGATGCGCTATCGTCAGATGCATTCACCAGCGCCTGTTCCAGCCGTGTATGCATCATCCAACGGTTAGGCAGATTAGTCAGCGGGTCATATTGAACCACTTGTTGATATTCACGCTCTTTCTCGGCGATTATTTTTTGGGCTTCAAACAGCTTTTCGCTTTCGCGCAATAAAATGCTTTGGCGTATAGCAGAAAAAATAAGAATCGCAACGATAGAGGTAATAGCGATGTAATAAGCGTAGGGCTGCGGACCATTTTGAATGCTAATCAATATGGCAGTGCAGGCTCCAACGGATAGTGCAACAAGGGGGATGATTTTTTGAATGCGTCGGCAACGCCATCGGTAAGCAGAATCGGCTGAAGGGTTCAAATGCCAGCCGTAAGCGCCTATGCCCAGCAGAATATCGGAAAAAGAGAACAGTTTGTTTAGCAGGGTATTGGTTTCATTCAGTCCTTTTAGCTCATTCAGGTTCCATTGCATCCAGATGGCACCCTCAATAGAAAGGCCAATAGAAAACAATAGCCAAGGCAGCATAAATCTTGGCCTAAGATAAGGGACTACAAGCAAGGAAACGCAGGCGGCACCTAATATACTTACCGGGTATGCTGTTAAAACCAATAGTTCGGCACTGTTTGTACTGGCTGAATTGGGTAAATAGAGTACTAGCACGTAACCAAGAATGGCTGTGGTGAAGGATAGGGTATCAATCCTGAAAGCAGAAATTTTTGATATTGAAAGTTGTGTTTTTAGCGCTTGAACGAAACCAATGATGATAAGCGGGCCCATAGCGAGATAAAAAATATCGGAAGGCGCAGGGAAGGCATTATGGTGGGTGTAGGTTTGCACATCCCATAATAATTGCCCAATAAAATACGAGGCCAAACCGAAAAAAAACCATTTTTTAAATCGCTTCTTAGAAACGTCTGCTTTCCTGTAGCCAAGCCAAGCTAAGGCGGTAGCAGCGGCGCTGGTAGTGGTCCAATGCAGGTTATCTAGAAAGATTTGCGTTTGCGGTGAGGAAAATGGTGCTATCAGGCCGCATAGCACTAGTGTAAGAACTGCTACAACAATTATTATTTTCTCAATAGAAGTCATGCTTCAAGCTTGGACTTTTCGTGATATTCAGGATATTCTAGTCCTGAATATTCGGGAGGTGTTATTTTTTCTTGAAAACCGCTTTTCCAGCGCTGAACAAAACCAAGCAAATGGCGCCGGCGATCACACCGATAATGCCGTTGAGCAAAATAGACCACAAGCCAAAATGTTCCACCCAGTGATGCAGGGTGGGCACGCCATGCACCAGAATCGCGCCGCCAACGAGGAACATGGCCGCAGTACCCAGAAAGCTCAAGAGCCGCATAAGATAAGGCACGATAGCGAGTAGCCATTGGCCGATTTTGCGCGTAATCTGCTTGAATACGCTGTTGCCTTTACGCAGCATCATCCATAAGCCAAGGTCGTCCATTTTGACGATACCCGCCACCAAACCATACACACCCACAGTCATAATGAGCGCGATGAGCGAGACCACAGCGGCTTGCTGGGTAAAACTAGCGTGGCTTGCAGCGGCGCTTCCAAGCGCAATCACGATGATTTCAGCAGAGAGGATGAAGTCGGTGCGAATCGCGCCTTGGATCTTTTCTTTTTCCAGCGCGGCCAGGTCGGCGTTCGGGTTTTCAATCGCTTGTTTGATCTCGGCATCATGCGTCTCGGCCTCATGTTTGTGCAGAAACTTGTGTGCCAGCTTTTCCACGCCTTCGAAGCACAAAAACGCGCCACCTATCATCAGCAAAGGCATAATCAGCCAAGGGGCGATATAGCTGATGCCTAGCGCCGCAGGCACCAGAATGAGCTTGTTGATGAAAGAACCCTTGGCCACCGCCCATACCACCGGCAGTTCACGCGAGGAATCCACGCCGGTGACCTGCTGCGCGTTCAGCGCCAAATCATCGCCCAGCACGCCTGCGGTTTTCTTGGCCGCCACTTGCGTCATCACCGAAACATCGTCCAGCATGGTGGCGATGTCATCCAACAACGCCCATAAACCGCCTAAAGCCATTAGGGCTCCTTAAATTAGAAACTATGACATTTTAGCCAGAAATGCTAGACTAATTGGATGTTGTCGAAAAAATTATTCCGTTTGGTAAGCAAGATCGCAATGTTCGCGGTGCTGTTTGCCTCACTTGCGCCTAGCATCTCGCATGCTTTGGTGGCGCAAAGCGGCACAAATTCATTCATGCAGCAGGTGTGTACCAGCGACGGCAAAAAAATAACCATCCAAGTGGTGACTACCAAAGGCAAACAACTGGCTACCGAATTCAGCGTCAAGCCAGCCGGTGAAAGTTCAACCAAGAGCATTACGCATCATCTGGAGCATTGCCCGTTCTGCGCCAACCCAAGCACCGATGCGGCAATCGAGGCGCCCCACGAGTCATTAGTGATCATGCTGGCCGTACAAGCCCAGCAACTCGCAGCAACTAGCCAACCAGTTTTCAGCAGTTTTTCCGCACTTCCTCCGCCTGCACAGGCGCCCCCAGCACTCTGATTTAAACCACCCGTACGCTATCGCCAAGCGATAGTTTAGTCATGTTTACCAATTTTTCTGGTGAACAGGTTTGAATTGGAGTTAATTCAATGATTTATATACAGATTCAAGAAGTCATTAAAGCAAAAAAAACGGCTTGGGGCCGCAAGATCACGCTCAACGAGATCGCAATCGCCACAGGCATCAGCCGCACCACATTGTTCCGCATGATGAAAAACCAGGGTTACAGCACGGTCACCGATCATCTCGACAAGCTATGTGCTTTTTTTGAGTGCGAGATTCAAGAGCTAGTGAAGTACGTGCCGGATGGTGCGCAACCGCATCAGCGAGCAAAGGCAGCTTAAGTTTTAGGTAGGTTTGGAGACAAGAAGAAAAATAGACATAACAATAGGCTTAGACATATGCAGCCTTTAACCTGGTTTGGCTGCATATGTTTTAGCTTAAATAAAAACGAAGCCTAAAAATCAAGGAGTGGGTAATGATGAAGTTTAAGTATGTGGTGTTGGCTTGTAGCACATTGGCAATAATTAATTTCAACGCAAAGGCGGCAGAAGAATATATCGAATTAGGGCCAGCAGATGTAAAGGCAGAAAATTCTGCTAAGGCCCGTTGCAGCGTTGAAAATTCAGCTTCAGCTATACGTGCGGCCAAACACATTTAATTTTGGGGAGTATTGATAATGAAAAAAATGATTTACCTATCCGTGTTAACTGCTATGTCAACTTTGTCGCAGCAGGCATTTGCAGAACACGAGGGTGTGATTCATCTGGATGAGGTGGATGTGACAGCGCAGCCTTTATTGCCTTCTATTTTGCCTTTGGAATATCAAGCAACTAGCGGTAGCCGCCTAGGCTTAACCGTACAGGAAACTCCGGCCAGTATCGAAGTGATTACCAAAGATTTGATGCGAGAAAGGGGGCATACTACCACCGAACAGGCGCTGGGCAATGCAGTCGGCGTGTTGGCGGGGCAGTGTTTTGGACTGACATGCTTTTCGATGCGCGGCTTTTCAGGTGCAACTAGTTTGCCTTTCTTATACAATGGCTTACGCTATCCTGGCTTGGCCATCTCGCCACGCAATACGTTCAATTACGATCGTATCGAGGTGATTAAGGGCCCTTCATCCGTATTGCACGGATTAGGGGCGACTACAGGCGCAGTCAATTTTGTCAGCAAAGCGGCGGATGGCCGTGAGGAAAAAGAAGTGCTGGTGGCCTATGACACATGGGATACCAAAACAGTGGGCCTGGGGATTGGTGGAAAGATCCCGGATTTTGAAAAATCCGCTTACCGTGCAGATTTAAGCTACAAAGGTGCGAACAAAGGCTCATACGGTTACGTGGATAATACCGCTTATGATTCGATTCACTTTACCGGAGAGCTGGCCTTGCAGCTGACCGATACTTTCAAAGTCACTTTGTCAGAAGAGTGGTATCAGGATAATGGCGAAGGGTATTTTGGCACCCCGCATGTCAATGGCAAGATCGTTGGTAAAACGCGTGACAATAACTACAATGTCAGCGACGATGAAATGAACAAGGAAGTGAACTGGACGCGTATTAATCTGGAGTGGAAGCCGACAGATCAGGTGACGGTCAGGAACGAAACTTACTACAACAACGAGAACCGTTATTGGAAGAATGCAGAGGTCTATGCCTACAACAACGCGACTGGGCTGGTGAATAGAAGTGACTTTCTGAATATTCAGCATGACCAGGAACTGATCGGCAACCGCACGGAGCTATCACTGGATCATATATTAGGTACAATGCGCAATCGCGTACTATTTGGTTACGATATTTCCAATAATGAGCATCAGCGCAACAGCAACTCGCCATTCAATACTCCAGCAAACTCTGTCGATTTTCTGGATCCGGTCGCTGGTGTATTTACGACCAATTCTCCCTTCCTGCCATTCAGAAGGACAGAGTTGTTACAGCGTGCATTTTTTATAGAGGATTATTTGAATCTAACTGAAAAATTCAAATTGTCACTTTCCGGCCGGCACGATACCCTCGATCTTGAATCCAAAAACCTTAGGGCGCCGACGGCGACGAATCCAGCAGTATTTAAAAAACATTATTCCGGAAACTCTTACCGCTTGGGGGCATTGTATGACATTACTCCGGCGCTGACCGTGTATGGGCAGCTCTCCAGTGCGCTTGAACCGCCGGCACAGATCGTGACGCTGACTTATGTGCAAAAAGACTTTGAACTCACCCGTGCCAAGCAAAAAGAGGTGGGTGTAAAAGGGGCTTTGCCGGACAATTTGGGGGAGTTCACTTTAGCCGTGTTTGATATTGAGCGTACCAATGTGCTTACGCGCGACCCGCTGAACTCCACCTTGACAGTACAGATTGGCGAACAGTCATCCAAAGGTGTGGAATTGTCTGTTGTTGTCATGCCAGCAGATAAGTTGACCATTGAAGGCAACGCTTCGATACTGGATGCTCAGTTTAAGAAGTTCTATGAGGAGCGTGTGAGCGGCGTCGCTGTATCTCGCGCTGGAAACGTGCCACCAGATGTGCCGGAGAAGATTGGCAACTTATGGGTGACATATCGTCCTAATACAGATTGGCGCGTGGGTTTCGGTGCGCACTTCGTTGGTCAGCGAGCTGGCGATAACGCAAACACGCCAACAAAGTGGATGGATGGCTATACTACCTATGATGCGCTGGTAGGCTATAAGTTGGGCAAAGGCGAATTGATGCTGACGATGCGTAACCTAACCGACAAGCTTTATGCCAATCGTTCTTACGGCAATGGCGGTCAATTCATGCTGGGTGAGCCGCGCGCTGCGGAAATCTCATGGCACGCGACATTTTAGTCATCTATAAGCTGTTTGCCAGCATGGTTCTTGTGACGGTGCTGGTGACAGCATGCTGGTATTCTGGCGGGTCAATCGAAACGCAGCAGCAGTTGGCCCTGTCGAATCCGGCAGGCAAGGGCAGTCGCCTGCCGAGATTGGTGTCGATGCCAGATAGGACATCTACCCTGATGAGCTGGGTGGAGCCCACAGAAAATGGGCATGTACTCAAGTTCGCGGTGCTGAAGCAAGGTCGTTGGATACGGCAAGGCGATGCTGCAAAAGGAGAGAGATGGTTCGTCAATTGGGCAGACTATCCGTCGGTTGTTCCAATCAGCGATACATTCTGGCTGGCACATTGGTTAAGCAGAAGGCCTGGAGGCAAAACCTACGATTATGATGTTTCGCTTGCGCTCACGAATGATGCCGGCAAAACATGGCGGGAGATCGGTCATCCCCATCGTGACGATGCTGCTGCCGAACATGGTTTTGTGACCATATTCAAGGAAAGTGACCATGCGGCAGGCATCATCTGGCTGGATGGCCGTGACTACATCAAAAAAGGCGAGCGTACGCTGCCGCCCGGCAGAAGCGGCAATTTCGCATTGCGATATACGACGATACATGCAGATGGCGGCATGAGTGACGAACAGATCATCGATGACAATACCTGTACCTGCTGCTGGACATCGGTCGCGCAAACGCCTGCTGGTGCGATTGCTGTTTGGCGAGGACGTACCGATTCAGAAGTAAGGGATAACCGATTCGCCTTGATGAGAGATGCTAAGTGGACAGCGCCAAGCAGTTTGGGAGGAGAGGGCTGGCAGATTGATGCTTGCCCGGTCAATGGCCCTTCAGTGGCAAGTCAAGGCAATCAGGTTGTAGCCAGCTGGTTTACCGCACAAGGCGATAAGCCTAGAGTGCGCATCGCCTTTTCCGGCGATTCAGGAAAGTCGTTTGGTAAGTTGTTTTCCGTTGATGATATCGCTCCGATAGGGCGCATCGGACTCGTTTGGCTAGATAACCAGTATGCAGCGGTTTCTTGGCTTGGTCAGGCCGACGATATCCATAAAAAATCTCATTTGTATCTGCAGCAGGTGGGTAAAAATGGCCAGATTTACGCAGCGCAAAGCATTGCCCAGCTCAGTAGCGGACGCGATACCGGTGTGCCACAGATGTCGACGAACGGGCGTGAACTGGTGTTTGCCTGGACAAATCCTGCGCCGGAATATGGCATCAGCACTATGCTGTTGCCAAAACAGGCGCTTAAAAAAGAGCTGAACCCTGACCGTGATAATACAAAACATTTGGGCAAGGACGTCAGGTTATCCAATCTTTCAGTGTGCACTCGACCTCATTAGGCAGAGCAAACTTTATTATTACTGCCGATTGTCCTTCTAGGATGAAGCGTCGTAAGAAATTCGCTAAAATGGACGCATGAGACTTTTTTGGCATGGGCTTGTAGCCGTTATTCTATGCGCTTTTTGGAGCAATACTTTTGCATGCCCACAGGCACAAACGGTTGATGAGGAAGGCAATGTCATCCGTCTGCTGCAGCGTAAGTTTAGTGGTGTATATGAACTTGTGCTAATCGCCGGCGATGCTACGCAGCAGGAGTTGAAGAGCCGTCTGACGTATGATGGTACAAGCGATTCTGCCTGTCGTTTTGGCGCGGTGGCGATAGCCAGAGGTAATGCCTGGGGTTGGCATCTGGCGTGGGCAGATGATGAGAGTATCTATATTGTGCGCATGGATGGCGAAGCCTGGGTGAATTCTCCTCCCAAGCGTTTTGCGTTCCCGCATACTCAATCCCTGAAGTTTCAACAGAACGGTAGTATCTTGCAGCTTGGCGGCAGCAGTTCTCAAGCCAAAATTCTTTTGCAGTCCGATGATGAGGGACGTAATTGGGTTGCAAAGTAATGTTGTACTTTAAGAAGTCTTCAGTGGTGAGTGGTCACTCATCAGCAACAGTTTAAAACTTCGCCCAACCTGCTTCTTATCTGGCTGATATGGCAGCAATCACCACAATCAAGCCTAGTGCCAGATTGATTGCGACGAATCGGCGAATAGCGCCGAGCACCTGAGAGGCCTCCTGCCAGGAGGTCGCAGCACAATTTTTGCGCAGCTGCGGAAATAGCCAGAGATGGATATACAAGTACACACCTGCCATGATCAGGCCAAGCGTGAACATGATATGCCAGCCTGCGGGTGCAAACTGGAAGCCGACCGAGAGCAGCATGGTGATTCCAGATATCAGCAGCAAGGTCACGGCGATGCTCATGTATGGCAGAAAGCGTGCGAATGTGGCTACCCAAAGTTTCAGGCGCGAAGGCGGGTCTAGCGTTTCGACGGCCGCCGGACGCAGGCAGAAATATGCGAAGAACATCCCGCCCACCCAGGAGATGGCGGAAAGCAAGTGAATCAAAAGCAATAACTGTCGAAGCATGATCTGAATCCTTTTATGCATTCATCAGCAAAATCCAGTGTTAATCACTGGCGGTATTGATGATGTTGCTATATTACCCAGATTATTTGATACAGGTTAAAAAGATAGCAGTAAGCCTGCTGGTACCATTGAAAATCTCACAAGCCGCCCCACCTTAACGGTAATGAGACATTTTTGGGAGCAGACATGCGTTTTGACAAACTGACGACTAAATTCCAACAAGCCATTGCCGATGCGCAAAGTATCGCGCTGGGTAACGATAATACGGCAATCGAGCCGGTACACTTGCTGCAAGCCTTGCTGCAGCAGGAGGATGGCAGCACGGCATCCTTGCTTTCTCGCGCTGGGGTGCAGTTGAATTCGCTGAAATCCGCCTTGAAAACCGCGCTGGATAAGCTGCCAACTTCGTCCGATACCAGTGGGGAGGTGGCGATTTCTCGCGACTTGAACAACCTGTTGAACGTGACCGACAAACTGGCACAGAAACGCGGCGACGCATATATTGCTAGTGAAATGTTTTTGCTGGCGCTGGCAGAGGATAAAGGCGAGGCAGGCCGTTTGCTGAAAGAGAACGGTTTGACCAAGGCTTCACTGGACGCAGCAATTGAATTATTAAGAGGTAGCGATGGTTCTGTGGATAGCCAAGAGGCCGAAGGTCAGCGTGAGGCTTTGAAAAAATACACGCTGGATTTGACCGAGCGTGCCCGCATGGGCAAGTTGGATCCGGTGATTGGGCGAGATGACGAGATTCGCCGTGCGATTCAGGTGCTGCAGCGTCGCACCAAGAACAACCCCGTGCTCATTGGGGAGCCTGGAGTAGGCAAGACCGCTATCGTGGAAGGGTTGGCGCAACGCATTGTGAATGGCGAGGTGCCGGATTCTCTCAAGAATAAAAAAGTGCTGTCGCTCGACATGGCAGCCTTGCTAGCCGGTGCGAAATACCGCGGCGAGTTCGAAGAACGCCTGAAAGCCGTTTTGAAAGAACTGGCGCAGGACGAGGGTCAGACCATCGTATTCATTGACGAGATTCATACCATGGTGGGCGCAGGTAAAGCCGAAGGCGCGATGGATGCCGGCAACATGCTGAAACCGGCTCTGGCGCGCGGTGAGTTGCACTGTGTGGGCGCGACGACGCTGGATGAATACCGCAAGTACATCGAGAAGGATGCTGCGCTGGAGCGCCGCTTCCAGAAGGTGCTGGTGGATGAGCCGACCGTTGAGGCGACAATCGCTATTCTGCGTGGTTTGCAAGAGAAGTACGAGCTGCATCACGGCGTAGAGATTACCGATCCGGCCATTGTCGCCGCGGCGGAGCTCTCGAACCGCTACATTACCGACCGCTTTTTGCCGGACAAAGCTATCGACTTGATTGACGAGGCGGCGAGCCGCATCAAGATGGAGATCGACTCCAAGCCGGAGGTGATGGATAAGCTGGATAGACGCTTGATTCAATTGAAGATTGAGCGTGAGGCGGTGCGCCGCGAGAAAGATGAGGCCAGCCAAAAACGCTTTGAGCTGATCGAAGAAGAGATTTCCAAGCTGGAAAAAGAATACGCGGACTTGGAAGAGATCTGGAAGGCTGAGAAAGCGCAGGTACAAGGTTCTGCGCACATTAAGGAAGAGATCGAAAAAATCAAACTGGCGATGGAAGAGGCAACCCGTAAAGGCGACTGGCAGAAGGTCTCCGAGTTGCAATACGGCAAATTGCCGCAGCTGGAAGCACAATTGAAGCAGGCCGCAGCAAGCGAAACGACGCAGGCCAAGCCGAAAATGCTGCGCGTGGAAGTGGGCGCGGATGAGATTGCCGAAGTGGTGAGCCGTGCGACAGGTATCCCAGTCTCGAAAATGATGCAGGGCGAGCGCGATAAACTGCTGCACATGGAAGATGAGCTGCACAAGCGTGTGGTGGGACAGGATGAAGCGGTACGCCTGGTGTCTGACGCGATTCGTCGCTCAAGAAGTGGCTTGTCCGACCCGAATCGCCCTTATGGCAGCTTCTTGTTCCTGGGCCCGACCGGTGTGGGTAAAACCGAGTTGTGCAAGGCGTTGGCAAGCTTCCTGTTCGATTCTGAAGAGCATTTAATCCGGATTGATATGAGCGAGTTCATGGAGAAACACAGCGTGGCACGCATGATTGGCGCGCCTCCGGGCTATGTGGGTTACGAGGAAGGCGGTACCTTGACCGAGGCGGTGCGCCGCAAGCCTTATTCGGTGATTTTACTGGACGAGGTAGAAAAAGCGCACCCGGATGTATTCAACGTGCTGTTGCAAGTGCTGGATGATGGCCGCCTGACGGATGGCCAAGGCCGCACGGTGGACTTTAAGAACACGGTAATCATCATGACCTCAAACCTCGGCAGCCAGATGATTCAAAGTATGGCTGATCAGGATTACCAAGTGGTGAAACTGGCGGTGATGGGCGAAGTGAAAACGCATTTCCGTCCCGAATTCGTCAACCGCATCGATGAAGTGGTGGTATTTCATAGCCTGGGTGAGGCACATGTCAAATCGATTGCCAATATCCAGTTGCAATTGCTGGCAAAACGGTTGGCCGCGATGGATATGCGCTTGAATGTGACGGATGCGGCACTGGCTGAAATCGCTGCTGCCGGGTTTGACCCGGTGTATGGCGCAAGGCCGCTGAAGCGGGCTATCCAGAGCGAGATCGAGAATCCGCTGGCAAAAGAAATCCTGAACGGAAACTTTGCACCTAAGGATGTAATCCAAGTAGACTATCGGCAAGGAAGAATGGCGTTCACGAAAGGCGAGTAGCGTTTGAACCGGTGGGCACGAATGGGGGCTTATTTGGCGCTGATATGCGCCTTTAGCCCCTGTTTTGCTTACACGCAGGCTGAGCTGGAGACTTTCGATAACGAGCCTCCGCTTATCCGGGATAGGCTGGAGCGCGCGAGTATCAAAGTGGCGGATGATAATCCGGAAGCCAATTGGGAAGCGGCTAATTTATATTGTGAAGCTGCGCGGTACGGCAGCGCAGAGGGTATTTATCGTTTAGGCATGCTATATGCGTTTGGACGAGGCGTGCCTGAAAATCGTGACTATGCGGCCAATCTGTTCGGTATCGCTGCGATGCATGGGCATTTCGAAGCGCAAAAAATGCTGGAGACGATACAGCTTCGTACACAGGATACGCCGGCTTGCGTATTGGAAGCGGTAGCACCGGAGAAGCCTGTTGCCGGAGCGTTAACAGAAGGATCTCCCGCGATTGATGCCTATATTGCGACCTTGCCTAAGGGCAAGCGTTGGGTGGTGAATCTGGTACACAGGATTGCCGAATGGCACAAAATAGATCCTAAGCTTGTACTCTCTATCATCACCGCAGAGTCGAACTTTAAGGTAAACGCTAAATCCAATGCAGATGCGCATGGGTTGATGCAGCTGA
>WBZT01001760.1_pt1 | contig 15649 bp, 9 predicted proteins | sample 5204241 | NCBI WGS metagenome assembly WBZT01 (sample SAMN12344358, study PRJNA552823) | activated sludge metagenome | biome: Activated sludge suspended growth; feature: Nitrification reactor; material: Wastewater; isolation source: activated sludge from nitrification reactor of wastewater treatment... | reverse complement strand
CATTCCCGACGTGACCCATGTCCTCAACTTCGACCTGCCGCAGGACCGGGAGGACTACGTCCATCGCATCGGTCGCACCGCCCGCGTTGGCGCCAGCGGCGACGCCATCAGCTTCGCTTGCGAGGAATTCGTCTACTCGCTGCCGGAAATCGAAGATTTCATCGGGCAGAAGATTCCCGTCCTGCCGGTCACCGAGGAATTGCTGCCGGAGTACAAGCCGCCCAAGCGCTTGGAGCGCCGCCGGCCGCCCCTGTCCGGCGGCGAGCATCGCGGCCGGGGCCGCACATCGCCGCACCGGCGCCCGGCCAACCGCACCTGAGGCCGGGAACCCGCTCGATCCGATCATGACGGAGCGCCCATCCCGCAAAGGCGGCGCGGCCAGCGGCCATTCCCTCGTGACCGCCGCCGCCCGCGACATCTTGCAGGCCGGCGGCAACGCCTTTGACGCCGCCGTGGCCGCCGGCTTTGCCGCCGCCGTGGCGGAACCCGCCCTGACCAGCCTGGGCGGCGGGGGTTTTCTGCTGGCGCGCACCGGGCAAGGCCGGGCGATTCTGTTCGATTTCTTCGTGGACACGCCGGGGCGGGGCTTGCGGGTCAGCGAGCTGGAACCGCACTTTTTGCCGGTCACGGTCCGGTTTCCCGGCAGCGAGCAAGCATTTAACGTCGGCATGGGCTCGGTGGCGGTCCCCGGCGCGCTCAAGGGCTATCTGCACGTCCATCGCCGGCTGGGCCGGCTGCCGTTGCGGGAGGTGCTGGCGCCGGCTATCCGCTTGGCGCGCGAGGGGGTGGCCGTCAACGCCAAGCAGGGCTATTTTTTGGACCTGCTGACGCCGATCATGACCCTGACCGCCGCCGGCCGCGCCTTGTTCGCGCCGGAGGGACGCTACTCGCGCGAGGGCGACGTGCTCCGCAACCCGGAGCTGGCCGCGTTTCTGGAAACCCTGCCGCGCGACGGCGAGCGGGCGTTGTACGAGGGCGATCTGGCCGAGCGCATCGCCCGCGCCATGCGCGAGGGCGCGGGCCTGTTGACCGCCGCCGACCTGGCCGCGTATCGGGTCATCGAGCGCGAGCCGCTGCCGGTCGATTATCGGGGCTACCGGCTGCTGACCAATCCCCCCCCGTCGTTCGGCGGCTCGCTGATCGCCATGACGCTGCGCTTGCTGGAGGCGCGCGAGGTGGCCGATCTCGGCTTCGGCTCGCCGGCCCATCTGGCGCTGTTGATCGCGGCGATGCGAGAGGTGGATCGCCGTCGGGCCGAGGGCTATCTGAGCCCGACCGATATGGGCAAGCCGGGCATGCTCGACAGCCTGGAGCGGGTGCGCGCCGCCTCCGGGGGCACCACCCACATCAGCGTGTGCGATACCGAGGGCAACGCCGCCAGCATGACCACCTCCAACGGCGAAGGCTCCGGCTGCTTCGCCGCCGACACCGGCATCATGCTCAACAACATGATGGGCGAGGACGACCTGCATCCCGACGGTTTCCACGTCAGCCCGCCCGGCATGCGGGTGGCGTCGATGATGGCGCCTTCGCTGCTGCTGGCCGGCGACCGGGTGCGGCTGGTGCTGGGCAGCGGCGGCAGCAAGCGCATTCGCTCCGCCCTGGTCCAGGTCATCGGCAACGTGGTCGATTTCGGGTTCGATCCGCGCGCTGCGGTCGAGGCGCCGCGCCTGCACTGGGACGGCGAGCGGGTCCAGGCGGAGCCGGGTTTCGACCGCGAGACGCTGGCAAAACTGGCCGAGCGCTGGCCCCTCAATCGCTGGGCGGTGCGCGACGTGTATTTCGGCGGCGTTCACGCGGTCGCGCCGGATGGAGAGGGGGCGGGCGATCCGCGGCGCGGCGGTTGCGCGATGGTGGTCGATTGATTGCCGAGGTGAACCGATCATGACAATGCGAAAAAAAGTTATCGAGTTGAAGGACTTCCTGCTGATTCTGGCCCGCCGGGACGGCTCCGACATCTATCTGAGCACCGGCGCGCCGCCCTGCGGCAAGTTTCAGGGGGTGTTGCGGGGCTTGGACAAGGAACCGCTGCCGCCGGGCCGCGTCAAGCAGATCGCCTATTCGGTGATGGATGCCCCCCAAATCGCCGAATTCGAGAAAACCCTGGAGATGAATCTGGCCATCAGCGAGCCCGGCATCGGTCGGTTCCGGGTCAACATCTTCAAGCAGCGCGGCGAAATCTCGATGGTGATCCGCAACATCAAGACCGACATTCCCGGCGTCGAGGCGCTGGGCTTGCCGGAGGTGCTGACTCGGGTGATCATGGAAAAGCGCGGCCTGATCCTGTTCGTCGGCGGCACCGGCTCGGGCAAATCCACCTCGCTGGCCGCCTTGATCGACCATCGCAACAGCAACAGCGGCGGCCACATCATCACCATCGAGGACCCCATCGAATTCGTCCACGTTCACAAGCGCTCCATCGTCAACCAGCGCGAGGTGGGCGTGGATACCCTGAGCTACGCCGACGCCCTCAAAAACACGCTGCGGCAGGCGCCGGACGTGATCCTGATCGGCGAGATCCGCGACCGCGAGACCATGGAACACGCCTTGGCCTTCGCCGAAACCGGGCATCTGGCGATTTCCACCCTGCACGCCAACAGCGCCAATCAGGCGCTCGACCGCATCGTCAACTTCTTCCCCGAGGAGCGGCGCCCGCAACTGCTGACCGATCTGTCCAGCAATCTGCGGGCCTTCGTCTCGCAGCGGCTGATCCCGACCGTGGACGGCAAGCGGGTGGCGGCCATCGAGATCCTGCTCAATTCGCCGATGGTGGAGGCCCTGATCAAGCGCGGCGAGGTGGGCGGCCTGAAGGAAATCATGGAGAAATCCACCGGGCTCGGGATGCAGACCTTCGATCAAGCCCTGTTCGCGCTCCATCAGGCCGGCAAGATCAGCTTCGAGGAAGCGATCAAGAACGCCGATTCGGCCAACAACCTGCGGCTGCGGATCAACCTGTCCGGCGGCATGCCGACCGCCGGGCCGCCGGGCGGTTCGGGCTTGTCGCTGGAAGCGATCGAAGAGCCGGAAGAGGAAGAGAAGCCGGCGCCGCCGGCTGGCGGCCTGCGTCCGCCGCCCCGGCCGGGCGGGGCTTGACCGTGGCCGGCATCGAAGCGGTTCCGGCGTTGGCGGTGCCCGACGGGGTTCGCGGTTTGATCTTCGACTGCGACGGGACGCTGGTCGACACCCTGCCTTTGCATTACGTGGCGTGGCGAGAGACCTTCGCCGAGCTGGGCTTGGCGTGTCCGCTGGAGTTCCTGGTGCGGCACAACGGCAAGCCCACCGACCGGATCGTGGCGCTGTACAACGCGGAGTTCGGTCGATCCATCGATGTCGGGAAATTCACGGCCGACAAGGAGCGGCGGACCCACGCTCTGCTGGATCGGGCGCGGCCGATAGAGCCGGTGGCGGCACTGGCGCGAGAATATTGCGGCCGTTTGCCCATGGCGGTGGTGTCCGGCAGCAACCGCCCCAACGTGGAACTCGCCTTGCGAGCCGCCGAGCTGGCGGCGCTGTTCGCCGTGGTGTTGACCGCCGACGATGGTTTGCCGCCCAAACCCGATCCGGGGTTGTTCCTGGAGGCGGCGCGGCGGATGGGAGTGGCGCCGCGCCAGTGTCAGGTCTTCGAGGATGCCGATTCCGGGCTGGAGGCCGCTCGCCGCGCCGGGATGCTGGCGACCGACGTGCGGCCGTTCGGCGGGGGATACCGGGCAGCGGAGTCGGGGTGAGCGTTTTCTAGGCCGCGATCCCGCTCAGCCGCAGCAGCGGCTCGATCTCGGGTTCCCGGCCGCGAAACTCGACGAAGCTGGCCAGCGCCGGCCGCGAGCCGCCCACTTCGAGAACGCTGCGCCGGAAGCGTTCGCCGGTGGCGGCGTCGAAAATTCCGTTCTCCTCGAAGGCGCTGAAGGCGTCCGCCGACAACACTTCCGCCCATTTGTAGCTGTAGTAGCCCGCCGCGTAACCGCCGGAGAAGATGTGGGTGAAGGCGTTGGCGAAGCGGTTGTAGTCCGGCGGCACGATCACCGCCACCTGCCGGCGCACGTCGTCCAACACCTCCAGCACCCGTCCGTCGCGCGCCGGATCGAATTCCCGGTGCAAGCGGAAGTCGAACAAGCCGAATTCCAGTTGCCGCACCATGAAGATGCCGGCCTGGAAGTGTTTGGCCGCCAGCATCCGCCGGTACAGCTCCTCGGGCAGCGGCTCGCCGGTCCGGTAATGGCCGGCCAACAGCGCCAGCGCCTCCCGCGACCAGCACCAGTTTTCCAGAAACTGGCTGGGCAGTTCCACCGCGTCCCACTCCACGCCGTGAATGCCCGCTACCGGCAAATAGTTCACCGTGGTCAGCAGATGGTGCAGCCCATGGCCGAACTCGTGGAACATCGTGATGACGTCGTTGTGGGTGAGCAGGGCCGGATCGTCGCCCACCGGCGGGGTGAAATTGCACACCATATAAGCCGCCGGCAACCGTGGCCCGTCATCCGTCAAGCGCCGGGCCAGACAGCCGTCCATCCAGGCGCCGCCGCGCTTGTGGGGACGGGCGTACAAATCCAGATAAAACCGCCCGCGCCGGTGTCCCGCCGCATCGACGATTTCGTGAGCCCGCACGTCGGGATGCCAGACCTCCACCCCGTCCAAGGGGCGGATGGACACTCCGAACAGCTTTTCCGCCACCGCGAACAATCCGGGCAACACGCGGGTGATCGGGAAGTAGGGGCGCAGCTCTTCCTGCGATAGCTGGTAGCGGTGCTGGCGCAGCTTTTCCGAGTAATAGCCGATGTCCCAAGTTTCCAGTTGCCCGATTCCGAACTGATCGCGGGCGAAGTCCCGCAACTCGTCCAGCTCCTTCTGGGCTTGGGGCCGGGCGCGACCGGCGAGGTCGGCGAGGAACGCCAACACCTGGTCCGGCGAGTCGGCCATTTTGGTGGCGAGCGAGTATTCGGTGTAATCCCGGAAGCCGAGCAGTCGGGCCAGCTCGTGGCGCAGTGCCAGAATGCGCTCCATCGGCGGTCCGTTGTCCCACTGGCCGGCGTTCGGTCCCCGGTCGGAGGCGCGGGTGCAATAGGCGTCGTACATCTCCCGCCGCAGCTCGCGGTCGTCGGCGTAGTTGAGCACCGGCAGATAGGACGGCAATTCCAGTGTCAGCAACCAGCCGTCCAGTCCCCGTTGTTGGGCGGTCTGGCGGGCCAGCGCCCGCGCCGAGTCCGGCAGCCCGGCCAGTCGCGCCTCGTCCGTGAGGTGCCGGGTCCATGCCTGGGTGGCGTCCAAAACGTTTTCCGAGAACTTGGCGCTGAGCTGCGCCAATTCCTGCTGGATGTCCTTGTAGCGGGCGCGCTGTTCCGGCGGCAGGGCGATGCCGGACAAGCGGAAATCGCGCAGGGCGTCATCGATGACCTTGCGCTGGGCCGGGTCGAGCCGGGCGTACTCCGCGCCGTCGGCGATCTGGCGATAGGCCCGGTACAAACCTTCGTGCTGGCCGAGTTCGGTCGAGTAGGCGCTGAGCTTGGGCAGGCAGGCGTTGTAGGCGGCGCGCAACGCTTCGGAATCGAGCACCGAATGCAGGTGGTTGACCGGCGACCAAGCCTTGTTCAGCCGGTCCTCCAAGCCCTCCAGCGGCCGGATCAGGCTGTCCCAGGTATAGGCGGTGTCGGTCGCCAGCAGCCGCTCGATGTCGGCGCGATTGTCTGCCAGCAACCGATCGATGGCAGGTTCGACATGTTCCGGCCGGATGGCGGCGTAGGGGGGTAGATCGGCGGAGTCCAGCAAGGGGTTGGTCATCGCGATATCGTCCGGCAAGTCGGGAAATCCTTCAGGATTTGAGCGAATCCCAAATCTTCCCCATCCAGGATTTTTGTTTGGTCCACTTGGCCTTGAAACCCTTTTCCAAGAAGAAGGGAGTGTATTTTTTATCGTCCATCATGATGTGATTGCTGATCCATTTTTTCAGAAAATGCATCAATTCGATGTCGATAGGGGTTCCACCTTCAAATTTTTTCTTAAAGTTAAGAACTTCCTGCTTGAGCTGATTGTGATGAACCTGATGGTTTTCGGCGTCGGGATAATCGAAAATGCGAAACAGGCTTTCCTCGACCGAGAAATGAATGATCGTATATTGTATGAGATCTTCTAAGATGCCGCTAAGCGTAGCTTTGTCGGCGGTGTGCAATATTGCTTGACTAAACAGGCGATTGATGAGGCCGATAAGAATTTTATGCTGTTCGTCGATTTCTTGCAGGCCCACGCTGAGTTCTTCGGACCAGGGTATGAATTCTTTTTGATCGGACATTTCGTGCTCCTGCTATTTCCCGAATAATGGAAATAGACAATTTTGGTGGTTTTTCGAGTCTTGCTCGGGATCGCCAAGCGCCGTTCGGCGCCTTGGTCGTTGCGGTTTGATAAAAAATCAAATTCTATCGTAGACGCGCGGTGGAAACAAGAGTGATGCAAGTGTATCAATATTTCACATTTTCTTGATGGTTTATGGGGTTGGTTTTCCAGGAGCGGCTTGAGCCGCCAGCTCGCCATGCCGGTGGTGGCGGGTATCTGGCCGGGCGCACGATCAGATGACCGATAATAAATAACAGCCCGCCAGCGTTGCCACCGACAGGCAGCCGGCCGCGCGTCGTTGAAAGTACGCGATCAGCCGGTCTTCCTCGCGGAAGGCGCCGACGATGAATGGCCGGCCGGAATCGCCGGGGTCGGCGATCAGATGTATGTCGGGTTGGGTGGCCTGTTGCAATTGCTGCCGCTGGATTTGCCGGTGGGCCGCGCGCCGGGCCGCTTCCCATTCGTCGGGATCGATGCGGCCGTTCTGATGGCGGTCAAAAATCGCCATCCGACATGGATCGCGCTTCCAGCGTTCCAGCAGTTCCGCGACTTCTCGTCGGGTGTCGGGCGCTTCCCGCAGGCCGCCGACGGTGCGGAACAGACCGATGACGTGCAACTCCTCGCCGGGCAGAATGCGCTGCTCGGTAAAGCGGCAAGCGGCCCCGATCCCCCAGAGGGCGTGAATGCGCGCGCCGCTGGCGCTGCCGTACCACACATCGCGCCGGGTCTTGACAAAGTCGGCCCTTTCGGGATCGATCACGCAACGAGCGGTGCCGTCGTCCAAGGCGAACAGGTTGTCGCTGTCGCCGGATTCGACCGGCCACCAACGCCCGCCGGAGGTCCGTTCCTCGATTCGATAGCGATACCAGGAGCAGGGCAGACCGCTGAGCGGGGCCACGATTGGCGGTCCCGGCAAGAGGCCCGCCCGACCGTACAATTCCACGTAACCCTGTGGGGCAGAGCGAACGCGGGCGATGGGCGTGTCGGCCAGCCGCCATGCCCGGCGGCCGAAATGTAGGGCGCCGTACAGCCCGGCGACGGCGACGGCGAGAATCAGCGCCCGCGCGGGGACTGCCAGCGAGAGCGGCGGAGAGGCGCCGCCCGGACCGGGGTGCCGCAGCAGCAGAAAGAAGCCCAGCCAGACGGCGGCGAAGAACAGCGCGCCTTTCAGGCCGGGTTCGCGCACGCGGATTGCCGAGGCCGCTCAGCGGAACAGTTGGGCGAGGTTGACGTCCCGCTTTTCCGGCTCGGTGAATTCCAGTAGCCGGAACGGCCCGAAGGCGAACAACCGGGCGATGAGCACGTCCGGGAACAGCTCGATGCGGACGTTGTTGAGGTTGACGCTGTCGTTGTAGAACTCGCGACGGTCGGCGATGGCGTTTTCCAGGCCGGTGATTCGGGTTTCCAGATGGCGGAAGTTGTCGTTGGCGCGCAGTTCGGGGTAGGCTTCGGCCACCGCGAACAGTTGGTCCAACCCGAGGCGCATTTGGGTTTCAGCGGCCCCCAGCTTGTCCAGATCGCCGCGTTGTTGGGCGTCGGCGACGGCTTGGCGGGCGCGCATCACCGCTTCCAGGGTGTCCCGCTCGTAGCGCATGTACTGCTTGCAGGCTTCGACCAGCTTGGGCAGCTCGTCGTGGCGCTGCTTCAACAGCACGTCGATGTTGGACCAAGCCATACCCGCGTTATGCTTCAGCGCCACCAGCCGGTTGTAAATCGCGATGGCGTACAGGACGAACGCGACCGCCGCGACCGATAGAGCGATGCTGAAAGGAGCCATGGTGGTCGAATCCGATGAAGGTTGTCGATAGTCGCGATTATAGCGATCTGATCGGCAGAAGCGTTAATCCCGCGCGGCGGAGAGATCAGGATGCTGTTTTGGTTCAAGGGGTTGTTGATCGGGTTCGCCATCGCCGCGCCGGTGGGGCCGATCGGCTTGTTGTGCGTGCAGCGCACCTTGACGCGCGGGCGCTGGTCGGGCGTGCTGTCCGGCTTGGGCGCCGCCAGCGCCGACGCCGTTTACGGTTGCATCGCCGGTTTCGGGCTGGCGTCGCTGGCGGGATGGTTGCTGGCTTGGCAAACGGAACTGCGCTTGGTGGGCGGCATGTTTCTGCTGTATCTGGGTTGGCGGACTTGGCGGACCCCGCCCGCCCCCGAGCGGGCGCGGGTTCGCCCCACCCGTGCCGGGTTGCTGGGCGATTATCTCTCCACCTTGGGTTTAACTCTGACTAACCCGGTGACGATTCTGGCGTTTCTGGCGATTTTCGCCGGTCTCGGGTTGGCCGGCGGCAGCGGGGATTTCGCCGCCGCCGCCGCGCTGGTCTCGGGCGTGTTCGCCGGCTCGCTGCTGTGGTGGCTGCTGCTGGCGGGCGGGGTGGGATCGTTGCGCGGGCGGCTGAGCCCGAGCGTGGTGGTTTGGATCAACCGCGCTTCGGGTTTGCTGATGGCCGGGTTCGGGGTTTGGGCGCTGGGGGCGGCATGGAAATAGCGTGCTGTTCGATCCCGATCTCAGGCAAAGCGTGGGATCGGCCGTCGCCTGGAGGTGGGAAGGGCGATGCCCGCCAAGCTGTGACCGTGCTGGGAAAGTGCCGAGGTTATTGGATTAAATCGGCGTTGGTCGGACGACTCGGTTCGCTCTGATCGCCCCTGGTTCTGGACGAGGTCCAGTCGGCGATCCATTCCGGAATCCGCTCCGGCGGCATGGGCCGGGCGATACCGTAGCCCTGAGCGAAATCGCAACCCAATTGGATCAGTCGATGACTGTGGGCCTCGGTTTCCACTCCCTCGGCGATCACCTCGCGCCGGAACGCGACTGAAAGGCCAATCACCCCCTCGACGATGGCCCGCGCATCGGCATCCACCAACAGATCGCGCACGAAAGATTGGTCAATCTTGAGCACCTGCACCGGCAGATGCTTGAGGTAGGTCAGCGAGGAGTAACCGGTGCCGAAATCGTCCAGGGCGAAACGCACCCCCAGTTGCCGGCACTCCTCGATCAGGCGAGAAATCGCGGCCACATCGTCCAGCGCTGCCGTTTCCAGAATTTCCAGTTCCAGCCAGTTGGGAGGCACCGTCGGATGAGCGGCCAGCGCTGTTCGCAAGCTGGCGACGAAGTCCGGTTGCTGCAAGTGCCGCCCGGAAACGTTGACGCTCACCGGCAAGCGGAGTCCTTGGGCCGCCCAGACGCTCATTTGCCGTAGCGCTTCCCCCATCACCCAACGATCGACCGCGATCGCCAAACTGCTGGTTTCGACGGCGGGCATGAACCGTATCGGCGGCAGCAGGCCCTCGTCCGGATGCTCCCAGCGAATCAGGGCTTCCGCGCCCACCACCGCGCCGGTACGGATGCCCACCTTAGGCTGATAATAGAGGCGGAATTCCCCTGCCACCAGCCCGGCCCCGACCCGTTGCAGCAGCTCGCGATAGGTCCGGGCGCGGCGGTCGTGATCGGTGTCGAACCAGTGGTAGCGGTGGCCCCCGGCCTGTTTCGCGGCATACATCGCCTGATCGGCATGACGCAACAGCGCGTCGGAATCGGAATCGTCGTCGGGATACAAGGTCACCCCGATGCTGGCGGCGAGCGACAAATGCTGGCCGGCCACTTCAAAAGGCGCTTGCAAGGCGGTCATGACCCGGCCCAGGACATGCTCGCATTTCTCCACATCGGTCAGGTCTCCCAGGAGCAAGACGAATTCATCCCCGCCCAGCCGCGCCACGGTGTCGCCGGCGCGCACGCAGCCCTGCAAGCGCTGGGCAACTTCCACCAAGATTTGATCGCCCTGGTCGTGACCCCAAAGATCGTTGATGGGTTTGAAGTCGTCCAGATCCAGGTAGCATACCGCCAACCGCTTCGGCTCGCGTTGAATCTGGACCATGGCCTGCTGCAGGCGGTCCGCCAACAGGACGCGGTTGGGCAACTGGGTCAGCGCGTCGTGATAGGCCAAATGCGCGATTCGCTCTTCGATCCGTTTGCGGTCCACCACATCCATTACCATCGAGGCCAGATCGAGCACCATTTCCGCATCGTCGGCGGTGTAATCGACCTGCTTGTTGCCGACACCGATGATCGCGATGACCGAGTCGTGGCGGATGACGGGAACAGTCAGTTCCCGAATCATCGGGGCATGGCCTTTGGGCAATCCTTTCTTGTGGGCCAGGCCGGCGTAGTCGTTATGGATGACCGGCTTGCGCTGAGCCACGCATTCCACCCAGACGCCTGCCGCGCTGATCGAGTAGTGCAATCCCTTGCCCTCCGCCGCGCACATGCGGCGCAGGGTGTTGGTCGACCAGGCTTGCAACGTCAGATTTTCCTGATCGGGATCGACGAAATGGAAAAAACCGATCTGGCTGCCGGTAAACCGCTCTGCGGTGTCCAGGGCGGCTTGCAAAAGGTCGTCCAGGCTGCTCGTGAGAGCGAGTTCAGACAGGTGCATCCGCGCTTTGAGCAACGCTTCGGCGCGTTGCCGGAGGTGGATATCGCGGATGAAGCTGAAGAAGCGCCCACCGGCGATAGGCCAATAGGCGGCGGTCACCTCAGCTTGCCAGACCCGGCCATTTTTGGCCCGGTGCCGGGTTTGAAACAGGCCGCTGCCCTGCCGAACCACCTTTTCGACATGAGCGGCGATGTCGGCGGGATTTTCGTTCACCTCCAGATCGGCGATATTCAACGCACACAGTTCGTCGCGGCGATAGCCGGAAAGCCGAGCGTAAGCCTCATTCGTCTCCAGCAGGCGTCCCTCCCGGTCGGTGATCCAGAATCCATCCGGTGAGGTTTCGATCACCGCCCGGTGTTGTTCCTCGCTGTGCTGGAGGGCTTCCTCAGTCCGCTTGCGGTCGGTAATGTCGAGCGCCGAAAAGGTCACGCCCTTGGCCAGATTTTGGATATCGAACGGGGTTGAACTGAGGATGACCCAAATGATTTCGCCGTCCTTGCGCCGCCAGCGCACCTCGACCGTCCCGGTGCCGCATTCGGCGATTTGCCGATACTTCTCTTGGCCGACCCACTCGTAATCCCGGTCGTCCAGGTAGAGCAGCCGAGCGCTTTGTCCCATGAGCTCTTCGTACGAATAGCCCGTCATCCGGCACAGGGTTTCGTTGGCTTCCAGGATGACGCGATTCTGGACCAGGCCTACGCCGACCGGTACGGCGCGAAAGATGCTTTGCAGTCGGGCTTCGCTATGGCGCAGCGCCTCTTCCGCTCGCTTGCGCTCCGTGATATCGCGAGCGATGCCGACCGCGCCCCACACATCACCCAGCCGGACTGCGGACAGGGTGAGTTCGATGGGAATGTTCTCGCCGTCTTTGCGCAGGGCCACGAGTTCCAGCGTTTGGCCGATCAGCGCGCCCTGGCCGGTGCCGGCGAAATGGGCCATTCCCGCGCGGGCAGCCTCCCGCAGCGCCATTGGCGTGAGGTAATCATGCAAATTCCGCCCCAGCATTTCCTCCCGGCAATAACCGAAAATCGTCTCGGCGGCTGGATTCCACCAAGTGATGCGACTCTGTTCGCCCTCGATGAGAATGAAAGCATCGCGGGTAGCGTCGGTCGCGAGCCGAAACCGGGCTTCGCTATGGCGCAGTTGCTCCTCGCCGTGCTGGCGTTGGCGCTCGGTTTCCAGATGATCGAGAGCGAACGAAATATCGCCGGCCGCTTCCTCAAGCAGGTCCATTTCCTGGGCCTGGAAAACATTGGGGGTCGCGGCGTAGACCGTCAGCGTCGCGCGCACCGCGCCCTGAAAGCGAATCGGCAAGGCGGCGGCGGCCTGCAACCCATACCGGCGCACGACCGTCCGCCATGGCGCGCTGCGCGGATCGTTGACCATGTCATTGAAGACCCAGGGCCGACCCTCGCGCAGGCAGAGGCCGGTCGGACCGCCCCCTTCGGGCCGGTCGTCGGCGTAAACGACGATTTCGTCCAAATAGTCCACTGCCGCCCCGGCCCGGGCGACGGGGCGAACTCGCTGGGTCTGGGGATCGAGCCAGCCGACCCAAGCCAACTGGAAGCCTGCGTACCGGGCGAGGATCCGGCAGATTTCGTCGAACAAATCCTGGCGCGTGCCGATGCGGACGATGGCTTGGTTGATCTGGCTGAGGGTGGCGTACAGATCGCTCAGCCGGCGAATTTCCTCCTCGGCTCGGTGTTTGTAGAGGGCGATTTCGAGCAGGGTGCGCAACTCGCGATCCTCGAACGGCTTGAGGAGGTAGCCGAACGGTTCCGCCAGCTTGGCGCGTTGCAGGGTATCGTCGTCGCCGTGAGCGGTGAGAAACGCCACCGGCAAACGCCAGCGGCGGCGGATTTCCAGGGCGGTGGCGATGCCGTCCATCGGCCCTTGCAGGCGAATGTCCATCAGCACCAGGTCGGGGCGGTGGCGTTCCGCCAGGGCCAGCGCATCCGCCCCGGTGGCCGCCACGCCGGCGACGGCGTAGCCAAGGTCCCGCAGCCGGAGCCCGAGGTCGCTCGCCAAAATGAATTCGTCCTCGACGATCAGGATATTGGCCGGTTTCATGGCGGGGAAATCTCGCCGGGGCTGGGGCAGGGCGCCAGGAAAGCGACCCGGATGGTCGCGCCGTTGTCGGTCCGGGTCTCGACCGTGCCGCCGAGCTGCCGGGCCAAGCCGACGACCAGTTGCAGGCCCAGAGTGTCGCTTCGCTCGATGTCCAGGCCGGGCGGCAAGCCAACGCCGCTGTCGGTCACGGCCAGCACCCGGCGGCCATCGGGTTCAGCGGTCAAGGCGACCCGAATCTCGCCGGTCCGTTCGTCGGGGAAGGCGTGCTTGAAAGCGTTGGAAACCAATTCGTTGACGATCAACCCGCAAGGCACGGCCTGGTCGAGCGTCAGCGCAACCGGGGCGAGTTGATGGCGCAACCGGACCCGCCCGGCCCTCGCACCGAATACGCTGCTCAAGTGGGCGCAGAGATGGGACAGATAGACTGCGCCGTCGGTCTGGCCCAGATCGCCCTCGCGGTAAAGGGTCTCGTGCAGCAGGGCCATCGACCGAATCCGGCCCTGGGTGTCTTGCAGGGTGGCCAGGGCGGCGGGGTTCTGCACTCGGCGCGCTTGCAGGTTGAGCAGGCTGGTGATGATTTGCAGGTTGTTCTTGACCCGGTGGTGCACTTCCTTCAATAACGAGGTCTTCCCCTCCAGCGCCACGCCCAACGCCCGTTCGGTCCGCTTGCGATCGGTGATGTCGCGGTTGACGCCGCGCCGCCCCAGCGCGCGACCCCGCTCGTCCACCACGGCGTTGCAGATGTGGCCGATCCAGCGCTCCCGACCGTTCCGGCAGCGAATGCGAAATTCCAGCTCCACCGTGTCCCGCTCCACATCGGTGCAGATGGACCGGAAATGCTCGTCGTAGAGAGGCCGGTCGTCGGGATGAACGAGGCGGTCCAGCAGGCCGGGATCGGCCATCAACTCCGCCGCCGCGTAACCGGTGATCTCCAGGCAGGAGGGCGAGATGTAGCGATAGCGGCTGTCGGTCCCGAACCAGTACTGCCAGTCGGGCGAATGCTCGGCCAGAACCCGATATCGCTCCTCGCTGTCCCGCAGCGCTTCCTCGATCCGCCGGCGCTCGGTGATATCGGCGAACATGCCGAAGGAACCGCGAAAATGGCTGCGGTCATCGATGGTCGCGACACTGGAAACCAACGCCCACAGAACGCTGCCGTCCCGGCGGCGGAAGCGGTGTTCGTAATGCCCCGGCTGGCCCTGATGGCGTGCCCGCATCCGCTCCAGATGGTCGGGGATATCTTCGGGGAACATGAAAGATTCGACCGTTTCCCCCAGCATTTCCTCGGCCGGGTAACCGAGCATGTCCGCCATGCGCGGGTTAACGAACGTGGTTCGATGGTTCTCGTCCATGGTCCAGATGCCCTCGTTGGCGGTGTCGACGATCCGCCGGCATCGTTCCTCGCTGTCCCGCAGCGCCTGTTCGATCCGCCGGTGCTCGGTGATATCGGCGAAGATGCACGCGATCTGGCCGGGCGCGGGCCGGAAAGCGCTCACCTTGAAATATCGCCCGAGGTCTTGGCTGTAGTTTTCGAACAAGACCGGCTCGCCGGTCAGCGCCACTCGACCGTAGGTGTCGATCCAGCGCCGCTCGAGGCTGGGCAGAATCTCCAGCGCGGTTTTGCCCAGCAGGTTTTCCGCCTTCAGGTCGGTGAGACGCTCGAAGGCGGGGTTGACGGCGAGAAAGCGATAGTCGGCGGGCTGGCCCTGCGCGTCGAAAATCATCTCGTGCAGAGCGAAGCCGTCCAGCATCGCGCGGAACAGCATTTGATACTGGCGTTCGACCGCCCGCTTCCCGGCTTCGGCCGCGTGGATCGCGGTGATATCGCGCCCGATGCCCAACACCCCGACCAGCTTGCCGCCGGCATCCCACATCGGCGTCTTGATGGTTTGCAGTAACGCTCTGCGGCCATCCTCGGCGAAGGTGATCCATTCTTCGTTGGTGTTCGGCTTGGCGGCGGCGAGAGCTTCCCCGTCCTTCCGGCGAAAAAAATCCGCTTGCTCGAGGTCGAATAAGTCGTGATCGCTCTTGCCGATGATGTCCGCTTCCTTCGCGCCGACGAAGCGCTCGAACATCGGGTTGCAGCCGAGGTAGACACCGTCCGGGTCCTTCAGCCAGATCAGATCGGGGACGGTCTGGATCAAGGCGCGCAACCGATGACGTTCGTTGGCGAGTTGCTGCAAGGATTTCAGCTTCTCACCCTGCTTCCGGTGCTGGTGGGCGGCGATCTGGGCGGCGGCGGTGGCCAATAACGCCAGTGCGCCGAACAGGCCGATCCAGCCGGCGTCCCGCCATGCCGGCCCGTACACCTCGGCCCAGTCCATTTTGGCGAGCAGGAACCAGTCCGTGCCGGGAATCGCACTGGCCACGCCCAGGGATGGCGCCCGGCGATAATCGATACCGCTGATCTCCGCCAGGACGCTGCCCGACGCGACTTCGCCCCGCAAGACCCGCGCGGCCAGCAGTCGCGATTCCGCTATCGGCCGCCGCAGCTTGGCCGCCGTGTCCGGGTGCTGGCGCAGGTCGCTCAGATAGAGCACCTGGTCCCCGTCGCGACGGAACAGCAGGATTTCTCCGCTGGCGCTGGGGATCGGCCAGGACTGGAGCAGCGGGTAGAGGGCGACTCTCGGGTCGATGCGCAGGACGATGGCCGCGCCGGGCTGGTCCTCCACGGCGGGCAATGGCGCGACGAAATCCAGATACAGGGTCGCCGCCCCATCCGTGTGGCGATACAGGTCGGTATTCGACACCGCTCCTTGGGCGATGGCCCGCCGGATCGTGGCGCGCAGTTCGGGCGCGACGCTCAACGGCGTATTCGCCGTCGCCAA
>WBZT01001759.1_pt1 | contig 15658 bp, 24 predicted proteins | sample 5204241 | NCBI WGS metagenome assembly WBZT01 (sample SAMN12344358, study PRJNA552823) | activated sludge metagenome | biome: Activated sludge suspended growth; feature: Nitrification reactor; material: Wastewater; isolation source: activated sludge from nitrification reactor of wastewater... | reverse complement strand
CGCGCGAGCGGGCTCGATCGTACTCGTTGACGGAGTTGATAGCGGTCGAGGTGGAGGCGTGCGGGCTATCCGTCGAGACGATAAGGGCGACAGATTGATGACCTTGGCAGAAAGCACGCTGCTGTTATAACCGGAGCCGCGAAGCGGCTTCCGGTTGATTGAATTGTTATGCCGAACTACCGGAGAACGACATGGAACAAGGCTACTACAGCATGATTGCAACCCCGCGCGAAACGCTCTACGAAGCGGCCTGCGCGATGGACAACCAAGACGTGCCGCTTGAGGACTGGCCGACGAAGCTGATTGCGGCCTTGGCCCGTGCGGGCTTTGCGGTTGTCCCGGCTGAACTACCGCATGACGTACTGGGACGGGCAGCAATTGCCGGAGTTGCAGAAACCGGGAACCCGAAGCACGCATGGGATTTCCTGATCGCCGCGACCCGTGCGGCATAACGCAAAATTAACCAGCCCGCTTCAGCGGGTCCGGGTTGATGCGCCAGTTGGGCGCGGGAGGTGAGAGATGAGGAAATACGTTGTTTGGTGCCCGGACCTGGGCCAGGAGCAGGAAGACGGCGCGACGATCCCGGCGACTGACCCCGCCGATGCGGCAGAAGGGTGGGCGGAATGGCACGACCGCAGCAGTGCAGAATATCGGATTGCCAGCGGGCGCGAGGAGATCGTGATAGTCCGCGACGTGGAGACCGGCGAGCAGCGCGAATGGATTGTGCGCGGCGAGGCGATGCCGTACTACACGGCGCAGCCTGGGGAGTCCGCGACGATCAGAGCGCAGGTGGCGCCGGGCCGTTGGGATGGCGTGCCTAGACGTAGCGAGGACAACGAATGAAATGGCAGCCGATTGAAACCGCACCTACAGACGGTACTCGCATCCTGCTGCGCGGCATGGGCGGCAAGATTGCGGATGGGCACTACGGACAGCCGGATGGGTGGGTAAACCCGAAGCGGTTTGTTTGGCCGTACATCAATGCGACGCCGACACATTGGGCTCCGCTCGCGTTGATTGATGCCGCACCGGAATTGCTCGCGGCGGCGCGAAAAGTGAACGCATTGAGCATCCAGACCGACGCGCACAAGGAATTGCGTGCCGCCATCGCCAACGCAACCGGTGATGACGATGCTGCGCCCGAATGCACCTGCGCGGCGAAAGACATGACGTTTGGCCGATGCTGCAAGGTGACGCCCAACTGGAAATTAAGAAGCCATGGGTACTCTTGAAGAGACCATACGCGAATTTGACGCACGTGTGCGCGAAATCGAGCGGGTATCCGATACACTGAACCGTGTACTTTTGATATCACCAGAGAGCGAATTTTACAGCGCCATCTGGTCAATCATCCATGGTTATATGGAAGCGATCAGTGCTGTCTATCCAATAGAAGGATGGCTTGAATGGTGGTGGCTGGAGTGCGGACTTGGCAGCTGGCCGCACCAGGCTGGACTTCCCGGAGAGGAACTGCGGACGATCGCTACTATCGACGATCTGGTACGGATTGTTTGCGATGACATCGCACGATCCGCCTGATCATTGAAGTGCTTCATGATCAGTAAGATGCGCTGAAAAGGCGAAGATACGGCATCATTCATCGCCGTCTTCGCCATGAAACCGTTCTGGAAAAGCAAGGTCCTCTGGTTCAACCTGCTGGCAGCTGGTCTAACCGCACTCGAGGCCAATTTCAATCTGTTGCAACCGATCGTACCCGTTGACGTTTACGGGACGGGTGTCGTAGTCGTTTCCGTGGTCAATGCGGTATTGCGCATACTCACGGCGCAGCCGCTGACTGCCCGGAAAGTCGGCGGTACGGCGAATCGAGAGAGCCGCTGAGATGGCTCTCCCCCGTCCCGGACCGACGACGGCGCTCGATGCGCCCGGTTTTGAACTGGATCTCGTGCTCGATGCTTACGCCGACCAGATCGAGGCCAATGGATCGGCGATTGCTGCGCATGCCACTGCCGCCGACCCACATCCCGTCTATACGACAGTCGTAGAGTTGGCAGCGGCCATCACGGGGCATGAGTCGCTTTCTGATCCGCACCCGAACTACACGACCGCTGCGGAGGTTGCCGCGCTGGCGCCGGCGGAAACGGCCACGACAATCGGCAACCTGATTACTGGCGCGACGCTGAAAACAGTGATTGCCGACCTCGACACCTTTGCTTACGTCGACAGCATCGGTGGCCAGGTCGTCAAGATCAGCTACGCAGGCCTGAAAGCGGCGATCGGATCGACTGGTGGCAGCGGCGCCGTGGCATCGACCGGCATCACCGATGCCACCGCCGCCGGGCGGGCGATGCTCACTGCAGTGGATAGCGTCGCGCAGCGCTCACTGCTTGGACTCGGTACGGCGGCGCTCGCTGCAACGTCGGCATTTGCCAACTCTACACACGGCCACGTACCCGGCGATGTCGTCGGCTTGGGCACTGCGGCGACCTACAGCGCCAGCGCGTTCGCTACCGCATCGCACAGCCATCCAGCGTCCGGAATCAGCGATGCGACGGCAGCTGGGCGTACCTTGCTCACCGCCGCGGATGCGACGGCGCAACGTACGGCGCTTGGTCTCGGAACGGCGGCGACCACGGCAACAACCGACTACGCGACCGCATCGCACAGCCACGCATCCACAGCGCTGACCGATGCGACGGCCGCGGGCCGCGCGCTACTCACCGCGGCCGACGCCTCCGCGCAGCGTACGGCCTTGGCCCTTGGCACGGCGGCGACCACATCGGCAAGCGCCTACGCGACCGTATCGCACGCGCACGCCACGACCGATATTACTGGCTTTGCGGCCGCGGCGCTGAGCGCGGCGCCGGCGGAAACGGCCGCGACACTCGGCAACCTGATCGCCGGGGCTAGCGCAAAACCCACTCCATCGGGTACGGATTTGCTCTTGCTTTCCGACGGATCGGCGAGCAACGTCGGCAAGAAAATCAGCATATCGGAGCTGCAAACCGCCATCGGTGGTGGGGGTGGCGGTAGTTTCGACGCCAAGGCCGCGGGATTGCCTATCCCGGTGTTTTCGGTCGGCGTGCCTTTTGTGCTGCTCGCTGGAAACGGTAGCACGGCCGGTCTGCAATTTACCGGCACTGCCGGGGCGTTCACAATGACGGCGGCAATAATTAATAACGCCTATGTCCATTTGGACGGCTTTTATGCATATTTCCCCGCTAATTTTGGCGGGCAAACCATCGCGAGCGGATGGTATTGGGCTAAGCTGACATCGGATACGGCCGGCGTGCTCTACCAAGAGACGTACAGCAGCGGCGTTCCGCTTCGGATAGAGTCTCCGACACCGTTTGCGGTCAATCTGTCGGGCTGGCTGACGCAGACAAGTAGCGAGTTGACTGGGCCTAACGGCTTTACCTTGCCCGCAAACGCGCTCGGAAATAACGGCTATATCGAGCACATGCTGGTCGTCATGGCAACGAGTAACGGCGGCACAAAAACGGCTCGCATAAAAACAGATGGCGTCACGCTTATCAACTACGTGAGCACCGGATCTAACTATCAAGACCTAATATTCTTGACGCGCAATAAAGGTACGCCAAGCAGGCAAAAAAATTCGCGAGCCAATGGCGTCGGAGTCGGGTCGAGTAGTATCGGAACGCACAGCGTCGAGGCGACCAGTGTCGATTTGTCGACGAGTAAATCCATGGTTGTCACGATGCAAAACTCTGCGATCGGGGAGTCGTTTGCCTTGCTCGCTGTTGCTTGTCGTAGCACTTACATCGGTTAACCATGGCCACACAGACATTTTCAATTATCCAACTGGGCTACGCCGGTGCGATAGCGGCCATGAATGCCGTCCCCGATCCAAAGCATGTTTGGATCGATCTGCCGAATCGCATCGTCGTGCTTACCGGCAACGACTTGCCGGCATCGACGGACCCCTACGGCGTCACGCTCAACAAACTGAAACTGCTTCAAGGCGCGCTGCTCGCCGGCGGACAGCCGCTGTGGAATGATTTTTTGACATATATCCAGACGACGATCCCCGCCTCAGGCACGCCGACGCAAAAAAATGTCTGGGCGTACTGTAATGAGTTCCGTCGCGACATGCCATTTATCAACCAACTACGCGTTGCCATTCAGGGGGCGAAAACCAATGCCGCAAGCATCGCCGAGATGCATCAGGTATTTATCCTTGGCAGCGGGTATACGCCGTGAGTACCCTGTATCGCGCGGCGATCACCTACCGGGCCACGGCAATCACCTACCGTGGCCAATCACTGGATGCGCCGCCGTCCAGCCCGGTGCCTTCTGCCACCTGGCGTGTCTGCGCGCCTGGTCGCCGCTGGCGGGTGCTATTCCGGCGCCGTGGATCATGACCTATCCCGTGGTCGCGCTCCTGCCGGAGAAGCACGTCGACGAAATCATCGACGTGACCTTCGATTTCTCGCCTGAAATCGCCGCCGGCGAAACGATCGTCGCACAGGCTGTCAGCGTGGCGCTGGAATATGGCGCCGACCTGTCTCCGTCGGCGCTGCTCTCCGGATCGGCCAGCGTCTCCGGCAGCGCCGTCGTGCAGCGCATCGGCGGCGGCCTGGCCGAAAGCGTTTATCGCCTGCGTTGCCTGGCGATGCTGAGCAGCGGGCGCGGTCTGACGATCATTGCCCTGCTGAAGGTCGTCGCATGAGCGATTTTGCCGATATCGCGGCGGAGCGTGAACAGGAACTGCGTGAGGATGCCCTAGCCGATTTTCGAAGGCGCTATTGTCCTGATGATGTCAATGCCCCGGACAATCTGGTTCCCTGTACCTGCATGGATTGCGATGAACCGATTCCCGAGGGGCGTCGTCTGGCCCTGCCGGGTATTGCAACCTGTGTTCCATGTCAGAAAAGACGCGAAAACGATCAAAAAAACCGGGAAAGGAGATGAGATGTTGCAAGTAGAGCTGTGGCAGGTGCTCACCTTTGGCGTAGCGCAACTGACGATGATCGTCGGTCTGCTCATCGGTGCGGGCAGGATGCTGCTCAGCCAGGTCGAGATGCGCATCGATCAGCGCTTCGAGGATCTGCAAAAGCGTCGGGATGAAAGCCGGTCGCAGTGCATCAGTCAAATGGCGCGGCTGGATACTGAGCGGCGTGAGGAAGTTGCGCAGTGGCAACGTGTCGAGCGCGATCTGCTCTCCCTGCGCGCGGACTTGCCGCTGAGCTATGTCCGCCGCGAAGATTTCGTCCGTAGTCAAACGGTTGTCGAAGCCAAGATCGATGCGATCGCGGCGAAGATTGAAACGATAAATGTACGCACCGCGTCCGTGTCACACCATTCTGGAGAAAATGCATGAGTGGCCATCATTCTTTCGATCCGCAACGCGTCCGACGCGAAACGATGCGCTGGAACCTGTTGCTGGGCATCTACCATGCCCGACCGTCTGAAATCTTCGAAGGCCTTTTGTTATCGACGATGCAGGCGATTAATCCGGATGCGACGGCCATAGAAGTCCGTCAGCAACTCGATTATCTCGCGCACCGGGAACTGGTCGATCTGCGTAAAGAACCGTCCGGCCGCTGGTGGGCCACCTTGACCAGTGACGGCGTGGATATCGTCGAGTACACTAGTGACTGCGATCCCGGCATTGCCCGCCCGAAAAAATACTGGGGTGAGGCATGAACCGTTCCAGCGTCCTCGATCTCTCCGCAGAAGATCGTGCCTGGCTGGATGCCATGCTGATCAACAACGGTTTTCGCGGTTATCAGGCGCTTGAAAACGAGCTGCGCGCGCGCGGCTACGAAATCAGCCGTTCGGCGCTGCATCGCTACGGGCAACCGCTGCAAAAACGGCTGATGGCGATCAAGGCCAGTACCGAAGCAGCGCGCCTGATCACCGAAGGCGCCGCCGACGATCAGGAGGCCCGCTCGGAAGCGGTGATCGCGCTTGTACAGACCGAACTGTTCGATACCCTGCTCAATCTGCAGGATGCCACCGACGAAACACTCGATACGGCAGCGCGCGTCAAGCTGCTGGCCAATGCCGCGCGCAATATTGCCTCTCTGTCGCGCGCCAGCGTCAACCTCAAGCGCTATCAATCCGAATTCGCTGAAAAAGCGCGTGCCGCTGCCGAGTCGGTGCGCGACATCGGACAGCGGGCAGCGATCTCATCAGAAGTGCTCGACGAAATCACCGGGCAGATCTATGGCCTTGTCGCGTAATAAGGCAGCGGTTCCACTCTATCCGTATCAGCGGCAGTGGCTACAGGACGAGTCACGTTTCAAGATCGGTATGTTCGCACGGCAAACCGGCAAGACCTTCACTACGACGCTGGAAATCGCTCTCGACTGCCTGCGCACCGAAGCGGCCGGACGGCGGACGAAGTGGCTGATTCTCTCGCGCGGCGAGCGCCAAGCGCGCGAGGCAATGAACGAAGGCGTTAAAAAACATCTCTCTGCGTTAAAACTGGCCTTTGAAGACCGGGAATACGACTATGCGCCCAATGTGCGCGCGCTCGATGTCACGCTGCCCGGCGGTTCGGAGATCATCGCGCTTCCCGCCAACCCGGACACGGCACGCGGCTTCTCGGCGAACGTCTTTCTCGATGAATTCGCCATTCACAAGGATAGCCGAGCGATCTGGGGTGCGCTGTTCCCGGTCATTTCAGCGGGCTACAAGATCCGCATCACCAGCACGCCGAAAGGCAAGGGTAACAAGTTTTATGAACTGATGACTGGAAACGACGGCGGCTTATGGAGCCGGCATCGCGTCGACATTTATCAGGCGGTTGCCGAAGGTCTGCCACGTGATGTCGACGAGCTCCACCGCGGTCTCAATGACCCGGATCTATGGGCGCAGGAATATGAACTGGCCTGGCTCGACGAGGCCAGCAACTGGCTGTCGTTCGACCTGATTAACGGCTGCGAGGATGCGCTCGCCGGTATCCCGGAGCACTACACCGGCGGCCCCTGCTTCATTGGCGAGGATATCGCCGCCCGTAACGATCTCTTCGTGCTCTGGGTTCTGGAAGCGGTCGGCGATGTGTTGTGGACGCGCGAGGTGATCGTGCGCCAGCGTATCTCCTTCGCCGAGCAGGATATGCTGCGCGACGATGTTTTTCGCCGCTACCGCGTGGTGCGCGCAGCCATGGACCAGACCGGCATGGGTGAAAAACCGGTCGAGGATGCCAAGCGCCGCCACGGCGACGCGCGCGTCGAAGGCGTGCTATTCAGTAGCGCGGCCAAGCAGATGCTGGCCACGGCCGGCAAAGAGCGCTTCGAAGAGCGGACGATCCGCATTCCGGAAGGCGACTATGCCTTACGCGCCGACCTGCACAGCCTGAAGAAAACAAGTTCCGTCAGCGGCATGCCGCGCTTCATCGTTGATGGCGAAACCGATGGCCACGGCGACCGGGCCTGGGCTTGCTTCCTGGCCTGTCATGCGGCCGGCAGCGTACCGATTCTACCCTGTCATGGCTTTCAGTCGGCGCCGCGGGATGGATACAATTCACGGAGGATGTTCTGATGGCGCTGGTGGACCAGACCGGCAAGCCGTTCGCGCGCACGGCGCTGACGGCGCAGCAGACGGCTGATATTGGCCATCTGCAAAAAAAAAGGCTGACGCCGTTTTCAGGCAGCTTTTCACCGGCGCGGCTGCGCGCCGCGCTGGCGGCGGCCGATCAGGGTCACCTCATCGAACAGCACCGGCTGTTCGCGCACATGGAAGATGCCGACGCGCATCTGTCGGCGGAAATGAACAAGCGCCGCCTGGCGCTGTTGACGATCGACTGGGATATCGTCCCGCCGCGTAACGCCAGCGCACGCGAGAAAAAAGACGCCGCCTGGCTGAAGGAGGTGCTGTCCGACGCCGTCGATCCGATCGAAGACCTGATTCTGGCATTGATGGACGGCCCGGGGCACGGCTTTTCCGCCTGCGAACTGGGCTGGAGTCGTCAGGACGGCGTGTGGCTGCCGGCCTTCCATCCGCGGCCGCAGGAATGGTTTCTGATTTCGAAAGAGGGCGAACTGCGTCTTTCCAACGGCCAGGCCGATGGCGAGACGCTCTGGCCATTCGGCTGGGTGTTGCATACGCACGGCAAGGCCAAGACCGGCTATTTCAGCCGTCTCGGCCTTTATCGCGCGCTGCTCTGGCCATTTTTGTACAAGCATTACGCCATTTCCGACCTGGCCGAATATCTGGAATCATATGGTCTGCCGCTGATTATCGGAAAATTCCCGACCGGCGCCAGCGATGAACAGAAAAGATCGCTGTTGCAGGCGGTCGTCGATCTCGGACACGACGCGCGGGCGATCATGCCCGCCGAGATGGCGATCGAGGTGCAAAAAGTAACTGCTTCCGGCGATGGCGGCAGCCATCTCGACCTGGTCGATTGGTGCGAGCGGGCGCAAAGCAAGCTGATCGTCGGTCAGACGATGAGCGCGGAGGCGCGTTCCTCCGGCCTAGGTTCGGCCAATGCCGATCTGCACCGCGAGGTGCGGCATGACATCCTGTCCGCCGACGCACGCCAGATCGGCGCGACATTGACACGGGACCTCTGCTATCCGCTGCTGGCGCTCAATCGCGGATTGCAGGGGATGTCGCGCTGTCCACGATTCGTCTTCGACACCAGCGAAGCGGAAGATCTGCAGATGATGTCGCTGGCCCTGCCGGCGCTGGTCGGTGTCGGGATGCAAGTTCCGCTTCACTGGGCGCATGAGAAAATGCGCATTCCGTTACCCGATGAAAACGAAGCGGTTCTCGGCATTGCCCGGCCAGCGATGGTGCTGCCGCCCGGATCGCGTCCCGATCCCGCGGCCGCGCCGGCTGGCGCCGGCGCCAATGTACCGGCCGATGCTCCGCCGGTCGCGGCGATCGCGGCTGCTTCCCTGGCGCCAGAGCCGGTCGACGATCCGACGCCGGTCACCGCGCTGGCCCGGCAGTTGAACCGCGAAGCCGAGCCGGCCTGGCAGGCGATTATCGAGCAACTGGCCGTGATGAGCCGGACGGCCGGCAGCCTGCCGGAATTGCGCCAGATGATTCTCGCCGCCTACGACGGATTGCCGCGTGACGACCTGGTACAGGCGCTGGCCAAAGGTCTAGCTGTCTCGGCGCTGGCTGGCGTGTCAGATGTGCAGGATGAGATAACATGATAGACCTGTTTATTGATGTCCTTGTTTAATGCGTCTTTCGACGATCAAGTCGAATTCCTGCGCCAGAAAACCGATTTGCCCAGCGAGCGCTGGGACGACATCTGGCAGGAGGCACACGATCAGGCGTTCATCGTCGCCGGCGCGCAAACAGCCGATCTGCTGGCTGATCTGCATGCCGCCGTCGACCGGGCGATTGCCGACGGAAATGGTCTCGAAGCGTTCCGGAAGGATTTCTATCGCCTCGTCGCCCGGCATGGCTGGACCGGCTGGACAGGCGAAGGGTCGCCGGCCGGCATCGCCTGGCGAACCAAGGTGATCTATGAGACCAATCTGTCCACCGCCTACGCGGCGGCGCGCTGGCAACAGCTGCACGATTCCGATCTGGTCAAAGTCATGCCTTACCTGCGCTACAAGCACGCGGACGGCGTCATGTATCCGCGGCCGCTGCATGTCGCCTGGGACGGACTAACACTGCCGCGCGAACATCCTTTCTGGCGGACGCACTATCCGCCGAACGGCTGGGGGTGCCACTGCCGGGCGATTGCTGCCACGCGCAGTGACTATCAGGCGGCCGTCGCGCGTGGAAAAGGTCCGGACGCGGCGCCGGCGGCTGGCGATACGGCAGGTATCGATCCCGGGTTTGCCTATGCGCCCGGCGCCAGCGTCGCCGAACGGATGCAGCCATTCATCGCCGACAAGGCGAAAAATCTGCCGGCGCCGATCGCCGAAGACTTCAAAAAATCGATGTCGCGAAAGTCTTGAGCCATGATCGAAGTAAACGTCACCGATCTCGCCACGCCGGCATTGCAGAAAGCGATCCGCCGGTTCAGCAATCATCGCCCGACCTTGATGGCCATCGGCGAGATCGTGCTCGAATTCACCAAAGAGCGTTTCGATGTCAGCACTGATCCCTATGGCGTGCCATGGCTGCCGAATAAAGCGAGCACGCTCGAGAATTATTTGGCCCAGCGTACCAGTGGTCGGCACCGTACCCAAAAAGGCGCATTGACGGCAAAAGCGCAGCGGATGTTGGTGGCAAAGAAGCCCCTGATCGGTGTTTCGCGCTCGCTGTCGAAACAGTTCCATTACCGCGTGCTGGTCGATTCCGTCGAAGTGCGCTCGTCGATGAAGTACGCGGCTATGCAGCAGTTCGGCGGAAATAAGACAAAATTTCCACATCTGTGGGGAAATATTCCGCCGCGGCCGTTTTTCCCGAATGGCCTTCGCGGGATGCCGCCGAGACTTGAAAAACGGATCTTCGATGTTCTGCGGGAAGCGTTTCTGCCGCAAAATGAGCAGAGCGGATGAAGCGCTAGGAGGCGTCATTTGAGTCATTGCCATATGATGGTATTGGTCGGCGGACGATCGCCGCGCCCAAGTGAAATTAACGCGCTTTTAACGCTATGATAGGGACCGCGATAATCACCGATTGTCGCTGAAATGTGTCCGGCGATCTTTGCGCCGGCTTTCACTGCTGCCTTCTACGCGTAGACTCGCCGATCCGGAACGCCTCTGAAACGTTTCATGGCCATCCCGTCGGTGCCGCTGGCCGACACTGCGGCCATGCCTTCCGTCTCCTCCTCGTCGTCACCGTCATCCGGAAATCCGGTTCGATCCGTTCCTAGTGGGCGCCGTGACGACGTTCCAGCCTCGAACAAGGGGCTGGTTTTTTCTTCCGCTGCATTTTCCTGCGCCAGACTGCAGCGCACCGCCAGTGCGCGCGTGCAGATTCTTCCGGCAGGTCGTTTCCGGGCGCTCGACGGCCGACCGGAGGGTGTCGATGCTTACGTGCTCGATCGTGCGGGTGCCGAGAAACTGATCGCAGATGCTGATGCACGGCAGACGCCGTACGTCATCGATTATGAGCATCAGTCGGTATACGCCTCCATGTATGGCTACCCGGCGCCGGCCGCTGGCTGGTTCAAGTCGCTCGAATGGGTCGATGGCGTCGGTCTGTTTGCCACCGATGTCGAGTGGACGGATAAGGCGCGAAAACTGATCGAAGACGACGAGTATCGGTTTCAGTCGCCAACCTTTGCGTGGAAAAAAAGCAGCGGCCGCATTACCGATCTGATCAGTGTCGGCTTGACCAATACCCCGGCGCTCGACGGCCTGAGCGATGTCGCCAACCTGATCGCCGCCCGTTTTTCAAACGTTTCGCTTTCTTCAAGACCACTTTTCCCTATGGAGTCCGTCATGGATGATCTTCTCGAACGTCTGCGCTATTTCCTCAATTTGCCGATCACCGCGACATCCGACGATTGCGTCATCGCCCTGCAAACGCTGATCGGTCAGTTGGGGATTCCCGAAGGGGAAAACGTCGCCGCGGCCACCTGGATTCCCATGCGACTGAATGCGCTGAACGATGAAGTCACGCTGATGCGACAGCAGGCCGGCGGCGCCGTTCCGATCGAGGTGCATGCGGCCTTGCAAAGTGAATTGACGGCGCTGAAAAGGAAGGATGCTGATCGGGAGAGAAATGAGCTGATCACCGCCGCGCTTTCCGACGGCCGAATTCTTCCCGCCACGGAAAGTTACTGGCGGCAAGTAGATGTCGGTGCCTTGCGCCAGTACCTCGCCGTCGCGCAGCCGGTTGACGCCTTGACTCGCCTACAGAGCGGCAACCGCTCGGCTGATGCGACCCATGGTACGGATTCTTTCAGCGTTCCGTCTGGATATGCGGTCGATGAGAATCGATTACTCCTGCATCGTGATGTCGTGGTTTATGCCAAGGAAAACGGCATCAGCTATGTCGAGGCATTGAAAAAGATGCATCCGAAAGCCAACGCCTGATTTTTTGAGGATTAACCATGGGATTACAAAGCTTTTCCATTTTTACCTTGACGGCGACGGCCGCCGGTACGATCGCCTCCGCCCGTTTCGTCACGCCCGCCGGTGCGCAGGCCGGTGCCGATGCCAACACGCTGGGAGTCAGCCAGACGGCCGCGGTCGCCGGCGACAAAATTGCCGTCGATGTAATTGGCACGGCCACGGTGGAGGCCGGTGCGGCAATCGCCGCCGGCGCCACCCTGAAGTCCGATGCCAGCGGACGGGCCATCACCTGGGCATCTTCCGGGGCCAAGGTTGCGCTGGCGCTCGAGGCGGCCAGTGGTGCCGGCGCCTTTATTGAAGTGTTGCTCATCCAGAACGCCGCCTAATCTTTAAGAGGAATTGCTATGCCGCAGCACATGACCGTCGCGCAAGCGCGGGTAGTCGATCCTGTTTTAACTACGGTTGCGCAGGGTTATCAGAACGCCGGGTTTGTCGGGTTGTCCTTGTTCCCCGTTGTGACCGTGTCGGAACGCGGTGGAAAAATCACCACCTTCGGAAAAGAGTCTTTCTCCTTGTTCAACACCTCCAGGGTGCCGGGAGCGAATGTGAAAAGAGTCAGCTTTGGCTATTCCGGCAGTCCATTCGCGCTCGAACAGCATGCGATCAGCGGAATCATCCCTCTTGAAGAACTGGAAGATGCCAGATCTGTTCCGGGGATTGATCTCGCGGCGGTCCATGTTTCCGCGGTGCAAGAATCGATCGGATTACGCCTGGAGTATGCACAGGCGACACTGGCGGCGACAGCGGCAAACTATCCGGCTGGAAACAAGATCACTCTGAGCGGAACGGCGCAGTGGTCGGATCAGACATCCGGCGTATCCGATCCGGTGAAAGACATCATGACTGGAAAGGAGGCGATCCGCGCAAAAATCGGCAAGCGTCCCAATACGATGGTGATTGGTCCGCTGGTCTGGGCGGCGCTCAATACGCATCCAAAGATCGTTGACCGCCTGAAATACACCGGACGCGATTCGCTGACGGTCGATATTCTGGCAAACCTGTTTGACGTTCAAAAAGTGATCGTCGGCGATGCAATCTACGACAACAATGGCACGTTTGTGGATGTCTGGGGGAAAAACGTGATTCTCGCTTATACCATCACGGAAAGCATGGCCAGACGTGGAGCGCCATCGTTTGGCTACACATACCGTCTGACGAACTGTCCGTTCGTCGAAGATATTCGTTATGATGGTGACATCAGGTCATGGTTGGTTCCGGTGGTGGATGAAGTAGCGCCGGTCATCGCGTGCCCTACCGCCGGATATCTGATCTCGTCCGCGGTTGCCTGATCATGAGTGCCTACGCCAGTGAGGCCGATCTCGAGAAGCGCTACGGTGCGCCCGAGATTCGCCAGCGGCGCGGCACGCTGCCGTACTCGGCCGTCGATCAGGCGCTGGACGACGCCGACGCCGAAATCGACGCCTATCTGGGACGCCGTTTCCAACTGCCGATCACGCCCGTGCCACGGCTGCTGGTCACGATCGCCTGTCAGCTGGCCAGGGCGCGGCTGCTCGGCGATGCAATCAGCGAGGCGGCGCGCAACGACCAGAAGTCAGCGCGTGCGCAACTCGCCGACCTGCGCGATGGCCGTCAAAGCCTGCCAGGTGTCGCTGAAGTCGGCGTCACTATCGGCACGGGCAGCGTGCAACAGGTGAGCGGCGAACGGATCTTTAGGCGTGTATGAATTCCGCCGACCTGGTCCACTGGATGAGACAGCGCCTGCTCGAGCGGATTCCCGATCTTCTGGTTTCTGGCGCGGCAGGTTTTCAGGCAGCGTCGGAGAATAATCCGTTGTCGACGCCAGCGGTATACGTTTTCAGTGTTCATGAGGCGGCTGAAACATCGACGATCGATTTTCCTCTGAGTCAGCGCGTGAAGTTCGCTCTGGCGGTCGTCATCGTCGTCCGGAATGTGGCGGACAGCCTCGGTGATGCGGCTTGCGAAAGTCTGGATGCCGTGCGCGCAGATATCTGGTCGGCTCTGCACGGCGCGCAGATCGACGCTGACCATGAGCCGCTGACCTTCGATAGCGGCTCGGTGCTGGCTTTTCGTGACCGCCATCTGTGGTGGCAGGATTTGTGGTCGAGCGCCCGGCATGTTGCCGCCGCGCTCTGATTTTTAACGTAGGAGATTTGAATGGCAATTACGTTATCCACCGGCACGGTTGTCGCTATTGCGGCGACCTATGGAGTCTCCGTGACGATGAGCGCACTGACCAATGCCAGTGAAGCCGTGGCGACGCTGGCGGCCGGGCACGGCGTCGTTGTCGGCGATTTTCTGGAAGTGAACAGTGGCTGGGGGCGCCTCAATCAACGTATCGTCCGTGTGAAGGCTGTGTCTACAAATGACATCACGCTGGAAAAGATCGACACCACCTCCACGACCTTCTATCCGGCGGGTCAGGGCATCGGCAATATTCGACGCATCACATCCTGGATGAATCTGACGCAGGTTGCCGAAATCAATATGAGCGGCGGCGAGCAACAATATTACGATATCACGGCATTGGAGGATGTGGTCGGTAAACAGATACCAACTGTCCGTGCGCCGATCTCTATGACGATCACTGTTTTCTACGATCAGACCTTGTCCTGGAACAGCAATGTGCTGACGGCCGATGCGGCGAGAATACCCTATGGCATGCTGATGACGATGGCGAATGGCAGCAAGGTGGTTGCCAATGCCTATTGGAGCATGCAGCGCGTTCCGCAGGTAGCCACCAATCAGGCGCTGAAGACTTCTATCAGCCTTTCCTATGCCGCCGAGCCGATGGGGTATTGATCATGACATCCAATCACGACTGCTTCATTTTCGAACCTGTTGACGACTTCTGGGCAACGATCAGACTGACCAAGCCGGGGCATGAAAAGCCATCGCATCTCGATCTTCAGTTTCGGGTACTCAGCCGCAAGGCGCTAAAGAGGTGGATCGATGACTTTGCCAATCCGCCGGAAGGTAGTTCGGTAGAGGATCTGCTGGCCGAAGTGATCGTGAACTGGAAAGTGATGACCAACGATCAGCAGTCTGTGCCATTTTCGGAAGAAAAGCTGCGCGAACTGCTCGATGCCTATCCGGCGTCGATCGGTGAAATCGCCCGGCAGTTCATCGAGAAAAGTACCGAAAGCCGCCTGGGAAACTGAAGGCGGCGGCTCGCCGGCTGTGCCAGGCGCCGCCCGATGTCGACCAGTTGGCGGCCTTCGGTCTGCGGCCGGAGGATGTGGCTGATCCGCCACTGGCGATCTGGCCTGACAACGTCGCCGCGGTACGTGTTTTTATGGTAATGGCAACACAGTGGCGGCTGGCGCCGATGGGCGGGGTGATCGGTTTGCGCTACGAAGCGCTGCCGGTCATCTGGCATGTATTGTCTATCGGAAGTAAGACACGCCGGCAGGTATTCGCCGACCTGCGTGTCATGGAAGCATCGGCGCTCGCTGTCTTGAACAAGGATTGATATGTTCGGTCATGGAGACCCGCTCGACTGGGCCAGACATCCGCGTAGCCAGGTTGCCTTGACCCAGTTATTCAACAGCGCCACGCGTGACCGGCAACTAGCGCCGATCAAGGAAAAGCTGATCAAGGACGGCATCGCCAGCTCGGAAGGGAGTCTGCTTTTCTTCTGGAATGGTTCGAAGTGGGTTAAAAACAATGGTAGGCGTTAATGGCCGCGAATGAGCTCACCTTCCGCGTGCGCCTCGATGGCGCCGGCCGAATCGTTGCCGATCTGAAGACGATCG